>Ga0302321_100005431_pt1 | contig 11157 bp, 12 predicted proteins | sample Fen_T0_1_FD_202505 | JGI IMG/M metagenome (GOLD analysis project Ga0302321, IMG submission 202505) | Peat permafrost microbial communities from Stordalen Mire near Abisko, Sweden - Fen_T0_1 | ecosystem: Environmental > Terrestrial > Soil > Wetlands > Permafrost | place: Sweden: Abisko...
TACCGACGCACGTGGGTTTCCGCTTCCGCGACGGCAGTAAGCTCGTGCAAGAGTCGCGACCGATCTACCGTACGGCGGCACCCGCAAGCCAGGACATCATCAAGCGCTGGGTGAGCGCTCGCATCGAGGACATCGCGATGCGAGGCGAAGGCATCGAGCCCGCGATCGTGCTCGCGGTCGAAAATCAGCTGCTCACGCCGTGGACGAGCTGGTTCTTCCCGGGCGAGACCGGCTCCGAGTCCCTCGCGCATCGGCTCCTGGATCTCTCGCCGCTGTACGACACGCCCTTCGCGACGCAAGCGGACGACACGATAGTGACCGGCTCCACCTTGCTCGAGCCGCCGCGAACGTTCGGCGGCGGGGTCTCGATGCGTGAGGCGGCCGAGGCAGCCGTACGGCGAGTTCTGATGAGCGCTGCAGGCGCGGTACGTGCCTGCCGCGACGCCCGAGCCGCCACGCGCCCCGAAATCGGCCGCGAATTCAGCCTGGATCTATCAATCAACGGTGACGGTCATGCCACGCGTGTGCGTGTGTCGCTCGTGGGCGACAGTGCCTCCGATCGCGTGCTCGATCGCTGCATCGAGGGCGTGGTCAAGAGCCTGCCGTTCTTCGCGACGGGCGCGACCATGAACGTGACGCACACGCTCATGGTGCCCGAGAGCCGCTCCCTGCGGCGCACACAGTGCTCGGCGGCGTCGAAGATCTCGCTCCCGCTGCGCAAGAGCATCTGGCGCGCGCGGCGCCCCAGCGGCGAGCGCTTCTCGGACACCTACCTCGCTGCCGCGCGCGCTTGTGAGCTGCCCACGTGGACGGACCGACGCGCCATGCTGCTCATGTACCTAGAAGAGGCGAACTCCGACTTCGAAACTTGGCTGCACATGGCCGGGGCGCTCGAAGTGGCCGGCGAGGCCGACGCTGCCGCCTTCTTGAGGCGCGAGACCCTCCGCCGCGTCACGACCTTCCAGCAGCTGCAACAGGTGAGCGAATTGCTCACGCAGGACGAGCCCAAGATCGACGACGAGCTCGACAAAGCCTACAAACAGGCTGGCACTGACCCCGACCGGTTGGCGGTCGTGCGCCGCTTCTTGCGACTCGCCCCGCACAACGGCCTGGCGCGCCGCCGGCTGCTCGCGTTGCTCGAAGCGCTCGGCCAGAAAGAGGCGCTCGTCGCCGAGATCGAGAGCCTACGCTCGGAGTCCTTCGCCGACGCGGGTCTCTTGGCGCAGGGCGCTTCGGCACTGCGCCGCGTCGGGCTCGACGCCGAAGGCCGGCGTGCTTTCGGCGAGCTGATCGAACGCGCACCGCAAGATCCCTGGACGCTCGCCTACGTCGGCGATCGTTTGCGCGCCGAGGGCATGTTCGACGAGGCCGGCGCGGCCTACGACAGCTTGGCTCGTGCCCTGCCGAACGACGCTGGCGTCGCCTTGAGGCTCGCGCTGTCGCACGCTGGCGCAGGTCGGCTCGACGTTGCGACGCGCCTGCTGGACCGCGTCGCCCAGACGGGTGGGCGCGGCGACGACGGCCGACTGGGCGAGCTGGCTTCGATTACGCAAGCGGTGCTGCTCGCCGGCGCGCGAGGCAGCGCGGACGCGGAAGTCGAGGCCGAGCTCGAGAGGCGCCTGCTGCGCACTGCGCTGCCGGACGTGCAGAGCGTCGTCATGATTCAATCACCGCCCTCCGATGACCCGATCGAGGTCAGCGTCGTGCGCAAAAATGGCGAAAATGCGGCGCAATCCGCCGATCTGGACGCGCGCGAGCTGGGCGTCGCTGCCATCCGCATCGAGCGCGGCGACGGCACTGCACGCATCTCGCTGAAGCGCGCGCTGGAGCTTGGTCCGTCGCGCCCTGCCAAGGCCAAGCTCGCGGCGCTGATTCTGGACCGCGAGAGCAACAAGCCGCGCCTCGTCACCAAAGAGGTCGACGTGTCGGCCGATGGCAAGTCCGTGGAGCTCGAGTTCGATGGAGAGGCGTTTCTATGACCGACCAGGATAGCCCCGAACCGCTGCCCCCGCCGACTGAGCCCACGGCTCCGCCCTCGCCCGGTGTGGCGCCGGCACAGTCGTTCCAAGGCTTGCCACTCGACACTTTCCGGCTGCGGCGCGTCCCGCGACCGCTGGTCGGCGTTTCGCTGTGGTGCTTTGGTGCGCTGTTCTGGTCCTACTTGGTCGTAGGCGAGATCGTGGTCTGGACCGCCGTGCCGGAAGTCTTGGGCGTGCTTGCCGTCATGGGCGCGTTCGGTCTCGCTTGGTACCGGGGCACCAGCCAAATGCCACGCCTACCTCAGTGGCGCTGGCTCCTGCCCGGCATCATCGGCATCTGCTTGTGGCTGGTCACGCTGCTCATGAGCACCGCCATGTTCAGCACGGGCGGGCGCAGTAAGGCCGAACTGGCCGCACTATTGCTGTGGTCCTTCGCGGCCGCCAGCTACGCGCTGGGCCGCCGCCTGACGGCTCTGGACCGTGTGGCACTGAGCCCGCCCGCGCGCGCCGGACGCATCGCATTCTGGCTGATCGCCGGGATTGCGACCCTGCTGGCCGGCGTCAACATCATCAGCTACGCCTGACTTGGAGAGATGAGCGTCTGCCTTCCGGAAGGCCAGGGATTTGGGCTTTCCAAAAGCCAAAGTCGATAGTTCGATCCTGGCTGGGGGCGCTACCTTCTTCTTCGAAGAAACAACTCTAAAACGGCGGTAACCGTTGCAGTTGCGGCACGAAGGCGGCGCTCGCGGATAGGACGGAACGCGACGCGATAGGACGCTCTGGGACGTGGGCTGGGCAATAGGAGGGCAACGGCTGTCGAGGAGTGAAAGCTTGGGTTTCGGGTAGCAGCGGCTCGCAGAGTGGGTGCCTCGTCCGTCTGGACAACCTTGCCCGTGGTCTTCCTCGAACGCTCCCAGTCGCGGGCGTCCGTCATCATGACGCGAAACCGCGGTAGTGCACCCCCTGCCAACCCCAGTAACGGATCTTGGTGTCGCCCGAGTTCTTGCCGAATAGGGGAAGTTTCCGGTGAAGGCGAGCGTGCGGGCGCTCGGGGTTTCCCGGTCGAATCTGCTCGAACAGCGCAGCAAGCGTCAAAAGGCCACTGCAGCGGTGTCCGAGCCGGAACCTGCCGATGGTCCCGAAACCGAAGAAACGGCCGAGAACGGGCTTCTATTAGCTCGCATTCGCCAGCTGGTTGGAGAGCGTCCCAGCTATGGGTATCGCCGCGTGACAGCGCTGCTGAACCGCGAGGGGACCGAGCGCGTGAACCCGAAGCGCATCTACCGAACCATGCGCCGAAGCAAGCTGCTCCTCGAGCGCTGCACGGGTGATGACCGAGGCCGAAAGCACGCCGGCGTCATCGTTACGCTCAAGCCGGATTTGCGCTGGTGTTCGGCAGTTTCGAGATTCGGTGCTGGAGCGGCGAACGCGTCCGGTCCGACCGGGGGGCAACCCCACAGCTACGCGGTGCAGCTACGCGGAGCAGCTACGCGGTGCAGCTACGCAAGGGCAACCGCGGGCTCGCCCTGGTACTCCCGACCAGAAACGGAAGTGCGACGGCCCACGAGCGCGGGTGGCATCTCGGGAACTCCGCCGCGGAAACGATCGCCCGCGAAACGAGCACCGGACACGCGGCCCACGCGACAGCAGCGCGCGCGCTCGAGTTCCGGAACGGTTCTTCGCGGCCGCAACGCTCGGCCCGATGGGCCCGTTGAGCGCGGCTGATACGCGCGGGCGAGTTCGGTTTCATAGTCCATTATTCGCCCGCCGCCTCAAGGCCCCGCGTGTTAACGATCGTGCGATGCAATTTCTCGTAATCCCGCAACATGAGCGACCGCCACAGACCGAAGTCCAATCTGGCGTTACGGGGTTCCTCGCGCGCGACCGGTGGAACGATTGGGGCGAGTATCAAACACAATTCATGCTCTACGTCGTGGATCACTTCGGTCGAGTTCACGACGTCGGAAACGTAAAAATCGGACAGTCTAACCTTGCAAAAGCCCCGGGTAGCGTCGAGTGCGCGCGCCCCTTGATGGAAGACCGATTCGATCGCCTGCCCGATGACTTCTTTTCCCTTGGGCAAGACGCGAACTACTACGAGACGCTCCTCACCCTCGAGGAATCGCTTCGGGACGACGTCACCGCCTCGCTACGGGATGTGGCGGCAGATGCCCTGCTTCTAGAGCGAGTTAGCGCGGAATACGTCTTTAGCCAGTCGCTATCCCGCGATCTGACCTCTGAGACAATCAAGCGCTTCAGCCGCATCATCCAAGGCCACACCGAGCTCACCAAGTTCTCGTTCCGCTACAGCTTTCTTCGCGAAGGTGCCAAGCAGAACGATCTGGATTTTTTGGTAGACCCCGCGTCCTTGCCGCCCAGGAATGTACACGTGCTCATCGGTCAAAACGGTGTCGGCAAAACACGCAGCCTTCGCCGCATGTCGCGCGCGATCGTATTGGGAGAAGATGATCCAGCGGAGGGGGCGTTTGCGACGGATCCGAACGCGGGCGAAGTCTTCGGAAAGGTAGTGACGGTTGCGTTCAGCGCTTTCGACCCGTTTGGTCCGCTCGAAGAGACAAAGGAGCACCCGTTCCGCGTCGGCTACGAGTACATCGGGCTCAAACGACACGCAGAAAATGGCACGAGCGAAGGCGGTAGCAACCAGCGCAGCGACGAAGAACAAAGCCCGATTAAGACCGCAAACGAACTTCGGGGGGAGTTCATGCGTAGTGCGACTGCTTGTCTGTCAGGCCTGCGTCGACGCCGCTGGCGCGATGCGCTGCAGACGCTGTCGAGCGATCCGATTTTTGAGGCGAATGGGATCGTCGGCCTAGCGGATTTAGAAGGAGGATCGGCCGGCTCGCACGCCGCCACGAACCGGACTTTCAAGGACCTGAGTTCCGGGCACAAGATAGTGTTGCTAACGGTAACTCGTCTTGTCGAACTCGTCGACGAAAAGACGCTCGTTCTCATCGATGAACCTGAGTCTCATCTACACCCCCCACTGCTAGCTGCGTTCGTGCGTTGCCTGTCTGACCTACTTGCCTCTCGCAACGGCGTCGGTTTGATTGCGACACATTCGCCGGTCGTGCTGCAAGAGGTCCCTCGATCATGCGCGTGGGTGATTAGTCGGTCTGGCGATCGTGTGTCGGCGCACCGACCGTCGATTGAGACATTCGGTGAAAACGTCGGTGTCCTTACGCGGGAGGTCTTCGCGCTCGAGGTGACACGCTCCGGGTTTCATCGCCTCCTCGAAGAGGCTGTCAAAAAGTATGACGGCGACTACGAATCCGTTCTCTCGAGCTTCGACAATCACCTCGGGTCGGAAGCGCGCGCAATTGCCCTCAGCTTGTGCGCTGACGGCCAATCTGTCGCAAACGACGCGGAGAGCTGAATGCGTTTTGTTCCGGCTCCGCAACTTGCCGCGCTCACAACCTTTGACGCTTGTGTGTCGACAGCCGACGCAAGCATGAGGTCGCGTTATGACAACATCCGGCCTCATATCGCGCCGACCGAGCACGACTTCGATCAAGCCGTCAGGTCCAGCACGCTTCACCAGTTCTCGCCATCAGGCGCCGTGGGGAAGGATGAGATGAAGTGCCTCTACGAGGATTGGATGGTTGGAGCAGACGGCCCGGGGCGCGACGTCTACAACCAGCTTATCGTCAGCGCGCCCAGTAACCTTTGCTTGCTGTGCGGCTTTGGGTTCGTCGGGCACCTCGACCATCATCTCCCGAAGTCAAGGTATCCTGCGCTCGCAGTAACGCCATTGAATCTCGTGCCTGTTTGCAGAGATTGCAACACGTTCAAGGGGCAGCGCTTTCCCCAAAGTGCCGACAAGCAAATGCTTCACCCCTACTACGACAACGCGACTGCCGAGCGTTGGCTGCAAGCTCGCGTCACAGTGACAGCGTATGGGCCGCTCGTTGAATTTACGGCGGAACCGCCAGCGTTCTACGCACCTGCCCTTGCAGCCAAGGTCCGGCACCATTTCAATGTGCTGAAGTTGGCCTTGAGGTTCAGCACACAGGCCTCGAGCGAACTGACCTGTCGGCGCTCGACTTTTCTAAAGATTCATCAGAGTGTCGGTGCTACCGGGCTGCAAGACTACTTGAATAGCGAAGCCCAGGACCGTGCGATCGCGGCCCCAAACTCATGGCAGACAGCGACGTATTTTGCACTGACGAAAAGTGACTGGTTTTGCGACGCTGGCGTCTCGAAGATTCCAGGGCCCTAACGATTAACGGACACACGCAACCGCCATCGATGGACGCTTGAGCTGTCGCAGGTAGTGTTGCACGACGTATGGCGTTTCTGCGCCGAGCACGACCTCGACCAGCTCCAGGGCCTCGATCGCCGCGGTCCGGAGTTCCTGATTCCGGCTTTCGAGGAGCGTGGTCCGCTCGGACAGTCTCCGAACGCTCTCTGCGCGCTTGATGGAGCTCAAGTTCGAGCAGCCCCCTGCGTGACGTCCTGCGTCACGACGTTCACTGTCCTCGTCGAAGCCTGTCAACGATCGCCCTCACGGATCCACCGCAGACCGCAGATCGGCCAAGCGGATCCAACCATCGGGAGCGGCACGCGTGGGGCGGTTGGGCGTTTCTCGGTAGGCGCGGCGGATCGGCCAAGCGGATCCACTCGCCTGAGTCGTAGATTCATCATGGGGAAACCTCTGGTTGATTGTTCTTCTTGAACTTGCGGCGTTCGCCTGGATTGCGGAAGGAAGCGCCATCAAGGATGAGGACGTGTGCGTCGTGGAGCAAGCGGTCCATGGCAGCGCTCGCGAGCAGCGGATCTCCAAACAGCTCGCCCGTCTCCGGCGCGGTTCGATTCGAGGTGATGAGGGTGGCGTGTCGTTCGCACCGGGTGCGGAGGCGAGCCGATGCCGCATTGGCACGCTTTGCGCGACGCCGCGCCGCCGCGCCGACGCTGGGACGGTCCGTGGGTTCGTTGCGCAAGCTCATCGGGCGTCGCGCCGAGCGCGTTGCGGACGGCGGTATCGAAGCGAACATCGACGGGGTTCGCGCGCGCAAGTTCGCGAATCGCTGGCGGGTTTGCTTCAGCAAGGCATGGACGGAATAGTCCGTGCGACGGATCGCGACGGGCGTGTTACGCAGGTCGGGCCAAGTAAGTGACGGCCACGGCCGGAGAACGTCTCCAACGTGACATTTCGCAAAGAAGACCGGGACAGCAAGTCCCACTGGGTCATTGATATCCCGTACAAGACAGGAGGCGGTAAGCGGCAGCGCTACCGCCGAGACGCCCAAGTGCAAGCGAGGGCTGGAGCCGAGGCCGAACATCGGCGACTGATCACCGAGCTTGCGCAGCGCGGCACACTCGCAAGAGAGCCGCCGACCGTAGCGACCGAAACGCCACCCGCGTACACGTTCGACGATGCCTTTCGCCATTTTCGAGCAACGCATATGAAGAACGGCATCAAGCCGTCAACACGCGCGGGCTACGCGAACCGAATCGACATGCTGCTCATGCCGCGTTTCGGCGGCATGCCGGTCAATGAAGTCGACGGCAACGCGCTGACGAAGCTCGATGTCGATCTCGTCGCTGCCGAGCTTGCGTTGTCGACCCGCGGCAAGATCCCAGACGGAGCTGCGCTCGGTTCTTCGGAGCGCGGTCCGCGCCGGCATGCTCAAGGCCATGCCGGTATTGCCGCCGCTTCCCAAGGTGGGGCGCAAAGCGCCTCGCCCAATGCGGCGCGACGATCCCGAGGCCATCCTCAGCGTCACCAACGCCGAGGGCCGTCTAGCCTTCGAACTCGCGGCATTCACAGGCCTTCGAGCCTCAGAACTCCGCAGGCTTCGCTGGTCCGACGTCGACCTCAAAATCGGCATCATCACGGTTCGGCGCGGCATTACCCTTGGCATCGAGGTGACGCCGAAGTCGCACCACCAACGCGTAATTCAAATCGGCCCCCGGCTCCGCGCAGCGCTCGGAACGGCGGAGCCGAACAAGAAGAGCCCATGGCGCCTGTGGCGCTCACGGCGCTCGGCAAGCCCTGGGGCGAGTCAGGCCTCAACCAAGCGTTCCAACGCGCTCAAGAGCGTGCTCGGCGCAGCGGTTGGAATTTCCACGACCTACGCCACTTCTTCGTGACGGAGCTTTTCCGGAACGGGGCAGGGGCTGCTGCCATCCAGCAGCTCGCGGGGCACGCGGACCTCGCGACCACGCAGCGCTACGCCGATCTCGATGCGAACGACCTGCGCAGCGCGATCGACCTGATTGATGGCAATGGCGTGGAAACGGCTCTTGGCGATGGCGTCAAGAAGCCGTAGCGAGTTGCTCGAAAGCTGAGCGTTTCTGCTGTTGTACGGGAAAACCACGCCCCGCGTCTTGTTCGTCTTCCAAAAGCCAAAGTCGATGGTTCGATCCTGGCTGGGGGCGCCAATCTACGACGTCTGCGAGAACTTCTCCCTTGGCGGCTTCGGGTGCAGTCGTGCCCGCGGCCGACTTCATGGCGAGCGCCGCGCCCGCACGGGCTTCGATGATGATCTCGTCTTCCCCGACGACGATGTGGTCGACGAGATTTTGCAGGTAGACGCGCGCGGTTGCGCGATCGCCGCCGAGGAATGCCTCGCGTAGCCGACCTGGAACGGACCAGCGCTGCATTGCGGCTCGTGAGTCGGTGGCCATTCAATCGCTCCACGCCACGCGACAGAGTTGCTGGCCTCGCGGCCACGCGCCCGACATACGGTCGTCACTTCAGCGCGTCGGTTGGAGTGAACCGAGCGGTGCAACTCGAGTGCGCCTTGCGCCTTGCGCCTTGCGAGAGTTTCGGGATATACGGCTCCGCGGTGAGTGTGGAGGGGCCAATTTCATTCGCGCTCACCTGAACGGGCGCCTTCTCGAATGAGACGGTGCAGCAAAGGGTCCTGGGACTCGCTCTTGAAAGGGATGCAAATGGATTCAAAAAATGTGCGTGGGGGCCGCTTCAACTTCAGCCGCTTGACGTCGGCGTCTCTCGGCGTCGCGCTCGGCTGCGTGTCTTGCAGCGGTCAGGGTTTGGACGATGCTGGCGCTGAGGGCACCATCTCGGCTTCGCGTTCAGCGCTCGGGTCGACGGAAGGCGTGCAAACGATCATGGATCTAGCGCATCTGCGCACCATGACTCGCACCGGAAACTACAAGTTAGGGGCCAACATCACGATGCCGTCGACGGGCGCCGCATTTCAGCCCATCGGCGATTCTGCGAACCCTTTCACCGGTACTTTCGACGGCGGCAACTTCACAATCACGAACCTCCGGGTAACGGGGGGAATGTTCACTGGCATGTTTGGTTACGCTAACAACGCGTTGCTGAAGAACATCCACCTCAACACCGTGACTGTGTCGGGCGGCGATCCCAACGGGAGCCACGTGGGAGCCATCGTCGGAGTGCTCGACAACGGCAGTCAGCTTCTGGACAGCTACGTGGCGACGGCGACGGTGAGCATCACGGCGATCGGCACGGGCATGGGTACGGCCGACGTTGGGACGGCGGTCGGCACGGTGGGCGGCACTCATGTCGAAATCCACCGCTGCTACGCGACCGGAACGGTGAGCGGTCGTGCCACCAATATCGGCGGCTTCATCGGCGCCGTGGACGGGTACGGTGAAATGCTCCTGAACGACGATCAACGCACGTGGGTGAGTGAGATCTTCACCAACGTGACGGTCAACCCCACCATCCCCGCGGCCCCCAACGAAGTGATGGCAGGCGGCCTCGTCGGTACGATGCGCGCTGCTATCATCCAGGACATCAACGTCGTGGGCTCGGTTACCGGCCGGGGCGCTGCTGGCGGCATCGTTGGCTTTGCAAACAACGACGGCGGGCAGTCCACGTGCACGTTTCAGGACACGTTGTTTCGAAACAACGTGAACGTGGTCAATGCGGGCAAGAACACGGCTGGTCTCATCGGGCGCCAGAGCGGGGATTTCCTGCGTTGCGATACAGGCTTTTGGGACTCGGGAGCTGACGCCGGGGTGCCCGCAGCTGGAATCGACCCCGCTTGCCAGCAAGCGAAGGCGACGCAAGTCCTCAAAGCTGCGCATGGTTCCCCCAACAAGACGTACGATCCGTTCATTCACGGGCTGTACATCACCCAGGACGTTTTCAATATGCTCGGCTGGCCCGCATCTCTAGCGTGCAAGATCGGCTCCGGCAGTGACGGGGACTGGGGCTTTGGCACGTGCGGCGAACCGATCGTCTGGGCCGCGAATTCGGACCAACAGCACAACACCCTAACCCGCATTCCGAATCCCGGTGTTCAGCCCAAGTAGGCTGACCTGACGTCAAGCACGCGGGCGCGCTCATCGTGGGCAAGCCCGCGTGCTGTGTTCGGAACGTAGCTCATTGGAGGGCGCTCCATACCGGGTCTTCACCGAAGAGCCAGGGCAGGTCTCTTGGCACGAGCGCCATCACGGAGCCGGCCTTGAGTCGATACGAAGCACCGAATCGAATTCGCCCCAGCTCGGTTCGAGCCTCTTTGGCCGCCCTATTCCGAGCCGGCGTGAAGCGCATCGTCTACCGCTGTGCCGACCACAACCCGTTCGTCGCCGGCTTCGTTGCGAACGCCTCCGTGCGGCGGGCATCGACCTACAACTGAGCCTGCTCAATCCCCTCGCCCGCGCTCTGATCGCCAGCTGGCCCGCGCGGTCTTGAGAACGGCGGCGCGCGGCTCCCGCCCTTCATCGATTCACGAAGCCCAGACAGACCCCCGAAGTGCGGGCGATCATGAACTGCATGTTGCGAATTGGCACTGCGCGAATTACTCATACACAATTCATTATTTGACACTCGAAGCTCGCTCGATAGACTCGGAATTTGGCAAGCAGTCTTCGAACAAGTAGGGCACGATGATTCCTCCGAAGTCGCATGCGGTGTGGGCGCAGCTAGTTCAGGGCAAGAAGGAGCACACGTTCAAGTTGGCCGCGGGCAGTATGTTGTTGTTCAACGTGCGTAGCCAATTCAAAAAGGACCCCGCTCGGCTCGACGCGCTGATCGACGACGTTCACAAGTTCTTCAGCAAATACGAAGTAGCCGTGAGTGATGACATCAAAGTGCTTTTCGGTAAGCAATAGTAGGTAAAGAATGTTCGCGACCGTCGACGAAGTGAAGGCTCTCCTGGGGAGAGGCAAATCGCTCGTGCTAGCCGGCGAGGAAGACCTCTTGCGGGCCGTGCCG
>Ga0302321_100005432_pt1 | contig 11156 bp, 6 predicted proteins | sample Fen_T0_1_FD_202505 | JGI IMG/M metagenome (GOLD analysis project Ga0302321, IMG submission 202505) | Peat permafrost microbial communities from Stordalen Mire near Abisko, Sweden - Fen_T0_1 | ecosystem: Environmental > Terrestrial > Soil > Wetlands > Permafrost | place: Sweden: Abisko...
TCAAGAAAAAGCGTCAATATTCCAAGCGTTAAGATTAGTCTTCCTTCCCTTACTGATAAAGACAGGGCTTTTATTGAAATGGCTGTTAAGAATGATATTGATTTTATTGCCCATTCATTTGTACGATCAAGACAGGATGTGATGGATGTTCAGGCTGTTCTTAATTCTTTTAATAGCAAGATCAAGATAATTGCTAAGATTGAAAACCAGGAAGGTGTTGATAATATAGATGATATCCTTGATAATGTATATGGAATCATGGTCGCAAGAGGAGATTTGGCAATTGAGATTCCTTATGAGAAAATTCCTGGCATTCAGAGAATGATAATCACAAAATGTATTATCAGCAGAAAACCGGTTATAGTTGCCACGCAGATGCTTCATTCAATGATAACTAACCCAAGGCCTACACGTGCTGAGGTAAGTGATATTGCAAATGCAATTTATACACAGACCGATGCAATTATGCTCAGCGGGGAAACTGCAAATGGAAAATATCCTGTTGAGGCAGTAAAAACAATGACTAAGGTAGCTCTTGAGGTTGAAAAGAATAAAGAAAAATTTATGGATATTCCTTACCTGAATGTTACAGGTGAAATATCGGCTTACCTGGCAAAAGTTGCTGTTAAAACTGCATTCAGAATTGGAGCCAGGGGAATTATTGCTGATACTACCGGAGGAAGGACTATTCGCGACATGGCTTCATACAGAGGAATCAAGCTTATACTCGCACAATGTTACCTTGAAAGCACTATGCGGGAATTGGCTCTTTCCTATGGTGTTTATACAAGTTTTCAGGAAAGAAGAAAATCGGTTGATGAGTTTTTGCATATTGCCCTAAAAAGCATGGTTAAAACGCATAACCTCCAGAGTGACGATATAATTGTTGTGCTTGCCGGCAACTTTTCAGGAGGTTCAGGATTTTCATTTATAGAGGTGGGTTCGGTACAATATCTGAAAGACCGCGTAAGTATAAAAGACTGATCAAAAATTGGTCTGATTTTTGATGTTAATTGTAAGACCATTAACTGAGAAAAATGTTCAGAATACTCTTTTTTTCAATATGGTTTTTATTTCATCCGGTACATGTTACGATGACTAGCATTGATTACATACCGGAGATGAAATCTTATAAGGTATTTATCAGAATGTATTTTGACGATTTTCTTCGCGATTGCCATCTTGACGCTGGAGATATTCAAAATAAGCAATTTTCGGAAAACAATTCTACCTCCAGAGACGTTATGGAGAAGTATCTGAAAGAGAAAATTGTAATAAAAGTAAATGAAGAACAGCTTTCAGGAAAATTGAAAGAAATGAATCTTGCCGATAATCAGATTAGTATGATTCTTGAATATGGTGCAGGTAAACAAGCTAAAACTATCACTGTTAAAAATCTTATCATGATTGGTCTCTACAGCGATATGTCGAATATGTTAATCTTAAAGATAAATGATTTTGAAGAAGGATTAAAGCTCACATCTGATTTAACAGAACAGACTTTTAAAATAAAATAATTCAACCGTGAAAAATCTTATTGGAAGGAAACTTTTTTTACTGCTCTCGCTTTTATTTTGTTTTGTTACTGTGAATGCAACCCATAATCGTGCCGGAGAAATTACCTATGTGCAGTTGTCTGATCTTAGTTATGAAATAACAATAACTACATTCACCTATACATTAAGTTTTGCTGACCGCCCAACACTCGATGTGGAATGGGGTGATAACTCAACTTCAACGGCACCTCGTATCAGTATGCTCACCCTTCCTAATTTCTACAGACGGAATGTTTATAAGATCATTCATACATATCCTGGCCCGGGTGTTTATAAGATCGTTGTACAGGACCCTAACCGCAACGCTAACGTAAAAAATATCCCGAATTCAGTGAATGTTATGTTTTCCATGTCGACAATCCTTACTGTCAATCCGGCAATGGGACGTAACAGCACACCTATTCTTCTCAATCCACCTTACGATAAGGCAGCTTATCACTATGTGTTTATTCATAATCCCGGCGCATTTGATCCCGATGGTGATAGTCTTTCATATAAGCTTACAGTATGTACACGTGACGATGGAAAGCCCATCGAAGGATATACATTGCCTCCGGCAACACATTCAATAAGAGTTGATTCCATAAGCGGCGATCTTATCTGGGACACTCCTGCTGACACCGGTGCTTTTAATGTAGCTATGGAGATTCAGGAATGGCGAAACGGTAAGAAAATTGGATATGTTGAACGCGATATGCAGATTGATGTTTATACCACTAACAATAAACCTCCTGTCAACGGTCCTTTATCTGATTATTGTGTTGAGGCAGGGCAACCGGTTGATTTCATTTTTTCAGCAACCGATATAAATAACGACCACTTAACTCTCAAATCTACGTCTGGTGTATTCAGAATTGGTTCATGTCCGGCTCAGTTTACTAAAGTAGATTCAGTTGCTGGCCGGGCGTCTTCAAGATTCACCTGGGTGCCTTGTCACGATGCTGTAAGAAATCAACCATATGATGTGATTTTCAAATCAGAGGACGATAATCCCGATGTTAAGCTCTCCGATATCAGTCATATGAAAATTAAAGTGCTTGGACCATCACCTAAGATACTGAGTGCAGTTCCGGAAGGCAAACTGATCAGATTATCGTGGGCAGATTATGGTACCGGCGTAATAGCCGGATTCAGCATCTACAGAAGAGAAGGTGCCTCAACATTTAATCCCGATTCATGTACAGCAGGGATACCTTCATCCACAGACTTTAAAAAAGTTGGATATACCGATGGCAGCTCAAAAACTTCTTTTGCCGATTCTGATAACGGACAAGGCCTTCAGTTTGGCAAGGAATATACCTACAGGATTGTAGCTGTTTATCCAAACGGAACCGAAAGTAAAGCCTCAAACGAAATTACATCTACATTAGTTTCCGGAGTACCTGTAGTTCGAAATGTAAGTGTAAGAACCACTGATGCTGTTAATGGTTCAATATATCTTTCATGGAAAAAACCCTTGCGTCTCGATACCATACCTAATGTTCACGGACCATTTGAATACGTGATTTCCAGGGCAAATGGAGTAGGCGGAACAACTTATCAGAAAATTAAATCGATACCTACAATTGATCTTAATGATACTATTCTGATAGACACTCTTCTAAATACAACATCATCAGGATATATATACAAAATTGAATTATGGAATAACGAATCGGGTAACAGATTTCTGGTTGGAGAACCCGGATATGCTTCATCTATATTTCTGACTATTTCACCCGGTGATAAAAAGGCACGATTTGTTATAAACAGGAATGTACCATGGATCAATACCAGGTACGACTTCTACAGGCTAAATGAAACAACAATGGTATACGATTCCGTTGGCTCAACCAACCAATTGACTTTTGTCGACAATGGGTTAGTTGATGGTAAGTCATATTGCTATTTAGTGCGATCCCTTGGCGGGTATAGCTCTGTTAACCTTCCCCAAAATCTTCTTAACTTTTCTGAAACTATATGTACTACTCCTGTTGATAATGAGCCCCCATGTCCACCCCAGGTTAGTGTTATAAGCAAATGCGACAGCCTTTATAATTATATTTCCTGGGCAATTACCGATACTGCTTGTTTTACTGATGTAGCAGGTTACAAAGTCTATGCTAAAATGAGTTCTGCGGAAAGTCTTTCTTTACTTACGACTATAAATGATAAAAATATCTTCACATATAAGCATTATCCAGGCGAAACTATAGCAGGTTGTTATGCTGTAACAGCATTCGACATTCACGGTAACGAAAGTCAGAATTCGGTAATGGTTTGCGTTGATTCCTGTAACTTTTATGAAATTCCCAATGTATTTACTCCAAATGGCGACAATATAAATGATAAACTGGTTGCTAAAACATCGGGACTTGTTGAAAAGATTGATTTCAGGATCTTTAACAGGGATGGCATGTTGATTTTCAAAACTGAGGAACCCAGGATTGAATGGGATGGTTCTTATAAGGGGAAAATAGTATCTCCCGGAGTTTATTTTTATCAGTGTGATGTATATGAAAGACGAATCTCAGGACTTGAATTATTCCATATATCAGGCTTCGTTCATGTTATTACAACTGCAGATGCAAAGTTGAAGAATGTGCAGACAAAATGATTATAGAATCTCTAAGATGAAAAGAATATTAACTCTGGTTTTGATTTTGGGGGTAACGGGAACTCTTTTCGGACAACAGACTGTTTACTATATTCTCAAGGCAAGAGCATTAACTGAACAGTGGAAACCTGATCTTGCAATTACTCTGCTCAACAGAGCCATTTCTGAAACAAAGGAAAGCAGGTTTTATACAGAAAGGGCTGAAGCAAATATTCTTAAGGGAAATTATTCTGCTGCTATAAGCGATTATAATGAAGCAAATAAGTTAACTGCTTCCTCAGGGGAATATGGACTGGCAAGGATATATTCCCTGAAAGGAGATGCACGTACAGCATTATATCATCTCGAATTGAATCTTAACTCATACTTCAGAAAAGGTGAGAAAGAGATTATGCTTGATCCCGCATTCGGGGTGATTGATAACAAATCTGAATGGCGGCAGTTCTGGAAAAAGGAGTGGTATAGTAATTCTGAAAAAAATCTTTCAGAAATCGAATATTATATCTCAGCAGGAAAAACAGATGAATCAAAAACTGTTTTGAATGAACTGAAACAAAATAATCCGCTCAGCGATGATGTTCAATATGCTGAAGCTCTTATCAATTTCGCAGCAGGAAAATACCCTGAAGTAATTAAAGTTATTACCGGATTAACTCTCGTCGATCCGGGGAATGAAAAATATTTACGGTTACTGGCAAAAGCACAAATAGGTGCTTCTAACCAGGCAGGAGCGTCAGTAATTTATTCACAACTGATCGGGTCGGGAGTTCCGGATGCTGAGTTATATATTCTCAGAGCTGAATGCTACAGGAAAACTGGTGAAACCGGAAAAGCACTCTCTGACATTGAAAAATATCTTGATTTATATCCGGAAAATAAAAATGCTCTTAGTCTGGCAGGGAAAGTTGAATCGGCCTCAGGGGACAATCTGAAAGCTCTGGAATATTTTTCAACTAACCTGAAGCTGCATCCCAATGATCCTGAGTGCTATATTGACAGAGCAAACTCTTATTTTGTCTCAAAGTCCTGGGATTTGGCAATTAAAGATTACAGTATGTCATTGGATCTTAAACCGGAAAATTCAGATACCTGGCTTAATAAAGGTATTGGATTACTTAATTCCGGGAAAATTGATGATGCCTGTCACGATTTCAGAAAATCCCTGAGACTAGGAAATAAAAGAGCTGCGGAATATATAAGTAATAACTGTATAAAATAAAAGGGTGATAGGCGACAGGCTACAGGCTACAGGGTTGACAACCACAAATTTGTCTCTTCGTCTCTTCGTCTCGTATTCCCTTAGTCTCTCCGTCTCGTATTCCCTAAGTCTCTTCGTCTTCCATACCGCCTGTCGCCTGTCGCCTGTCGCCTGTCGCCTGTCGCCTGTCGCCTGTCGCCTGTCGCCTCTATCTTATATGCTTCTTTATCCTGTCAAACAGATCATGAGGCTTAAAAGGTTTCAGAACGTAGTCGTTTATATTCAGATCAGAAATTTTATCGTGACTTTCGGACATTATTGCAGCAGTGAGTGCTACGATAGGAATATTTTTGATCCTGGGGTTCTCTGATTTCCTGATAATTCTGGTAGCTTCAATTCCATCCATAACAGGCATATGCAAATCCATCAGTACCATGTCAAAATCACCTGTTTCAAGTAGGTCAAGAGCTAATTGCCCATTTTCTGCATGTGAAACAGTTACACCCCAACCGGTCAGAAATTTGTTTGCTACAAAGAAATTTATCTTATTGTCTTCAGCCACAAGAATTTTTTTACCTTCAAGTCCTGAATAACTTTCAGGCACCTCAGCAGCTCTTGCCTGACTTCCTTTTTCTGAGACTCCAAATGATAAGACAAACCGGAAAGTTGATCCTTTTTCAGGTATGCTCTCGGCAGTAATGGTACCTCCCTGCAACTCAATAAGTTTTTTACAGATAGCAAGACCCATTCCGGTACCTCCATAGCGTCTTGTAGTATCAGCAGATGCCTGAGTGAAGCTGTCAAAAATTGCTGAAAGTCTGTCTTTTTGAATTCCTATACCGGTGTCTGTTACTGTGAATTCTATTTTTGAGTGATGCGACGCCCGGTTCAATTCTTTAACGCGGACGGTAATACTCCCATTATATGTGAATTTCATAGCATTCGAGAGAAGGTTGGAGAGGATCTGATTCAGCCTGATCGGATCGCCAATAACTTCCTGCGGAAGTTCACTTGATTTTTTAATATCGAATTTAAGCTGTTTTGCAATTGACCTGAATGAATACGACCTCATTATCTCATCGAGAAAGTCACTTAGGTTAAACTGTGTTTGTTCGAAAATAATTTTACCTGATTCCATCTTATTATAGTCCAGAACATCATTTACAAGAGTGAGAAGATGATTTCCCGAAAATTTGAGTGTCTTGATAAAATCCATTTGATCTTCACGGGGATTGCCTTGTAACAGTAGGTTGGTTATCCCAATAACCTCATTAAGAGGAGTTCTTATTTCGTGGCTCATGGTTGACATGAACATCTGTTTCGACTGTGCTGCTTCTTCAGCTTTCTGGCGGGCAACTATGAGGTTATCAAGCATCATTCTTCGTTGAATGGCAATTGCAATCTGGTTTGCAATAAAATCAAGAACATTAAGGTCATCCTGAGAAAATTTGTTCTCATCTTTATAATCCTGCAGACACATCACCCCGATTATATCCCTTTCAACTTTCAAAGGTACACCCATCCATACCTTGCATGGGGTACCTATAAGATCAATGTCTCCGTTTTCCTCAAGAATTTTAAGATCATTTACTTTTAACAGAACTGATTTGTTGTTTTTGATTACCCATCCTGTAATAGTTTTTCGGATTGGGATCTTATTAAAGTTGTCCTTCTCATCAGCAAAGAATGGAAAAGAAACAGTCTCCGATTCTTTATCATAAAGAGCAATGAAAAAATTATTTGTATCCCATATTTTGCTTAATTCCTGAACGATAGTCGGATAAATATCTTTAATCTCGTACTGTTTTAATGCAGCAGTTGATATGTTATAAAGGATCTCCTGAAGTAGCTGATTCTTTCTTTCGGGAGAAATATCCCTGTAAATACCGAGTTGGGCAATAATTTCATTGTTCATTACTACTGTGGTAGCTACAAGTGAAACATGTATCCTGTTTCCGAATTTATCCTTTCTTATTGTCTGAATAGTATCTTTTCTGTTTATGGATGCGAGGCTATCTATTCTCATTGCCTCTTCTTTAAGGTCCTCAGGCACCACAAGGTCATCAATAAAATTATTAATAGCCTCATCCTGAGTGTATCCGAACAGGTTTGAAAACTCTTTGTTAACAATTGATATTTTTCCGGTATTATCAGTGATGGCAATTGCTGCCGGAGTAGAATCGATCAGGTATTCAAGAAAAGCTTTTTCTCTTTCAATCTGATTTTCAAACTCTTTTTGTTTACTTATGTCTGTTATGACTCCCCTGTATCCGATGATTTTGTTGTCATGGAATACTGCAAAAGAATGTGTCGTAATCGGTACGAAAGTGCCATCCTTTTTATTTGCACCATACTCGTTGCTCGAGCTGTCTCCGGGTAATTTCAGTTGTTTCAGGTTACTGATCATTTTCTGATAACTCTCCGGAAATATTTCTGCAATATTCATCCCTTTGGCAAGATCATTCCGTGAATATCCGAAAAAATTAAGTCCTCGAAGGTTACTATATATAATCTTTCCCTTAAGATCAACCTCATAGATCATTTCAGGAAGCATTTCTGCGAACTTCTCAAACTCATTCTCTTGTTTCCTGAGATCAGGAGGATTTTTTCCACTGTTTGCCGACGCATGCAGAGATTTGAGTTCCTTCTCCAGATTTTTATTTATCTCCAGCAACTCCCCGTATCGTTCTTTATAATCCATTCCTTCGGTCTTTAAAAATACTTTTTAAAAATAGCAAATTATGGGTATTCTGTTTTGAAGTATGATAATTTATCTGTCCGTTTAAGACATAATTTCAATTTAGCTCTCTCTATTTCTATTTATTTCTATTGTTTCTATTGTTTCTATTGTTTCATTTATTTCTCTTTGTTTCTCTTCTCGCTGTAAAACTTGCAGAAATCACTGAGTCCGCATTCTTTGCAAAGTGGATTTCTGGCTTTGCAGATATACCTTCCATGCAGAATAAGCCAGTGATGAGCCTGACGAATAATTTCAGGAGGAAAATTTTTGGTGAGCTGTAATTCAACACTCAAAGGAGTTTTGGCATTTTTTACCAGACCGATCCTGTTAGATACCCTGAAAACATGAGTGTCAACAGCCATAACAGGTTTCTTAAATAATACGGATGCCACAACGTTTGCTGTTTTTCTTCCCACCCCCGGCAGTTTCTGCAATAACTCCGGCTCTGAGGGTAAGATTCCTCCAAATTCAGTCATGACCATTCGGGTCATGCCAGACAAATGTTTAGCTTTATTGTTAGGGTAGGTACATGAACGTATATATTCGAAAATATCTTCTGGTTCAGCTTTTGACATTGCTTCAGCGTCGGGATATTTCTTAAACAACGCCGGAGTGATTATGTTGACCCTCTTATCTGTACATTGTGCCGATAGTATTACAGCAACAATCAGTTCGTAAGGTTCATGATAAATCAGTTCAGTTTCAGCAGACGGCTGGTTTGTCAGGAAATACTCTATGGTCCTCTTAAATCTTTCTTTAATGGTCATAGGGTTGAAAATAATAGTGCTGGTAAGGTAACACTTTTTATCTTTGCATAATATTGATTAATTATGATAAGTTACCTGCAGGCTGATAACATTGCCAGAAGAATCGGAGATCATCTTCTTTTTGAAAATATAAGTCTTAACGTCAACAAGGATGACAAGGTTGCTCTGATTGCCGTAAATGGCGCAGGAAAATCATCAATGCTCGATATACTAGCCGGAAGAGAGAATCCTGATCAGGGTTCTCTTAGTATCAAACGCGATTTGCAGATAGCATATCTTCAGCAATCTCCTCTTCTTATTGAATCCAACAAAATAATTGATGAACTATTTTCTACCGGCAGCGAGTTGGTAAAAACTATCAGAGATTATGAAGAATGTATGCTGTCTGAAAACCATAATATGCTCCATGAACTAATTCAGCGGATGGATGATCTGAAAGCCTGGGATTATGAAGTGTCTGTAAAACAAATACTCTTTAAATTGAAACTTACCGATCTGAATGCTATTATCGGCACTCTGTCGGGCGGTCAGAAAAAAAGGGTTGCTCTCGCAAAAGTTCTGGTAGAAGATTCCGATCTGCTTATTCTTGATGAGCCTACCAACCACCTCGATCTTGATATGATTGAATGGCTTGAAGAGTATCTTATTAAATCCAATAAAACTCTTCTGATGGTCACTCACGACAGGTACTTTCTCGACAGGGTTTGTAATGTTATTCTGGAGCTGTCTGATAATGAGATTTACAGGTATGAAGGTAATTATGAGTATTTCCTGGAGAAGAAACAGAGCAGGGAAGTTTCAGCGAAGATGAATACAGAGAAGGCAAGAAACCTTCTTAAAACCGAATTGGAATGGATGAGAAAAATGCCAAAGGCACGCCGGCATAAAGCAAAATCGAGAGTTGAATCTTTTTATGATCTGAAAGAGAAAGCAGCTTACAAGCCTGAAGAAAAGAGCATCAATATTAACGTTAATATTTCAAGGATGGGGAGTAAGATCCTTGAAATAAAAAATGTGAGCAAATCATATGGTGATAAGGTTGTGCTTAAGGACTTTACTTACCTCTTCAACAGGTTCGAGAAAGCAGGACTAATCGGTCGTAATGGAACAGGTAAAACCACTTTGCTGAATATTATTACCGGATTGACGGAACCGGATAAAGGAATTGTTGAACGCGGAGAAACAATTGTATTTGGCTATTACAGGCAGCAGGGTATTGAATTTGACGACGATATGACTGTAATTGATGCAGTAAAAAATATTGCTGAACGGGTTATGGTAAGCGATGGTACGGTATTGTCTATAACTCAATTCATGAATTATTTTCTGTTTCCTCCCGAAAAACAGTATACATTGATCAGAAAATTATCGGGAGGTGAGAAAAGGCGCCTGTACCTGCTTACCGTCCTGATGAAAAATCCGAATTTTCTGATTCTCGATGAGCCTACAAATGATCTCGACATACTAACACTCAACGTTCTTGAAGAATATCTGGCCGGTTTCAAAGGTTGTGTTATAGTTGTTTCTCATGATAGATATTTTATGGATAAAGTTGTCGACCATATCTTCGAATACAAAGGAGAAGGAGTTATAAAGGACTTCCCGGGAAACTACACGCAATTAAGGGATAAACAGGAGGAGACTGAAAGGAAACTTGCTGCAGCCAAGGCAGCAAAAGCTTCAATTTCTGATCTGAGTTCAGAAAGTCCGGCTAAAAAAGAAAAAAAGCCGGGGCTCACATTTAAAGAGAAGAAAGAGTTTGAAGCACTGGGAATTGAAATACAAAACCATGAATCGGAAAAAACTCTTATCGAAAATGAGATGGCCCTGGGTGCCATAAGTCCTGAAGAATTGTATTTAAGATCATTAAGGCATGGTGAATTAGTTAAAATACTGGACGAGAAAGAGATGAGATGGCTGGAATTAAGCGATAAATAATTTTTAGTACGTTTTACTCAGGAATAAGAGTGAATTATTACGATTTTTTTAATTTTAACCTCTATAGTTTATTCAATTGGAAAAAATAGTCATAAACACCCCGGGGATTGTATCCGAAATACTGGTTGGAGCGAGTTGGGAATCTGTAACCTCAATGCTTCCTGAAAGAGGCGTGGTAATTATTACCGACGATAATGTACTTCATCTTTATGGTGACAAATTTCCTAAGGTACCTTTCATAACTGTATCGCCTGGCGAAAGCGCCAAGAAACTGGGTGTGATAGAATACCTTGCTGAACAATTACTTTTACTCGATGTCGACAGGTCAGGTTTTATTCTTGCTGTAGGTGGAGGAGTCGTT
>Ga0302321_100005434_pt1 | contig 11155 bp, 7 predicted proteins | sample Fen_T0_1_FD_202505 | JGI IMG/M metagenome (GOLD analysis project Ga0302321, IMG submission 202505) | Peat permafrost microbial communities from Stordalen Mire near Abisko, Sweden - Fen_T0_1 | ecosystem: Environmental > Terrestrial > Soil > Wetlands > Permafrost | place: Sweden: Abisko...
TTTAATGAGTCTCGACCCTAGGCACACGCCGCCAGAAAAGCCCTGACTTGCCCATTACAAATGAACCCGGACGGGCGAGGGCTCCTCACGGCGGAAAGGCGGTGCGAACTTGCGGCAGATCTGACCGAGAAGGAGGCTGCAGCGGAGCGCGGCATCATGCTCTCAAGGATCCGCTTCCCGGGGCACAGTGAAGGCTCGGGCCGGGCGACATCATCGACCTTGACCGACCCTACCAAACGGGAGGAAAGGCGGCATCGGATCGAGGGCACAAGCCGCTTCCCCCTGCCGCAATTGCGCCATCCGCGCGCAAGTCCTTTTCAGAAATAGTATTCCGCCAAACTGGTCAGCGGGCTGCCAGCGATTCAACGTCAGATGTCAACAACGTTTCTCAGGAGTAACTCGCGGGTCCCCGATGGGATAGCCGACGCAATGCCCGTGAAGCGTCAGCACCACAGGTGGGTGTGAGAAAAGACCTTGCGGGATTTGTCTGGTGTTTGGCCTTCGAGCGAGTTCGGTGAAGGCGCTTCGCCGCTCGTGGGTCTGGCTTTCGTCCGGTAGCGAAGCAGCCGATGCCATGCGGGGCATGGATCAGCGAGGGTCTCTGCGCCTTGTGTGAACGCCGGCGGCGAGCAGCAGCGCCACCGCCATCGGATGAAGGACAGCGACAAGCGCTAGGGTGACGAGCCGGACCGCCCGCTCGAGATCCGTGGCCGGCATACCAACCAACTCGGCGAGATATCGCACCGGTCCGACCTCTGCCTCGGCACGTCTGCGCTGCGCATCAATCTTCGCCTTTTCGATCTGGAGGCTACCGAGGAGCTGAGCCTCGCGCTGACGCTCTGCCGTTATTTCGGCGCGTTCGCGCCGCTTCTGGTCAGCGATTGTCATCGCCCCGAGGGGACGACCGAGCCGCGTGGATTCCTCGATGGCCGAGTCGATCTGGGCGATGCGACGATCGAGGTCGGCGACCCGCTGTCCCTGGATAGCGAGGCGAGCCTCGATATCGGCGGTCCTGTCGGCGAGGGCCAGATCTATCGCTGCCATATGGTCGAGGTGAGCCCGGGTGAGAAATCCGAACACGCCGATCGCATTCAAGCCCATCAACACCGCAATCATCGCGACGAGGACGAGACGCAGGAGAGACGGCGCCAAGTTCCAATGCTCCGTCAGCCATGCCGCCGCGACCAGCTTCCCGGCCTCCAGCACGGCTCCCATGATGACTACGGGCCAGAAGGCGCCGGCAAAGATTGCCGTGAGGCCGTCGATGGAAAAGGCCGCCGAGACGCCAGCCAGTGCCAGCGCTACGATCAAAACGGCTAGCCTGACCCATGTCGCGGAACGCCGTATCGTCTGGGCACCGGAAACGCCCGTGACATCGACAGGCTCTGGAACGGCTAGCGTATCGTCCGTAACAGCTGGTGTTACAGGCGTTGTTACGATGATCGCTTCGGCGTTACGCCGGATCAGGCCTGCCAGCTCCCAAGTTTTCAACCGGCGACTGGTCCGCATCCTGTTCCAACCCCACTGGCGCCCGAGTTCCGCCGCGCTGGCGGTCACTCGTCCATCGGGCTGAGACCGCAGCCAGGTCAGCGCCTCCCTGTCATCGAACGGATCGGGCGGATTGGATTCGGTCATGATGAGCTGTCGCTTTCTTATCTGGCCGGCGCGACCGAGCGGGGGGGCGCCGTCCGGCTGCGCGCTCCGACAACGACCTCAAGCAGCCGGAAAGGAGGAGCGACCTGCGGGGAGCGCGATAGCTCATCCATTTTCCGCATCGCAGATCGCCAGTCAGAGCGGCCGGGCCCCGGAGTCGCAGATCGCGGCACGGCGTGGTCGCCGCTACGCGAAACCAGAGTCGGGCCGCGTGAACAATCCGGCAAAGGTGGCACGCAATTAGCCGCAGCTGAACGGGCAAATTGCACGCCGGATTACGCTGCAGCTCTCCTTAAATGGCCAGTCTGGTTTCGTCCGCGCGACTGAGGCCGAATGTCGCCAATTTGGCGTTATTTTCGGCGAACCTCCACCTTTCGCAGACTCTCGAGCGGATGACTGATCCGATGGGATGGCAGCAAGTGATGAGAGAATTTTCGGCGGATTCAGATCCAACCGAAGCGCGCAAGTTTTTGTGCGACCATGAAATGCGATCCGTTTCGCTGCGACCAGATGTCGTGCGATTGCGGCTGCCGTCCCTATCCAGATCTTGGGGGCGGATTTCAATTGCTGTTGTCAATCGCAATGCCGATGTTGCTCAGGATCATCACCGTTCGAGCAGCAGCAAGTGGCGTTACGATGAAGGAGACCATTGCTCAAGAGAGCAACGATATCGCCCGGGTCAACGAATCGGAGTTGACGCTCGAATCACGGAGCGCCCATGCGCCCGATCCGCGCTTGGTCGAGTTCGTGCGTCTTCTGGCTCGCCGCGCGGCGCGGGAATGGTACCAACAAGTCGTCGAGGAGCGCCGTCCGAAACGCTCCTGAGCTTGCAGGGGGTCGTTGCATGAGGGTCGCGCTCTACGCCCGCTACTCCACTGACAGTCAGCGGAACGCTTCGATCTCCGACCAATTTCGCGTCTGCCGCGCCTTTGCCGAGAAGCAAGGCTGGCAGATCGTTGAGGAATATTCGGATCATGCGATTTCTGGTGCTTCGCTGCTACGCGCCGGCGTCCAGGGGCTTATAGCCGACGCTCTACGTGGTCGGTTCCAGGTCGTGCTGGCCGAAGCGATGGATCGGCTATCGCGCGACCAGGAAGACATCGCCGGCCTGTTCAAGCGAATGGCCTACGCCAACGTGAAACTCGTTACCTTGTCGGAGGGCGAGGTCACGCATCTGCATGTCGGCCTGAAGGGCAAGATGAATGCCCTCTTTCTCAAGGACCTCGCCGATAAGACGCGCCGCGGGTTGCGTGGTCGTGTCGAGCTTGGCAAATCTGGCGGCGGCAACTCGTATGGCTATGACGTCGTCAAGCAATTCCAGACGAATGGCGAGCCGATCCGCGGCGATCGCACGATCAACACGGCGGAGGCCCAGGTGGTTCGCCGCATTTTTCGTGACTATGTCGTCGGCAAATCGGCGAAACGGATTGCTGCCGAGTTGAACAAGGATGGCATCTCGGCGCCGAGCGGTGGCGATTGGGGTTTCAGCACGATCAACGGCAATGCCAAGCGCGGCAACGGCATCTTGAACAACGAAATGTATGTCGGTCGCATCGTCTGGAATCGGCAGCGTTTCATCAAAGACCCTGAGACCGGCAAACGCCAGGCGCGACCAAATCCGGCGGCTGAGTGGATCGTTCAGGACGTGCCAGAATTGCGCATTATCGACGACGAACTCTGGAACGGCGCAAAGGCGCGACAAGTCGCCGTGAAGTCAAAGCGCGGAGAGAATGGCAACGAAGAGCCGGATAGCTTCCGCGACCGTCGGCGGCCCAAATACATATTCTCGGGCTTGATAAAGTGCGCATGGTGCGGTGGCGGATACGCCATGATCTCGGCCGATCTGATCGGTTGCTCGACGGCCAGGAATAAGGGGACTTGCGAGAACCGGAGGAGCATCCGGCGCGAGCGGCTGGAAGGGCGGGTATTGAACGCTTTGCGGTATCACTTGATGGACCCGGCGCTGTTCAAGGAATTCTGCGACGAGTTCACCCGCGAAATGAACCGCCTTCGGATAGAAGGTTCAGCCTCCCTTGAGAGCGCGCGTTCGGAGCTGAAAAGAATCGAGCGCGAGCTCGATACCCTGGTTGATTTGATCCTGAAGGGCGGCGCGGCGGACAGGATCAACGCCAAGATGGTCCAGCTTGAAGGTCGAAAGGCCGGGTTTCAGCGGCAGCTGGCCGATGCCGAGGTCCCGCCGCCCCTGCTCCATCCGGAGATGGCGACGTTCTACCGTGAACAAGTCACCGCTCTCCACGAGGCGCTACAGGATGATACCGAGGCAACCCGACTCAGGGCCGGCGAGGTCCTGCGTTCGCTCGTGAAGGAAATCATCCTGACCCCTGAGGCCGGCGAGCTGAAGATCGACGTCCGGGGCGATCTCGCCGGAATCCTAGCGATTTCCCTCAAAACGAAAACCCCGGCCACTAGGGCCGGGGTTTCGCAAGTTGAGATGGTTGCGGGGACAGGATTTGAACCAGTGACCTTCAGGTTATGAGCCTGACCCTTCCGCTAGCGAGTGTGCGCGTTCTCGATATTGGGCAGGTGCCGGCCGCAATAGCGGCGCGTTCCTTTTTTTCAGAGCGATCGCTTCTCCAGAAGGGATTTTTTGAAATCAAATTCGGATTTGCGACCCAGTCAGGTGCGGCCTAAGCTCTTCAAATGTCCGGCGGATTTCCTCTGTCGGAGCCGCACAAATAGTTCGAAACGTATCTAGTAACCCCAGCCAGTCCCGACGTGCCCGCTCGTTTCAGACCCGATCAGAAGTCCAAGCCGAGGTCGCCTGCCTGTATCCTGGGCAGAGTCGCATTTCGCGCCGGGCCCATCGCGCTTTCCTGTCCCTGACACGGTGACGGTACGCACCTGCCTCGCACACCACGGGGCCCCGTTGGTCACTTCACACAAACCGAAGCGACGGAAGCGATTCGAATTACGGACAGCGCGCAAGTCGGTTTTGGAAACGGTCATTCCAGGGCACGCAGCAAACCCGGACACTCGAGAGTCCGGGTCCGATGCTTCGCATCGCCCCGGAACGACACCAACAATACATTTCGCGTTCTCGCGGCACGACATGCCCGAGCTTTGCTGGAAATCTCTCGCCCTCCAATAGCAAGGGCGCGGGGAATGCCGAGTGCCCAATGCACCCGCAGCCTAGTGTGCGCGTACGAGTAGGTGAGTAATGCACACCAGTATTCACAGAGGAAGCACCGGAAACATCCCCAAGGAAAGAGTGGGTCGGCTTCCCGCGTTTTTTCCCACGAATAACGATTTCTCGTAGGGCCGTGTTTCGAGGTTGCAGATATTTCTTGATGTTCCGGCCTCCAAGTTTGCTTTCCCCCCAGATCGTTCCTACCGCTGCGCATACTGTTGCAGGGCAGCCAGGGATTTTACGTCCGGGCCTATCGTGCTTTGTTGCCTCCGCACGCACCGGATACGCTAACCGTCCGAATATAGGTAATTGACGGTACAGGGACTTTCACCCTGTCAGACTCTCAGCCTTGTCGGCTGCTCACTTTCCTCCACCGGCATTACCCGGCTTCCTAGGTACTACGAGCCCATCCGACTCCCCGCCGCGTCCGGTCTGACCTTCACGGGCCTCCGGTTGATCTCTCGCTCGACCGCGCGATGGGGTCTCCTGTGATGCTCTGGTTCTCGTTGTGTACGTGCCGTCGTCACTACTCCGGTGGAATCGCTGGGTGCGTGTGTCGCTCTCTTCCCCAGCGATGGCAGCTTTCCCTGAATAATCGCCAGGTCAGCTCCCACATCGAGCTTTTCGAGGCCTGCTCAACGTTTACTCGCGTTACAGCCCGCACACTCGCGGAATCACTGAATGACCCTTTACACCGAAGGCTTCAGACGAGTCGTTGCCTTCCCGCCTGCTCCGATTGCTACCGGCCGGAGCGACCCTTGCCGGAAGGGACTTGCAACCCTCTCAAGAACCATGCCCTTCCACGGCACACGATTATACGCGCTCTTCCCGGGGACCATTGGCTGTGTTGACCCCCGTCGGTCCGTGAGAACTGCGCTTCGCAGCCCGGTTGGGCTCCACGCGATCCATCAGGACCTTGACGCCGACCATGGGGCGCCAGAACCACGCGACTTCTCCATCCGCAACACCGCCGCTCGCCTGGCAAGCCGTGACCACTCACGAGTTTCGCTCGCTCTGCAATCACCTCTCGCACACGACAGCGTCGCGTCCACCACAGCCCGCCCCGCGTTCGTGACGATCGCGATACGCCCCTCGCAATGGGACGGGATGGCGAGATCAAATCACATTTTTTTTGAAAATTGGAAGTCGAATATTTTTCGCGGGAAGGCTGGACAGCAATTTGGACAGCGACGTGAGTCGCCCGTCGGGCGCGCCTGGTGCCGTAGACAGTTCGAGTTAGAGCTTCCAGCAAAGGCGCTGCCGCATCGCGGTCCGACATCACTGGCGGACTACCCTCACCGGAGTTGTGAGCGGCCGTCACGACGACGCGGCAGCAGCCAGTTTGTAGACCAGATTCCCCGCGTCGGGGAAGGCTGATTGAAGGATACCAACAGGTCGCCACAATCTCGCTGCCCGCGAGCCGGTCGCCAACTCAAAAAATGCCGTCTAGGCTGCAACCGTTGGCGGAACGTGGAGTGTTATCTAAGCGATAATGGAGCAGCAGATTATGCCGTCACCGCTCGCGTTGGTCCTGCTCCCCGGACTCGACGGGACAGGCCGGCTTTCCAATCTTTTCTGGATGCGTTGCCGCCAACGCTGGAGCCCAGCGTCATCGCTTTCCCGCGAGATATGTACGGGTACGAGGCGCTCGAAGCCCACGTCGCGCGTTGCCTGCCACAAGGCCAGCCGCTTGCCATTCTTGCCGAAAGCTTTTCCGGCCCCTGGCGCTGCGCATCGCGGCGCTCGGGCATCCCCGCGCCGTGAACTCTTTCATGTTCCGACTGCCGGGGCAGGCTCTCGTGATGCGCTGGCTCCTTCTCGGCGAGAATGCGCCGGCCACCCTGATCCGGAGCGCGGTTGATTGTGTGAGATGGACCGGGCCGGCCGCTCTCGCCGGTCGCACCAAGGCAGCGCTGAGGGTGGATGCCACAAAGGCCTTCATGCGGTGCCCAGTCCCAATGCTTTATCTCGGCGGTACGCAGGATCGGTTGATCGATGTTCAAACCGCAGCGCAAATGAAGGCGCTGCGCCATGACCTGGAATGCGTGATGCTGGACGCGCCGCATTTTCTTCTGCAACGCGCGCCGGCGGCGGCGGTGGAAGCCATTGCCGAATTCTTGTCGCGCATCGGTCCGAGCGGCCGATGCGCAGGATGAACGGAGCCCTTCGCGAAACTCCATCGTTTCCATAGTCGCCAATGGATGGGGATCGGCGATACGGAGCGCATCGACCAAGAGCGCCAACTCCGTGAGCCGCTTCGCGACGCCGGCGTCCGGAGTGACGGCGAAAGCCTGGCAGGGCTCCCCACCCGCATTCACCTTACCGATGAAGGCGACGCGCTTCGCAAGACGCGCACGCATGTCGACGGATCGGGATTGCGGCATCGTCGCGCGGCGCGATGCGAGTTGGTGCCGCTCCACTCGAAACAAGCCAACAGCCATGCGTCTTGCGCAACTCCCGTAGAATTACGGAGTGCTCGGATCGTCGACGCCAGGAAATAACGTCCTCAATTACCGTAGCACGGCCGTCGTCCCGCTGCGGTTTGACATAGATCAAATCAGTTGAGCAATCACACGCGACGACGCCTCGATTAGTTATAGAACTACGAGTTTAGTGAGATTGCGCTTAGTTTATTTTTCAGACCTGGCAAGCAGTATCGTCGCGATGATTCATATTTGATGCCTGGCGTAAGGCCGAACTCGCCGGGCGATGAATTTGCGAATGTGTTGCATGATCCCGCGCGCCGCGGGGCACGAAATCGAAAGCGAATGCCCGACATGATCCTCACCATCTCTCGCCGTCTCGGACTTCTCGTCGCCATCGCCATCGCCGGAAGCGTGGCGATCGTCGCCTCTCAGCTCGTGACCATGCGCGCCGCTCTGGTTCAGGAGCGCCAGACCGCCATCGCGGCACAGGTCCAGTCCGCCGTGTCGATCGCCAAGCAGTTCGTCACCTTGGTCGAACGCGGCGTCCTGACCGAGGCGGACGCCCAGCAGCAGGCGAAAGTGGTGTTGCGCAGCATACGCTTCGGCAAGAACGACTACATCTTCGTCTATCGCGATGACGGCCAGAACATCGTACTTGGCCCGCGACCGGAAATGGAAGGCAAGAACCTCCTGGAGAACAAGGACCCGAACGGCGTCCCTTACGTCCGTGAACTGATCGCGGCCGCGGCGCGCAATGATGGGACCTTCGTGTCGTACATGTTCCCGCGCGCCGGGAGCGACAAGCCGGCCGCGAAGATGGGCTACGCCCTCGGCGTCACACCCTGGAAGTGGATGGTGGGGACCGGGGTGTATGTCGATGATCTCGACGACATCTTCTACGCATCGGTTCGCACCACGCTGTTCTGGGCGGCCGGATCGATCATTCTCTTGTGCGCACTGGCCCTGGTGCTGGCCCGCGGACTGGTTCGGCCGATGCTGGCGATGACGGCAGCAATGACCGACCTCGCCGCCGGCAAGCTCGACCTGCAGGTGCCGGGCGCCACGCGACGGGACGAGATCGGCAAGATGGCCGCCGCCGTCGAAGTCTTCAAGAGCAACGCGGTGGTGCGCCAGCAGCTCGAAACCGAACAAAAAGAGGCGGAGAGCCACGCTGCCGAGCAGCGCCGGGCGGATATGAACCGACTCGCATCCGCCTTCGAACACGCCGTCGGCGAGATCGTCGAAACCGTCTCGTCCGCTTCCAGCGAGCTGGAAGCATCGGCAAGCAGCCTTGCGGCCACGGCGGAGCGTTCGCAGGTACTGACCACGACCGTTGCGGCGGCGTCCGAGGAAGCCTCCACCAACGTCCAGTCGGTGGCCGCGGCGACCGAACAGATGACCTCATCGATTACCGAGATCAGCCGCCAGGTTCAGGACTCCAGCCGGATCGCGCGCGATGCGGTCGAACAGGCGCAGAAGACCAATGACCGCGTCGGTGAACTCTCCAATGCCGCGGCGCGCATCGGCGACGTGCTCGAGCTGATCAACACCATCGCCGGACAGACCAACCTGCTGGCCCTGAACGCCACCATCGAAGCCGCCCGTGCCGGCGATGCCGGCCGCGGTTTTGCCGTCGTCGCCGCCGAGGTCAAGGCGCTGGCCGAGCAGACCGCGAACGCGACCAGCGAGATCAGCCGGCATATCACCGGCATCCAGACCGCCACCGGCGAGTCGGTCGCGGCCATCAAGGACATCGGCGACACCATCAGCAAGATGTCGGAAATCTCCTTCTCGATCGCCTCGGCTGTGGAGCAGCAGGGCGTCGCCACCCAGGAAATCTCCCGCAACGTGCAACAGGCGGCGAGCGGCACGCAGGAGGTCAGCTCCAACATCGTCGACGTCCAGCGCGGAACCAAGGACACGGAGCAGGCCTCGTCGCAGGTGCTCTCCTCTGCCCAGTCGCTGTCGGGCGAAAGCCATCGTCTCAAGCATGAAGTGGACAAGTTCCTCGACTCGGTGCGCGCGGCGTGAGTACCTTGGCGCGGCTTATGACACCGTCTGCACCTTGATGGACATGGTGAGCCGCTCCGTCGCTCCAGGCGCGATCAGCATCACGCCGGGCTTGTCGGCAAACTCGCCGTCGAAATCGACCGGGCTGGCGAAGCCGCGCCACGGCTCGATGCACAGGAACGGCGCGCCTGATGGCTTCGACCAGACGCCGAGCTCGCGAAATCCAGACCAGGCGATGCCGAGCGATGGACCGCGCGGCCCGGCATAGCGCAGCGCGCGGCTGGCCGGCGCATCGAGGATCATGGCGTCATCGTCGAACAGCCGCTCGGTGAGCGGCAGCACGGCGCCCTCGTTCGGCGATGGCTCGGCTTCAGTTCGCATCAGGCCGCCGGATAGCCGCCGGATCCGCGCCGGTTCGGGTTGCTCGAAGATCAGGCTGTAGCTCTCCTTGGGGAGCCCCGGTAGCAACGGCCAGTTGAACGCAGGATGCGCTCCGAACGAGGCCGGCAGGATCTCCGCACCGGGGTTGGCGATATCGATCGTCATCTCAAGACATGCCTCGTCGATGGCGTAGGCGATGTCGAGCCGGAACGCAAAGGGATAGCGCGGCCAGGTCGCATCGCTGTCGGTCAGCCGCAGGCTGCAGCCGCGCGCCGTTCGCTCCAGCCACTGGAAGCGGAGGTCGCGGGCAAAGCCGTGCTGGGTCAAATGATAGTGCTGGCCGCGATGCCGCAGCGTGTCGTTCTTGAGCCGGCCGACGATCGGGAACAGCCAGGGTGCGTGGCGCGGCCAGGCCGGGCCGGCCTGCCACAAGAGTTCCAGACCGGCGGCCGTCGTCAGCGAACACAGTTCGGCGCCGTCGGCCTCGATGGTCCCGCCGATGCCGCCGGCGGTGATCGTGTGCGTGTCGTCCATCGCGTCTCTCCGGAATGGCCTGTCACGGTGATGCCGGATCGCGGCGCCGGCGTCCAGCGGGCTGTCCCTCGTGGTGAGGAGGCGCGCACGCGCCGTCTCGAACCATGAGGCCCCGCTGCCTATGTCTCGGCCTCATCCTTCGAGACGCTTGCTGCGCAAGCTCCTCAGGAATGAGGAGATGAAGTTGAACGTGACGCAGGCATGAATCGCCGAATCTTCATGCAGCGCATCGCTTGCCGGAGATGGTCATTCGTGTACGAATGAATAAATCAGCTTGATCCGGCGGCCCGGCCGCGGTCAAGTTCGGCACGAAAACGAACGAGGACCTCGCCATGGCGCATGACACTCCGCAGGCCGCCGGCCACACCAAGCTGGTGATCCGAAATATCGGCCTGCTGCTGTCCGGCGCGCTGGAACAGCCGATCCTCGATGCCGACACCATCGTCGCCGAGAACGGCAAGATCACGGCCATCGGCCGGTTCAAGGACTTGGATACTGAGGGTGCCACCACCATCGTCGACGCCCACGGCACCACCGTGGCGCCGGGCCTGATCGACAGCCACGTCCATCCCGTCGCCGGCGACTGGACGCCGCGGCAGAGCCAGACCGGCTGGATCGACAGCTATCTGCATGGCGGCGTCACCACCATGATTTCCGCCGGCGAAGTGCACATGCCCGGCCGGCCCCGCGACGTGGTCGGGCTGAAGGCGATGGCGATCTTCGCGCAGCGCGCGTTCTGGACGCTGCGTCCCGGCGGCGTGAAGGTACATGCCGGCGCGCCGGTGATCGAAACCGAGATGGTCGAGGATGATTTCAAGGACCTCGCTGCGGCCGGTGTCAAATTGCTCGGCGAGGTCGGCCTCGGCGGCGTCAAGGACGGACCGACCGCGCGCCAGATGGTGGGCTGGGCCCGCAAATATGGCATCCAGAGCACCATCCACACCGGCGGGCCGTCGATCCCCGGCTCCGGCCTGATCGACAAGGACGTGGTGCTGGAGGCCGA
>Ga0302321_100005435_pt1 | contig 11153 bp, 9 predicted proteins | sample Fen_T0_1_FD_202505 | JGI IMG/M metagenome (GOLD analysis project Ga0302321, IMG submission 202505) | Peat permafrost microbial communities from Stordalen Mire near Abisko, Sweden - Fen_T0_1 | ecosystem: Environmental > Terrestrial > Soil > Wetlands > Permafrost | place: Sweden: Abisko...
CGGAATATCATCTCAGTAAACAGTATTGAGAACACGTGTTCTCAATACTCATGGCGTCAGATAAGGATTCTTTGGTAAAGGATGAATAAGGAATCCTAATTTTTTCATCCCCTGTATTACTTTTTCACCGGGTTGTTCTTTGAAGACAACGCAGCACAATGAACCATGGGGAATCATTCCCAAGGAACTTATAAAACCCCTCATCGCCAATTTCATTTTTATCTTCCGGAACACCCTGTGATTGACAGGAACATCCATCAATCCATTGATCGTTGTATGACTTTTAAAATTATCGTATCGTTTGAATGCAATACAGGGCAGCCCCATCCCCATCGCCATCTTTTCGATTTCACGTTCTGATATTTTAAAGACATAATTTCCAACCGATTCCCATGAAAAACGATTTTTCCAGATTTTGTTAATGAATGATGGATGGATTGTATCACAGATGTTTTTCACGAAAACGAGAAGTGACATTTTAGAAAGGATATCAATGGGCTCTGTGACAAGCACGGTCGCGGCTTTGCTGACACGCAGCATTTCATATAATCCTAAATAAGCTCGCGGAAAATGGTGAAAGGCTTCCTTGCAGACAACATAATGAAATGCATTGTCGTTGTACGTCAATCGTTCAACGTTTTGTTTGCTATACTCATGGATAAGTCCTTCAGACGCTGCTTCTTTGAGTATGGCATCAGACAAGTCAGACGCAACGACATGTTGATTTCTCTGCAATAAATAATTTGCCTCTAAACCGCTGTAATCCCCAATCGTGAGCCAGGTTTTGTTTGAATCAAAAAATGGTGTAAGGAATTTCAATGGTTCCGAATACAACTTGTATGCAGCGCAATTCTGATTTTTTATATGAAAAAGGACATGTTCTTTATCACGAACCATATTAATAATATTCGATTCTTGTGCCTGATAATTCGAATCGATGTTATTTTCTGATGCAGCCATATCTCATACTCTTTCTTAGAAATGTGTGAAGAATAAAGCCTATGGACCTCCATGCACTGCTTGTTGATAGGTCTCTAAAGTTTTAAGTGCAGTCCTCGTCCATGAAAATAATTTCAGTCTGTTTATTCCTTTTGAACGCAAACCGTCGGCCAGCGTTTTATCTTCAAGGACCTCAGACAATTTCTCTACAAGACTTGAAACATTTTCCGGATCAAAATAATTTGCAGCGTCTCCCCCAACTTCCGGCAAGGAACTTCGGTTGCTTAACAGTACGGGACATCCGCATGCAAATGCTTCCAGCACGGGTATCCCGAATCCTTCATAGAGCGAAGGAAACACCAGCGCCTGTGCGCTGGAATAGAGAGATGCTAACGCGCGGTCATCGATATCCTGTTGAATTACTTTTTCCGTTAATTGGAGTCTCTGGATGGTCTTTCGTTCCTCTGTTGTGAAGGGCCCGCCGCCTGCACAAATTAAGGAGGAATGATTTTCTCTTTTTGAAAGTATGTGTAATGCATCAAGGAGAAATGGAAAGTTTTTATACGTGTTTCTTTTACCGACGTAAAGGAAATAATTCGCTGGCAACGGCATGGCAGTCTGGAGCATGCCGTTTGGCGAGAGCGTCGTGGCAAGCGGAATGACATCGATTTTGGAGGCTGGTATATTCAATAACGTGATAATATCTTTTTTTGTGTTTTCCGAAATCGCAATGATTCGCGCTGCCTTCGCTGCCACCTTCTTTTTATTCTCTGCGGTAAAATCATAGATGCTGAAGAATTGCGGATACAATTCATGCGACATGTCATAAATCGTCAAAACAAAAGGGAGTTCGTTGAGAAAATCAAGAAAATATGGATCGTAATAGGTGGGGTGGAAAATATCCGGTTGCAATGTCCTGTGGATATGATGTCGTACATAGCGACGATTGAATAACTTGATAATCTCATTCCTTCCTTTGAAACGAAACGAAGGAAAGAAAGGTTTTGCATGAATGGAAGGAAACTCCCGCAGATAATGACTATTTGAATACCGGATGATGAGCGAAGGCTCAATGCCATCCATGAGTGAGAATTGCTTCATCAACTCACAGTAATAACGGGAGATTCCCCCGTACTCCTGGAATGAAAATACTTGAGCGTCGTAAGTGACCTTCATCTCACTCACGTGCTTTCTTCTCTTGTTTGAGAGCCTCGGAATCTAATTTTGTTTTGGTCCCTTGAAGGGCAGTGATGAACGAGGGCAATCCAAGAAGAGATGCTTTAAGAAGAGTCTGAAAAACGACAGAAGATTTCTTCTCTGGCAGCAGTACATGAAAACTTTTTTTGTTTGTGAGAAGCTGCAAATGATATCTTTGTGCGATCACCTGTAATGACTGGTAGGAATAAAGTGAGACATGCTGACCATGAGAAAAATAATAGTACTGCCACGTTTCCGGTGAAGGCGTACCGCCGGAAAATATTTCTGTCGAGAAGATGATGGCAGGTGCAACAGAGAGCATCTTTATGATTTCCGTATGCGGATCTACGAAATGTTCAAAACACTCAAACGACGTTACAGCATCAAACCCTTGAGATGGAGATAATTCGGATTCGTACCCGCGGGCAAATATATTCGTTGTGAACGGATCGTTCCAGTAGAAGTTATAACCGGCATCACGCATCATTCGCACAAATAATCCGGTCCCGCCGCCATAATCCAAAAAACACCCCTGATGGTTGAAGTACGAATAGAGAACCACCGTCGTCCGTTTTGCACACAGAATATTTCGCTTGATGATTCCTGTATCTTCGATGTTTAACGATTGCCGGTAAGCTTCCTCAAGCCAATGCGGATCTTCCGTCTGGATAAATTGACATGACTCACATTGGAAATATACGATGTCGTATTTTTCCATTATCTTCCGACGGAATATTTGATGCGATGCGTTACCGCAAATTTTGCAAATCAAAGAATGTCCCTTCCCAGATTTCCGGCTCCGCGGCCGATGTGAGTTCTTTCATTAAATCTCAGAAAAATATTCTTCGAATCAAAGACCAAACTTTTTTCCATTTCGGCGGAGAAATATAATGACGGAATGCGTAGGTGTCTGCTTTTTGTTCAAGGAGTATTGCAGTGGGATGAATAATATCAGCTATTGCTTCTACGGGCATCTTTGCGAGCGAATTGGTATGATCAACAGTATGAGTTGCATTTGCATCGAATCCGATGTTGGTGACCAGATTTTTGTTCGGGATGATTGAAACTCCGTGATTCATTGCAGAAGCATATTGCCATTGGAAATCCCATGTATCTTTTTTACGCTCAAAGACCAGGTCGAAATTCTTTTTCCAATACTTTCGGAGAGCTGGATCGGGAAAGATCTGATCTAATAACCCTTGTTCTAAACATGCCGGATACGATTTCATGTCTACATCATACAGGTTCCATGCGCGCTTCCAGGTAGCCCACCCCCAAACATGATTGAATGCAGAAAAATAATAGCTTCCTGCCCCATACTGCTGCCCATCCTGAAAGTTCACGCCGCTGATATGCATAACGTTATTCTCTGTCCTGTAGCGGTCTAAGAGAGTTGCACAGAAATGAAAAAAGGATCTATCTGGGACACAATCATCCTCAAGAATAATTCCATTCGAGACATGGTTAAAGAACCAATCGATGCCGGAGCTTACGGCAACACGGCAGCCTAAATTCGTTTTCGAATAATTCGTGTGTAATTCACATTTCCAATCAATGGCTTGAGTAATGGTCCGTGCTTCTTCGCATGTGTCATGTTCCCCCTTTTTATCGGGTCGCGGCCCATCTGCGGATACGAAGAGTTGCCGCGGCTGAATTTCACGGATTTTCTCAAATACTATTTTCGTTGTATCAGGACGATTGAATATGAGAAAAAGAATTGGCGTATCAAAGAGTGTCTTGGCCATGCGAGCATCATTTCTTAAAAAGAACAAGCAGGAAAAAATATTTTACAATTTTCCACAACGTACTTGACCAAAATATCAGTAGATGAAATATTTTCCAAGGCCAGGGACAAGCAAGCAAAATAAAATGAGAGTAATAGACAGGATGGAGAGTGTATTTTTTTGAAAATAAATGCCTTAAAAAACCACCGTATGTTTTTTCATTATTAAAATGAACAATGCCTGTTGCTGACTCATTTGCGTACAGTTTAAGATTTTCATCGGTTATCAAGGCATACCCTTTGTTGTATGCACGCACCGTGAATTCATAGTCTGATGCATAATGCGGAAGAAGGCGGGGATAAAATCCACCGATATTCAAGAAATCCGAAACATACATAAATAATCCGCGAGTCGAGGCACAGTTAATTTTATCAGGATTTGTTTCAAGCGCGAATTTTAATCTTTTCCAATCGGCATGAATACCGCCGTCAAAAAGTTGCCGGCTCGCTTCCCCAAACGCATTTGAAATGAGTAACGTTTTGCGGCGTTCATGGAGAAGAGACACTGCAGTCTGAAGATAGGATCTATCGAAAATGGCATCATCATTGATCATCAGGATCATGGACAACGCTGCATGGGTTCGCGCTTTCAACCAGAGATACCCTTGGTGCAATGAGCCTCCCCACCACCACGTTCCCTGTCCTCTGAGGATCGTTAAGGATACAATACGCTGTTGAACCATTTCTGCCGTCCCGTCGGTGGAGCCATCATCGACGAGGATCAAATGATAATCTTGAAACGTCTGTTGCTGCAAGCAGGCAATAAACCGTTGTGTGATTTCCCTGCGGTTGTGAACCGGCAAAATGATGTACAGTGTATTCATACCGTAGTGTCTATCAGAACCATACGCATTTCAAGATCGTAGAATATAAGCCGTTAGCATTGGAGAACATTTTTATAAAGTTGTTTCGTTTCTTGTGCAGTACGTTGCCAGGAAAATAGTTTTTCTCGTTCCCTGCCTTTAAATTTTAACTCTTCGCGTAATACAGTATCTGATAAAACTTGATTCACAACATCGACAATCGAATTTTTATCGCGAGGGTCGAACATCAGACAGGCATTTCCTGCAATCTCTGGAAGAGAACTTGTATTACTTATAAGAACCGGACAATTGCAGGCGAATGCTTCCAAAACCGGAATTCCAAATCCTTCATAGAGTGAAGGAAAAACAAACGCTATTGCCTTCTTATAGAGAAAAGCCAAACTTGTATCATTCACAGGGATGTAGTGGAGCCTTTGTTCAATACCCCATTGCCGGAAAATTTTTCTTTCAGCTTGCGTAAAATCCTTCCCTCCCGCACACACAACAGAAAGGTTCTTCTCCTGTGAGAAAAGTGGGGCAATCGATTCTATAAAGAAGAGAAAATTTTTATAGAATGCCCGATTGCCGACATATAATATGTATCGTTCCGGAATTTTGAGTTCCTCGATGGTGCCCTGGTGTGGAATCGGTGTCTCATGGAGTGAATTTCCTAAATAAATGACCTCGATTTTTTCGCTTGGGAGATGATAAAACTTTATTATATCCTTTTTCGTGTTTTCCGAAATAGCTATGATTTTTGTGGCTTCTTGAGCCAGAAGTGCCTTCCAGGCTAAGATTTCCTGAGAGACGGGAACGAGTTCAGAGAAAAGCTCGTAAATCATATCGTACACGGTCAATACAAATGGCTTGTGATTGAGATAGTCCAAAAAGTATGGATCAAAGTACGTAGGATGGAAAATATCATATTCTCCTTCTGCAATGGCCTTCTCAGAAGATTTTCTATTCTCGGTTTTCCGATAGTTGTTGATCTGTTTGATAACAAAATTCTTTGTGAGGTGTACAGGAAATCTAAGCCCGCCCCATTCAGAATTTCTTTTTAAAAAAGGATGTACACTGGTATTCCATTCTGCCCCTTTTAAATATTCATTATCTGAGTATTTCAGCGAGAGATTGAATTGTACCTCGGGATCTTGAGCATAGGAATTCAAAAGTTCGTAATAGATACGAGACACGCCGCCATACGCGAAAGAGGAAAATGCCTGGTGATCGTAGAGAATTTTCATGATTCTTTTAAACTCAATATTGTCAAAGAGTGGCTGTGCATGATACATTCCGTCCGCCGACCTATTTCATCCAAATACCGTGTGCCGTACCGGATAATATTTTCTTTACTTGAATCGGCCAAAGAAAACACAAAGGAATTAAACAGACACAAGGGGCCAGGATAATCCCTGGTACTCCCAAGTGAAATATTTTGACAAATAGAATTGCCAACGGAATGTTCAGGATGCTAATGGCAATACCCGTAAAAACCTGCAGTTGTATCTTGCCGGTTCCATTAATGAAATTCACAAATATATTGCACCAGGCGGAAATGAGAACATATACGCCCATCGAAATCGAAATTCCAAGAGGAATGGTTATGCTCTTTCCGATCCAGAGATGATAAAACGTATCAGCGAAAAAAGACATGAGGAGCACAACAGCCGCTGCAACCAACCAGGCTTTTTTTAAAGCTGTCAGGGTGCTCCTGATCCATGAAAAATCTCCTTTTGCATAAGCCTCTGTATACGCAGACCAAAAAGGAGTAAGAATGATTGCGAACAACATGGAAATGAGGTTATAGTATTTAAATGCAATATTGTACGGAACAACATCGGCAGGTGTAAATAATTGTGTAATGAGAATATTGGAAGTCGAAAAAATAATAATTGCACCCAGCTGGAGGATGAAAAAACGTACGCCTAATGTCATTAACTCCCGCGCATGGTTCATCTGAAAATGCGACCAGACGGGTCGAATGTGTTTATAGTGTCCTGAAAAAAGCCAGAGAGAAGCGATGAAGAGAACAAGTGTAGTCGAAACTCCCATGGCAATGCTCAGATACACCAATGAACCGGTGGTGTATTGGACCAGAAGGAATATGATGATCAGAGAGAGAAGGTTTCCCGAGACCTCCAAGATACTATTGATCGCCGGTTTTTGATCTGCAATAAGGAGCGTGCCGATCAATCCAATAACGAATCGCATGCAAAAGAAGGCAAAAGTGATCAACACAATCAAATTCAGATTTTCAGTTGAGGAACCCCGTGCATTTAATATCTGTGTCCAATCAAGAATGGTATTGAAAGAAACAAAAAGAACGAAGAGAATGCTCACAATCATACAGAGAAAGAAATATGTCGTACTGACATACACCTGAGCGAGGAACAAATCCTGGCGTGCCATTGCTTCTGCAAATTTATTCCGCAGACCATTCCCCAACCCTATATCAAAGAAAGAGAACCAACCGATAATCGAGCTCAAGGTGAGCCAGATTCCGTAATTGGTCGCATTTAAATAATGAAGGGTGAGAGGGACTAACAAAAAACCCGACGCAATGCTGATTCCCTTTAAGACAACCATTGCCCCGATATTCTTTTTCGTCCGTACGGTGCGATCATGGCCGGAAAAAATTTTATGAAAGAATGGTAATTGAATATGTGCCAAAAACTTTAATGCCATCATACTGCCAACATTAAAGCAACGACACTCAATTGAGGATCTTTGTTTCTCTGCGTCAAGATATTATCCCTTGGTGTCTGGGACAGCATTCTTTTTCTTTTTTCGGCTAAAAAACTGAAAGAGACCTATGGTGATTCCCGTTCCCCAGACAAGGACATTACTCAGCAGGCTTATTGTTTTTCCCAGTGTAAAAGAAGCCGGCTCAAATTTCATCACCACGTTGTGCGTTCCTTGTGGAATGATAACTCCGCGGAATAAATAATTCAATCGATGAATTTCAATCTCATTTCCATCAAGATATGCTTTCCATCCTTTTGGATAATAAGTCTCGCTGAGGAATAAAAGATTGTTGCCCGTGGCTGTTGCCCGTATTTCGAAATCTTGAATTCCATAGTGCACGATTGTTGCTTCTGCGCCTTGTCCTGGAGGATCGATGGCCGCCGCAATTGTTTTTGAGAGATAGGCAACGTCACGTGGATCGAATGACAACGCTGCAATTTTTTTGAGTGTGCTCAAACTGTCGCTCAGCTCACACCGGTTCACAAAGAACACTCTGGGCAGCCAGGAACGGAAAGCATAGACTTTTGTTCCCGGGCTATTATAAACTTGAACGAATCCCGGATTTGATTCATCCCGGTTGGTGATGAGATATTTGATGTTCATCATTTGCCAGACGAGGGGATTTCCCAGTCCGGCAATATCAACCATATCCTGATAGGTCCTCAGTTTTGCCCCCTGATACCCATAGGCATTCTGTATACGCCAGTAGGCAAGCGAGTTATCATACATTGGTTGGCCATCTTGAATTTTCAGCACCCGGAAAATGGATGTGTCCTGCTGTAATTCCTTGATATATTCCGGTGCTGCTGTTATCTGTCGGGCTTCCTGCTGACTTCTGGGATCTGAAGTTTTCCATCCCACCCGCCAGAGATCACACAGTACTAATCCAATAAGAATGGCATACAGCGCTCCACGGTTCAGTTTTCCCTTTTGATAAAAAAAGATAGTCCCAAACAGTATAAGCAACAATACAAATCCAATAAGTATATCAGTTGAAACGCACGAACTTATAAAATCCGAGAAAAGCCCAATCATTGTCGGATTTAATGCACCATAGGAATGTGAGAGTGCTTTTCCGATGTCCTGAGGAGAAAAGAACGAAGAATACATATCCTTGATAAAGCTGGCCCCGATCAGTGAGATCAAAACACCGATCCCGAGTCCACCAAGAATATATTTCCATTTCTTTTCTTGAGCGGGATCCATTTTGCGATTGCGTTCCGTGATGAACGATGTAATTCCATACCCGGCAAGGATGGGTGAGCAGAATTGCACAAGCACAAGGATGAGAACCGGTGCTCGGAATTTATTGAACATCGGTACAAACCGATACATCAGGTCGTAGACGAATGGCAGGTCTCTGCCAAATGAGATAAAGAGAGCGAAAACAATTAATCCTCCCAGAAACTGTACAAACGGATCTTTTCGGCAACGATAGGCACCTACCAGGGCAAGAAGAACGACAATGATGCCCATATATTGTGGTCCGTCCACAATGGGTTGTTGTCCCAAATAGAAATATAAACGCTGAGGTTGGTTCCCGGTTAATTGACCCTGATACGTCAGCGGTCCAAATCCGTACCACGACGGTACGAAAAATGTCATGAGTTCACCGGGACTAAATGAATAACTTGTTGCATAATCGTAATCGAGACCGCCTTCCACAGTTTTTGCTTGATGAGCTGCAGACGTTTGAACAATGGGATTCGCGCCTCGTATGGAATAGGGGTTATATTCAAGAGTCGAGAAATATTGATCTGCACCCATGAAAAATGCAAAGAGGGATGCGACAACTACTGTCGCTCCGCAGATGAGTACCGCTCTCCAGTTCTCTTTTTTCAATACTGCACGAATAAAGTAATACAGCAGATAGAATCCCAGTGCTACATAGATGTAGTAAATAAACTGTACGTGGACCGGTTCTATCAAGAGGCGTATAACAAGGATAAGGATCAGTGCCCAGAGCAGGGAAAATTTTTCCCGCAGCTTATCGACGATCAAAAAAACAAAGGGAAACCATGCAAGAACGGCAAGCTTGGTCATGTGCCCCATCATAATAAGAAGGGAAATGTAGGTAGCATAGAGCGCCATCAACGCGACAATGACCGCAACAGATTTGTTTTTAAGCTTGTGAAATGCAAATATATAGATCCCAATACCATACACTAAATAATACAATAACCACGTGCCCGATTGATTGCCGTCGTCAAAAAAGAAATAGGTAAGAATTTTACGGACGCCTTGCTCCCAGATGAAGGTAGTGATATCGAACGTTCGTTGTACGGCAAATGTAACGCTCGCGTATCCGGGCATTCCGCAGAAAATATAGGGATTCCAGAGCGGAAATATTCCTTCCGCTTTTGCATCTTTATACAGTGTTTCCCAGCTGTGCGAAGCAATGGTATCGGCGGATTGGTACGTTTTTCCGTCAAAAATAATAGAATGAAAAAAGACCAGCAAGCTGACATAAATTAGAACCATGGCAGCACCATGCTGATACTTTGGCGGGATGAGAGGATGTTCAGTGTTTGCAGCTTTTGGAGTACGAGCCTGTTCCCTTACATTCTTTGCCATGGCCATTTTCGATTCCTAAAAAGAAAGTATTATGTATCCATATTCAGCGGTTATGTATTCTCTATCAAAAGTATAATAAAGAGAAAAGAGGTCACATTCAATAAAATCAAATTGCCCATATGCAATAAGGAATGATATGTAAAATAACAAGGCTCCTTATGAGGGAGCCGTTTCTTAGAAATTGTTTTTTATTCTTTCATGATTGTCTTTATTTCAGGATAACCATCTTTTTGTTTGGAAATAAAATTCTGCTGTCATCTGATAGAAATAGATACCGCTTGGGAAAAATTCTGTTTCACATGTTACTTTGTGATGAGCCGCACTTTGGAGACCATCGACCAGGGCCTGTACTTGTTGACCCAATGTATTGTAACCTTTTATTGAAACACAGGCATCTTTTGTTGATTAGAAGGCTTGGGCGTCAACTGAAATTTTGGTAAAATATAAAGATTCAGATGAATCAACCAGCGGTATAATTCTATTGCCGATCGTTCCAGAATATAATATCGATTTACAATAAAGGAGCGGAGAAACAACGTCAGTAATTGTTTTATAGTACCATTTGATAGGTAATCATTCGCGGTTATTTTTTTCCCTCAACGATAACAGCATTTTCAGTTCGTTCTGCAAGTTCAATGGTGTTGATATCCGGAATATTACTTTTGAGTGACTGCTGGCTTTCCACCGCAAAACCGATAGAAGTTAAAATAATTGATAATGTTTCTGTGTCGTACATGCACCTGTGCGGGAATTGCGACACTGTCATTAATAGGTTTTTCAATCGGCTTTGTTTCTTCTCATAGAGTACACCCAATTTCTCTACAAAATCATCGGCCCGCATTCTTCCTTTCCGATACTCCTCCACGAAATTTTTTAAATCAGGGACGACAATTCTAAGAATTCCATCCCTTTTCAATACTCTGTGACATTCCTTGAGAAAAGTGAGCCCTTCTTGTTTAGAAAAATGTTCCAACGTGTGAGAACAATATATGATATCGACACTATTGCTCTCCCATGGGAACCGCTTATTTAAATTATGGATAAAGATTTTTTCATCCCACACGCGGGGCCGGCCGTAAGAACCAATGTCAAAAAGCTTCAATCTGTTATTT
>Ga0302321_100005436_pt1 | contig 11152 bp, 9 predicted proteins | sample Fen_T0_1_FD_202505 | JGI IMG/M metagenome (GOLD analysis project Ga0302321, IMG submission 202505) | Peat permafrost microbial communities from Stordalen Mire near Abisko, Sweden - Fen_T0_1 | ecosystem: Environmental > Terrestrial > Soil > Wetlands > Permafrost | place: Sweden: Abisko...
CCCAAGTTCAGGCACGCCGTATCACCGGCGTCTCGTGGCGCAGCGAAGCCGCTCTTGGGGCGGCCATTCCCCCCGCCCTGCGCGTCGGTGGCGAAGTCGATTGCTGGTGCGGTCCCTGCGAGGGACTTACCACCCATCACATCATCGCCATGGTCGATTCGACGCCGAAACAGGTCGTATGCCAGTCCTGTGGCGGACGTCATGGATTCCGCACCACGCCGGCCCGCAAGGGCACCGTCGAAAGTGCCAAGCCAAGCACCCCCAAGGAATCCGAAGCCGTGCGCAAGGCCGAACAGAAGGCCGAAGAACTGCGTGCGCTTGGCAGAGAGGTCGCCGAAACCAGCCAGGTGCGGGCGTTTGACCCCCGTGAGCGCTACAAGGTAGGCGAGGTCATCGCCCATCCCGACCACGGACGCGGCAAGGTGGAGAATGTTCTCCGTTCCAGCATGCTCGTGCGCTTCCCGAACAGCGGCCTGAAGTCCCTGATGCTCAATTAGGCCGCGTGGGAAGCCAGCCGGCTTAGCCGGCTGCGAACCATCGCGGGAAGGTATGGAAACCCTTTCAGGGTTTCCATGTTGACGATCCTGTAAGCACTGCTTGCGGGCAGGCCTTGGTTGGAGAAGGATGGGTTGGCGAGACCCGCATGGCTTCATCGGACGAAAAAAAGGCCGCCGCCCCAGACAAGACCCAGCGTCCCTCCACGTCCATTCTTGTGGTCGATGACGACGCCGACATGCGCGAGTGGGTGAAGGAGGATCTGGAGCACGAAGGTTTCCGGGTCGAGACCGCGGATGGCGGCCGCGCGGGCGTCGCGCGCGTGAAGGCGGGTGGCATCGATCTCGTGGTGTCCGACGTGAAGATGCCCGACCTCGACGGCCTGGATCTGCTGCGCGAGATCCGCGAGGTTGATCCGTCGCCCTTCGTCATCATCGTGACCGGGTTCGGCTCCATCGACACCGCCATTCGCGCGGTCAAGCTTGGGGCCTACGACTACATCACCAAGCCATTCAAGATCGACCAGCTTCTGCTCAGCATCGACAAAGCCCTGGCCGAACGCTCGCTGCGCACCGAGGTGACCCGCCTGCGCGAGGAGGTAAGCCGCCGCGATCGCCTGGAAAACATCATCGGCCGCTCGGCTCCGATGCAAGAGATCTTTGCCCTTATCCGCCGCGTGGCCACCTCCTACGCCAACCTGCTGGTCACCGGCGAGTCGGGCACGGGCAAGGAGTTGGTCGCGAGGGCCCTGCACGCCAAGAGCCCGCGCAAGGGCAAACCGTTCGTGGCGGTCAACTGCGCCGCCATTCCGGAGAATCTGCTCGAAAGCGAACTCTTCGGCTACACGCGCGGGGCGCACTCGACGGCGAACGCGGATCGGCAGGGACTTTTCGTCGAGGCCAACGGCGGCACGCTTTTTCTCGACGAAATCGCCGAACTTCCCTTGTCCCTGCAGCCCAAGCTCCTGCGCGTCCTGCAAGACGGCGAGGTCCGCCCTCTCGGCACGAATCGCTCGGAACGTGTGGACGTGCGCGTGATTGCGGCCACCAACCGCGACATCGAGCGCCAGCTGCGCGAGGGCCGTTTCCGCGAAGATCTCTACTACCGCTTGAACGTTATCCAGATCCAGCTCCCGCCCTTGCGCGGCCGGCAAGAGGACATCCTGCCGCTGGCCGACCACTTTCTCGTGCGCTCGACTGAGCGATCCGGTAAGGCGGTCAAGGGCTGGAAGGAGGGCGCGAAGAAGATGCTGCTCGCCCATCACTGGCCCGGCAACGTGCGCGAGCTGGAAAACGTGGTCGAACGGGCCGTGGCCCTCACCGAGGGGGACCTCATCAGCCCCGAGGACTTGCCCCGCACCATGCAAGAGCGCAAGAGCCAGGATCGCCTGGCCAGCGCCGTGGCACAGGGATTCACCCTCGATCAGCTTGAACGTGAGTACATCGAGCGCGTTCTCGAAGTGGAGGGCGGAAACAAAACCCGCGCGGCTCATCGGCTGGGTCTCGATCGCAAGACCCTGTATCGCAAGCTGGAAGAATATGCCACCTCTCCGCGCGAGGGAGAGCCCGGCCCTGCTGTCCCGTCGGATCCTTCACGATCCGGAGGCTAGCTAGTCGTCGACGGCCTGGTCCGAGTAGCGTAAAAATGCGCCATGCGCTTTTCCGCCTGGTGCATGATTGTTCTTTCTGGCTGTGCCTCCGCACGCGCCGATGCCGAAAGACCACCCTTACCGGCCCCTGCTCCGGCCCCAGCCCCGGCTAGCACACCGGCCATCGATGCCGGTGGCGACCCAGGGGGTGACGCCGACTTCCGCGCGGTCGCCAACCGGGCTATGACAGCGGATGCTCCCGCGGCGCGAGCCGCCCTCGACGGCTTTCTGAGCCACCACCCACACCATCACCAGCGACCTGCCGCGGTCACCATGCTGGCCGGGGTCTTGCTCGGGCTTGGTGAAACCGCCGCAGCCAAGGCTCTGCTGGACGAGAACGCAGCGCTCTTGCCCGCGCAAGAGCGCGACTTCCTCACTGGTATTTGCGAAGGCCGCTTGGGCAACCACGCGCGCGCGCTTGGCTTGCTCAAACCGTACCTGAATGCCGATCCACCGCGCTTCCCGGGCATTCCCGATGCCCTGGCACGCAGACTGCTTCGCCCCACCCTCTCGGACGCGTTGGCCGCCACCGGGGAACCGGCTAGCGCCATGGACCAGCTCGAACTCTACGCGCAGATTGAGGGGAACCGGGACGCCGAACGCGCCTACGCTCTTGCACGAGCCGCGGAGATCGCGCGCAGCGTTTCCGATACCACGGCGCTCGCAGCCCTGGCCGTCCGCCACGGCGCCTTCGCACGGGCTGTTTTCGGTACCAAAGCTGCGGCGGCGTTGCGCGCCCGGGGCGACGAAGCAAGCGCCGCCAAGGTAGAGCAGGAAACGCTGGCCGTGCGCCGGCAGCTGGGGCTTGAGCCAGCCCCGCCTGCGACCGCCCCGGCCGACCCCATGCGACTTGGCCTCGTGGTTCCATTCTCGGGCGCGCAAGGCCGTCTCGGTGAAGTGGTCTTGCGCGGGGCCATGCTGGTGGTCACGGCGGCTAGCCATGGCAAGGAAAGTGTCGATTTCCACCTCCAGGTGCGCGATGCCACCGCGGGGCCCGAGCGCTCGACCCTAGGCGGTGGTCCGGTGGCGGGCATGGTGTCCCTGGCCCGGGACGACAAGGTGGTTGGTGTAGTCAGCACCCCCGACGCGCGTGCCACCGACATCGCCACCCGGGATGGCATTCCACTGCTCTTGCTCGACGAGCGCGCCCCAGGGGCCCAGACCACGGCCTTCCCACTCATTCACTCGTCCGAAGCACGTGCCGTGGCCCTGGCGCGCAAGGCGCTGGCCCTGGGCGCACGCAGGTTCGCCATCCTTGGCCCGGATAGCGTATCCGGCAAGCGACTCGCGGCGGCCTACAAGAAGGCCGTCGAGGAAGGCGGAGGCGCTGTCACCGGCCACGTCACGTACGCCCCCGGCGCCACGAGTTTCTCGGCCGCGGTGGCCAGTCTGCGCAAGCTGGCCTTCGAGGCACTCTTCATCCCCGACGACGCCAGCCGCCTCGAACTGATCGCGCCCGCCCTGGCGGTGGCGGACATCTGGCCACGCTCGCCGCGCACGGTCTTCGCGGCCACGCATTCTTCGGCCAGCTCGGGTTCAGGCCGCCGGGAAGCCTTGTTGCTCTCCACGGCGCTCAGCGTGTCCCCGAAATTCCTGCACAACACCGAACGCTACGTGCAAGGCGCCCTGCTCTGCCCGGGGTTCTATCCCGCGGACGACGCGCGCAGTGGCAGTTTCGTGGCGCGCTTCAGGGAGATCTACGGCACATTGCCTAGCGCCACCGATGCCTATGGCTACGACGCCGTCTTCGTTCTGCGCGGCGCGGTCGAACGCGGGGCCAAGAGCCGGGGCGACGTCTTGCGCGCGCTGGCCACACAAACCTTTGAAGGGCTGACCGGCGATATCCGCTTCGGACCCGATCACGGACGCATCGATCCGCCCCTGGTCTACGTGGTTGATGGCGACAGCATTCGCGTCCTCAAGTAGGGTTGGCATAGGTTCAACTTGGCAAAACAAGAGACGAGAGACGTCCTGGGTGACATCGCCGCGGGCGACCTGGCGCCCATCTACTGCCTGCACGGCAACGAGCGATTCCTTGTCGATCGCTGCCTGGCGGCCGTGCGCAAGGCCGTGCTTGGCAGCGACAAAGCCGTGGCGGTGGGCTTCGACCACGATGTGTTCGACCTGAAGGAGACGCCGTTCGCGCAGGTGCTGGGGGCCGCGCGCACCTTGCCCATGTTCAGCAAGCGGCGCTTGGTCATCGCCGAGGGCATCGACGGCGTGAAAGCCGCCGAGCTAGAACCGCTGGTCAAGTACGTGGCCGATCCAAACCCAAGGGGATGCCTGGTCCTGGTCGGCGATAAGGTGGACGGCCGATTGCGCGCCTTCGCGGCCCTGCGCAAGGCTGGCTTCTTGCACGAATTCGTCCGCCTCAAGGATCGCGACCTCGTGTCTTGGGTGGCCGGCGAAGCCAAGCAGCGCGGTCTTGACATCGAGCCCAGCGCGGTGCAAGCCCTGGCCGAGTTCGCGGGACCCGACCTTGGCCGCGTGGCCCAGGCCATGGAACAGGTTTCCCTCTTCGCCGGCGGCCGCATCAAGCGCGCCCACGTGGAGGAGCTGATTCCCGAGTCGCGCGAGCGCGGCGTGTTCGAACTGACCAAGGCCATCGGCACGGGTGACGTGCGCCTTGCCCTCGACCTGGTGTCCAACATGCTGAGGAACCGGGAACCCGCCCTCAAGATCCAGTTCATGCTTCTGCGCCAGCTGCGCCAGATCTGGCGTGCCAAGGAGTTGTCGGCAGCATCGGTGCCACGCGCCGAGATCGCCGCCAAAGTCGGCATTGCGCCGTTCTTTCTCGACGATATCCTAGTCCCCGCTGGACGCATGAGCGCCGTCGCGCTCAAACGCAGCTTCATGCACCTCTACAAGGCCGACCGCAGCCTCAAGTCCTCGCGGGTTGATCCGGACGTGCAGATGCTGCGTCTCGTACGCCAATTGGCCGAGGAATCGTCACCGAGACGCTGACCCGCGACAGCTCGTCCCGGGCGAAGCTCGGCGGCACCCTACGCAAAAGGATCCCGGAGGCCGGGAGAAGCTACGCCTTGGGCTTCTTCGCGGCGACCGTGAGGCGGGAGACCTCACGCGATGCCGTGCGAGGCTTGATGACGCCTCGACCACCCAAGCGGGTGATGAGTTTCGTCGCCTCCTTGAGCAGCGCATCGGTCGGCTTGGAATCCTTGGCCACGATTGCGGCCCGCAGTTTCTTCACGGCGGTGCGCATTGCCGACTTCTGGCTGGCATTGCGCGCCTCACGCTTAATTCGCTGCCGGTTCTTCTTCTTCGAAGATTGTATGTTCGCCATTGGGAAGGGTGCGAATCTTGCTGATGACGGGAGCCCCTGTCAAGGGCTCCCGTCGAAATCTCAATATGCCTTGTCCTCGGCCTTCATCTCACCGGTGGGTGAAGGCACCTTGATATTCTGCTGACCACCGCGTCGATCACCTGGTTTCAGGACCTCTTTCCCGGTGATTCGATCGACCACGTTGTCATTCTCATCGCGGTCGGAGTTCTTGTCGGTGATCACGCTGTCCACAAACGAGCCCTTGGGCACGGCATTGGCGATGTTCTTTTTGACTTCGGCCTGCCGATCGGCCACGGAGCGGTCGTAGACCACCAGGCAGTAGACATCGTAGAACTTCGAGCGATCAACCAAGCGCAGGCCATCACCCTCGGACGAACGCCACAGGTAGGTATCGAGAACCTGATCCTTGCTACCGTGAAGAACGATGGTGCGGTAGACCGGCTGGGCCTTGCCAAACTTGGTCTGCATCATCTCGCCGAAATCCACGAAGCTCTTGCCCTGGACAATTTCCTTGTCGAAAGCGATGAACATCTTGAACAGCGACTCGCCGTTGAAGAAGAAATAGCGCTTCTGCTTGTTTTCTTGGTAGACGAGCATGGATTCGCCGTTAGCCGGCACGAATTCCTCGTCAATGATGGACACTTCCCAACCGGGGGTCTTGCCCTCGAACTTGACGTAGCTCTTGCTGATCCGGTCCTTGTCGGCCTTGACCAACCCGCGCATTTGGTCGGACTTGGCTGGATCGAGACGGAACTTGTCCATGCGCTCTTTGTAGTTCTCATCGATCTTGGCGAAGAGCTTTTCCTTGACCTGCTGTGGGGTCATGCCCCACGTGAACTCGCCCTTGAGTTCCTTGATCTCGGCGGCCTTGGCGATGGGCGCGGGCCCCTTCACCTTCTCTGGCCCCTTCTTGCCACCTTTGGCTGCGGCCAGGTGCGCGGTTACGGGAATCAAGAGCACTGCCAAAAGGGTAAGTCCGAATCTTCTCATCTGCGATTCTCCTTGGGTCTAGGGCGCGCAAACACTAGCACCCCCGGCGGCGGTTCCACAACGCTCAATCGCCGAAGGGGTCTGAAGGCGATTTGACCTCCACGGGCCCCTTGCCCCCGACGTTCGACTGCACGGCCTTGCCGCGGGGCTTGCCTTGGGTAGCAGCCTCGCCGGCTTGGGCCATGTCGTCCTCGCCCTCGGCCCGCCCGGCGGCTTCGTCGCCACTGGCGCGCGTTCGTTCGGCTCGGCCGCTGCGCAGATCCTCGTGCGGATTCTCGGCGTACGAGGCCATCTGGCCAGGGCCCGCGTAGTCGATCCAGAACGCGCTTGGGCCCTGCTTGCGGTCGTCGAGGTGGACGAAGACCGAGTTGGGATAGTAGCCCACGCCAGCGTGCTCGAAGGTCTTGCGCAACCAGTCGCGCAGGGCGGCGTTGGCGATGCCGGCCATGCGAAAATCACAGGCCAGCCCCTTCTTGTGCGGGCTTTTAGGATTACGTGCCACCTTGGGGTGTCGATAGCCCGAAACCACCTCCATGCGGTGTCCTTCGTAGTGGCGGGCGGTTTGGTACAGCATGTGCGCCAACCGTTGGTCCATCTTGAAGACCGTTCCGGTCTGATGGCAGCGCATGAACTTATCGAATCGCTTCTGCCAGCCCTTGATGGGACGGCCACGGTCGTCCTGAAAGCGCAGCAGCAGGGTTTCCTTGGTGTTGATCTGGAACAGTTCAACAGCGGCGTAGCGCGACAGTTTCTTGGGCTTCTTGATCCCGCCCTTGCCCTGGGATTTGGCCGCGGGCGCGCTGGGATGCGAAGCCGCCCGGGCAAGGCCGGGAATCAGCAAGAGTGCAATGGCGAGAACTGCGCGCCTGACCAAAACGCCTCTATCATGGCAAGGCGGAGCCCGTTGGCGTCAACTTCTTTCGCATCTCGGCCAGCAAATCCCAAGCTGCGCGTGGCGAAAGCCCGTCCAGATCGGCCGCGCGAAGAGCGGCGAGAACGCCTTGTTCGGCGGGATCGGGCGCGCTTGGCGCTGGCTGCCTGGCCAGCGGCTGCAGAGGTTGCAGCGGTTGCAGAGGTTGATTGAAGAGCGAAAGCTGAGGAAGTTGGTCCTGTTCGGGGCGGGCGAGTTTGGGTCCAGCGCCCCTGCCGCGCCCGCCACCCGCGTTGTCCTCTAGGTGATCGAGAATGGTGCGCGCACGGGCGACGACCGTATCGGGCAGGCCAGCCAGGCGCGCCACCTCGATGCCGAACGAGCGGCTAGTCCCGCCAGGTGTAAGCTTGCGCAGGAACACCACCTCGCCCTTCCACTCGCGCGCGGCCACGCTGACGTTGCAAACCCGCGGGTGGGTTTCCGGCAGTGCGCACAGCTCGTGGTAGTGGGTGGCGAAGAGGGTGCGCGCCGAGAGCCGGTCGTGCAGGTATTCAGCCACGGCCCAGGCAATGGACACGCCATCGTAGGTCGAGGTGCCGCGGCCAATCTCGTCGAGGATGATGAGGCTCTTCCGGGTGGCGTGGCGCAAGATGTGAGCCGTCTCGCGCATTTCAAGCAGAAAGGTGGATTCGCCGCGGGCCAGGTTGTCGCCAGCACCGACGCGCGTGAACACGCGGTCGCAGATACCGATGCGCGCAGAGCGGGCCGGTACGAAGCCCCCCATCTGCGCCATGATGGCCGCCAGTGCGACCTGGCGAATCAGCGTCGATTTGCCGGCCATGTTGGGCCCTGTGATAAGCAGCATCTGCTCGCTCTCGGTGTCGAGGCGCACGTCGTTGGGCACGAAGCCGCCCGTGGCCGCCAGTTGTTCGACGACGGGATGCCGGCTGTCGATCAGATCGATGATCTCCGAATCCTCGACCACGGGCCGGCAGTAGTTGTTGCGATGGGCCTGCTCGGCCAGCGCGGCCAGCACGTCGGCGGCAGCCACACGGCCGGCCAGCGTGAGCAACCGCTGCGCCACGGCGCCGACCTCATCGCGCAGACGGCTGAAGATCCCTAGCTCGATGCTCACGCGTTTGTCGTCGGCCGTGAGGATCTTGGCCTCGTAGTCCGCCAACTCGGGCGTGACGAAGCGTTCGGCGTTGGCCACGGTCTGCTTGCGCGTGTAGTCCGCTGGCGCATGCGCCAGGTGTGAGCGCGTGATCTCGATAAAGTAGCCGAAGACCGCGTTGTACTTCACCTTCAGCGACGGGATCCCGGTGCGTTCGCGTTCACGCGTCTCAATGGCCAAAATGCCTTCGCGCCCGCCCGTGGCGATGGCCACCAGCTCGTCGAGTTCGGCCGAAACGCCGGCCTTCACATAGCCGCCGTCCTTGGTGAGGGCCGGAGCGTCGTCTTTCAAGGTGGCGGCGATGCGTCCGGCGATGTCCTCGGCGAGATCCGAGCCCAGGTCGAGCAAATGGCCCGGCAATCGGGTTGCCTGCTCGACCGCTGGCAGCTCGTCCGTGGCTCGCAGCAGCGTCGCGCGCAGCTCGGGCAGGCTCGCCAGCGAGCGACCGAGCACCACCAAATCCCGCGGCGTGGCCACACCCAGGCGCGCCCGCGTGGTCAAGCGTTCCAGGTCGCCCAGCTCGCCCAGGCTCTTGCGAACCGCCTCGCGCACCGACTGCTGCCCCACCAGCTGCTCGACGGCGTCTTGGCGGCGGCGGATCTGCGCGACATCGACCAGCGGAAAAAGCAGCCACCTGCGCATCAGGCGCCCGCCCATGGCCGTGACCGTGACGTCAAGGAGAGCCAGCAACGAGCCCTGCCGCCGCCGGTCGATCATGGTTTCGACCAGTTCCAAGTGCGCGCGCGCCTGCTCGTCGATGATGAGAAAGTCATTGCGCCGAAACAGATCAAGCCGCGCCAGCGGCAACGGCGCGGCCAGCTGGGTGGCACGGACATAGCGCAGAACCCGGGCGGCGGCGGTGGCCACCAGGGGCAGCTTCTCCAGGCCAGGCCGGTCGAAGCCGGTGCCCAGAACCTCCGTCAAGGTCGCAAGCGGCGGCGTCTCGTCCCCCGCATCGATGGCGGTCTGGGCCAGGTGGGCGTAGGCACGCCGAATGATTGCAGCAAGATCGCCGTCCTGACGGGCAAGCAAAATCTCGCGCGGCTCGGCCCGCGCGAGTTCGTCGAGCAAGCCCTCGGTGGTCGCGCACGAGGTGGCGCGGAAATCACCTGTGGTCACATCGGCGAAGGCCAGTCCGTACCCATCGCGCGCCTCGCCCGCCACGGCCGCCACGTAGTTGGGCGTGCGCGGCTCTAGCGATTCCTCGTCGAGAATCACCCCCGGCGTGATCACGCGGACCACGCCGCGCTTGACCATGCCCTTGGTGAGCTTGGGGTCTTCCAGCTGCTCGCACAGGGCGACGCGGTGGCCAAGCTCGGTCAGGCGTTGAATGTACCCGCGTGCCGAATGATGCGGCACCCCGCACATGGGTGTGGGGTCTTCCTTGCCCTTGTCGCGCGAAGTGAGGGTCAGCGACAGGGCGCGGGAAACATAGACCGCGTCCTCGTAGAACATCTCGTAGAAGTCCCCGAGCCTGAAAAACAAGATGGCGTCGGAATACTTCGACTTGACGTCGAGGTACTGGCGCATGAGCGCCGTGGTGCCGCTGTCTTTATCGACCGCCACGGCGACGTCTTCCCCATGCGCCCGTGCGAGAAGGGGCTGGCCCGAGTCTACTCCTTGGCAGGAGCAGGCGCCGGACGCGGCTTCTTCGCGGCCTTGCTCGGGCTGCGAGCGGCCTTCTTCTCGGTCTTCTGCCTCTTGACGCGGGCCTTGAGCTTCTTCTGCGCCTTCTTGCGGCGCATCTTCATCGACGTGCGGTTATCGTGTTTTCCCATGAAGTCGCCACTATTCGGAAACTAGGCCGTCATGTCAAGGAGCTTGCGCGTTTCCTTGCGGCGAGACCTTGGGTCCGCCAGCCGGTTGGGCGCGCAGCTTGGTCCAATCGATACGCCAGGTAGTGCGCCCTTTGATCCAAACCAGCGGCCTGCGCTGCTCGGAAGGCGTGGCCAGCGCCAGGTGGTAAAGGTCGTCGATGCGGCAGAAAAAACCGCGCGTGTGCGGCGTATCGGACCAGCCCAAGCGCTTCACGTCGAGGTGGTGGCAGAACTCGTGCAAGATCGTGTTGAGCAAGCCGCGATAGCTGGTCACTTTGCCCAGAACCGCGGTACGCATCCACACGCGAATGACCTCGGTGGCGAAGGTGTAGTCGCCCCACAACTCGTAGGACGAGCCCTCCGAAACAGTCTTGGGGCGAGCCCCCAGGACGGACAGTTTTGGCGGCGCGACTTGGTACCACTGGGCCAGAAACGCGAGCAGCCTGGCGCCCGCCTTCTTCACCTTGGGCCGCTGCCCGGTGGCCAGCGCCTCGGCCAAGGCCCTGGCCAGGCTCTGCAACGGCTCCGTGGGCGGCAAGACAAGGTGCGGCTCGGCATCGCTCGCCTCGTACTGGCGGCGCGCCTTGGCCGCCCGCGGAATCGGATCGGTGATCAAGCCTGGGTGCGCCTTTGCTTGATCTCGTTGAGGAGACCGTTGGTCGAGGCGTCGTGCGACGTCACTTCACCAGCGGCGCGCAGTTCGGGCAGGATGGCGTTGGCGAGTTTCTTGCCAAGCTCCACGCCCCACTGGTCGTACGAGTTCACGTTCCAGATGATCCCCTGCACGAAGATCTTGTGCTCGTAGAGCGCGATGAGCTTGCCCAGGGTGCGTGGGTCGAGCTTCTGGTAGAGTAGA
>Ga0302321_100005439_pt1 | contig 11152 bp, 8 predicted proteins | sample Fen_T0_1_FD_202505 | JGI IMG/M metagenome (GOLD analysis project Ga0302321, IMG submission 202505) | Peat permafrost microbial communities from Stordalen Mire near Abisko, Sweden - Fen_T0_1 | ecosystem: Environmental > Terrestrial > Soil > Wetlands > Permafrost | place: Sweden: Abisko...
CGGCTGACCAAGCTGCGTCCGTTCGGCGGCTTTTGCGCCGAGACAGGTGGCTCGTTGGCCATCTTCATCGCCACCCAGCTCGGCATCCCGGTTTCCACCACCCACACCATCACCGGCGCCATCGTGGGTGTGGGCACGATCTCCAATGCTGGCCGGGTTCGCTGGGGCGTGGCTAGCCGTATTCTTTGGGCGTGGCTTTTCACGATTCCCGCGTCCGCAACTATCGCCGCCATCACCTATTTCATCGCGCGGGCTCTCGGCGTCTAGGCGCGGAGCCCCACCCACTTTTCTTGATGGGTCAGTATTTCAGACCTGTTGGTCATGCGCGGTCTCACTTGCCGACGAGGCAGACTGGATGGGGTATGCGTCGTCAGTGTTCACGCTGGCCAGACCGTGCATGACCACGGCCAATGCCTGGGCAAATACAGTCAGTTGCGACGTGATGGCTTCCCCGTCCCTTTTGAGGGCGCTCTCCAGCCGGGCGGCGCAGGCACACAGGTCGTGCGCACCCATCTGGGCTGCCAGGCCCTTGATACTGTGGGCCTCGCGTTCCGCGTCCGCGCGTTTCCCCTCAAGTACAAGGCGCGCGATCAGGTGGTCGGCCCGCCCGTGATCCAGGCGGAAACGTTTCAGCAGATTGCGGTAGGTCTTCTCGTGTCCCCCGAGGTAACGAAGCCCTTCAGCTACGTCGATTCCAGGCAGGTCTGAAGGAATAGCCCTGACAACGGCAGGCGTGTCGTCGATGGCGGATACCTTGCCCTTGGCACCGGCCGAGGTCCAGCGCGCGATGGTCAGCAGCAGCAACTCGGTGGCAAAGGGTTTGCTCACAAAATCGTTCATGCCTGCGGCCAGGCATTCCTCGCGGGCGGCTCCCACAACATCCGCGGTCATGGCCACGATAGGCAGGTCGGAACAGCGCGGGTCGAGCCGGATCTGGCGGGTGGTTTGCAATCCATCCATGCCAGGCATGTGGCGATCCATCAACACCAGCGAGAACGGCGTGCCTGTGTCCCATGCCTGGTGCACGGCCGCCACGGCATCCATGCCATTGCTCGCGACCTCGACCTGAATGCCCACCGATCTGAGGGTGGTGGCGGCGACCTCTTGATTCACGCCATTGTCTTCCACGAGCAGCACGCGCAGACCGCGCAACTCATCCCACGATTTGCCGAGGGCGGCGGCGAGGCGGCCATTGCTACGCTTGCTTCGGGTGCGCTGTTCGGCTCCAAACGCGCGAGCGATCGTCTCGAAGATGGCAGATGGGCTGGCCGGCTTGATGAGGAGCGCACCCAAGTTCTGGGCACGCAGGCTGGCGTGGGCCTCTTCGGCATCGGCATGGGATGCCAGAACGATCAATCGATCGGCGGGAATCTCGGCCACACGCCTTGCTAGGTCGAGCAACTCACGTGTGCCGGGCATGTGCAATCGCCAGTTCAAGAGCGCAAGATCGATGGTCGGTCCACCCTGCGTGAGGAGCTCTCGCGCTTCGCTTCCATTCGCGGCCGTGGTGACCATCAGTCCGGCGCCAGCCAGCAATTCCGCGAGTGCGGACCGAGCGGTCGTATTGGGCTCGCCGATCAAGATGCTGCGGCCTCGCAGCCCAGGCGGTAGCCCTGGCTGTTGCCGTCGCTCTTCGCTACGAGCGCGGAACGGAACGGTGAAGAAGAAGCGGCTGCCGCGCCCAACCTGGCTTTCCACGCCAATGGTTCCGTTCATCAGCTTGACCAGACGGGCGCAGATGGCAAGTCCCAGACCCGTGCCGCCGAAGCGCCGGGTGGTGGAGCCGTCGGCCTGGGTGAAGGGGTGGAACAGCTTGGACTGTTCCTCCTGGGAAAGTCCGATTCCGGTGTCCTGGACTTCGAAGAGCAATTCGACCCGATCGGTACCACGGCTGTGCATGCACACCGAGACGTGCACCTCGCCCCGTTCGGTGAACTTGACGGCGTTGCTGGCCAGGTTGCTCAGGATCTGACCCAGCCGCAAGGGATCGCCAAGCAGGAGCACAGGAACGTTCGCTTGGCGCGACACGATGAGCTCCACGTCCTTCTCGGACGCGCGCACGCCAATCAGGGTAGCCACGTCGTCCAGCACGTCGTCGAGGGAGAAGACCAGGTGCTCTATCTCCAGCTTGGAGGCATCGATCTTCGATAGGTCCAGCACGTCGTCGATGATGCTGAGCAGGTGTTTGGAGGCCGCTTGCAGCTTGGCCAAGTAGTCGTTTTGGGTCGCGGTCAAGCTGGTGTGTTCCAGCAGGTGGGCCATGCCAAGCACGGCGTTCATGGGCGTGCGGATCTCGTGGCTCATGGTGGCCAGGAACGCGCTCTTGGCTTGATCGCTGGCCTTGGAGCGCTCGCGCTCGGCCCGACGCACCAGCAAGATGAGCATGATCATCGACAGCACGCCGAGCAATGCGGCGACCACCACCGCCGTGCGCAGTGCAGAGATTTCAGCTTGGTGAGAGGCGGACATCTGCGCGCCCAGGTTAGCCATGCGAACCTGCAGGCGTGCGACCAGCGCGGTCATCTCGTCGGTGGGGGGCCGATCCATACCGCGGACTTGAGTGTCGACGGCGCGGTAGCTCGTGGGATCGCTCGCATCGAAGGACGCGAGGGCCGCCCGGTAGCGTTGCCCCAGCGTGCGCAGCTCGGTGAGCAGGCTGTCGACAGGGCTGGCCTCGCCGGGATCGCGCTGCCGCAACTCATTCAACAGGGTTTGTGTGGTGGCCTCTTCGGTCTCGAACAGCGTCCAGTACTTCGCGTAGTCAACGGGCCTGTGGCCGCGGATGAGGACGTTCTTCCACTCTTGCACCTGCCGCTTGAAGTGAACCTGAGCATCCCTGGCGATGTCCACGTTCTTGGCGAAGGCAATGGTCTTGCCAAGGCTTTCGATCAAGCGCTCTTGCGAGTGGCGCAGGGCGATGGTGCCAAGGCCGGCCGCCGACATCAGCAGCGCGATGGCCGCGCCGGCCAGAAGCCAGCGCGCGGACGGGAAGCGGTCACGGATGCTGGGGAGCGCGTCGGAGGTGGAAACCAATCTGAGTCGGGAAGGCGTCACCGCAGGCATCGTAACTGGGTCGGGGGTACGGCTGGCGCAACAGTCTCGCGACAGTTTCGCGACAGTTTCGATGTAGTGAGAGTTCACACGTCCGTCACAGGATTGCAACAGACGGCATAGATACTTCCTACGATCATGGACAGTCAAAATTCGCATAAGCAGCGCGTGCTCGTGGTGGAGGACGAAGCCGATATCAGCGATTCGCTGGCCTATGCCCTTCGGGCAAGCGGCTACGAAGTCTTGGTCGCTGATCGCGGCGCGTTGGCAGTGGAGGCTCTGGGTACTTTTCTGCCCGATCTCGTGCTGCTCGACTTGATGTTGCCGGACATGTCGGGGATCGACATCTGCCGTCGACTGCGCAATTCGAAAAGTCCCACCCAGCCCGCAGTCATCATTCTCTCGGCTCGCGCCCAGGAAGTCGATCGCGTGGTCGGATTCGAAATTGGAGCCGACGACTACGTGGCCAAGCCGTTCAGCATTCGCGAGCTCATGTTGCGGATCGAGGCGAGGCTCAAGGCCAGAGAAGCCGCCATCGGAACCGCCGCTGCGCAAGAGGCAGCCAGCGGCCAGAAGAGCGCCAAGGTCTTTGTCCTTCGCAACCTCCGGGTGGACGAATCCGCCCATCGCGCGTTCGTGGACGACAAGGAGATCCATGTCAGCGCGCTGGAGATGCGCTTGCTGCTGAATCTATTGAGGGCACCTTCGCTTATGCGCACCCGGCGCGAGTTGCTGACCGATGTCTGGGGTTATCATCCCGAAGTGGCGAGCCGGACGGTTGACACGCACATCAAGCGGCTTCGAGACAAATTGGATACTGCGGCCGATCTTTTGCAAACCGTGCGAGGCGTCGGCTTTCGACTGGCCGATCCGGATGCCGCACCGGTGCCCTCCGATGACTCGGATTCAAAAAACGCGGGATCCTCCGAGCACCCTAGGCACTCGGCGCCAAGATGAAGCCCAAGACCACCGAAACCTTGATTGCCGCCATCGACGTTGGGGCCAACGCCGTTCGCCTGGAGATTGCGCGCGGCTTCTCCGACGGGAGCATCGAATCGGTGCACCAAGAGCGGGATCCCGTCCGTCCTGGCGAGGGACTGTTTCAGACCGGCACCATTCCCACGGCCGTTGTCGATCGCGTGGTCGGGGTCTTGCGCCGCTACGCCATCATCTGCAAACGGCACCAGGCACGCGTGCGCGCCGTTGGCACCAGCGCCTTGCGCGAGGCCAAGAACCGCGACGACATCATCCGACGGGTCAAGCGTGAGGCCGGTTTGGAATTGGAAGCCATCTCGGGCAAGGAGGAGGCTCGTCTCATGTGCCTGGGCGTCCTGTCCGGGCGGCCACCCAAGCCACGGTCGCTGTGCCTCGACATCGGCGGCGGCTCGACCGAGGTGGCAGGTGCCATCGGCGAGCAGCCCTCGAAATTGTGGAGTGTGGCCATAGGTTCGGTCCGGCTGACCGAGACCTTCAAGAGCCATGGTGAGGTGTCGCCCAAACAACTTCGCCTGTTGCGCGAGTTCGCGCGCGAGGCGGTGGCCGACTCTTTGCCGCCAGGGATCCGGGGCTTCCCGCGTGTGGCATTGGGCAGTTCGGGATCCATTCGGGCCATCATCGCCAGCGCGGCGGCAGAGGGCACCGCGCATGCCACGGCCGAACAGATTTCGCGCGCCGTGGAGAAGCTGGCGCGCATGGATCCCGACGAACGGCACAAACGCTTCGAAGCCAGACGTGCTGACGTCATCGTCGCAGGGGCCGTGATTTTGGAGGCACTGGCCCATCATCTTTCGCTCCACGCGGTCACGGCTGTGGATCGTGGCCTTCGGCACGGTGTCCTCGTGGATCTGGTGCGCCGGCGTTTCCGCGATGCGGACGATTCGTCGCTGATCGACGCCGCGCGGACCATGGGCCGGCGCTTCTTCTTCGACGAGTCCCACGCCATGCAAGTGGCGAGACTGGCCATGGCCTTGTTCGACCAATTGGCGGGTCTGCATCGCTTGCCCTTGGCAGTCCGGTCGTATCTCGAAGTGGCGGCGGTTCTGCACGACATAGGTCACTCGGTGAGCTACCAGAAGCACCACCGTCACACCGAGTACCTTATCCGCAATGGCGACATTCCCGGACTTGCCGACCGCGAACGCGATATCGTGGCGCGAATCGCCCGCCTGCATCGCCGCAGTCCTCCGGATTTACACCATCCCGCCATGGAGGGGCTGTCGCCAGGCGAGGCCCGGTATGTGCGCAAGCTGGCAACCCTACTGCGCGTTGCCGACGCCCTTGACCGAAGTCACGCGCAGCCAATTGGTCATCTGCGTGCCGATGTGGCCGCAGGAAAGGTCGTGTTGCGCTTGTCTACACGGGGCCCAGCTGACCTAGAACTGTGGGATGTGGGGCACGAGGCCCAGCTGTTCCACAAGGTTTTTGCCACAAGGCTGGCTGTTACGTGGCGCGGAACTCGTGCCTAGTTGTGTTCCCTTCGCCGGGCAGGGTCATCGGCGTCTTCTCGACTGGTCAAGTGGCGCACGTCTTGCCCGTCGACCATGAAGATGACCATTTCGGCCAGGTTGGTGGTGTGGTCGGCCATGCGTTCAAGATACTTGGCGATGGACTGCAGGCGCGTGGCCCGGTAGACGTTGTGCGCGCTTTCCATCATGAAGGTCAGTAGCTCGCGGAAGACCTGTGCGTAGAGCGCGTCGACGACCTGATCGCGGTCGATGACCTTGCGTGCCCGCTCCGCATCCTTGGCCACGAAGGCGTCGAGCACCTCGCGCAGCATGGACTGCGCTTCCCTGCCCATGTGGGGAATGTCGACGTAGGGCTTGAGCTGCGGTTCGGTGTTGAGCTCGAGCACGCGCTCGCAGATGTTGACACCCAGATCGGCGATGCGTTCAAGATCGGTCACGACCTTGAGCACCAGGGTGATGAAGCGCAGGTCGGAGGCCACGGGCTGTCGCCGGGCTAGGATCTGCAGGCACAGGCCATCCAGCTCCACCTCCATGCGATTGACGACCTTGTCGGCCGCGATGGTTCGGTCGGCTAGTTTGCTATCGCGTTCGAGCAGGGCCTGGATGCTGTCGCCGATGATGCTCTCGACGTGGCTGCCCATGACCAGCAACTGCTCGCGCAGGTTGCGTAGCTCGTGCTCGTATTCCCTGTCCGTGTGTTCGCGTCCAAACATAGGGCTTGTCCTTGTCGCTATCCGGGCCGCTATCCGAAGCGCCCGGTGATGTAGTCTTCGGTGCGGGATTGCGTTGGTTTGGTGAAGATGATTTGCGTGGTGTCGAATTCCACGAGGTCGCCCATGTAGAAGAAGGCAGTGTTGTCCGAGACGCGCGCCGCTTGTTGCATGTTGTGGGTCACGATGACGACCGTGTAGTCGCTGGCGAGCTCGTGAATGAGCTCTTCAATGTGAGCGGTGGCGATGGGATCCAGGGCCGAGGCTGGTTCGTCCATCAAGAGCACGTCGGGCTCGACGGCTAGCGCACGCGCAATGCAAAGGCGCTGCTGCTGGCCGCCCGAGAGGCCGAGGGCGCTTTCATTAAGGCGATCTTTCACTTCTTCCCACAAGGCCGCGTGTTTGAGCGCGCGTTCGACCCGGCCCCCAAGCTCGCTCCGGTCGTCCATCCCCACTAAGCGCAGCCCGTAGGCGACGTTGTCATAGATTGACTTGGGGAAGGGGTTTGACTTCTGAAAGACCATGCCAATGCGGCGGCGCACGGCCACCGCGTCGACGCCCGCGCCGTAGATGGGCTCGTCGTCGAGCTTGACCACACCCTCGACGCGGCAGTCGGGGATCATCTCGTTCATGCGATTGAGCGAGCGCAAGAAGGTCGATTTGCCACAGCCTGAGGGGCCGATGAGCGCGGTGACCTGTTTGCCAGGAATGGTCATGGTGACCGGGCCCAGGGCCTTCTTGTCACCGTAGTAGACCGAAAGCTGCCTGACCGCGAGGCTTCCAGTAGGTGATTCTTCGATGTGCATGGCTGGCTGTATGATCATCCGTGAGCTCTCGAAAGGTGTCGTCGCATGCGTGAGCGAACGAGGATGGCGGAAGCGTTAAGCGCGAAGGTCAGCACCAGCAGCACCAACACGGTCGCGTACAGGATTGGACGTGTGGCGTCCACGTCGGGCGACTGCGTGGCGAGCACGTAGACGTGGTACCCGAGCTGCATGAATTGATCGTGCACGGTATGGGGCAGGGTGGGCAGGAAGTAGGCGGCGCCGGTAAACAGAATGGGCGCGACCTCGCCCGCACCACGGCTGATGGCCAGGATGGCGCCGGTCAGGATGCCGGGCACTGCCTGCGGCAGGACCACGCGCGACACGGTCTGGAACTTGGTGGCGCCGAGCGCTGCCGAGGCGAGGCGCACATCGGGCGAAACATTCGACAGGGCTTCCTCTGTGGCGACGATGACGACTGGCAGGGTCAGAATGGCCATGGTCAGGGCGGCCCAGATCAGGGCCGGCTGGCCGAAGACCTTGTCGCCGCCATAGAAAATCTTGTCCATGCCGCCGCCGACGAATTGAACAAAGAAGCCCAGGCCGAAGAGTCCGAAGACGATGGACGGGACACCGGCCAGGTTGTTGACGGCGATACGCACGATGCGGGTGCCCCACGCGGTTGGACTCGCGTACTCGTGCAGGTAGATGGCAGTGGCCACGCCAGCAGGAAGCGCGGCGATGGTCATCAGGATGACCAAGGCCACGGTACCGAAGATGGCAGGGAAGATGCCCCCGGCTGTCATGCCATCGGAAGGCGCCTTGGTGAGAAAGCCGAGGGTCAGGCGCGGCGCCCCGTTCTTGACCACGTCGATCAAGATGACGAGCAGAATGACCAGTACCAGGAGCGTGGCTAGCCCGGTGGCCAGCCACAGAACAATATCGCCGGCATGTGGCAAGCGCGACGGCCGCAGCGAAGACCCTTTCATTGGGCCACCCCCATCTTGCGCTTCATGCGTGCAATGGCCTGGTCGCCGATGAAGTTGATGCCGAAGGTGACGATGAAGAGTAATACCGCGAGCGTGAAAAGCACCGTGTAGTGCGGACCGCCGAACACGACCTCAGCCAATTCGGCGGCGATGGTGGCGGACAGCGTGCGCACGGATTCGGCGGGATTGGCCGACAGAATCGCGGCGTTGCCCGAAGCCATGAGCACGATCATTGTCTCACCGAAGGCACGTCCAAGGCCGAGCGCGATGCTGGCCGCGATGCCGGGCGCCGCTGCGGGAAGAACGACGCGGGTGATGGTCTGCCAACGGGCGGCGCCGAGGGCGGCCGATGCCTCCACGTAGCTGCGCGGAACCGCGCCCAGCGCTTCCTCGCAAACGGTAAAGACGACGGGGATGACCGCGAACGACAGCGCCACGCCGGCCACCAGGGCATTGAGGCGCGAGTCGAATCCGAACGTGTCCTGAAACCACGATGCCATCACCATCAGGGCAAAGAAGCCCAGGACGACGGACGGGATTCCAGCCAAGAACTCAATGGCGGGCTTGACGATTTCGCGCGTGCGCCTTCCGGCATATTGCGAGACGAAGACTGCCGCGCTCACGGCAAGTGGCACCGCGACGACCATGGCGATCAATGTAACCTTTATGGTTCCGACGACCAGGGGCCAAACGCCGTACTTGGGGATCTCGGACACGGGCTGCCAAACGTGTTCGGGCGCATCGTAGCCAGGCCATTGCTGGATGAACCACATCTTGGCCAGGGTGACTTCGCGGTGGATGGCCGCGCTGGTCAGAATTGGCCACGCCTCCTTGGCGATGAAGATGAGAATGAGAATCATCGCGGCCACGGCCGAGTAGGCGAGAACGCGAATTGCCAGCTCGGTCATTCTCTCTTCGAGCGGAGGACGGCGGCTTTCCAATCTGCGCGTGCGCGCGACAGGACTGATCTCCGGACGATCGGCGGCGAGATGGCCATCCGGTTTCGTCGCCGGCCTGGGCGTGTTCGAGCCGGCCGCCGGGCTCAGCGGACGACCACCGGCGGTCCGCGCGTGTTCGATGTCGTTGCCGTTCATGCACGACAAACATTGTCAGACAAACGTGACGGCTGGGACTCGTCTCTGTGACAGTTGCGTGACGATGCTATTCCGGGCGGGATAGTGTGAACGCGAAGGTCGTGCCCTTGCCGGGTAGGCTTTCCACGGTTGCCTCGCCGCCCATGGCTTCTACTAAGTTCTTGACGATGGAAAGGCCAAGCCCGGTTCCGCCCATGTCTCGCGACCTCCCATTGTCCACGCGATAGAAGCGCTCGAAGAGCCGGGGCAGGTGCTTGGCGTCGATGCCAGGTCCGTTGTCCGCCACGATGACCTTGATCCTCGTTTCCGCAAGGCGTGCGCTCACCGAGACGCTGGACCCGTCCGGACAATACTTGAGGGCATTGTCGACGAGGTTGGTGAGGATGCGGTCGAAGGCACTTGTGTCAACCGCGACATCTGGAAACCCATGTGGGATATCCACGGCGAGACGCATGTTCCTCGTCGAGGCGCGCTCGGCGAAAACCGCCACGGTCTTCTCGCATAGCTGGCGGAGATCTGAGGGCTCGACCTTCAGGCGATACTCCTTGGCCTCGATGCGAGACAGGTCGAGAAGATCGTTGATGAGCTCTCCCAGTCGCCTGCCGTTGCGCTCGATGATGTCGATGAACTGGGTCGCAGCCTTGGGGTCGTGGTCCATGGCCATTCGCAAGGTCTCGGCGGCCGAGCGCACCGAGGCCACGGGCGTGCGCAATTCGTGCGACACGTTGGCCACGAAGTCCCGGCGCACGGTTTCGAGTCGCCGCATTTCGGTCACGTCGAAGAGCACCAGTACAAGGGCACGAGGCTCGCCCGAAAGCCGGGCGGCGTAGACGAGAAGCCGGCGAGGTTTGATCCCACCCACCTCGATCTCTCCGGAAAGGGGATCGCTGGTGACCAGCGCCTTCTCGACCATCGACTGCAGCTCGGCGTTGCGGATGACCTCGATGGTCGAGCGTCCAGTCACGTCCGAATCGAGCAGGAGCATCTCACGCAGCGACGGGTTGGCCAGCAAGATGCGATGCTCGCCATCCATGACCAACACGCCCTCGCGCATGGATTCCAGAATCCTACCCAAGAGATCGCGATCGTCGCGTAGCTCGCGCACCGAACGGGAGAGATTGGCGGCCAGGTGATCGAGCGTTCGCCCGAGCTCGCCGATCTCATCTGCCGTCTCCAGGCGACTGCGCGCTTCAAGATCGCCGCTTGCCATACGCCGTGCGACGGCGGTCAGTCCGCGCAGGCCGCGCGAAAGAATGACGGCCGCAGCGGACGACATCAACAGAGCCGCGAACAGGGCAACAAAGGCTCCGCCTGTCAGCATGGCGCGCGTTCTGGACTTGGCCTGGTCTACCCAGGCAAGTGGAAGGCTTACGCGCGCCACCATCTTGAGCTCGCCTGGCACCAGCGTGGCCGCGTAAAGCATGCGTTGATGGGTGGTTGCTGAATAGCGGATGTTGTCAGTCGTCCGCCCGTCGAAGGCGGCGGCGATTTCTGGTCGCTCGCGGTGATTTTCGAGCGTGCCCAGGTTCTTGGAGAGCACATCCGAGTCGCCTAGGACCCGGCCGTCCTCTTGGACGAAGGTCACGCGCGCCCGCGCGAGGGCGCCCAGTCTGTCCGCCAATTGATCCCAGTCGGAAGAGCCTTCCGGGGACCGAGCATAGGTCGCCGCCCGCTCAGCCACGAGGTGCAAGCGCACGCTCAGATCTTGGCGGATACGCTCGGTTAGATCGCGCTCGACGGAGGGCAGTAGGTAAATCTCGGCTGCAGCGAGAGATATGACGAGCAACACAAGTGTGACAAGAAAGAGCTTACCGCGAGCGCCTATCCGCATGGACTGCGAAGAATGACGCCCGTGGCTGCCTTCGTCTAGCAGGAAAGGCTGCCCAGATGATTCCATGATGGGCGTCCATAGTGCCGCCATGAAGTTGCAACTCCGTCACATGGTTGTCACACGCGGGGTTTACCTTTGCGCCCATGACAAGGAACATCCTCCACATTCTGTCCATTTCCGTTTTCCTGGCGGCGCCAGCTGCCCTGGCCCAAACCGAAGCAACCGCGCCTGTCGAAGCGGCCCCGGCA
>Ga0302321_100005440_pt1 | contig 11152 bp, 8 predicted proteins | sample Fen_T0_1_FD_202505 | JGI IMG/M metagenome (GOLD analysis project Ga0302321, IMG submission 202505) | Peat permafrost microbial communities from Stordalen Mire near Abisko, Sweden - Fen_T0_1 | ecosystem: Environmental > Terrestrial > Soil > Wetlands > Permafrost | place: Sweden: Abisko...
GAGTCCGGCGCGCACATCTTGCGCGGCGGGGTTATCAAGCCGCGCACGGGGCCGTACGCCTTCCAGGGCTTGGGTCTCGCGGGGCTCGACATGCTGGCCGCAGCCGGCAAGGCGGCGGGCATGCCCATCGTGACCGAGGTCATGTCGCCCGAGCAGGTGCGCCCGGTCGCCGAGAAGGCCGACATGCTGCAAATCGGCGCGCGCAACATGCAGAACTTCGCGCTGCTCAACGCCGTCGGCAAGGTCGACCGGCCGGTGCTGCTCAAACGGGGTATGTCGAGCACCATCGAGGAATGGCTGGCCGCCGCCGAGTACATCCTGGCCCAGGGCAACGGTCAGGTCGTGCTCTGCGAGCGCGGCATCCGCACGTTCGAGAGCGCCACCCGCAATACCCTGGATCTGTCCGCCGTGGTGGTGTTGCGTGAGCGTACGCACCTGCCCGTCATCGTCGACCCCAGCCACGGCACCGGCCGCCGCGCCTACGTCGCGCCCATGGCCTGGGCCGCCCGCGCCTGTGGGGCGCACGGAGTGAGCATCGAGGTTCATCCCGAGCCGGACAAGGCGCTGTCCGACGGCGACCAGAGCTTGACCTACGGTGAGTTCGGCAAGCTGATGCAGGGGCTGGGACGGGTGAGGGGGTAAGGGAACGACATGCGCTGTAGCGCCGCGTCTTCTGCCAGGCAGGCCTTGCCTGCATGTGCTACTTGTAGCACAATCATGGAATCATGAAGCAAGCGGGGATTCGCGAGGCGCGTCAGGAGCTGTCCGCACTGGTGGCTGAGGTGCGGAGGGGACGAGAAATCGTGCTAACCGAACACGGCAGGCCAGTGGCGCGCCTGGTTCCCTTGCGCGACGAATCGCCCCGCGCCTTCCGGAGCCATAGGCGCTTCCGGGCTACCATCGGCCGCTGCGTTCCCGCTCTCTCCAGCGCCGTCGTGGAAGATCGTGCGGATCGAATCTAGCCCTCTCTACCTGGACACGAGCGCCCTGGCCAAGCTCTACATTCAGGAATCGGATAGCGATGTCCTCGATGCTGCCCTGATCGGTCGGCGCGACATCCTGCTTTCCGAGTTGGCCGTGACCGAGCTGACCTCCGCGGTCGCTCGCCGCGCGCGCGAGGGCAGCCTCGGCGCTTTGGCAGGACGGCGAATCTACAGCCAGCTCCTTCGCGACCTGCGAGCTGGAGAATTCCGTCTCCTCGATCTCACGGCCGCCACGCACCGGGAAGCCGAGCGAATCCTCCTGACGGTCGGACGCCAGATTGCCTTACGGGCAGCCGACAGCCTGCACCTGGCCGTGGCCGCCCTCGCCGACGCGCGCGGCCTCGTCACCTTCGATCGCCAAATGCGCGACGCCGCGTTGGCAATGGGATCGTTCGAGGTGTTCCCCGCCTGAGCTGCGGAATTCGCGTAGCCGGACGGTGAGACTGCATCCGCGCACCGAGTCCTTGGAGCATTCGGCGGATTGTCACCTTCGAGAGCGCCACCCAGAACACGCTGGATCGGTCGGCCGTGATGGCGCATCCCGCTCCCGACAAGGCGCTCTCCGACGGCGACCAGAGCCTAGTCGGCGGCGAGCTCGGCGAGCCAACTTGCCCACGAAACTCACGCACCTAGTACGGTCCAGGCCCGGTGAAAATGGTCGAGCCACTCATGACCGCACACTCGCGAGCCGTGGTCGGACTTGGAGACTGCGTTGTGCAGAGTGCAGCGGGTGCCACCAATGAGCCGCCGGCCGGCGAAGTGAAGGCAAAGCCATACACACTTGTGGACACCTCCGCCGCCCAACTTTCTCCGTAGGCGAGGCCGCTGATCACGGGAGTCTGGCATGCAGCCTCGGTGCAGGACACGACGTTGACTGGCTCTTGCGTAGTCATCAGGTTCACCATGCGAACCCACACCTTATTCGAGGCACCGGGTACCGGCTCCGTGAAGAACTTGAACGTGGGACTGCTGATCGAGCCGTAGACGTACATGAGGTTCCAGGCCCCGGCGACGAAGTTCTGCTCGGTTTCGATGATCTTTTGCCCGTTCTCGCTTACCAGCGCAAAGGTGTGCGTGCCGTCCGGGAAGCAATCGGGCACGGTAGGGATCACGCCATTCTGGAGCGGGCCTGAGCCCATCGTTGCGAACCGGTTACCTGGCCCGCTGTCAGCGCCGAAATAGGTTCCGTCGACATCGATGTGCAGAAGCTGCGAGCTGTCGAAAATCGCATTGATCAGATTGAGCCCCGCGTGCTTGGTCGTGCTCATCTGGCCGGCCGCCAGGGCGTCCAGGTTGTTCGTTGAGGCGTCGAGGACCGCTGGCGATGCGTCCAGATACTGGGTCGAGCAGCCGGCGAGCAACAACCCGGCGGCAAGTGTCCCTGCGACCGCATGGTGGAGTGCAAGAGGTGTGGCTCTTCTCATCGGACGACCTCCTTTGAAATGGTACCTGCTTGGTCTGGCGGGCGGAGGGAAATGGAAAAAGAATTTCCCCGCGGCCAGGTCGCATAGACTAATCAGACATGCACAGCTGGGTGGCAGTGCTTGTCTGCGTGGTGACCTTCGAGGAAGGCGGGGCGCCGAGTCCGACAGGCGGCACGGCCGAGAGCCGCTTCCATCTCGTCACCATCGGCGAGCTGCCCTTCCCGAGTGGCGAGCTCGAACGGGCCATCTACGCGCGGGTGCAGCGCATGGATGGTTTTCATCGAGGCGCCCCGCTCGTGGTGCGCGCGCTCGGCGCAAACCAGATCGAGCTTCGGCTCGACGACAAGCGCCGAATCATCGCTATCGGAGGCCAAGAGAGCGAATCCACGTTGCGCATGGTCGCGCTCAATGCAACCGATCTGCTGCTCGAGGAAGCGGATGTCCCCGCGCCTGTTCCGGGACACGATCCCACCGCACGGACGACGTTCGCGAGGTCCACCGGTTCTTCGTCGCGCGCGCGCGTGGCGGTCCAGCCTGAGCTGGCGCATGGCCTCGGCAATGCGGAAGCGACCATCTACGCGGTATCGGCCCATGTTGCGGTTTATTGGGAGGCGGTCCTGCTGCATGCCGCCGTGGGTTGGTCGTACAGCGGAACTGGGCACTCGGGACAGCTTGGCGATGCCGAGATGAACGCCTGGCCGATTCGCGCTGGGGCAGGAGTGCTCTTGGGCCCCGTGGGGGTTGCCCTGGAACCCGTCGTCGTTCCCTACGAGCTCACGGGTGCAACATCGCATAGCGGGGCGCTCCTCGGCGGGGGAGCGAACGCCACGGTTGCGGTTGCGGCCCTCGGCAGAATGCAGTTGGTGGCCAGCATCGGCATCGACGCCTTCGCCAATCGGACGGCTGTGCGCGTCCCGGGCTCGCAGGTGACGTTCGCGACACCCAGATTCGCGCCGTGGCTGGGGCTCGGACTTGGCTGGGAGATGAAGCCGTGAATCCGAGATCGGTGGCCGAGGATTCGCATGGCCCCTGCCCGTCGCGATCGGACAGCGATCTCGAGGACATTCGCCTGGTCGAGGCCGTGCGCGCCGGGGATGAGCGAAAGTTCTCTGAACTCTACCGCAAGCACGTGTGCTGGGTCTACGCCCGGCTCACCCGTTTGCTCGGCCCGATCGCCGAACGCGACGACTTGCTGCAAGAGAGCTTCCTCGGTCTTCACCGGGCGCTGCCGCGTTTTCGTGGCGATGCCCGGCTCACGACGTTTCTCCACCGCATCGTCGTGAATGTCAGCTACGAACACCTGACCGGCGCCTGCCGCCGCAAATGGTTGCCGTTCTCGCATTCGCAGCTCGACGAGTTGGTCGAACCGAGCGCATCACCCGACATGCGGGCCGAGCAACGCCAGCAGGTGGCTCAGGCTTTCTTGCTGCTCGACGAACTGAAGCCGAAGAAGCGCATCGCTTTCGCGCTGGTCGCCATCGAAGGCATGACTCTGGCCGAAGCAGCGGCCGTGATGGGGGCCAGCGAGGATGCGGTCAAGCAGCGGGTATTGCAGGCGCGGCGCGAGCTTGAGCAGAAGAGCGCACGCAAAGCGCGAAAGGACGCCTTGCCATGAACGGAACGACGCCCCAGGACGAAGCCTTCGCGTGTTTGCGAAAGGCCGAACCCACGATCGACGATCTCCACTCTGCGCGCGTGTGGGCGGGGATCGAGTCGAAGCTTGGCGAGCATCGTCGGCGGGTCAGGTCGTGGAAATTCCCACTCGCCTTCGGGGCTGGCGGCGCGGCCGTAGCATTGCTTATGTTGTTGGTGTGGCCAGGCGCTCGACCGAGAGCCGACCGCACAGCCAAGGCCACGAGTCCGTCCACCGTGCCGGAGAACGCGCAGCCGGAGGCGTCGGTTGCGATTTCCGCGTACTTGGTTTCAGGCACGGCTCCCGTCGAACTTCTCGACGGAAAGCGAAGTCGAATCGATGTTCCAACCGGTGGTCTGGTGCGGGCCATGGTCGCCGACGAAGCGTGGATCACGCTCTTGGGGCCGGCGGCGCTCACGGTCCTTGCCAACGATGCGCAGGCGCTGGTGCTGACGCTCGACCGCGGCGTCCTGTTGTGCGACTGGAACCATCGATGGGAACGCAAGCTACGCGTGCGCTCGCTAGGTACGGAGACAGTGGTGGTGGGGACACTGTTCGCGATCGAGGCGGCCGCCGGTGGAACGCGAGTCTCGGTTGCGCGTGGCAAGGTCACCGTTGTCAACGACGGTCGAACGATGCCGGTCGCCGCGGGTCGCTCTCTGGCGAGCGGCGATGGCGCACCTGTCCCCCTCAGCAAATCCATAGCCGAGCTGCTTGCCGAACACGACGCCACGGTTCGTCCGGCTGACGGCATCTCGGGGGTGCTTTCCGTTTCCGCCGATTCCAACGTGGGGCCAGTCTGGATTGGCCATCTCTTGCTGGGAACTCCGCCCCTGGCCGCGCGGTTGCCCAGTGGCCCCACACAAGTCCTGCTGGGTCCGGATGCCGGACAACCGCGGGCCAATGGCTCACGCGTCCGGCGCGTCGACACGATCGTGTTGCCCGGCAAGACGACACTCGCGGTGGCCGAGAACGGGATGGCTGCATTCCCGTCCTACGAGAAGACGACCCCGCGGCCCGACCGGCAAGGACGCGTTCAGGCCGAGTCGCGGACCCAACGACGTGATTCGCAAGAGCTGGAGGCCTCGAACGGGTTGCAGCGGGGCCGCAGCGAGTCGCCAGCCGGCGAAAGCCCGGCGGCACTCTATGACGATGCCGAAGCGAGGATGCGGACCGGCGACGTGGTCGGCGCCAAGCGATCGCTACAATCGCTGGTGGAACGATTCCCCCAAGAGCGCGTGGCCAACACTGCTCGCTATGAGCTCGCCCGTCTCGCCTTTGCCGACGGAGATTGGGAAAGTGCTCGCCAGCAACTCGAGAGGCTGGGTAGGACGGACGTGGCGCCGTCGCTTGCCGAACCGGCCCACTACCTGCGCTGCCGGGTCGAGGTGGCGAGCAAGAGGCGCGTTTCCGCAAACGCCTGCCTGGCGTCGTTCCTCAAGCAATTCCCCGATTCTCCCCACGGCTCCGAGGTGTTGGCCTTGCTGGCATCGTTCCGTCTAGAGGAGAGCTGCGAGTCGGCACGTCCTTTCCTCGATGAGTACCTGCGTCGCTATCCCAATGGATCGTTTGCTGGCGATGCCCAAACCCGTCGCGCGGAGTGCGATCGGTAGACAGGGTTTGGCGTTTCCACAACTTGGCCGGCAAGCGCCCGATCATGCTCCTCACGGGCGTGAGCTTCCGCCGCATGGTTCCGGGGCCTGAATCCTGGCTACACGGCCAGGCGCAAGAGTGAGCTACTGAGGGCCTCGCACACTTGCTTCATCTTGCTGGCCGCGAGGTCGTTGATGCGGCCACCACACTCACCTTGAGCGTAGAGGAGCAGCGTCACCAGGCCATCGACGATGACCGGCGAGACCAGGACCTCGGTCGGCGGCTGGCTGTGCAAGGCTGTCCACAACGGCCCGTGCACGACCCGCCCGTCGGGCGGCGGCGAGCCACGGAAGGTCGCACGCCGGCTGCGCGCGATGCGGAAGCACGACGGCAACGAAAGCGAGAAACGCAGGTTCTCGACCTCGGGACACACCCGCCCGTCGGAAAAGCCGAAAAGGCCCTGGGCCATGGCGCCCGCCACGGCGAACAGCGCGCCCACGCCGAACCCGGCGCGCAGAAAGGTGAAGAGGTTGTCGGAAAGATCCTGCTGGTCGGTGGCGAAGCGGATCTGTTCGACCGCGAGCTGGGCGCCCGCGCTGGTGATGGGCACCACGATGGGGGTCAACGGATGGCGCAAGACCACCCGGGTCGGCGTCGGCGGCGTGCGGACGTGGGTCCGCGGTAGCGACGAGAGCGGCGTCGGCGTGAAACAGAGGGCGTCCTCCATCGGCGTGACGGGGGCGGCGGGTTCGGGCCTGCCTTTGCCGGGCTCCAGTGGCGCGAGGCGTGGGGCTGGCGGCCGTCGGCGGTGCGAGCGCAAGGCGGGGCGGATCTCGGAGCTCTCGGGCTCCGACATTCGCGCCTCGACCGGTTGATGGGCCGGCGGCGCGTCGAGCGCCAGACTCGCGACGGGCACGGCGCGCTTGCGCCTGACCCTGTACAGGATTTCGAACTGCCGGGTGAGCGCCACCTCGGGTGCCACCAGCGGCTCGACGGTGGCGCTGAGAATGAACGCGAGCCGGTCGAGCGCCCGCTGGTTCGCCGGATTAGCCATGGCCACGGCCACGCGGCGCGGGTTGATGAAGAAGAGAGGAATGGCTTGCAGCTCGATGGCCTGGTGGACTACCAACCGCTTCCGCAGCGCTGCTTCGGCGCGCAGGAAGTCGGCCTCCAGTGCGGGCGGGACCCCGAATTGCTCGGCCAGGGCCAGCGCGACCTGATCGCAGGTCAGGATGTTCTGCTCGACAAGATAGGTTCCCAGCCGCGTGCCTTGCGCGGGCTGGTGGGTCAATGCCGAGGCAAGTTGGGCTTGGTCGAGCAGCCCCTGCTTGACGAGGATTTCACCCAGTCTCATGACTGCCTCCGGGGTCGAGTCCATGCCCGCGCTTGCGCCACCTGCGGCTCGGTCGATAGCTCGTCATCCGGCGACTTCTATCGGCAAGTTGGGCAGTCTTCTGAAGGCAAGCGTGACGGCGGCGTGGCCTGGCTCACGGTGGACACCGCGCCGCGACAATCGCGGCGTGGCGGCGCCTGACCCGGGGTTGGAACGACCTACTGTCGCTGCACGGGCGCGCAGGTCGAAACGCCGGCGCCGACGATCAAGCCGTGGCCGTAGGTGGCCACCCACTGGACGTCGTCCAGCGCGTCCCGCGAGACCTGATAGACCGAGCTGTCGAGGAAGAGCCAGAACGACCCGCCCCAGAACTTCATGGCCCAGGAAGAGCCGCCCGTCAGCCCACGATACGAGTGACTCTCCAGGGTCTTGCCGGTCGCGGGATCGAAGCGCGCCAGCGTGGCATACCCATTCGCACTGGCGCCCGGGGCGATGAAGCCCCACAGCTCGCCATCGCCGGTCCCCGTCAGCTCGGGCAGCCCGGCGTCGATGATTCCGATGGGGGTGACGGCGAGGGAAGGGAAGGCCACCGTGGCCAGCGTCGAGGTGGTGCCGAAGCTCGAGTTGCTGCCGGCGATGTACAGGGTGTCGTTTCCCGTGGACGGGTCGAAGACGAACCCCATGCCAAACTGGTAAAAGCCCACCTGGTTGTTCTGGAAGCTGGTCGCCTCGCACTTGCCCGTGCTGGTATCGACCTTGAACAGGTTTCCGTCCAGGTAGGCGACCCAGGCGACCGCGTTCTGGTCCACGGCCATCGAGTTGGGACTTGAGTAGTTGGGGCCCCCATTGCCGGGGCAATTGAGCGTGGCGATGCTGGTGAAGGTCAGCGTGGCCGGATCGAACTTCGAGAGCAGGCCGCCACTATCGACGGTGTAGATCCACTGGCTGGCCTCCACGCACACGGTGTTGACGTAGGCGGAGAGCGGCACCGAGCCGTCGGGCGCGCGGGGGTTGCCGGTCTGAAAGACCAACGTGCCGGTCTTGAGGTGCGGCGGCGCGCTGTCGAAGGCGTCGAAACGGACGGGAATGCTTTGCTGCGCGCCCGGTTCGACGGTGAAGGCGGGGGTCTGTCCGGGGTCGAGCGAGAAGCCCGCATCGGTTCCCGCGGCGAGGGTGATGCCCGAGACCTGGCAAGCCGCGCTACCGTCGTTGCCCAGGCTGACCTGCGCGCTGGTCCCCGTATTGAGGATGACGTTGCCGAAGCTCAAGCTCGTTGGCGAGATGGTCAACGAGCAGCCTACGTCGATGTCGGCGGACAGCGGAACCGAGACCGTCGGGCTCTTCGGGTCGGTGCTTTGGCAGGTGAACTGGGCGGTCCGATGATGGGGCGCCGAGGCATCAACCGCGTAAAAGGACACGGGGACATCGAGCTGGTCGCCAGGCGCCAGGATGAAGGCCGTCTCCGGCGACGGGGCAAGGGCGAACTGCGCATCGCTACCGGCGGCGAAGCCCAGCCCCGAGAGCGCGCAGGGGCCATTGCCGGTGTTCTCGATATGGACGATCGCGGTGCTCGATGCATCGAGCGCGACGTGGCCGAAGTCGTGGCCCGATGGGGAAACGCTCAGCGTGCAGTTCGAGAGGATTCGCGCCGTAAGCGGCACCTCGACACGCTGACGGGTCGGATCGTTGGATTCCAAGACCAACGTGCCGGCGCGGTCGAGGGGCGGCCAGACATCGGGGGGTGCGAAAGACACGGGGATGGTCGACCGGTGTCCGGGGGTGATCACCAGCGCCGACGGAGAGAATTCCCCTAGCGCGAATCCCGGGTCGGACCCGTCGGCGATGCGCGGATTCGCGAGCAGGCAGGCCCCCGATCCCGGGTTGGCGACGCCGATGTTTCTGCTGGCACTGGACCCGGGAGCCACATCGCCGAAGTCGACCGCCTGCGCCTCGACCTGCAACACGCACCTGGGCGGCAGGAGCTCGGTCCGACCGCACGCCGACAGGAGCAACGCCAGCGACAGGAGACCCCGCCGCCAACCATGGTTCCTGGTGGATGCTGTCCGGTTGTGCAAGTCAAGCATGGCTTCTCCTCACAGGACTCGTTGCATGGAACGCGGAATCCTTGCCCGGTTCTACGTCCAGGCGGCGGGGTTTGCGAGCTTCCCTTACAGCGAACCCAGGACCGCGCGCAGGTCGGCGGCGTAGCGGCCCTTGGGGGAGAGTTGCAGGTAGCGCTGGTAGGCGGTCTTGGCCGCCGCCTCGTGGCCGGAGGCCTGCTCGGCGCCGCCGAGAAAGACGTAGGCATCGGCCTGGTTCTCGTCGAGGGCGACGGTCTTCTTGGCCCAATCGAGCGCCTGGCGGAAGCGGCCGCGGTCGAATTCGGTCTTGGCCAGCATGACCGCGATCTCCGCCGAACGGGGATCGTTCGCGAACGCCCGCCCGCAGCTCACCAGCACGTCCCTGCCACGGTGTCGGTCGTAGGCTTTCTTGCAGGCATCGAATGCGCTGCTGTCCGGTTGGGCAGCACGAGTCCCGGCCGCTGCTGGGGGAGGAGCAGCCTCGGCAGGTTCGGCGAGCTTGGCAGGTTCGGCAGGTTCGGCCGGTTCGGCAGCTTCTCCTTGACGAGCGGCCGGGACGGGAGTGGCTTGGCTGGGGGCGACGTAGGCTGGCACGGCTGTGGGCATCTGGTTCGCGGGGCTGACTGGCTCGGCATTGTGGTGCGCATGCCGGAAGGCGAGGACCCCAAGCACCGCGCAGGTGGCGGCCACTGCGGCCCAGGACGCGAGCGCAGCCTTGCGGCGTCGGCGCGGGATGCTGGCTGTCACCTCGTCCCAACCATCCCCGGTGGGTGGCGTTACCGACAGCTCCTCGCCTTCACTGAAGAACCTGGTTTCCATGGTGTCGAACATGGTCCCTGGTTCGCGGCACAAAGCCAGGTGGGGGCCGCCCTTCGCTCCGGTCGATGGTGGGAGGAGCGAATCGGGAATTTGGGAGGAAAGGCAAGGCTCAGGGATGCGGCTCATGCAAATACCCTCGGTACGGTTTCCCGAAGCAAGCTGCGTGCCGAAAGACGCCCGCAGCGAAGCCCAGCGAGCTAGCCGCGTTCCTCGGCTGGGCGCCAATTTTGTTGTCAGAATACCGACAGACCTGTCGTGCATTCGTCACCCGTGGCCGCTGTGCCCATGCGCGCGATGTGTCAGCCGGGCGGATTGGCGTCAGCTTCACAGACCGAGGATCGCCGCACGCTCGCCGCGGGTCGCCGCGAAGGCGTCGTGCAGGGCAAGCTGGCCCTGGCCGCGCACCAGGTTGTGCTCGCCCCGGCCCGGGTAGCGCCGGCGATCCCAGCCGAAGTAACTCTCGTTGAGCGCGTCGGCCGCGAAACGGCTGGCGAGCTCGAGGCTGATCCACTCCACGCAGCCGAGGAGAGCGTGCCGTTCGTCCTCCGACAGCGCGCGGCCAAGGGCGCCGCTATAGCCCGCGAAGGAAACCCGAAAGACCTCGAGATCGATGCGCGCCTGCTCGGTGTCCTCGCCGGCGAGATTGCACCACGAGCGCCAGGCGTCGCCGAGCTCGTAGGCCAGGGACATGGGGCCCACGGTGTCGAGATCGATGAGGCACACCGCCGTCTCGCGCAAAGGCGGCGCATCGCCGGCGAAGAGGATGTTGTTCAGCTTGAGATCGCCGTGGCAGATGCGGCGGGGCAGCTCGGGCAGGGGCGCCAGGGCCGCCGCGCGGGCGAGAATGCGCTCGGCGAGTGGCCCGACCTGACCGATCAGACGGTGGCGGGGATGCCGCGCCAGCGCCTTGCGCAATCGCGCCAGATGGTTCGCGGTGTCGTGCACGCCCTCGCGCAGACCAACGAAGGCGTGGTCGAGCCCGTCGAGCGCGCGGTGAAAGCGGGCAACCAGCTCGCCGGCCGCCGCCGCCTGCGCCGGGCTTTGCACCTTGTCGAAAACCACCCCGGCCACAAAGGTCTGCAATCGCCACACGCCACCTTCGCCGCCCAGCTCGACGCAGGCCCGTCCGTCGCGCGCGGGCAGAAGCCGTGGCGTCGCGAGCCCGGCGCGGGCCAGGGCTTGGGTCACCGCCGCGATGTTGTCGTTGATGGCCGGCGGGAAGATGGCGGCCAACCGCTGCAGGACGAAGCGTTCGCCGCCGCCCTCGACGAGGAAGGTCTGATTGA
>Ga0302321_100005442_pt1 | contig 11150 bp, 9 predicted proteins | sample Fen_T0_1_FD_202505 | JGI IMG/M metagenome (GOLD analysis project Ga0302321, IMG submission 202505) | Peat permafrost microbial communities from Stordalen Mire near Abisko, Sweden - Fen_T0_1 | ecosystem: Environmental > Terrestrial > Soil > Wetlands > Permafrost | place: Sweden: Abisko...
TGCCCATCACGGTGGCCATCACCCGGGTGGTGCTATTCCGGGTCGGCATGGGCACCTACGCCTTGCCCGCGGCCTCGGTGCGCAGTTTGGTTCTGGCGAGCACGCTGGCGTCCAGCGACGGGCCCGACGGGCCGTCCATCCAGTTTGCGGGCGCTGCTGTGCCCTTGCTCGATTTGGGCAAGGTTCTCGACGAACCCCCAGCCCGGGGCGGTGATGCACGCATCGTCATCGCCCAAAGTGGCGCCGATCTCGTGGCCTTGACCGGGACGGCTTCGCACCTCGAACGCGAGGTCATGCTCAAACCCATGGGCAAGTTTTTCGAAAAACTTTCGCTGGTGGCGGCGGCGGTGAACCTGGAAGAAGGCGCGCTTGCGCTGGTGCTCAAGGCCGCCGAGTTGGTTCTGCTGGCGCGGTCGCGCGCCAAGGAACACCCGTCGGAGGCCGAACTGGATGTCCGTCAAGCCGTGGGGCGCGTCGCCCTGGTCGCCGATGACTCGCCGGTGGTTCGCGATATCATCGCCCAGGCCCTGCGTTCGTACGGGTTGCACGTGCTGGTGGCGGGCGACGGCGAGGAAGCCCTGGCGGTGTTCGCGGCCCATTCCCAGGTGGACATCGTCGTCACCGACATCGACATGCCCCGCCTCGACGGTTTGGGCCTGGTGCGCGCGCTGCGCAGCCGGGAAGGGTCCAAGGACATCCCGGTGGTGGCCATCTCCATGCGTGGGACAGAACCGGAGAAGCGCGCCGCCATGGAGGCCGGCATGTCGGCCTACATCGACAAGAGCGATTTCAACCAGGCCTTGCTCTGGCAAACCATTCGACCGTTTATGGCCCGATCATGAAGACACGCGTGCTGGTGGTAGACGATTCGCCGCTCATCCGGGCGGTGCTGCGCGAGGCGTTTGAACGGACCCACGACATCGAGGTGGTGGGGGAAGCGGGCGACGGCCGTCAGGCTATCGAACGCGTGCGCGCGCTGCGGCCCGATATCGTGACCATGGACGTGCTTATGCCAGTCATGGGCGGGCTCTGCGCCACTGAGGAAATCATGCGCGTGCAGCCGACACCCATCGTCATCGTGGCTCGCGATGGTGGCGATTCCCGCGCCTTGGCCGTGGAGGCGCTGGGCAAGGGCGCCCTGGCGGTGTTCCCCAAACCCGCCGCCGGGTTCGACGATGCGGCTGCCTGCGACCTGGCGGTCACCATTCGTCGCCTGGCGGGCGAGGCGGGCCAAAGTCATCGCTTCTCTCGGCAGGCCGCCTTGCCGCTGGCCAAGACCCGGGTCTTGCTCGTGGACGATTCCTCGCTGATTCGTCAGGTGATGCGCAAAGCGCTGGCGCAGTTTCCCGACATTGAGGTGGTGGCCGAGGCTTCCGACGGCGCGGCCGGGGTGAAGCTGGCCGAGCAGCTTCGTCCCGATGTGGTGTGCCTCGACATCCTTATGCCCATCATGGGGGGCCACGAGACGGCGCAACAGTTGCTTCGTCATGCTTCGCTCGGCATTCTTTTGGTCACGCGCGAGCGGGAAGCGGCCCGATCCCTGCTAGCCACGCAAGTTCCTGGTGCTCCCATCGAAGTTTTCCTCAAACCCACCGGGGGATTTGACGAGATCAGCGTGGCGGAATTGGCCACCGCGATCCGGCGGCTAGCGCAAGCGGGTGGCTCCCGTGTGGCCGCGTCGGAGACGCTTCAGCGCTGTTTGGACCCGGTTCATCCCGTGCAGGTTGCCATCGCTGGGATCGTGGGCTCGACCGGCGCGCCGCGGGTGCTGCGCGATCTTGTGCGCGGCTTGCCCGCCGATTTTCCCCTACCCATCGTCGTGGTCCAGCACACCGAGCGGGGCTACACCGAAACCTTCTCGACCTGGCTTGGCGCGGATTCGCCGCTGCCCGTGCGGCTTGGGACAGATGGTCACGTGCTTGTCCCCGGCGAGATCGTCGTGGCCCCTGACGGAATGAATATGGAAATCCACACCGGAGGTCTGGTGACTCTGCGGGCGACCCCACCGGTGAACGGATTTCGCCCGTCGGCCACGGTGCTCTTGAATTCGCTTGCGGCGGCCTTTGGGCAACATGCCCTTGGCATGGTCCTGTCCGGCATGGGCAGCGATGGTGCGGAGGGGCTGGGCGCTATCTATTCTGCCGGCGGTTGCGCGGTCATCGAGGATCCTGGCACCGCCGCGGTTCCCGGTATGCCCAGGCGGGCGCTGGCTCGCGCCACTGGCGCGCACGTCGAGCGCGCCGCTCGCCTGGCCTGGTTGCTCATTGAGCTGGCCGGCAGTGGTCGAAGTTGGAAGCCCGTTTAGTGCGCTGTCCCTCAGGTTCCGGGATGCTCGCTTCCTTTGCGAGCCAAGGTGGCCGAAGATGCCGGTTCGGTGTTCGATCTTATCCGCCATGGTTTCCACCACTACCGCGCGCTGGGCTGGCCGGTTGAGTTGGCGCTAGGCCTGGGCGTGCCCGTGGCATCGTTTTTGGCCGGCCTGGCGGTGGTGATTGGCTTGCCCGGAGACTACTTCGTGCGCGCGCCCGAGCGTCGCGGTTTCTGGCAATCGCACCGGGCCTTGAGACTGACACTCCTTGTGGCCAAGAACCTTCTTGGGGTGATTGTGCTCGCCCTTGGGCTCGTGATGGCCCTGCCGCTGGTGCCCGGTCCCGGCGTGCTCTTCATTTTGTTGGGTTTGGGATTCATCGATTTTCCCGGCAAGCGATCCCTGGAAATTCGGCTTCTGCGCCAACCCTACGTGCTCTCGTCGGTCAACAAGATGCGCGCGCGTTTCGGCAAACCACCCATTCTGACCGAGGATCCTGTGGTAAACAGCGGTCCATGACTGGCAGTGCCGCGTTTATGTGCTCCATGTGCCGCAAGCCCATTCCGGTGGGTGGCAAGGTGATCCGATGCTCGGTTTCAACCTGCAACTCGGGCAAGATCAAGCTCGTGTTCTGTTCGCCCGCGTGTTGGGATTCCCACCTTCCAGACGCCCGCCATCGCAGCGCCTATTTCACCGAAGAAACCGCTCGCCGCGAGTGACGCAGGCGCAGTGCCTTCGTCCCAGCGATTACACCGCCGTACTTCGACCCCGACATCGCGTCATCTCACATGTGGGTGTTGTCGTACATGCGTGTGGCGGCTCACGGGATCGGGGTGAATCACATTGCAATGGGTACAGAGGTGATGATGTAGTTACCGGTCTGACTCTAATCGGTTGGTTGTCTCGGTTCTGAACAGTTTTGGAGGATATATATGAACTCAAGTAAGCTCGGTTCCACTTTGCCCACACCTCGAACGTGGCTGACATGCGCCGCGATTGCGATGTTGGCCGTGGCAGGGTGCGGAGATGATAGCGCCCCGAAGAAGAACGATGGCGCGGCTGATGGCCCGAAAACCAGCACCGGCGGTAGCACCGCGGTGGGCGGCTCTGGCGGTACCGGTGGCGTGAACACCGGCGCTGGTGGGAGCGCTGGCGCTGCTACCGGCGGAACGACCGGCGCTGGCGGCGTGGTGCAGACGGGCGGCGTTCCCGGCACGGGCGGCAGTCCCAGACTCGACGGCGGCCCTATCGGCACGGGCGGCAGCACCCGGCTCGACGGTGGCCCCATCGGCACAGGCGGCAGTACTAGGGACGGCGGCCCCGGCACGGGTGGCAATGCCATCGACGCCCCGGAGGACGTTCCTATCAAGCTGGACGGGAACACTGACCAGCCCATCAAATACGACGTGTCCGCGGACCAATTTGTCAAGTTGGACTCGAATCCTGGGGTTGACGGCGCGACCTGCGGTGGCGCTGGCGAAAACTGCTGTCCCGGTTCGGTCTGCGAAAGCGGCGGCTGCTGCGTTCCGCCCGCCAATGGTAATGGTGCATTCAAGTGCGTTGCCGCTGCTAGCGCTTGCACGAACATCGGCGGCACTTGTGCGGCTGGCGCGTGCACTGGCCTCGATGCTGGGTCTTGCGGCAAGTCGGGCGATGACTGTTGCACGCGCACCGGTGGTGGCGGCGGCGGCACCCGTGTTTGCACGGCCGGCAACCTGACCTGCGGCACCGGCGATGCCTCACCAGGCATGTGCGTGGCCTGCGGTGGATTGGATCAGCCGTGCTGCGGAACCAACCGAGAGTGCACTGCCACGAATACCGAGTGCACCGGAAATGGTGCGAACGCCATCTGCGCGGCCTGCGGCGCTTCTGGCCAGTCTTGCTGTGGCGGCAATACCGGCACTTGCGCCTCGGCCACGCTGGTGTGTAGTACCGGAACCTGCGATCCGTGTGGCGGCGCTGGTGAACCCTGCTGCGGCACAGGTGCAACCCGGACCTGCACCGGCAGCCTCACCTGCACGCGACCTGAAGTCGGCGGCGGCAACCCGAACAGCTATCGCTGCGAACAACCGTAACCTGACGCCATGAAGGGGGCGCGTTCGGCGTCCCTTCAATAGAACTCCACGACAATGACGCTGCAACGCGGTCCGCTGTCGTGGAGTTTTTTTTGTGCACTCTAGTCGTTCGCTCGATTATTGGTGTTTCCTGAATTACAATTCCAAGGGTCACAATGTTGAAACGCGGGGGGCGGCTATGCCTCGCGGCTGGTGCGCTGTTTCGATTCCGGAGGTTCGTCCATGCATACGCGTAGGTTCCTGAGGTCGTGGCAGGACAGCCAGGTGGTTCTGGCCATCGCACTGTCGATCACCTTGGCCGGTTCGGGATGCACGACTGATAAGCACGGGTTGCCCAGCGGGACCACCGGGGCGAGTGGTGGAAGCGCGAACCAAGATGCTCCTGGCGCGAAGGGGTTTGGTGGAAACACTGTGGTTGCCATCGGCAGTGGCGGATCGACGATTGCCGCAAGTGGCTCGGGTGGAAGAGTGATGACGGGTGGAAGTGGCGCCGGGGGCGAGATCTCGCCAGCTGGCGGCTCAGGCGGCACCTTGACGAGTTCGGGTGGCGCTGGCGCCGGGGGCGTTGATGCCAATGGTGCTGGCGGAACTGGCAGTGGCGGCATGGCAACCACGGGCGGAAGTTTTGCGAGCACGGGCGGCTCGATCTCGGGCACAGGCGGGGGAGGGGGCGCGACCGCACAGACGGGCGGCGCGCATGGTTCGGGTGGCTTGGCGGTTGGCACGGGTGGGTCTGGCGGAACGATTCCAATCACGGGCGGGGCAGCCGGCTCGTCGGCTCGAACTGGTGGTGTTGTGGGTACCGGCGGCGTGGTCGGCACTGGTGGCGCACTCGGCACGGGTGGAACCATTGCCTCGACCTGCGGTGGAGCCGGCCAGGTTTGCTGCACTGGCAACGCCTGTACGGGGGGCGGCTGCTGTGCCAACGGCGCTTGTGTCGCCAATGCGGCCGCCTGTCCAAGTTCGGTCGGCGGAGGAACTTGCTCCAGCGGTGCCTGTGGCGTCTGCGGCGGCGTCAGCGACCCCTGTTGTACCAATAGCACTTGCACCGCGAGCAAGACGACGTGCACGACCGGCACCTACGGAGGCTCGACTTGCACCGCATGCGGTGGCTCTGGCCAGGCCTGCTGTCCGGGCAATCTGTGCTCGGAAGGTGGCTGTTGCGTGGCCTCGGCGAGCGGCGCGACCGCGGCGACCTGCGTGGCCTCGGGTAAAACGTGCGGGGGCAACTTGGGCACTTGCGCGCAAAGCGCCTGTGGATCATGCGGCGGCGCGGGGAATCCGTGCTGCTCGGGCAATCGCTGCACGGCGCCCAGCACTCTGTGCCAGGCGGCGACCACACCGGGCGGACAGGCCAGCTGCGTGGCCTGTGGCGGTGCCGGACAGCCTTGCTGTGCCGCCACGGGCATGTCCGCGGGGACGTGCCTACCTGGCAACAACTGCCAGATGCCGACCGGCAGCTACACCTACAATTGCGTGGCCTGTGGCGGCAGCGGGCAGGCGTGCTGCACCGGCAATACCTGCACGGGCTCGGATCTCGTCTGCGATTTGCCGGTGGGCAGCTACACCTACAGTTGTGCCGCTTGCGGCGGCAAGGGCCAGCCCTGCTGCGCCGACAATACCTGCGCGACCGGGACGTGCCGAGCGGCCGGTACGTGCCCCTAGCGAATCTTCAGCGCGAACAGTCGAGACCGAGGTTGCGCTTTTCCAGATCCGCGACCAGCGGCTGGAAGTAGGCGAGCATTGCGCGCGGGCTGATGTCCTCGCCGGTGGCCTCGCGCATGACCTCGCGCCAGTCGCGGGTGGCGCCCTTGGCCAGGATCTTCTGCAGGAATTTTCCAACCTCCTGACTGCCTGAGTAGTCGCAGGCGCGCACGTTCTGGTTGAGGATCTTGGCGCAGATATGGTCGTGCAGCTGGAACTTGATGAGGCTGGCCATGGCGTAGTCGTAGTACTGCGCCGGATCGTCGTTGATGTGGGTCTTGGTGCAGGCATCGCAAAGCTCTTCACTGCGGGCCTTGGGCGCCTGCACGCCCTGGTAGCGCGAAACGTACTGCCACCAACGCGCTTGCCATTCCGAGGGCGGTAGCTCGCTTTCGTAGAGGTCGTGTTCAAAGTGGGTCATGGTGCCAGCCGCGAAGGGCAGGAAGACGATCGAATCCAGCGCGGTTTGCAAGAGCCAGCCCGAGGCGTCTGGCTCTTGGCCTTGGCGGACCACGCCCAGCTTGCGCAGATAGGGCATTTGCTCACTCGCCAGGCGTGCCAGTTCTCCGATGGCCTCATGAAAGGCGCGGTTGGCGCCAGCGCGCAGAAGGAATGGCACCTCGGGTCGGGCATAGGACATGTAGTAGTACACGTGGCCGAGTTCGTGGTGGGCCGTGCCGAACCACTTGGGGTCGGGCTCGATACTCATGAGCGAACGCACATCGCCTTCGTGGTCGATGTGCCAGGCCGAGGCGTGGCTGTTCTTCTTGCGTGGCGAGCCCTTGTCCACGGGGAAAAGATCGGACTTCTGCCAGAAACTTTCGGGCAGGCGCGGGAAGCCCAAGGACACATAGAAGTCCTCGGCGGTGCGCGCGATGAACTCGCGGCTCTTGGTCTTGAAGAAGGGATCCAGGTTGGCGCTTTCAACCAGGCCTGGCCACGATTGCGCCCAGCGGTTGCCAAGCCAGTGAGCTGGCATCAGACGCGGCACGGGTTGCTTGTAGCGTTCGGCCAAGCTGTGCTTGGCAAAGCAGTGCAAGCCATCGTAAACAGGCGCGACCGCAGCCAGCATGCCATCGACCAGGTCCATCATCTCGGCCACGGTCATGCCGTAGTCCGCGACTTGCAGGGCAAAGAACGACGAGTAGCCCATCTCGCGAGCGACCTGGTTGCGCAAGGTTTGCAGCTCAGTCAGGCCAGGCTTGAGCTTGCGCCCGATCTCTTTCGACGCAACCCAAGCCTGCTCTCGCTCCTTCAGGTTGCGCGATTTGCGAAGGATGTCGTCGATGTCGTTGGCAGAAACCGGACGGACGCAAGCGCCGCTTGGACTGGTTTGCAGGCAGAAGGTGTAGCCGTCTAGGATCGATGACTGGCGCGACTCGGCCTCGATGCGTTTGGCGACAACCTCGGGAATGGTGGCCGGGCTGTCGGCAGCGGCCAGCAGCAGCTTGGTTAGCTGGCGGGTCGAGAGTGGGTCGAGATCGCCTTTCTGCTTGAGCAACGCTCGAGTCTTCTCAATCACCAGCTTCGAACCCACCACCGAGGCCAGCGCCTTTTCCGCGGCCGTGCGGGCGGCCGTATGGTCGGGCGTCACGTCGGTGGCGGCGGTCCAGGCGGCCTGATTCGCGACGGTTTGAAGTGGCTGTACGAGGCCACTCACGGTTTCGAGAAAGTTGCGGGCCTCGCGCTCCTGCGGGGTTGCTCTTCTGCTTGGGCCGGCGTGAAGAACCAGGGCAACCAGCAGCGCGGCGGTCAGCGCGATGGAGGCGAGAACGATGGGCGAGCGGCGTGACATGGGCCGAAACTAGCACGGACCGGGCTTTACGAAAGCGAACGAGGATGGTAAGCCAGCCCACCATGCGATGCATTTTGGGTCTGCGCACCTGCCTCCTTGGCCTGACGGCCGCCTTCTTCCTGTTCGCGGCTTGCGGTCAAAGTGAAGGGGGGCGCTGCCAGATCAACTCGGACTGCGCAAGCGGGCTTATATGCACCAACGGTTCGAGCGGAAATGGCACGTGCGGTCCCTCGATCACGGTTGTTTCCAACAATGACGCCTCACCGGACCTGTCGGTCGTATCTGGCCCCGAGGTCGGCATCGATGCCGAGTCGTTTGATACCGAGTCCGTCTCCGTCGATGCCAGCGCCAGCGCAGTGGATTCTGACAGCATAGACGCGCAGGGGCTGGACTAGACCATCAAGCCCAGCTCGGCGAGCTGGGTTCGAAACGTCGGCGCGTCGGTGAACACACGGGCGTTGATTCCGAGCCCCCGTGCCACCTCGATGTAGCGAACAACGTCGTCGAAATAGGCGGTTTCCTCGGCGCGCAGCCCAGAGCGGGCCAGGGTCGCCTGGAAGATCTCGGGGTCGGGCTTGGCCATGCGCAGCTCGCAAGAAACCACCAAGTCGTCGAAACGCTCGAACATGGGAATGAGCGGGCGAACGAAGCGCCAGTGCAGCTCGTTCACGTTGGTCAGAAGCACCAGTTTAACCCGGCCGAGCAAGGCTTCGACCATGGGCAGGATCGCGTGGTGGACACGAAAATGGGAATTCCACAGCTCGAAGAAGGGCCCGGCTTCCATGGGCACCTTCGACCCAGCCACCTCACAAATCACGCGGCGGAGGTCGTCGTCGGCCAGGTCGCCACGGTTGATGGCATCCCACAGTTCCAACATGCGCTTGCGGATGTGTTCGGGCTCCGCGCCGCCCCAGGCGGACATACGCTGAAACAAGATCGGGTCGTCGTGAAAAACCAGGACGTTGCCCAGATCGAGGACGACTGCTTGGATAGGATTCATAAACTGCTAGCGGTCAAACATCCTCGACCGGGATGAACTTGATCTCTTGGATCTGGTATTCGCGCGACCCCTTGCTGGTGCGCAGGGTGACCGTGTCGCCTTGCTCGCGGCCGATGAGCGCGCGCGCCAGCGGCGCCGAGATGGCGATGCGGCCTTCCTTGATGTCGCCTTCGTGGTCGCCCACGATGCTGTACACGGTTTCGTCGCCGGACTCCGTGTCGGCCAGCCGGACCGTGGCGCCGAAGACCACGCGGGTTCCCGACATTTTTCCGGGATCGATGACCTCGGAAAGGGCGATGGTCCCTTCGATCTCGCGCATGCGGCCCTCGATGAAGGCCTGGCGCTCTTTGGCCGCCGAATACTCAGCGTTTTCCTTGATGTCGCCGTGGGCGCGTGCGGTTTCGATGTCGAGCACGTTCTTGGGCCGCTCGATTTCGCGCAGGCGCTTGAGCTCATCGCGCAGTTTCTTCTGCCCCGCCGGGGTCATGGGATAGCGATCAGCCATGTTGATATTCCTGGAGCGAGCAGACCGAAATGCTGCCGGACTTGAGCCGTGCAATGGCATCGGCGGCAGCACGAGCGGCTGACATGGTGGTGTAGTAGGGCAGGCCACGCATGAGCGCGGTCCGTCGCAGGGAGAAGGAATCCTGGACGGTTGCCGTGCCCGAGGTGGTGTTGACCACCAGGTGCACGTCGCCGTCGAGCATGCGGTCCACGCAATTAGGCCGGCCCTCGCTGACCTTGTTGACCCGTTCGCAGGCCACGCCAGCGGCGGACAGTCGGGCGTGGGTTCCACCCGTGGCCATGATGCGGAAGCCGAGGTTGATCAAGGTCGTTGCCACGGGGATGGCCAGATCCTTGTCGCTGTTCTTGACCGACATGAAGGCGGTCATGGGCTTTCCGGCGGGAACCGGCAGGCGCATCCCAGCCGCCAGCTGGCTCTTGGCGAAGGCCGCCTCGAAGCTGCGATCGATGCCCATGACTTCGCCGGTGGAGCGCATCTCGGGCCCCAGCAGAACGTCCACGCCACCGAATTTGACGAAGGGGAACACCGCCTCTTTGACGGCGATATGCGTGGGCACCACTTCCTTGATGCCCATCTCGCGCAGGGTTTTGCCCGCGGCGATTCTGGCCGCGACCTTGGCCAGCGGAATGCCGATGACCTTCGAGACGAAAGGAACCGTGCGCGAGGCACGCGGATTCACTTCCAGGATGAAGATGCCGCGGCCGTCGCGCGGCACCGCGAACTGCACGTTCATCAGGCCGCGGACGTCCAGCTCGCGCGCCAAGGCCCGCGACTGCACCTTGATGGCTTCAATCGTTTCGGCGGGCAGCGAGAAGGGCGGCAGCGAACAGGCCGAGTCTCCCGAGTGTATGCCGGCCTCTTCAATGTGCTCCATCACGCCGCCGATGATGGCGTCCTGGCCGTCGGCCACCACATCGACATCGACCTCGATGGCGTCGCGCAAAAACTGATCGACGAGAATGGGTGCCGATTCGTCGCCGCGGCCGCCGCCCGAGGCCAGGCTTTCCTTGCGGCCGGCTTCCAGGGCGCGGCCCACGAAGGTTTCCAAGCCCGAGGCGTCGTAGACGATCTCCATGGCCCGGCCGCCGAGGACGTAGGACGGACGCACCATGACCGGATAGCCGATGCGGTCGGCAATGACCCGCGCCTCTTCCAGGCCGTGGGCGGTTCCCCAGGCCGGCGAGCGCAGGCCGAGCTTGGTCACCAGTTCGCCGAAGCGCTGGCGATCTTCCGCGCGGTCGATGGCGTCGGCGCTGGTGCCAAGCAGCTTCACGCCGGCCTTCTGCAACGGTACGGCCAGGCGCAGCGGGGTTTGCCCGCCGAATTGCACGATGACGCCCTCGGGTTTTTCGGCGTCGATGATCTCGAGCACGTCCTCGCGGGTGAGCGGCTCGAAGTACAGGCGGTCGGCGGTGTCGTAGTCCGTTGAAACAGTCTCGGGATTGCAGTTGACCATGATGGTCTCAAAGCCATCCTCGCGCAGGGCCTGCACCGCGTGCACGCAGCAGTAGTCGAACTCGATGCCCTGTCCGATGCGGTTGGGGCCGCCGCCCAGGATGACGATCTTCTTTTTGCCGGTCGGACGCGTCTCGGTCTCGGCGGTTGGCTCGGCGTCGCTGCCGGTTTCATACGTACTGTACATGTACGGCGTGTGCGCCTCGAACTCGGCGGCGCAGGTGTCTACCCGCTTGAAGACGGGCCTGATCCCGAAACGGATGCGCGCTTGGCGGACGTCTTCTTCT
>Ga0302321_100005443_pt1 | contig 11148 bp, 2 predicted proteins | sample Fen_T0_1_FD_202505 | JGI IMG/M metagenome (GOLD analysis project Ga0302321, IMG submission 202505) | Peat permafrost microbial communities from Stordalen Mire near Abisko, Sweden - Fen_T0_1 | ecosystem: Environmental > Terrestrial > Soil > Wetlands > Permafrost | place: Sweden: Abisko...
GCTGATTACTAAAGATGATATTGTATGGCGGTACATAGCGGCTTTTGCATATGCTACAGTAGCACTTACAGTTATTGCAGCATTATCTTTGTTCCTTTCCATTTTTGCAGAAAACTCCATTGGCCCCATCATTGCTACAGTGTGTATAGTAATTGTATGCACTATCATCTCTAACATTAATGTTCCTATTATCGATAAAAATGTAAAGCCATTTTTATTTACGTCCTATCTGGTGGGATGGAAAGGATTTTTTTATATCGGTACTACTGAAGAAGGCGAAACAATAAAGGGAAGTATTGAGAACTGGCCCGCCATTCAAAAAAGCCTGCTTATTTTATTGGGGCACATTGTAGTATTAGTATCAGCATCAGTGATTGTATTTAAACGAAAAGATATTTTATCCTGACATGAAAAAAATAAACACGGTTATTATATTGCTTATACTTTGTTGCCCGGCACTTTCATTTGCGCAGGATGTAAATGCGCTGGTACAAAAAGTAAAAGCAAAAATTGAAAAGGTAAATGATTATGAAGCTGCTGGTAAAATAAAAACTAATGTAACATTTTTAAAAATTCCCATTGCTACGATAAAAATTTATTTTAAAAAACCCAACCGTCTTAAAATAAAAAATGAAAAGGGTATATCTTTTGTGCCAAAGGGTGCTGTTAACATTAACCTGAATAGTATTATCAGCGGTGGAAAATTTACGGTGCTGGATGCAGGAACAGACAAAGTTGGTAATACTATTGTACGGGTGGTAAAATTATTGCCCGAAGACGACAATGCAGATGTGGTACTCTCTACGTTATACATCGACGAAACCAACCTGGTTATTCTTAAAGCAAAAACCACCACCCGGGAAAATGGCAGTTACGAACTGGATATGAGCTACGGAAAATTTACTGACTATGGCCTTCCGGATAAAATAATTTTCTCCTTTAACACTAAAGACTATAAACTACCCAAAGGTGTAACTTTTGATTTTGATGATGGCAGCGAGGCTAAAAAAACAGAAGACAAAGCAAAAGCTAAAAAAGGCAGGGCAGAGATCGTTATCAGCTCTTACACCATTAACAAGGGCGTAGCGGATAGTATATTTCAATAAATCTAAACCAGCTTGGTTTTTTATACCTGTTTGCATTGCCGGTTACTAAATTGACCGCTCTAAAAATAATTTAATTATCCTTTATACAGCACTGCGTTTTTAAAATAAGCTTGATACAAAAACACCCGTAAGTTTTTAAACCTACGGGTGTTGTCAATTATCTTAAAACGATTTTTTTAAAATGCCCGTTGAATCGTTGTTATAGTTTTTGAAATTTAGTTTTTGTATCAATACCATTTCCGGAAATGTGCAGGTAATAAACGCCTGCAGCCAGGTTATTGATTTTTACAGCCAGTGTATTATTGCCTTTCTTAAGCATTGTGGTGCTGAACATAACAGTGCTTCCAGTATTGTCAATGATTTCCCATGATGCATTACCTGCAGCTGGTGAAAGTATGGATGCTTTTAAATCAGATGATGCAGGATTAGGCGATACCGTTGCCGAGCCTTTTGAGACCGGCAGGTTAATGGTAATGATATTAGAATACCTGAACGAGTTGTTAATATCTGTAATTTTTAACCGGTAATAAAGTAATAACGACTGCTGATCGGCTGCGTCAATATCAGTGTAGGAATAATTCTTTGCAGAAGTGGTGTTACCGCCGGCCGCAACAGTTCCAATATTGGAAAAATTAATGCCATCAGTACTTCTTTGTACTATAAACTGTGCAGTGTTAATTTCATTTTGGGTATTCCACTTAAGCAATGTGGTAATATTACTTTGTAAAGAACCGGTGAATGTAATTTGATCTACCGGTAACACCACATTGCTGGCGCCAAAATAAAACGAAGAAAAGCCGGGAACAGCTATTTGTACCACGTAGCCGTTAGCACCTTGCTGCAGGTCAGTAATTAGTGTATTCGTTGGCGTAAACAATGTACTGGCTGCTGTTAATGCAGATCCGCAGGGGTCGGTATTTTTCAGCACTTTTAAATTGCTGATAGATAAAACACCGCTGGATGGGTCGGCAATTAATGCATCCAGTTCGGCCTTGGAAATATACAACCTCACTTTTACTGGTGTTGCAAAACTTGTTACCGTTGGGGTAATGGTTATATTCCTGTCCAGGTAGTGTACGCCACCGGCCACCCTGATAGAGCCTGATCCATTTTTATAAAAAGATGACGTAACCACACCAAGGCTTTGGCCCATGCAATTCAACTCTGCCATGATATTGCCATCCGGCCCGGTAATGGGTACCCATAAATAATTATTGGTGCCATCTATGGTAACCGTGGTACCCGCATTACAGATATCCAAAGGCCCGTCGGTAACCGGTACCGATTTAGGTATAGTACTTAATCCTCCTGCATCGGCATAACCTAAGAAAGAATATTTGATCACACAACCAGGGCAGGCTGGTGTGGTAGGATTACCGACACCCGGGCCTGAAGTAGCCGAACTATTATCCATCACCAGGAAGATATCTTTTCCATTGGGGGCAATGGCCAGGTCACGGTAGCGGTTGGTACTTTGAAAATAGGTAACTGTATCTGCAGTGTTGGCAGAGTCCAGGTTGCTGGGCATGGTTGTTACACCAGTTGCGCCTAGCGGTATCCGTATGAGGCGCCCCCATTTTAGACCGGAAGCAATTAATGATTTATTCCAACCGGGTATTATTTTATTTGTATACAGATCCAATCCCGACCATGCTTCTGACAACCAGTTAGCATTACCCGGATTGGTTTTCCAAGTATTGGCGATGGTGGCAGCAGGCGTGGGGTAAGCCGAAAAAAGCGGGCGTTTATAAAGCCCATTACCTGCAGCATTGATGACAGCAATATTATTAGCTTCATTTCCTACGGGAGGACAGGTGGAGTTGCCGGTATTGTCAGTAAATGGCGCACCTGCCGAAACGCTGGTATTGGTGCTGGGTGTGGTGGTACCATTATAATTGCCCTCTGCATATCCAATTACTAAAGGATGGCCATAATTTTTAAACGGTTGAATTATGTTGATCTCGTCATCGCTGTAAGGGCCATGGGAGCTACCATATAAAATATTTAAAGCTGTGTCATACGCAAAGCCTTGGTTGTTTCTTATTCCTATACTGTATACTGCACTATTTAGTGAGTATGGGTTGTCGTTAGGTATCCATGCTGCAGCACCCGGATCGCCATCTGAAACCAGGTTAAACCGCAATATTTTTCCTTCATAAGAGAGTGGATTTTGGGCTTTTTGTACACGGTCCCTGTTTTCAAATTGGCCGGAACCCATATCTCCTTCACCCATGAATAGATAATTAGTGCCTCCCTTTACCACCGGGGCAATGATCAGCCTTTGAGAATTATGATCCTTACTACCGGGTATGGTATCGCAAAGCACTACAGGCGAACCCAATTTGCCGGTGCCTGAGTTATATGTAAAACGTACTAATTTATTTCTGTAGAATAATCCTGATGGAGAAGTACCACCTAAAAACCGGTGTACATAAGTAACGTACACAAAGTCGTTTAAACCAGTACCATCTAAAAAATTAGGATGCAGTGCCATACCGGCAAAACCACCTTGTGGCCAGGGGCTCCAGGTACCCATGCTTTGGGCATTTAAAGAATCTGATGGTGCAGTAAGAAATGTACTGCCGCTCGACAGATCCAATACCATCGTTTTTACGCCGGTGTTGGGATCCATTTTGTACATTTTGTATCCCTGTGCCTCAGTGATCCATAAATTACCATCTGGCCCGTAAGTTATTTCCCAGGGGTAATTCAACACAGTTGCGGGTGATAATACGGTTCTTGAAAATACCTCGTTCATGCGTCCGCCTTTTGATTGGGGATTAGTAACACAAATATCAAAGGTATAGTTAAGGGGTACAACGCCCGCTGCGTTTCTGTGTATCCGTATATAATAAGTGTTGCCTTCAACCAGGGGGCTGGCAAGCGTGGGTGTAAGTGTGGCACCACTGGCACAGGCAACTTCTGTAAATACGCCACAGGTACCGGAAAGCAACTGCACTTTTACGTTAGCGATACCTCCCCAACCAGTACCCTGGTTGCTGATGGTAATGGTAGGCGTTTTGCTTTTAGCAACAAATTTATACCATACATCGGGGGTATTGGTGGATGAAAAGCAGGAAGATGTAATAGTGTATCCCTGGTCGGTAGCGTTTGAAAGTGATTCCCCAACAAGCCTGCTTGTTCCCGTAACACAGGTAGAGTCTGAATTAATAACCTTGGCATTAGCACAATCATCGTTAGCTGGTGGCTGAAATAAAAGGGTTTGCGAAAACTGAACCCAGGGGTTATTTGCAGTAGTGGTAGTATTATCAACTGCAAGATCGGTACCTGATGAGCTGCCTCTTGAGATGCTGGCGTTTGGAGTAGTGGAGGCACCTGCAGAATAATTCCAGCCCAAATCAACGGCGATCATTTGTCCCGCTGTTATGGGTATGTTTAAAGAGCCAACACTAAATGTTATGGTACGGTTGGTTATTGCGGTAACAAGATTTGTAGTGTTACCGGAACCAACTTCTGAAGCAATGGATCCATCGGGGTTTACAATTCTTAAGTATAAAAATCCTTGTCCGGTTACACCAGTAACAGTGCTTTGGCTAAATCTCATCTGGCCGGTAAAAGTTCCGGTAATAGTTTGAGCAGCCAATGGTGCCGAAACCCATTGGTCGAGCAGGCATTTTCTTACGGCTGCAGCAGCGCTGGTTCCTGTTGCCTTAGTGGTAAGGGTGCTACCGTCTTTTACTGGGCTCATGATGTACCTGGTTGCACCAGAAACAACATTCCACCCAGGGTTAAAGGCAGGCGCAACCGTACTGGTTGTATTCAGGTTTAAGTAGAACCTGGTTTGCGAAAATAGTGGCGTGAAATAATAGCTGAGTAGAAATAAAATGAGACAAAACCTTTTAAGCTTAATAAAAAGTGGCTTCATAATAAATTGGATTTACAAGGATAAGTTTATAACAATAATAGGATATATACTACATGGGGTAGTGCATATCTTACAGATCAAAATAGAAATAATAAACATTTAAAAATGAAAAATATTGCGGAAGTATAAAATAATTTCTGTGGATTTAAGCGGGAATTGGTACCAGTTTAGTTAGAATTTATATGATTTTAGCTTAAAAGCACCTGGTATATTCCTGTATGTTATGCAATAAAAAAGATATTTGGTCGTTTGTAGTTAATCGGCCACGCTACATATGTGGAATTTATTACAATGGTAAGTTGAGAATTAAGTGGGCTGAATTATTTTTTTAGGCATCTTATATCCTGTTTAAACAAAATAGAGCTCCTCCATGAAACCAATTCTATTGAACAAACCTGCCAATAGGAAAATAATGCTGTTTCTAGCCGCATTACTTTTTTGCAGCCTTGCATTTTCTCAAACCAGGTTTTATCTTAATCTTAATACGGCCAGCCCTATTGCACCTGTGTTTAATTCAAACTGGAATACTACTGCAGTTGCCAGCAGGTATATTATGAGCACTGTAAAAGATGGTAGTGCTGTTGCCGGTAAAGCAACTGATCAGGCCGGTGCTGCAGCGGTAAGAAAATGCCTGCTCGACCAATGGCTATCAGAACCTCTGGCTGCCCAAACTATTACCGGAACGTTAACAGGACAGGTTCACTTTGCACATAATAACATCACCACTACAACTGGCCAGGGGATAATTTATTTAAGAATAATAAATTCCAATGGCACTATAGCAAGTGATGTGGGTAATACACTTACCACAAATATTTTAACTACTACATTAACTAACCGCTCATTCAGCCTTGCTTTAGGTACGTTAACTATTACCGCCGGGCAAAGACTATGTATTGAAGTAGGCTGGAATTATTCTGTAGGCGCAACTACCACCCGTTTTTGTAATATAACAAGAGGTAGTTCTGCAGCTGCAGATTTAGCAGTTGATAATGTTACCACAACACTCAATAACCCCTGGTTTCAATTTTCTCAAACTTTACTTTTTCTGCCGCCGGCAAATGATGCCTGTGCAAACGCCATAACATTAACACCTGGTACAGCCTGTACCCCGGTTACGGGTAACCTGCAATTTGCCACAAGTGTTGCACCCGCGGGTGCATGCGGTGGTGCCACTGCAGCTACCACTTTTGATGTGTGGTATAAATTTGTGGCTACTGCCAGCAGGCAAACGATCACAGTAAATAACTTAGGCACAAATCTTACTGCAGCCACTACTTATATTGAAACGTTTAGTGGCGTCTGCGGAGGATTAGTCTCATTGGGATGCCAGGCTGCAACTACAAGGCAAACTATAACAGGTTTAACTATTGGTACAACTTATTATGTAAGGGTGTATGTTACGGCCGCGCCAGTAACCTCACCTGTTGCCAACTGGAACTTTGATATTTGTATACAACAGCCTCCCGCAAACGATGATTGCGCTGGTGCTGTTACTTTAACACCGGGCGCAGCTTGTGTAAACACAGCCGGTACGCTGGACCTTGCAACACCAAGTGCAGGTGTTCCTTTAGGCTGTTTTGCTGCAGGTACTTATTATGATGTATGGTATAAATTTGTGGCCACTTCGGCAACACATACCGTTACTATAAGTTCTTTGGGTGCAAATTTTACGGCCCAAAGAATACAAATTTACCAGGGTACCTGTGGTGCACTGGTATCAGTGGGTTGTATATCAGGATCAAGCCTTTTACAAACCGGTTTAACTATTGGTACTACTTATTATGTACGTATTGCCAATTTTAATGCCGACCCATCAGGTACAGGCGGTGTAGCCAACTTTAATATTTGCGTAACTACCCAGGCTCCTGTAAATGATGATTGTGTTAATGCCACCACGTTAACTTCCGGGGCCGTATGTACGCCCACTACAGGCAATATTCAATATGCCAATACTTCGGCACCAGCGGGTGCATGCGGTGGTGCAACAGCCACTACCACATATGACGTATGGTTTAAGTATGTGGCTACAGCAACAACTGAAACGGTAACTTTAAGCAGCCTTGGTACCAACCTTACCGCTGCCAATACTTATATAGAAACGCTGAGCGGCGCCTGTGGTAGTTTAACTTCACTGGGCTGCCAAAATGCAAGTACCAGGCAAACGCTTAGTGGAATGACCATTGGTAATACTTATTACGTAAGGGTATACGTTACCGCAGCACCAACAAACATCACCACTGCCAACTGGAATTTTAATATCTGCATACAACAGCCACCCGCAAACGATGATTGTACGGGAGCTATTGCTTTAACACCCGGAGCAGCTTGTGTAAATACAGCCGGCACGCTGGATCTGGCAACGCCAAGTGCAGGTGTTCCGTTAGGCTGTTTTGCTGCCGGTACCTATTATGATGTGTGGTACAAATTTGTGGCCACCACTACAATAGAAACTGTTACCCTGAGTGGCCTGGGTGCCAATTTTACCGCACCAAGAATTCAAATTTACCAGGGTACCTGCGGCGCCCTTACTTCTATCAGTTGCTTTTCGGGAACAAGCCTTATGCAGACAGGCTTAACCGTTGGTAATACGTATTATGTACGTATTGCTAATTTTAATGCCGATCCATCAGGCCTTGGCACTGTGGCCAATTTTAATATTTGCGTAACTTTTTTAACTCCTCCGGTAAATGATGATTGCTCGGGCGCCACATTACTTACCAGCGGTTCGTCATGTGTAAACACAGCGGGTACATTTATCAATGCATCGCCAACAAGCGGTCTGCCGTCTTGCGGCAACAACAGTTCTGCTGATGTATGGTATCAATTTGTTGCACAAAGTAACCGCCCGGTAATTACGCTGAGCAGCCTGGGGGCCAGTTTAACCGGCGCATCGCCATTCATACAATTGTTTTCCGGCTCTTGTGGGGCATTGGTACCTGTTGCATGTGTTGCCGGAACATCGCTTAATACTGGTGTTACACCGGGTGGACTGGGTTTATCAATAAACAGAACTTATTATGTCAGGATAACCACTAACACCAATACTGGTGTGCCCACTTCAGGCACATGGACCTTTAATATTTGTGTTACAGACCCTGCAGGTGCTGCGGTGGATTATGCAAAAAGCTATATCAATGTTACCGATGGAACAGTAGGGGGTACTATTGATACTGGGGATGTGTTGGAGATAAGGGCGATACTGGTAGTACAACGTCCGGGTAATGCCGGGCCCAAAGTGGCAATCGACAGTGTGGCTTACTACGATACCTTAAGTGCCGGCAAGGGGCTGAGGCTGATAAAAGACAGTATGGCGTTAAGAACTAATGAGGGCAAACTTTTCCGCCCTTCAAGTAGCACCTGTTTTACAGATGTACATGATGCAGATGCAGCGTGGACCAGTACCGGTGGTGCAGGCACAGATACTACCCTGCAGATCAATATGGGGGCTGGTGCCAGTGGGGTAGCCAGGGGCAAAATAACGTATACTTCTAAACCGTCTAACTTTGGTAATACCTGCATTATAATGGCCACCTACCGGGTAAAGGTAAACGCAGTATATGGTACCAAAATAAAATATGGTGGAGGAGCTTTCAGGTACAGGGATTCTACCACCAACACTTTTTATACTATTAATTTTCCTAATGATAGCTTGATGGTGTTTGAAAGTCCCGGTGCATGCCCAGATGCTGTTTCGCCAACTAATATTGTGGGTGATGAAGTCAATGGTACATTTGGTACCGTTTCAGGGTCGCCTGTGTTTCCGCAAAACAGGGGTACTTCACCCAATACAAATTATTCCTACTCTCCTTTTGGAGGTGGTAACGGCCCGGGAGATTATTTTTACAGTGTGGCCAACAATACCAGTGGTAACGGTACTATTGTGCAAACAGTACCTAAGCCCAGTGCCACCAATAGGGTGTTTGGCGTATGGGATATCAGCGGTGATCATACCGGTGCTTCAAATACGGCAAAAGGAAACCCGCCTTGTAATTTAAATGCGCCGGTAAGTCCAACTAACCCCTGCGGTTATATGCTGGTGGTAAATGCAGCGTATCGTACCGATGTGGCGTTTCAATTTAATTTTACGGGCGCCTGTACCGAAACCTATTACGAAGTTTCGGCCTGGATAAAAAATATTTGTTCTAAATGCGGTTGCGATTCCAATGGTGTTGGATCGACAAATTCAGGTTACCTGCCTACCGCAGTTAATGATTCGTCGGGGGTAAGGCCAAATTTGGCATTTCAGATTAACGGTGTCGACTATTATACTACCGGCGACCTGGTATACCAGGGTTTAGGTGGTACACAAACCGGCTCCGATACTTTAAACAAATGGGTAAAGCGCTCTTTTGTTTATAAAACCAAGCCTAATGAAACAGGCTTTGCAATGACATTCCGTAACAATGCCCCGGGCGGTGGTGGTAACGATTGGGCGGTGGATGATATCAGTATAAGAACCTGTTACCCCAACATGGTATACTCACCTTCTAATAGTCCGGCTATTTGTACAGGGCATACACTTACTATAACCGATACTGTTAGGTCGTACTATAATGTATACATCTATTATAAATGGCAACGCAGTACCGATGGTGGTGTTACCTGGGTTGATTTAGCCGGCACTTCCGGAGTTGCAACGCCAACCCTGATGGGGCCTAATAACTACCAATTCATTAAATCTTATGTACTGCCTCCAACAGCCACCACTATGGCTAACAACGGAGATAAGTACAGAATGGTGGTGGCTACTAATGCAGTAAACCTGGCAGGGGCCGGCTGCAGTTATTCTGACATTACACCCATCAGTTTAACCGTGTTGAACAATTGTATAGATATTGATGATGATAACGATGGCATACCGGATTATGTAGAATTTAATAACCCCATTGCATTGCAGGATGCTAACGGCAATGGTATCCCCAACTGGAACGACCCCACTTATCCCGGCTATGTAGATAACAACCTGGATAATGTAAACGATAATTTTGATTATGGTGCCGATTCTGATAATGATGGTATACCTAATTATAAGGATACAGATTTTCCGGGCTTTATTGATACCAATGGTGATGGGGTAAATGATAATGCTGATAAAGATCTTGATGGTATTATCAATCAATACGATCTTGACAGCGATAACGATGGTATACCTGATGTGGTGGAATCTTATGGCGTGGATGCCAATGGTGATGGTATCATTGATAACTATACCGATACAGATAATGATGGCTTCTCACAAAATGTGGATGCCAATGGTACCGGTGTAAATGGTTCGGGTGCAGGCTTGGGGGCACAGGATTTTGATGGTGATGGTATTCCTAATTATTTAGATCTGGATAGTGATAATGATGGTATACCTGACCTGGTAGAATCTGGCGGACCCGATGCTAATAACAATGGTATGGTAGATGGCTTTGTGGATACCAACTTTGATGGTATTTGTGATAATGACATTAATGCGGGTGCATTATTAAAAACGGGTGTTGATGTTGCGCCTGTAGATGGCCGTGCAGATACTTATCCCAATAAAAACCTCGACAGGGATTTCAGGCCTAATGCTTATGATATGGATAGTGATGGGGATGGCATTGTGGATGTAATTGAAGCCGGTTTGCCAGATGCCAACCTTAACGGTATTGTGGATGGTGTTATTGGTGCCAACGGATGGTCAACTTCTGTATCGTCATTGGTAACATTAAACTTAAGAAATACAGATGGCAGTGGTAACCCCGATTACCTGGATATTGATTCTGATAATGATGGTATACCCGATAATGTGGAAGGTATGTCCACCGCAGGATATATACTTCCCGGTACGGTTGATACAGATGGAGACGGCCTGGTAAATACTTACGACAATATAGTAGGTTTTGGAGGCTCAGGTATATTTGTTTACGATCATGATGGTGATGGTATACCTGATTACAGGGATTTAGATACCGATGGCGATGGGGTACCGGATATTGTAGAGGGTAACGACTTTAATTTAAATGGCTGGGCCGATGACCTGGTAACTTTAACCGGTTTAGATACAGATGGTGATGGATTGGATAATCGTTTTGATTCATTGAATTCGGTAACCAATCTTAAAGGAACATCTTACAGGATGGGTACAGGTGGTTCATTAATTGGAGACCCTGCACCCGGCACCAG
>Ga0302321_100005445_pt1 | contig 11147 bp, 12 predicted proteins | sample Fen_T0_1_FD_202505 | JGI IMG/M metagenome (GOLD analysis project Ga0302321, IMG submission 202505) | Peat permafrost microbial communities from Stordalen Mire near Abisko, Sweden - Fen_T0_1 | ecosystem: Environmental > Terrestrial > Soil > Wetlands > Permafrost | place: Sweden: Abisko...
CGGGACTGATGGCGATCCGCGAGGAATACGCCGCCACCCAGCCGCTGAAGGGAGCCCGCATCACCGGCTCGCTGCACATGACCATCCAGACGGCAGTCTTGATCCAGACGCTGGAAGCGCTGGGCGCCGAAGTGCGCTGGGCCTCGTGCAATATTTTCTCGACGCAGGATCACGCCGCCGCCGCCGTGGCCGTGGCCGGCACGCCGGTTTTCGCCGTCAAGGGCGAAACGCTGGAAGAATATTGGGATTACACCCACCGTATTTTCGAATGGACCGACGGCGGCCACAGCAACATGATTCTGGACGATGGTGGTGACGCCACCTTGCTACTGCACCTCGGCACCCGCGCGGAAAAAGACATCACCGTGCTTGCCAATCCCAGCAGCGAGGAAGAGCGCATCCTGTACGCCGCCATCAAGGCCAAGGTCGCCAAGGACCCGACCTGGTACTCGGTGCGCCTGAAAGCGATCAAGGGTGTCACCGAAGAAACTACCACCGGCGTGAAGCGCCTTTACACGATGGCCAAGGAGGGCAAGCTTGCATTCCCGGCCATTAACGTCAACGACTCGGTGACCAAGTCCAAGTTCGATAACCTCTACGGTTGTCGCGAATCGCTGGTCGACGCCATCAAGCGCGCCACCGACGTGATGATCGCCGGCAAGGTTGCCGTGGTGGCCGGTTACGGCGACGTGGGCAAGGGTTCCGCACAAGCTTTGCGCGCGCTGTCCGCGCAGGTGTGGGTCACCGAGATCGACCCGATCTGCGCATTGCAGGCGGCGATGGAAGGCTACCGCGTGGTGACCATGGAATACGCAGCCGACAAGGCCGACATCTTCGTCACCGCCACCGGCAACTATCACATCATCACCCACGACCACATGGCGAAGATGAAGGACCAGGCCATCGTTTGCAACATCGGCCACTTCGACAACGAAATCGACGTCGCCTCGCTCGAGAAGTACCAGTGGGAAGAGATCAAACCGCAGGTCGACCACGTTATCTTCCCGAATGGCAAGCGCATCATCCTGCTGGCCAAAGGCCGCTTGGTCAATCTGGGCTGCGGCACCGGTCACCCGAGCTACGTGATGTCCTCGTCGTTCGCCAACCAGACCATTGCGCAGATCGAGCTGTTCACGCGCACCGCCGACTATCCGATCGGCGTGTACACGCTACCGAAACACTTGGACGAAAAGGTTGCGCGCCTGCAGTTGAAGACGCTCAATGCGCAATTGTCGGAACTGCGTCCCGACCAGGCACAGTACATCGGCGTATCGGTTGCGGGTCCGTATAAACCCGACAGCTACCGGTACTAGTGCTGGTGAGGGGAGAGGGGTGGGGCGTGAGGAGGAAACATCATGATTTGCAGGCTTGGCAGCTTTCGTTAGAGCTGGTTAAAGCTATTTACCAACTAACCTCCTCTTTCCCTCGCGAAGAGATTTATGGATTGACGGCGCAAATGCGTCGTTCTTCTGTATCCGTTCCTTCCAATATTGCAGAGGGCGCCGCGCGCGCGTCTAACAAGGAGTTTTTGCATTTCTTGCATATCGCGCGAGGCTCGCTGAGCGAATTGGAGACACAATTGATTCTGTTCAAAGAGTTGGGTTTCGCCAAGAAGACAGAGGCGGTAGAAAACTTGATGGAAGCAGTCTTTGGCAGGCTGGGCGGCTTGATAAAAGCGAAAAAGGACCCATCATGACCCCCTCACGCCTCACCCCTCACCCCTCACGCACTTTTTCGTTCGAGTACTTCCCACCGAAAACGCCGGAGGGGGTGGCCAAGCTGCGTGAAACCACACGTCAGCTTGCGCAACTGAACCCGGCGTTCTTCTCGGTTACCTTCGGCGCGGGGGGCTCGACCCAGGATGGCACGCTGGCCACGGTGCTGGAGATTCGCGGTGCCGGGCATCACGCGGCGCCGCACCTTTCCTGCATCGGTTCCACGCGTGACAATCTGCGCGAGATGATTCACAAGTACAAGGACGCGGGCATTCGCCACATGGTGGCGCTGCGCGGCGATCTGCCTTCGGGCATGGCGGTGGCGGGCGAACTGTCGCATGCGAGCGACCTGGTCGCTTTCATCCGCGCCGAGACCGGCGACCACTTCCATGTCGAGGTGGCAGCCTATCCCGAGTACCACCCGCAGGCGCGCTTTGCGCAGGAAGACCTGCAGAATTTTAAGCGCAAGGTGGAGGCCGGGGCCAACTCGGCGATCACCCAATATTTTTACAATGCCGACGCCTATTTTCATTTCGTCGATCAGGTGCGGGCGATGGGCATCACCGTGCCGATCGTGCCGGGCGTGATGCCGATCGGCAGCTTTTCGCAACTCGCCCGTTTCTCCGATGCCTGCGGCGCCGAGATCCCGCGCTGGGTGCGGCGCAAGATGGAAGGTTTCGGCGACGACAAAGCCTCGATCAAGGCGTTCGGCCTCGATGTGGTTACCGATATATGCGCCAAGCTGCTGCAGGGCGGCGCACCGGGCCTGCATTTCTATACTTTGAACCAGGCAGGGCTGTCGACCACCATCTGGCAGCGCCTCGGCCTGTAGTGAAGTAGCGCAGTAGCGCCGGAGTGTGGGAAACTAGTGTTTCCCGCATTCTCGAAAAAGCGCATCGCATGAAGCTTTTCCTGCCACTGGGTTTACTCCTGCTCTGCACCATCGCAACGGCACAAGAGCCTTTGCTGACCAACCGCGCCACCGAACTGCGCGCGGCGCCCGAATTCGATGCCAAGGTGCTGCAGGCGCTGCCGGAAAAGAGTCCGGTGCAGCTGATCGAACGCAAGGGCGCCTGGAGCCAGGTCAAAAGCGGCACCGTCACCGGCTGGGTGCGCATGATGCACCTGCGCGGCGGCGTGGTGGTGGAAGCACAGCCGCAAAGCGCCGGCGGCAGCGCGCTCTCCGGTTTCTCGCGCCTCCTCGGCGGTAACCGCACGCAACCCGATACGCGCTCGCGCAACGCCACCCTCGGCGTGCGCGGCCTGTCGCCGGAAGATTTGAAGACCGCGTCGCCCAACGTGCAGGATCTTGCCAAGCTCGCCGCGATGCAGGCAGACAAGCCTTCGGCGGAGAAATTTGCGAAAGAAGTGCCTCTCACCAAGGTGGATGTGGCGGAGCTCTCCGGCAATGACCGGGGAGGACGGAAATGAAGATCCGAACTTTTGTGGCAGTTTCCTTGCTGGCGGTGACGGCGCCGGCGTTTGCGCAGTTCGGCGGGCTGGGGGATTTTGTCAAAAAGAACCTTACTGCCGACAATCTCAAAAAGGTCGCCGATGCAGTAACCCCGATGTCCGAGTCCGAGGAAATCGACGCGGGCGCGGGTATCTCGGCGATGATCCTCGGTGCCTCGCCGCTGGTCGTAAACGACGAACTGCAGCGATATGTCAATCGGGTCGGTCGCTGGGTTTCCCTGCAGTCGGCCAGAACCGACCTGCCGTGGGAATTCGGCGTCATCGATTCGCCCTCGGTGAATGCATTTGCCGTACCGGGCGGAAAAATATTCGTCACGCTAGGCCTGGTACGCAAGCTCAAAAGCGAGTCCGAACTGGCAGGCGTGCTGGCCCATGAAGTGGCGCATGTCTCGCTCAAGCACCAGGTGAAGGCGATTGAAAACGCCAAGTTGAGTGCGCTCGGGCAAAGCGCAGTGCAGGCTGCTGCCGACGCGAAACTTGCCCAGACCAACCTGGGGTCTACACCCATCGTGGGCAATCTCGCCAGCGCGGCGGCCGGCATGGGTATCGAAGCCATGAAGAACGGCCTGTTCCTGCGCCCTCTCGATCGGTCGCTGGAATACGATGCCGATCGCCTCGGCGTGGTACTGGCCGCGCGCGCCGGGTACGACTCCTACGGCCTGATCGCTGCGCTGCAAATCCTCGCCACCATGACCCCTGACGAAGCCGGCGGCTCGATTTCGATGAGCACCCATCCGACGCCGAATGATCGTTTGGCGGAACTGGAAAAATTCACTGCAACACTCGACAAATACGCCAACCAACCGCAAGTAGGCGAACGCTTTACAAAGGTGATGGCTGGCGTCAAATGAGACTGCTGACCGATTCGAACGAAATTTTGGAGGTCGAAAATTTTCTCGACCCCAAAGAGTCGTTGAGCATCTTTACTCAGATCTTACTTTCGCTTCTTGGCTTTGCGTCCATCCTGTGCTTTCACGTTGACCTTACTCCCCCGGCGACAATCCGCGCCGAATGGATGGCTGCGATACGGACCTCCGTCGAAGCGGTAATGCCTAGCGCTTCGCGTGCCTGCGGGTACATTTCGTTTGGCGAGGACCCGACCGACGCGATCCGCTGCCTTCAGGAAGCCGAACGTCAGCGCGCGCCTTATTGGGTGGCCTCCAAGGCACAAGGCGAAGATTCGATAATGTGGATCGTCGTGCATGGGGTGCCGGGCTCATCCATGTTGCGTACGGAATTCACTTCCGGGATCAACGGCGTGTTGCCCCGCAGACCAGCATTCTCGTACTCCCATGCAGAGACCTGCACTCGACTGAAATTCGGCAAGAAAATCGTGGACGGCTCGTACGAATATTATGAGCCGGCCATCACCTGCGAATAGGCGAATTCTTTCTTTGCCAAGTTAGGCGCGGTTAACTTCTACTTGCAAATAACTAAAGCCGGGAATGCCCGGCTTTAGTGTTTTTTGTCCTGAAGGATTACGCCGCCTTCACGTGCCGCCGTTTGTGCTCCGCATCCTTGGCATGCTGTGCGGCATACGATTGATGCGCCGCCGCTTCGGCTTCACCCACCTTGATCGGCAGACCCATGTCCATCAGCACCGAGCCTAGCGCGCTGAGGCAGAGCATTACGTTCTCCGGCTTGCAGGAGTAGCCCATCAATCCAAAGCGCCAGATCTTGCCGGCCAGCGGGCCTAAACCCGCGCCGATTTCCAGGTTGAAGTCGTGCAGCAGGATCTTGCGCACTTCGGCTTCGCCACCTGCCGGCAGCTCCTTGGGTACGTAGACGGCGTTCATTTGCGGCAGCCGGTAGCCTTCCTTGACCAGGAACTGCAGTCCCATGGCTTCCAGGCCCGCCTTGAGCGCCAGGTGATGCCGCATATGGCGTGCCCAGCAGTTTTCCAGACCTTCTTCCTTCAATAGCAACAAGGCCTCGTGCAGCGCGAACAGGCCGTTGGTGGGCGCGGTGTGGTGATAGGTGCGGTTGGTATTGCCCCAGTAGTTCAGCACCAGGTTCAGGTCCATGAACCAGCTGTGCACACGGTTTTCCTTGCCGCCGCGCAATTTCACCCGATCGACAAAACGATCCGAGAACGACACCGGCGACAGGCCCGGCGTGCAGGAAATGCACTTTTGCGAAGCCGAATAAATGGCGTCGATGCCCCATTCGTCGACCAGTACCGGCGTGCCACCCAGCGAGGTGACGGCGTCAACGATGGTGATGGCGTCGAACTTGTGCGCGACCTCGGCCAGCGTTTTGGCGTCGGATTGGCAGCCGGTGGAAGTCTCGGCGTGGACGAAGGCGAGGATCTTGGCGTCCGGGTTTTGGCGAAAGGCGTCCTCGATCTTGTTCGGGTCGACCGGTTCGCCCCATTCGCTTTCCACCACGATGGCGGTGCCGCCGGCGCGTTCCACATTTTCGATCATGCGTCCGCCGAATACGCCGTTCCTGCCGACGATCACCTTGTCGCCGGGGCTGACCGCGTTCACAAAGCAGGTTTCCATGCCGACCGAGCCGGGGCCGGATACCGGGAAGGTGAGGGCGTTATCGGTTTGGTATGCGTAACGCAGCAGGGTTTTCAGCTCTTCCATCATCTCGACGAAGATCGGGTCGAGGTAACCGATCGCCGGCAGCGACATTTGCGCGAGCACGCGCGGATTGATCTCGGAAGGGCCGGGGCCCATCAGGGTGCGCTGGGGCGGGTGAAAAGTCGTGATCTTTTTGGAGGGGGTGGATTGCTTGAGCAAGCTCATGGGGACTCCTTTGGGGGCGGTCGAACCTGCCTGATCGTCGGCGTCAGGCTGAGGACAGCGGATACAAATGCAGTGCGAAGCGAGGGGGCTTGTGGCCCGGTGGGGTTCCCTCGCACTGCAGCCAGGGCGCATGGTGGCGCCGGTTGCAGCAGATGGAAAAATCTCGTTTCACGGTCGATGGTGCGTCGCAACATCCTAGCCCGAAACACCGGTTCGCGCAACGATTTCTGCAATTCGTCCGGACTGCCATTGCCGACCGGGCGGGCGGCGGCGAAGATGGCGCCATACCCTTTAACAAGGAGTCACACAATGAACCTTTCCAAACCCCTACGCTGGCTGCTGGCCGGACTTTTGTTCATGCTGTTGCTGACGGCCCTGGCCGGCTTCGCGGTGCACTCGTTTGGACCGCACGGCTCGATCCTGATCGACGACATGGATCTTTCCGATTCGATGCTGGGCTGGATGATTGCCATCCCGATCCTGACGTGCGTCGCCATCATGCTGGTGGTGATCTTTGCCGGGGTCGGCGTGATTGTTGCCGGCGTGCTGACGCTGGTGCTGGGCGGACTCGCCGTCGCGGCGCTGATCTTCATGCTGCCGGTGCTGCTGTTCCTGGCGATTCCGCTGATGGTATTGATCGGCCTGGTGCGATTGTTCACCCGGCCACGCCTACCCCCGCAACATTCCACTATTTGAAGCGAATCACCTGCGCCGGCGGCGGCGCTTCGATCGTTTCCGTATCGAAAGCGATATCGCCGTCGGCGGCCGGCGCTCCGGACGGGGCGACCGCCGCGAAATCGAACAGGGCGCGGTCCATCAGGTGCGAAGGCGCCACATTCTTCAGCGCACGAAAAATATTCTCCACCCGGCCCGGGTACTGCTTGTCCCACTCGCGCAGCATCTGCTTGACCTGCTGGCGCTGCAAGTTGTCCTGTGAGCCGCACAAGTCGCAGGGGATGATCGGAAACTGCCGTACCGCGGCGTACGCTTCCAGGTCGGTTTCTTCCACATAGGCGAGCGGCCGGATCACCACGTGACGGCCATCGTCCGATTGCAGCTTGGGCGACATGCCCTTCAGCTTGCCGCCGAAGAACATATTCAGGAATACGGTCTGGACGATGTCGTCACGGTGGTGTCCCAGTGCGATCTTGGTCGCGCCGACCTCGTTGGCCACCCGGTAGATCACCCCGCGCCGCAAGCGCGAGCACAAGGAGCACATGGTCTTGCCTTCGGGGATCAGGCGCTTTACCGTCGAGTAGGTGTCCTGCTCCTCGATACGAAACGGCACGCCTAGCCCGGTCAGGTAGTTGGGCAGGATCTCGGCCGGATAGCCGGGATGCTTCTGGTCGAGGTTGAAGGCGAACAACTCGAACGGCACCGGCGACTTGGCCTGCAGCGACAGCAGGATATCGAGCAGGCCGTAGCTATCCTTGCCGCCCGACAGGCAGACCATCACCTTGTCGCCGGCTTCGATCATCCCGTAGTCGGCCACCGCCTCGCCCACCAGCCGGCGCAGGCGCTTGGCGAGCTTGTTCGCTTCGAACTGCGCTTTACGGTCGTCGTGGGTATGGGTGGGTTGCATGGCGGCCATTTTACAAGGCGATCGAGCGGCCGCCGTCGATGGCGAGTATCTGGCCGGTCGCGTAGGTCGCGTCGAGCAGCAAGTACTTGACGGCGCCGGCGATGTCTTCCGCCGAACCGGTTCGTTGCAAGGGGGTTTGCGCCACGATGCGGTCGCGTTCGACTTGGTCGTAATGCTGGCCGTCATCGGGCCACAGGATGGCGCCCGGCGCCACGCCATTGACCCGCACCTCCGGCGCAAGATCGATGGCGAGCGATCGCGTCAGGCCGGCCAGCCCCGCCTTGGCGGACGTGTAGACGGCAAAATTTTTCAGCGGCCGTTCGGCGTGGATATCGATCAGGTTGACGATCGCGCCGCGGTTTTGGCGCAGGAACGGCGCCGCCGCCTGGGCGAGAAACAGCGGCGCCTTGAGGTTGGCGTCGATCAGCTCGCTCCACTGGTCTTCTTCGATGGTGCCTACCGGTGTGGCGTAGAAGGTCGAGGCGTTGTTGACGAGGCCATCGAGTCTGCCGAAACACGAGTGCGCCTGGTGAACGAGGCCCTTCAAAGCATTGAAGGCGAGCAGGTCGCCTTGCACCACGGCCGCAGATTTGGGCCGCTCTGCGTTCAAGGCGTGCGCCAAGGCATCGGCCGCATCGCGCGAACGATTGCAGTGGATGACAATGTCGGCGCCGGCAGCGTGCAGGGTGCGCGAGATGGCGGCGCCGATGCGCTTGGCGCCGCCGGTGACGAGGACGGCGGCACGCTGGGCGGGAGCAGGATTGGTGGCAGTACTCATGGTTGTGAGATTATCGCATCGAATGAAATCACCGCTTCCTTCCAGTTCAGCCCTGCCGGCTCCCGATGCGGATGCGTTGGCCCACTCGCAGGCCTGTCAGGCCATGTTGCGAAACGAAATCGCGGCGGCCGGCGGCTGGCTCTCGTTCGAGCGATTCATGGATCGCGCCCTGTATGCGCCGGGCCTGGGCTATTACGCTGCCGGCGCGCGCAAGTTCGGCGCGGCCGGCGATTTCATCACCGCGCCGGAAATTTCCCCGTTGTTCGGCCAGTGCATCGCCAGCGCGCTCGCCCCGGGCCTGCGTACGTACGGCGGCGACCTGTTGGAGCTTGGCCCCGGCTCGGGCCGTCTCGCCTTCGATTTGTTGCAGGCGCTCGCGGCACTGGGGGTTCCACCAAGGCACTACTACCTGCTCGAAGTCAGCGCCGATCTGATCGAGCGCCAGCGCGCGTTGCTTACGACGCTTCCCGCCGAATTACGTACGCGCGCCGTCTGGATCGATCGCTTGCCGCGACAGTTCGAAGGCGCCATCGTCGCCAACGAGGTGCTCGATGTGGTGCCCGTGCATCTTCTGCACGTTACGCAGGGCGGCGTGTTCGAGCGCGGCGTCGAATGGCGCGAGGACGCCTTTGCCTGGCGCGATATGCCCCTGCCGGCGGCGTTGCAAGTGGAAGCCGAGGTCATCCGCTCGTACCTGCCCGCCGGATTTTCCGCTGATTACCTGACCGAGGTGTCGCCCGGTGTGTCCGGTCTGGTGGCCAGTCTCGCAGAGGCGCTTGCGCACGGCGTGTTGCTGTTCATCGATTACGGCTTTCACCGCGCCGAGTACTATCATCACGACCGAATCGGCGGCACACTGATGTGCCACTACCGGCACTTTGCTCACACCGACCCATTCCTGTACCCGGGGCTGCAGGACCTGACCGCACATGTCGATTTCACGCGCGTCGCGGCAGCGGCCGGCGGCCTGGAACTGGTCGGCTACACCACTCAGGCGCAGTTTCTGTTGAACGCCGGCATCACCGAAGCCATCGCCGCACGCCAGGCCGAAGGCAGTGCTGCCTACCTGACGGTGACCAACCAGGCCCAGCGTCTGCTGAGTCCGGCAGAGATGGGGGATGTCTTCAAGGCCATCGGGTTTTCGCGGGGAGGGTGGCCGCTCGCGGCCCTGGAACGGGCCCGGCAGCGACCTCTGTGATACATCAATCGGTAGCGGAATCGATGCGTTACACTATTCGCGCTCCAACGCATTTCTTGACCTAAAACAAAGCGTCCCTGGCACCACCCCCGCGGAGAGAAACCAGATGCCTGTCACGATTGCCGTACTGAAAGAGCGCACGCCCGGCGAAACTCGCGTCGCCATGATTCCCGATGTGGCCAAGAAGCTGAAGGCCCTCGGCGCCGACGTGGTGCTGGAAGCCGGCGCCGGAGTCGACGCGTTTTACCCCGATGCCCAGTTTGCCGACGCGCGTTTCGCCGCCGACGGGGCCGCCGCGCTGAAAGGCGCGCAGGTGGTGCTGCGGGTGCAGGTGCCGACCGAGGCCGAAGTCGCGGCGCTGCCGGACGGCGCGATTCTCGTTTCCTATCTCGCGCCCGGCAAAGACCCGGCGCGGGTACGGAAAATGCTGGATAAGAAGATCACCGGCTTTTCCATGGAACTGGTGCCGCGCACGACGCGCGGGCAGGCGATGGACTCGCTGTCCTCGCAGGCGTCCGTCGCCGGCTACCAGGTGGCCCTGATGGCTGCCCAGCTCTGCCCCAAGTTTTTTCCGATGCTGACCACCGCGGCCGGCACGATTCGTCCGGCCAAGTGCGTGGTGGTGGGTGCGGGTGTGGCTGGGCTGCAGGCGATCGCCACCGCGCGCCGGCTCGGCGCCATCGTCGAAGCCTACGACGTGCGCAGCGCCGCCAAGGAACAGGTCGAGTCGTTGGGCGCAAAGTTCATTAGCGCTGTGCAAGGTGCGGAAGGCGGCGGCGGATACGCGCGCGAACTGACCGAGGAAGAAAAAGCCCAGCAGCAAGTGGTACTGGCCAAGCATGTGGCGGGTGCCGACGCGCTCATCACCACGGCGGCCATTCCGGGCCGCCCGGCACCGAAGATTATCTCCGAGGATATGATCAAGGGCATGAGAGCGGGCAGCGTGATCGTCGATCTGGCCGCCGAGAGCGGCGGCAATTGCGCGCTCACCGAGGCAGGCAAAACCATCATTCGCCACGGCGTCAAGATCCACGGCCCGGTCAACGTGCCCGCCAACATGCCGATCCACGCCTCGGAAATGTACGCCAAGAATCTGTTCAATTTCCTGCAACTGATCGTCAAGGATGGCGCGCTCACCATCGACTGGAACGACGAGATCATCAAGGGCATGTTGTACACAAAGGACGGCGAAGTGGTGCACGCGCCGTCCAAACAAGCGCTCGGTTTATAGGGGAACAACGTGATCGATTTCAATCCCATCTACATTTTCATGCTGGCGGCCTTCACCGGCTATGAAGTGATCGCACGCGTACCGGTGATCCTGCATACGCCGCTCATGTCCGGCTCCAACTTCGTCCATGGCATCGTGTTGGTGGGTGCTATGGTGGCGCTAGGCGAAGCCGATTCGAACCTGGAATTGGCGATCGGCTTCTTCGCGGTGGCGCTGGCTGCCATGAACGCGGTCGGCGGCTATGTGGTGACCGAACGCATGCTGGGCATGTTCAAGTCCTCCAAAAAGGCGGCATCATGAACCTGTCGCGCGCGATACTTTTTAATCTGGTCAACGCGAGCTATTTCCTGGCGGCGGTGATGTTTATCCTGGGGCTCAAAAAAATGAGCTCGCCGGTGACTGCGCAACGAGGCATCG
>Ga0302321_100005446_pt1 | contig 11147 bp, 8 predicted proteins | sample Fen_T0_1_FD_202505 | JGI IMG/M metagenome (GOLD analysis project Ga0302321, IMG submission 202505) | Peat permafrost microbial communities from Stordalen Mire near Abisko, Sweden - Fen_T0_1 | ecosystem: Environmental > Terrestrial > Soil > Wetlands > Permafrost | place: Sweden: Abisko...
GTCTACCCTCCGGTATCGGACGTGTTCCAACCACCCGATCCAAAACTGCGCGCAGCCGTTCGCTCGGAGATGCAGGTCGGTGACAGCCCGCTGCTGCTCAACGTGAAGCGTCTGCACCCAACAGCCGATCACGTGACGCTCATCGAGGCCCTCGCACAAGTCCGCGCGTCACTGCCGCGCGTTCGACTGCTGATCGCCGGCAAGGGCGAAACCGAGCCGGATGTGCGGGCAGCGATCGATCGTCTGAGTCTGCGCGAAACCGTTCAACTCCTCGGCACGGTTCCGAACGATCGCGTGGCCGCACTTCAGGGCGCGGCTGACCTCTTCGTGCTCTCGTCGGTACTGGAGGCCACACCGACGGTCGCGCTCGAGGCCCTGGCCAGCGGCACGCCGGTCGTCTCGACAGATAATCCGGGCGGCGTCGAGCTGGCGGCGCTCTTCGGGGATGACATCACCGTGGTGCCGAAACGCGATCCAGCCGCATTGGCAGGGGCGATTCTGGACTTTCTCGCCCGGCCGCGACGCGCCCGCCCAGAGACAGCACAGAGGATCGCAGAGCGGTTCCGCTTGGAAGGCGTCAGCGCGCGCTATCTCGCGCTCTACGAAGAGGCGATCGCACAATGAGGACCGTCGACGCGCCTGCCCTGGCTGCCGCTGCTGAAGCGCGTTTCCGGAGCGAGTATCACTACGCGGTCTTTGAGTACCTGCGCAGTGCCAAGATCGTGGCGGCTCTCGAGCGCGGTGGAGGCGTGTTGCGTGGACGAGTGCTCGACTCGGGCTGCGGCGGCGGTGGCACGATCGTCTCGATAGCGGAAGATGTAGAACGCGCCGTCGGCCTCGACCTGGATGCGCGTTTCCGCGACGCAGGCACGCGCCTGGCCGCGGAGAAGGGCCGGCACAATACCTGCTTCGTGCAAGGAGACGGCCTGGCCTTGCCGTTCGCCGATGCCTCCTTCGACTTGGTCCTGAGTCACTCGGTCATCGAGCACGTCCAGTCCGCGGAGCAGTACCTGCACGAGTGCTCCCGCGTCCTGAGGCCGCGCGGCCTGCTGTATCTCTCCACAGCGCCGTATCTGTCGTTCGCCGGAGCGCATCTGCCGCGGCTGCGGGCACCGATCCCGCTTCATATGCTGTTTGGCAGGCACATCGCGTTCCGCGTGTTCTGCTGGCTGGGCCGGCACGCGCCGTGGGCTTTGGTCGAAGGCCGTGAAGCCAACACGTTCATCCTGCGGGCCGAGCAGCAGCAAGCCAAACACGACGACCTCCTGCAGAAGGTGACGATCCGACGTCTGGCGCGCTGGCTGCGCGGCTCCGGCTTCCGCCAACTCAGCCAGGAGTTGACCGTGACGGGCTTCTTCAGGCGCGTGCTGCCGAGCGGCGTTCGCAGGCGCCTCGCGCGCACCCCCGTGGCTCAGGACGTCATGATCGGCCACATTCAGGTTGTGCTGGAGAAGCCTTGAACGTGCGCCGCGTCCTCATCCCGGCCGACATCCGCTTCCCGTTGGAGCGCGCCAACGGCGTGCAGATCGTGAAGACCGCAGCGGCGCTAGCGCGCAGTGGCGTTCCGACCACGCTGCTCGTACGCCAGAGTGACCCGCGCAGCACGGAGGAGATCCTGGCGCTCTTCGGACTGGGCACGATGCCTCAGCTCACCGTGAAGCGCTTGCGCGTTCTTCACCGGACGGGCGTGAGTGCCAACGCGCGCGCCTGCTTTCTCTCGCGCGCGGCCGGACGCGCCGCCTTCGAGCTGTGGCGCGGCTCCGTGGTCTTCACGCGCGATCTGCAGCTCGCTGATTGGCTCCTCACGGAACCACGATTCGCGCCGAACAGAATCTGCTACGAAGCGCACGCCGTCGAGGCCCTCATGTACGCAGAACGCGGCTCGCTCTATGGGACGAATGAGGCGCCGCGCTCACGAAAAGTGCGGCGCCTGGCTGGCCGCGAGCAACGCGTGTGGCACCGGGCCGCGAGCCTGGTGACGACCACGCGCGGCATCCACGACACGTTCGCGGCCAACTACGGCGAGCGCGCGCACACAGCCGTGATTCCCAATGGCTGCGACGTGCCGAGCGATCGCGCCTTCCCTGGCCTCGCCGCCGAGCGCCCGGCGCGTGTAGTGTATGCAGGCCAGCTCTATCCGTGGAAGGGCGTCGACGTCCTCGTGGAGGCCATGGCGCGCATCGAGCAGGCGCGGCTCGTGATCCTGGGCGGGCTCGCCGGCGAAGGTGACATGGCGCGCATCCGAGCGCTCATCACAGCGCGCGGCCTGGCCGAGCGCACGGAGCTACCAGGCACCGTGCCCCAGGCGCAGGTCGCGGAGGAACTGCGCCGAGCAGCGGTGGTGGTCGTCCCGTTTCTGAGAAGCGTCATGACCGAGCGGCACACTTCGCCGCTCAAGGCGTTCGAAGCCATGGCCGCTGGCCGACCGATCGTCTGCACGGATCTGCCGTCAAGTCGCGAGTTTCTGCGCCACGACGAGAACGCGCTGCTCGTGCCGCCGGGGGATGCGCCTGCGTTGGCCACGGCGATCCAGCGCGTGCTCACAGACCGCGGTCTGGCCCAGCGGATCGCGCGCGCCGCCTACGATGAGGCGCCACGCTTCTCCTGGGACAGCCGCGCGACGCAGCTTCGCGAGTTGCTGGAGGCCGTGTCGTGAAGGAGACCTCCGGGCTGGCCCGGCTGTCAGGGACGTGGCTGCTGTGCCTCGTCTTCGTCGCCACACTGCCGCTGATCACGGCCAAGATCCGCGCGTCGGATGAGATCGAGTACGTCGCCTATCTGCACTCGCTCGTGTTCGACCACGACCTCGAGTTCGGAAACGAGTACGAGTACTTCTACCGGCAGGATCCGCAAGGCCTGGCCGGTTTCAAAGTGACCTTTCTGGATGAACTTACGCCGACAGGTCAGCACACAAACTTCGGACCGATCGGCTCAGCCCTGCTTTGGGCCCCGGCCTACCTGGCCGCGCACGCTGCTGTGCTCGCTGCGCGCGCGTTCGGTGTCGGCGTAATCGCGGACGGTCTGTCGCGGCCCTACAGCGTAGCGATCTGTCTGGCCTCCGCGCTGTACGGATTCATCGGGCTCATGCTCATCCACGACGCGCTGCGCCGCTTTGCCGCGATCCCGGAGCCAGCCGCTACCTGGACCGTGCTCGGCGTTTGGCTGGCCACGCCTGTGCTCTACTACATGACGCTGGCCGCTGCGTTTGCCCACGCCTGCTCGCTCTTCGCTGTGGCCCTGCTGTTGTACCTGTGGCTGCGCTGGCGCGACGACTTGACTCTGAGCCGTGCAGCCTGGCTCGGCGCCGCCGGCGGCCTGGCGGGCCTCGTGCGCGAGCAGGATCTCTTCTTCCTACTCGTGCCGGCGATGGACCTGGCTCTGCGAGCGCTGAAACGACGGGAGCTATGGCCAGGGATCGTGCGTCTCGGCCTGATGACGACCGCCGCTGTGGTCGCCTTTGCGCCGCAGCTGTTCGTCTACAAGGCGCTCAACGGCGCCTTCAGACCATCGAGCGTTGTCGAGCGCAAGATGCATCGCTGGGCCAGCCCGCACTTCTTTGAGGTGCTCTTCAACTCCGGCCACGGCTTGTTTGTCTGGAGCCCCATCGTACTCGTCGCGATCTGCGGCTTCCTCGTATTATGCCTACGCCGCCGCCAGCTCGTGCCGGCGCTCTTGTTGTTCGGATTCCTGGTGCAAGTCTGGATCAACGGCGCGATCGAGAGCTGGCACATGGCCGGCGCCTTCGGCGCTCGACGCTTTGTGTCTTCGAGCTTTGTCTTTGCCTGGGGCCTGGCCGTCGTGCTGGTGCCGCTCACTGTTGGCGCGCGTCGCTGGATCGCTGCGTTCCTTGTAACCGTCTTCGTGTGGTGGAATCTCTCTCTGATAACCCAGTTCGCCCTGCGCCTTATCAACAGCGAAGGCAGCCGCCAGTACCTGGAATGGCCACGAGTCGCAGCGAACCAGTTCACGGCCGTGCCGTCGCGAACGGCGCATGCTGCCTATCTATTCTTCACGGACCGCGGCCGTCTGGAGCGTGAGCTTCGAGGGGCAAAGTGACCAGCACGACACTGATCGAGCGGCTCGCGTGTCCGGTGTGTCTGGAGCCGGCGGGCTGCGCGACCTGTTCCGTGGCAGGGGGCGATCACGCGATCTGCCTGGCACGCTACTCCGAGCGGGCCAGCTGCGCCTGTGGCGGGCCTGACAAGGTGCGACTGCGGCTGGTTGAGGCAGGCCTCGAGTGCCCATGCTGCCGCCATGTGTATGCGCTACGCGATGGCATCTACGACCTCTCGCCTCCGGCAGCTGTCGGCGACAGCACGCTCTACGCCGACCACGAGTTTCATGAGCGCCTCGACGTCGTCGACAATCCGCTACTACTCTCGGCGCGCGTCAAGGCTGGCCAGATGCGCCGCATGCTGCGTCCAGCAGCTGGCGATCTTCTGGTCGACCTCGGTTGTGGCTCCGGACGCTTTGCGCTCTTCGCTGCAGAGCACGGCGCGCAGGTCGTCGGGCTGGATCTCGCGCCGTACTTTCTGCCGCGCGCGCAGGCACGAGTGGATCTGGCTGTCGGTGATCTCAGGCGCCTGCCGTTCCGCAAGGCCGCTTTTGCAGGTGCCTACTGCCTGGACGTGCTGGAGCATCTTGACGAGTCAGGCGTACGCGACATCCTGGTCGAGGCCCGGCGCGTGTTGCAGCCGTCCGGCCGGCTGTTCGTCTACACCCATGCGATGGAGTCGTCTGCGCTCGCACGCTTTCAGCGCGGCGTGAACCACCTGGCGCGCTGGCTCGGTCGCCACGGCCTCGTCGACGCGGAGCGCGAGCGCCTGCGCAAGAGCGACCATCGCAATGCCATCCGCTCACACGAGCACTTCACAGCCCTGGCCGGTCAAGCTGGCTTGCGCGTCGTGGAGCGACGCTACTACAACGTCGTGTTCAAGGCCGTGATCGAGGACGTGCTCCTCCGCCTCTACGAACAGCGGCGCCGCTCCGCCCGCGGCCGCCGGGCCGTGGTGGCGACATCGGGCGCAAACGAGGCGCACGCGACGGCAGCACGGCCACCCTATGGACGTGTTGCCGTTACGGTCGGACGACTTCTGACACTGCTGCTCGAGTTGGACGTGTGCCTCTTCGGTCGCATTCGTACAGGGCCGTTCTTCGGCCTTCTAGAGCCGATGAGCAGCGACGAGCGGCGCCGGATGGGTGCGCGGCCGTGAAGATCTTGTACGTGGCCGCCGATCAGACGCTGCCAGGCGCCACAGGCGGCAGTGTGCACGTGCTCGAGGTAGCTCGCGGCCTCGCGGCCCGCGGCCATGAGATGCACGTCGTCATCCGGCGCGGTGCTGGCCAGCCGGCCGAAGAGCGCCGCGACGACGTCACGTGGCACCGCGTGCGCTGGTGGCCGCCGCAGCGCTTCTTCCGCTGGCGCGCGACCGCAGCCGTAGCGGCCATCGCCGAGCGCGTGCTGCCTGATGTGATCATGGAGCGGTATTACAACTTCGGCGGTGAAGGGGTTGCCGTCGCGACGCAGCGCGACATACCGGCGCTCTTGGAAGTGAACTCGCCCGTGCTCGACCATCCAGGCTCGCTGAAGGCCGCCGTCGACCGCGCGCTCGTGCTGCGTCCGATGCGGCGCTATCGCGAGTCGCTGTGTCGCCAGGTGGCCGCCCTCGTCGCGCCTCTGCCAGAGATCGTGCCGCTCTGGGCTCGCGACAAGACCGAGACGGTCACATGGGGCGCCGACGTCGAGCGCTTCCAGCCGCGCCACCGTCGTGTCGAGGTGCGTCGCGCGTGGGGCGCGCCTGACGATGCTGTCGTCGTCCTCTTCAGCGGGAGCTTCCGCCCCTGGCACGGCGTCCACGTCCTAGAGCAAGCAGCTCGCTCGCTCACCCATCGCACGGACCTGTTCTTCGTGTTGGCTGGCGGAGGCGAGGCCGCGGACGGTCAGGACTATCGCGGGCGACGTCTGGGCACGCTGCCGTACGAACGCATGCCGGAGGTCGTCGCTAGCGCGGACGTCGGCGTAGCGCCTTACGACACGCGACGGCTCGGCCAGCTCCGGCTCGGTTTCTACTGGTCGCCGCTCAAGATCTTCGAATACATGGCCTCGGGTCTGCCGACCGTGACGATTCCGCGCCCTCCACTGACCGAGATCATCCGCGACGGCCAGGAGGGCTGCTTCTTCGGCGAAGGCGACGCCCGTAGCCTGGCAAACGTCTTCACACGCCTCGCGGACGACGCGCCTCTGCGTCGCCGGCTCGGGCAGAGTGCGCGGGAGCGCGTGATCGCGCACTATTCCTGGGCACGGCACTGCGAGCAGCTCGAGCGCGTGCTGCAAAGGATCACGTCATGAAGATTGCATTGGTAAGCGAAATCTATCCCCCGCGGGCTGGGGGCGCCGGCTGGTCGACGCGCGCCTTGGCCCTGGGCCTCAGGGCCGCGGGCCACGAGGTGCGCGTCATCACGACCAGTGCGGGGCCCGAGGAACTCGACGGACTCGGCATCGAGCGCCTACACATCAGCGGCCGCAAACGCCTGACCGCGCCGCGAGCCTTTGCGCGTGCCGTGCGCGCTCTGGGCTCGGACGCGGTGATTCACGCGCAGCATTCCTTGGCCGCGCTCGGGAGCCTGTCCGCAGGCTGCGATCAGCGCGTGGCTGTGACAGTGCGCGACCACTGGCCAGTGTGTTTCTGGTCGACGCGCTTGAGCCGCGGACAACCCTGCCCGGCATGCGGTGTTCGCCCGATGACACGCTGCCTGACCGGGCGGCTGCGCGTGCCAGCACCGGCGTCGTGGGCGCTGATCCCCTACATGCGCTGGGACCTGCGCGCCAAGCGTTCCGCCCTCGAACGCGCGGGTGCCATCATTGCGGTTAGCGAGGCCATCGCGACAGAGGTTCGCGGTGCGGGACGCGGCGCCGTCGAGGTCATTCCGAACATCGTCAATCCAAGAGAGCTCGAGGCTGCCGGACGTGTGCCCACGGTCTTCCCGCTGCCTGAGCGTTTTCTCTTGTACATCGGCAAACTGGCGGCGAACAAGGGCGCACATCTGCTCGTTCCCACCGTTGCAGAGGCGCGCACCGGGCTGCCGCTAGTCGTGCTCGGCGAGGGACCGCTCGCGCGCTCGATGAAGCACGACGCCCTGGCCGCCGACGTGCCGCTCATCATGCGCGGCTGGGTACACCGCCAAGACGTCTTGAGCGTGCTGGCCAGGGCCACCGCTCTGGTCTTCCCCTCGCTGTGGGCCGAACCTTTGTCGCGCGTCCTTCTGGAGGCCCTAGCGCTCGGGACGCCCATCGCGGCCATGGTGACCGGTGGCACGGCTGAGATTGTCACTGATGGCGACAACGGCCTACTCGCCGAGGACGCGCACGGCCTGGCCGCGGCCGTTGCGCGCCTGGCCCATGACGGGGACCTCCGGCAACGCCTTTCCGAGGGCGCGCGAGCGCGAGCCCAGGCATTCTGTCCTGAGGCCTTGATCCCGCGTTACGAGGCCGTCTACCGTCGCCTCACATGACGAGCGGGTCTGCGGAACAACACGCGACTCGAAGAAGCGCGCAACGTGCGCGCTGGGTGCTGTTCTGTCTGGCCATACTCGTGGCCTGCGACATCGTCTGGATTCTGCTCACGAGGGCGAGCCTCGCTTCGCCAGCGGCGGTTGTGGGTGGATTCGGCCTCGCCGTGCGTCTCGGGCTTTTCGCGGCCCTCTTGGGCGTGTGTCACTGGCTGACGCCGACGCAGGATCGTGGTTCCGGGATGACACGCGGCACACTGGTCGTCGCGCTTCTGGCCACCCTCTGCCAGTTTCACCTCACGGGTCCGCGTGCCGTCGGCGACGGAATGATGTATTACGTCTACGTTCGTTCCTTGTGGAAGGACTTCGATCTCGATTTCGCCAACGAATACGGCCACTACGGCCTGCTACGTCCCGACCGAGGCGACCTCACCACGCTGACGGCGACAGGCATGCGCCGTTCGATCTTCTCGATCGGACCGGCCGTCATGTGGGCGCCCTTCTTCGGCGTGGGCGAGGCAGTCGCGCGTGTGCAGCGACTAGTCGGGATCGATGCGGACCTAACGGGCTACGGTCCTGTCCACTGGAACGCGGTCGCGCTCGGGAGCCTGCTGTACGGTTTCGGAACGGTGCTGCTGGTCTACGCCTTTCTCAGGCGCCATTTCCCTGCAGCGATCGCCCTTCTGGCGGCGCTTCTGATGTGGGGTGCGACCTTCCTGCACTGGTACATGGTGGATCAGCCGACCTATGCCCACGCCTGCTCGGCCTTTCTCGCTGCTGGCGCGCTGTGGCTGTGGGACCGAGATCGAGTCGAGCGGCGCCTCTGGGGGTTCTTCGTCTGGGGGCTGTGTCTTGGCTTGGCGATGTGCGTGCGCTGGCAGAACGGTGTGCTGCTGCTGCTGCCGGCTTTCGACTTGCTGGCCAGACTGCGCCGTCAGCCAGCGGCGTGGCCCAAGCTCGCGTGGTGCGGTGTGGCGCTCAGCGCGGCGGTCTTCATTGGCGCCTTTCCACAGATGGCCGCCTGGAAGGTGCTCTACGGCGAGTGGCTTCTGCGCTACCCGCCGCATGGCGCGGGCTTTGTGCGACTTGACCATCCGTTCTTGCTTGAGACCCTCTTCGCCTCGCGCCACGGCCTGCTTGCGTGGACGCCCGTACTCTGGCTCGGCTTCCTGGGCTTCGTTCCCGCGTGTCGGCGTCGGTTGCTCGTCGCTCTTCCGCTGGCGCTATGCCTTGCGGTGATGACCTACGTCAACGTCTGCGCAGGTGATTGGTGGGCAGGCGCGTCATTTTCCAACCGGCGCTTTGATAGCGCGCTTCCGCTGCTCGCCTTTGGGATGGCGGCCGCCATCGAGTGGCTGCGGCAAGCGACTGAGCGCCGTCCTGCGTTTGTCATCTCCGCTCTGTTTCTCCCGCTCGTGATCTGGAACGTCTGTGAGGTCGGCTTGCTGAAGACCGGCGCGCTCCCGCGCGCGCAGACGGTCTCTTTCGAGGAGCGCGTCGGGCAGTGCGCCGAAACGGTGTCCGCGACCGTTGGCAGCCCGCCGACTTGGCCGGCCAGCTGGATCTTCGCCATGCGTCATCGGGTCACGCCGAACAAGTACGACCAGGTCGTGGGGCGGTACCTCTTCTATCGCCAAAACAACCTCGGCGGGCACCTGGACATCGGCGAGCGCGGCGACGACGCGATGCTGGGCGCGGGATGGGGTCCGGCGCTAGTCGAGGAAGGCGTCTCGTTCCGCACGATCACCGCCAGGGCCCGCCTCTTCGCACCACTCGACGTGCCGGAGACGCTCGTCATCCGCGTGCGGGCGCGCGGCGTCGCTGCGCCCCGCGCCTTGGTGGTGGTCGTCAACAGGGTCAGCGTGGGCAAACTGGCGCTGGCTAGGTCTTGGGACACGCAGGAGATACGCGTGCCCCGCTCATTCTGGCGACGCGAGACCAACGACGTGACCTTCGAAACCAGTGGCGGCGCAGCGGCGATAGACACGGTCGATTTCCTGGAGGAGCCCGGATCATGAGCTCTCGCCGGCGTGCCATCGTGATCGGCGCCGGCCCGGCGGGCCTGCGTGCGGCCTATGACCTCGCGTGCGCCGAGGTCGACGTCACGATTCTCGAAGGATCTGCCGTCGTCGGAGGCTTGGCAAGTACGATCGACATGGATGGTGTGCACATCGAGCGCTACTACCACTTCATCTGCAGGGGTGACGACGACCTGGTCGGCACACTCGACGAGCTCGGCCTCGCCAAGAGGCTGCGCTGGCGCCGTTCACGCATGGCGCACTTCGTCGACGGTCGACTGTATCCCTTCCTGACACCGGTCGATCTCCTGCGCTTCAGGCCCCTTTCGTTCCGCGATCGCGTCCGCGCCGGCCTCGCGCTGATGCGAGCCAAGGGCATGCGCGAGGAGGACCTGGCTCCTCTCTACGCAACACAGTGGCTACGCAGCCTGTTTGGCGATGCGGCCTTCCGCACCATCTGGGAGCCCTTGCTCAGGTTCAAGTTCGCAGACTACACGCCGCAGGTGAGCGCCGCGTGGATCTGGGCGCGCATGGTGCGGCTGTCGCGTTCGCGGTCCTCGCCGTGGCGCGAGGAGCTGGGCTACATCGAGGGCGGCAGCCAGGTCGTTGAAGACGGTCTTGCGCAGGCTGTGACGAGCCGAGGCGGACAGATACGCCTGCGCGCGCCCGCGGAGGCCATTTGCGTAGAGAACGGGCGCGTCGTCGGTGTGCGTGTTCAGGGCCAGACCTTGCCGGCGGATGCGGTCATCTCGACGGTGACTGCAAGGGCGGTGCGACGCCTGCTGCCCCCGCTTGATCACGTCTACTTCCGGAACCTCGAGTGTATCCCGACCATCGGCGTGTACTGCCTGCTATTGCGACTGACGCATGCGGTCACACCGATCTTCTGGGTGAACACCAACGACCCGCGCATCCCGTTCGCAGGCATGATCGAATACACGAACCTCAACCCGCTGCCGGGGCTCGGGGGCGATCACATCCTCTATGTTCCGCAGTACGTGTCGGTCGAGGATGCCCGCTTCTCCGAGCCCGACGATTCGATCATCGCCCGCTATACCGATGCGCTGGCACTGATCAACCCCGGCTTCGACCGCGCCTGGATTCGCCAGGCGATCGTCTTCCGTGAGCGCTACGCGCAGCCGATTTGCCTCACCGACTACCTCGCCACTACGCCACCCATCGCGACGCCCCTGTCGAACTTCTTCGTGACTGACTCGTCGCAACTGCACCCGCACGATCGCAGTATCAGCGGCGCTCTGGGCCTAGGGAAGCGTGCGGCACGTGCCGCGCTCGCCGGCCTGGGAAACGCGGGACAGCCGTGAGCTGGCCGCGGCCGCACACGCGACTGACCCGCCGAGGCGCGTTCTTCGCCCTGGCGATCATCGGCAGCCTCTCAGCCCTGCTCCTCGACACGCCGGCGGCGCCGCCGTCCGCGGCGCTGGCGGCGCGCGTGACGGCAACTGTGGCCGCGCTGGCCGCGCTGCTCCTACTGCCACGCTGCGTGCAGTCTGTCGGCTCTCGTTGGGGCGGCCTGCTCGCCCTTCTGCTGCTGGTCTTCGGGACCCGTCTGCTCGATGGGTTGACGGGTGGCCAGCCAGTGCGAGAGCTGGTTGCCTTGGC
>Ga0302321_100005447_pt1 | contig 11146 bp, 15 predicted proteins | sample Fen_T0_1_FD_202505 | JGI IMG/M metagenome (GOLD analysis project Ga0302321, IMG submission 202505) | Peat permafrost microbial communities from Stordalen Mire near Abisko, Sweden - Fen_T0_1 | ecosystem: Environmental > Terrestrial > Soil > Wetlands > Permafrost | place: Sweden: Abisko...
CTGCGTCAAGGGGTCGATGATGTTGCGCTTCAGCGTGCGCTCGGTGCGGCCCACCATGAGCAGCGGGCCGGCGGGGCCACGGCGCACGAAGGCGAGCCAGGCGATCATGCTGGCGATCGTCTTGCCCGAGCGCACGGCGCCCTCCCAGACGTTGAGGCGCTTCTCCGCGAGGGCGGCCGAGCGGCGCTGCTTGGCCGAAAGCGGCTGCATGCTCATGGCTGCAGCAGCCTCTCGAGGAACTCGTCGACGTCGGAGAGGTCGTCCTGGCCGGCGTCCTTCAGGCCGAGCAGCTCGACGATGCCGTTCTGGGAGCGGATCGCGGCGCTCAGCTCGTTGCGCGCGAGCGCCTTGGCGAAGATGGTCTCGTAGCGCGCGATCGCCTTGCCGATCTCGGCGCCGCGCCTGACCTTGGCCTCCTCCTCGAAGCGCTCCTTGGCGAGGGCGATGTAGGTGTCGATGGTGCGCGGCGAGACGTCCCAGCCGTGCTTGCCGCGCGCGAGCTTGACGATCTGCTCGCGGCGCAGGCCGGCGACCTGCATGTTGTAGACCTCGTTCACGCGCTCGAGCGTCTTCTTGGTCACCCGCATCGTCAGGGCGCCCCGAGGTTGCAGCAGTCGCGCGGGTTCGGGTTCACCTCGGCCTGCCAGTAGGCGTAGTGCTCGGGCACGTCCTCGCAGACGGTGACCACCTTCCCCTGCGCGCGGATCTGGTCGAGCAGCTCGATCTTGCGCTCCAGCGGCAGGTGCCGGTAGCCGCCGGCCTTGAGCGTGCAGGCTTCGGTGTCCTCACGCCGCGCCCACTTCTTCACCCAGGCGTTCACGCGCAGGAACTCGGCGCAGACCTTCTCGACGCGCACGCCGGCGAACGCTGCCGGATCCACGAGGCGCGGGATGTAGGGGGAGATGCGCAGGGCCGTGTCGATGCCGGCGGCGGCGAGCTTCTCGGCGGCGGCGATGCGAGCGCTGATCGGCGAGGCCTTCTCGTACTCGCGCCCGCCCTCGTCGCTGGTCGCCGTCACCGAGACCTGGACGTGGGCGAGCTGGGGGTCGTAGAGAGCGAGGTATTCGGGCGCCGCAACCAGCGCCGACTTGGTGGCGATGAGGTAGGGCACGCCGGCGGCGTTCAGCAGGTTGATGGTCTTGTAGGTGTTCCGCACCCGGCGCTCGGCCGGCTGGAAGCAGTCGGTCATGCCGCCGAGGCGCACGGTGCCGCGCAGGCTGGGGATGAGCGCGCGAATCTTGGCCATGTCGGCGGCCAGCGGCGCGCGCGGGTTCCACAGGCCGCGGAAGTCGAGCAGGCTCTTCGCGTAGCAGTAGGAGCAGTCGTGGGCGCAGCCGCAGCCGTAGGTGTCGAGGCGCGCCGGGTAGGCGCAGCGGTCGCCCTCGGATGAGTCGACGATGTGGAAGAAGGAACCGAACTCGGCGCCGCCGGTCTCACGTGCGGCCTTGGGTCGCAGCTTGTAGCGCTCGCGGCTCACTCGCGCTCGGCCTGACGCTCAACCGAGACCTCGGCGAAGGTGGCGCCCGAGGCTTCGAGCAGCGCCTCGCCGCCGCTCTGGCGCTCCCAGCGGCGCACGGCGACGTCGACGTAGGCGGGGTCGATGTCGATGCCGCGGCAGGCGCGGCCGGTGTGGTCGCAGGCGACCAGGGTCGTGCCGCTGCCAAGGAAGGGGTCAAAGACGAGGTCGCCCTCGGAGCTGGAGTTGCCAATCGCGCGGCGCACCAGCGCGACCGGCTTCATCGTCGGGTGCTCCTCGCTCCTTCTCGGGCGGGCGAACTCCCAGACGTCGTCCTGATCGCGGCCGGCGCAGTAGCTGCTGGTCGCGCTGGCGCGCCAGCCGTACCAGATGGGCTCGTAGCGGCGGTGGTACTTGCTGCGCCCGAGCACGAAGGCGTCCTTCACCCAGATGAGGGTCGCCGAGTGGTGCAGGCCGGCGGTGCGCATGGCGCCGTCGAGCGCCGGCCACTCGGAGGCGCCCATGAAGCAGTAGACGTCGCCCGCTACCCGTTCGGCCAACAGTTCGGCCAACCGTTCGAGGAAGGCAGCGAAGTCGGTTGCGGGAAGGTCGTCGTTCACAAGGCCACGGCGCTGGCGGTGCTTCGGGTTCGAGTCCTTGCCGATGGCGACGTTGAAAGGCGGGTCGGTCACGCACATCGCCAGCGTCTCGGATCCGAGCAGCTTGGCCACGTTGTCGTCCACGGTGGCGTTCCCACAGAGCACGCGGTGCGGCCCGCAGACCCAGAGGTCGCCGGGGCGGCTCACCGGGAAGGCCTCGGCGGCGGGCAGCTCATCACCGTCGTCGGCGCCGTGGCCGGCGAGGCCGAGTGGATCGCCGCTCGCGAGCACCTCGTCGAGGTCTTCCTCGAAGCCGGCGTAGGCGAGGTCGAAGTCGAGGGCGAGCAGCTCGTCGAGCTCGCTGACCAGGAGGGAGTCGTCCCAGCCCGATTCCTCGGAGGCGCGGTTGTCCATCAGGCGCAGGCCCTTGACTTGGGCCGGCGTGAGGCCCGTGGCCACGTGCACCGGCACGGTCTCAAGGCCGAGCTTCTGCGCGGCGCGCAGGCGCGTGTGGCCAGCAATGATGACGCCGGCCTCGTCGACGACGATCGGCTGACGCCAGCCGTACTGGCCGATGGAGAGCGCGACCTTCTCGACGGCGGCCTCGCTGATGACGCGCGGGTTCGCCTCGTAGGGGACCGGCTTGGAGATGGGCCACCACTCGACGGCGAGGGCTTCTTGAGTGCGGGAGGGCTTGGGCATCCCCCTATGCTGAGCGGCGCCTGCGACCCCGGGCGCGGCCACTTTTGCGCGGCTCCATCTTGCCCAGATAGACGTAGGTCCCGTTGTGGTGCCCGACGATGCGGTGCCCATGGCGGCGGAAGCGGCGCACGTGCACCTGGACGCAGCGCCAGGCGGCGAGGCCGCAGTGCCCGATGCCGAGCTCGCGGTGGACGTGCACCGGCCGGCCGGGGTTGGCCTTCAGGAGCGCGAGGAGGGCCTCACCGAAGCCTGGGTCGTGGCGGGGATCGTAGGTGCGCCGGGCGCGCTGGCAGGCGCTGCAGTAGAGGTCGCCGACATGGTCATGCGCGATGGGGTTGCCGCAGCAGCGGCAGGAGCGGGTCTGTGTCGGCGCCTGGTGCACGGCGCCAGAGTAGGGAGAAGGCGCCGCGGGGGGTGAATAGCGCTACCGAGACTCGTGCCGCCTACCTTTCGCGCTGTCCGAGGCTCATGGTAGCGTCAGGCTCGGAAGGGGGCATCGCATGCAAATCGACACTACCTTCGACTTTCGGGCCGACACGCCGCCGAACAGGGACCCCGACACCTACAGCCCGACGCTTCGCCGGTACCACAGGATTCTCTGGGGCAGGAAGCTGCCGAACGGCGCGGACTTCACGCTTGACGACAGCGGTCGCAACTACCTGTATCACCGGTCGGGACTCGGCGAGTTCTGGCTGTCGAGCGACGCGGTAGTCCCGTCGTTCACAAGAGAGAAGCGGATGGCGAGCATCACCGGTCAGATTCCGTCGGAGGAGCTGGACACGTTCAACACCCTCGGCTACACGATCGGCGGCATGATGGTGTGGCCGGGAAACCGGATCGACGGCAAGATGACCATCAACCAGGCGCGCGGATGCTACGGCAGCATCAAGGACCGCTTCGATTTCACATTGGAATGCATCCGGCGGCACTACGTCGGCGAGCCCAGTCCGCTTGGTGAAGTACTTGGGCGCTATGGGGACTTCTTCGCGCTTTTCCGGGGCTTCCAGGGATTCGTGGAGTACTTCCTGCTGCATGACCTGGTCTCAGACGACTACTCGGCCGTTAGGTTCTTCGCTCCGTTCGAGGACTTCAGAGTGACCTCGCCGCTTCTGGGAAGCGTCGATGCCTACCGGGACTACCGCCGGCTCGCCATGCACTTCATCGCGGCCCGCAACCTCCGAATCGCCGGCCTCCATCCGGCGCTCGACGTCTAGGAAGCAGATCGGTGACGCCAGAGCAGAGACGGGACGCTGGAACGCCGCGAGCCGTCCCGACTGCCTTCCCGCGCGACCTGCGCGTCTTCGTCGACGGGCAGACGTGGATGTTCGCCAAGACCATGCCCGAGTGGCCGCACGAGTACATCGTGCGAGATAGGGTCGATGAAGCTCTGTTCGAGCGCCTGGTCGTTCACATCCGCGGCCACGGACGCAAGGGCACGTTCTACGAGCGGGTCATCGTCTACTACGAAGAGGGCGGCCTTGTGTACTGGACGATGGGTGCACCGCTTCAGGAGACCACAGTCGTTAACAGGTGCAGGAGTGAGGACACGTATGAGCGTCGTCTTGAGAACGGGACGCTTCCGTAGCGGAGGATTGCATGGACTACTTTGAAGGCGTCGTCGCGGACTATCTGAGCGCTGATCGCGCTATGTTCGTGAACCCCCAGTGCCGCATTCAGCTGGTCCCCGGCAGCAAGCCGAGGAAGGGCGAGAGTTGGTACTGCGACATCCTGGCTGTCAGCTTCCGAGACTCCACCGCCTATCTTTGCGAGGTCACCCTCTCTCGAAGCATCGCGGCCCTGGACAAGCGGCTGCGGGAGTGGAATGAGAATTGGTCTGCGATTCGTGACGCCCTCTCTCGCGACAACGCCATCCCGGAGTCCTGGGCCGTGCGTCCTTGGGTGTTCGTGCCCGAAGCCCAGACAGAACTGGTCTCCAGCAAGGTGGCGCGGTTTCTCGATTCGACCGTCGGAAGCGAACGGATGCCCGCGCCGCGCATCACCAGCCTCGAATCCGTTACACCGTGGCAGTACGAGACGCCGCGCCAGTCTCCGAGCCTAGGCGATGCACTTGGCAGCTGAGAGCCCTGACGTTGTCGGATGACAATCGAAGCGAGGAGCAGCATGCCAGGTGTCCTTCGGCACGACGAACTCGACATCACGGATCCCGAAGTTGTGCGGCGTCTCATAGACGCGCTTCGCAGTCTCGCCACCAAACGTCTGAACGTCCATCAGCTCCACGTCTCGAAGCGCTACTACTTCTCCGTGCCGGACGGCCCGCTTCCCTCGTGCCCAGGTTGGTACGTCATCTGCGACGAGGCGGGATCGCTCTACGTCGGGACTGCGGAGAACCTCGACAGGCGATTGAACTCACAGGACGGCAGTCGCGACCAGTTCGCGAACCCACAACGCACGAATGATTCGGAGCGCAACCTAATCAAGGCGTTCCACGACTCGGGGGTGCTGGGTGACCTGAGGGTCGTCGTGCTCGAGGAGCCAGCTCTCCGCGAGATGCTCGGAGTGCCAGAAGTCCTGAGCGATCGAGACCGCCACAACGTGGAGAAGACTCTCAATCTGTTCCGGGAGCGCGTGGTCGGCGAGCATCAGATGCCGGTAGAGGACGCCTACGTCCCGGGCATCTCGGAGCTGTGGGAGTCGACCGATGGCGCGCTGTGGGCTCGCGCGCTGGAGCGCTACTGGGGCTTCCTAAAGCCGGCGAATCTGGCTCTCGAACGCGAGATGAGCGCGCTGACCCCCTCCACGGTGCAGGCGCTGGATGCAGAGGGATGGCTCGACTTCCTGATGAATCGGTACTTCCGGTGGAAGTACACCGCGCCGAATAGGTACGCGACGACAACTGCCTGCCTCAACCGCCAAGTCGAACGGATCGGCCTGGATTCGCTCCTCAAGATTCGCGACCGCATCCTACAGGCGAGCGACGGCCCCATAGACGTCGCACTCAGCACCGCCTGCGAGATCGGCGGACTCGGTCCAGCTGGTGGTTCGGGGCTTCTGGCTCTGCTCTTTCCGGAGGCGTTCGGAACGGTGGATCAGTTCCTCGTGAAGGCGCTGTGCCAGGTGCCGTCTCTGGCTGAGCTGGAGCTCGTTCGGCACATGCATCCAGAGGGTCTGACTATCCGCGATGGCGTCGTGCTCACGCACATCATGCGCGACAAGGCATTGTCGCTGAACGGCCTGCTTGAAACCGATTCCTGGACGCCCAGGAAGGTGGACATGGTGCTGTGGACCTACGGCCGATGAACCGACCGAACAGAGGAACAGAACAATGAAGGCTCTCGTTCAAGATGCGCTGGCTGAGGCAAGTACGCGCCCGGATGACGGTGCGACCCTTGGAGCCGTCAATCGGAACCGTTCAAAGAACTTCGTGGAGTGTCTCGCCGCAGAGCTTCGGCAACGGTACGTGGACCGCGGAAACGTCGCCGTCTTCTCCAAGCACTACGACGGAAACAGGAAGCGTCACGGCCTCAACGAGCTCATGTACGACGTCGCGGTGTGCGAGACCAAGCAGGTCGCCTCGTCAACTGGCCGCACGGAGTTGACGTATGTCTCGTCGATCGTCCTTGCCATCGAGTCAGAGATGGCTCAAGACTCGCGAGAGGCGCTCTACGACTTCAGCAAGCTCGTAATGGGGAACGCCACAACGAATCTCTTTGTGGGGCCCCGGGTCGCCGACGAAGGCGCCTACTTGGCCACCCTCGGCCCAGCGGCGGATTGTTGCTCGGGCGAGACATTCGTTGCCCTCATCCTACATCCAGCGCGGTGGGAGGGCGGCAGGAGCGCCGACGTCTCCGTCTGGCTACGCAAGGCCGGGAAGTGGCTGCCGGCCTAGCCGGCCGCCGCCTAGGCCAGCAGCCCCCGCAGCATCGGCTCAATCGCCGAGGCGGCACGCCCGAGACTCAGCCGGCGATCACCAGCGCCCGATCGAGTAGCGTCCCCGCCTGCACAGCCGCGGCCTCCTGCATGTCCTCTAGCACATGGGCGTAGGTGCGCAGCGTGATTGCGATGCTCTTGTGGCCAAGCATCTCGGAGACGACCTTGACCGGCACGCCGGCGCGAAGCATCTCGGTGGCGAACGTGTGACGCAGGCAGTGGAAGTGGCCGTCCTCGATCTCGAGCGCCACGCAGAGGCGCTTGAACTGGCCCGTGACAACGCTCGGCCGCTTCATCCGGCCGTCCTCGCGCGGAAAGACAAGGTCCTGGTCCTTGTAGGTCGACAGCGCCCTGGCGAGCACCTTCTGCTTTGCGCGATGGTCGACAAGGAAGCGTGAGACGCCCTCAGGGATGCGGACACGCCGAATGGAAGCGTCGGTCTTTGCGCGGCCCATCTCGACGCCGGTGCTGGCCTCTTGGATCGAGCCGCGCACGGCGACCACGCACTCGTCCAGGTCGGCGTCGCGCCAGCGCAGCGCCACGATCTCGCCACGGCGCATACCTGTAGCCAGGGCGACAAGAATCGGCCCGTACTGCCAGGTGCCGGCGGCCCGCCCTAGGATCGCCGCCTGTTCGTCGACGTCGAAGCTCCGAGCCTCGCTGTCCTGCACCCCCGGCTTCACCACCTGGTCGGCGGGGTTACGAGGGATCTGGCCCCAGGCAACCGCCCGGTCGAGCGCCTTGTGCAAGGTCCAGAAGTGCTTGTCGACGGTGGCCTGCGCAAGCCCCTTCTGCTCGACCTGCGCGGTCATGAAGTTCTCGATGTGCAGCGGCTTGAGCTGGGCCAGCTTGACGCGGCCGAGTGCCGGCTTGAGGTGCTTCTCGCAGGTGATCTCGTAGTGGTCTCTCGTGCGCTGAGCGCGGCCGCGGCCGGCGTGCGAGCGCCACTCGTCGAGAAACTCGGCCACCGTCGCCGTCGAAGGCTCGACGTAGGTGCCCGAGAGGACTTCGCTGGTCAGATTCGCCTCGACGCGCTTGGCGTCTCCCTCGCTGGCGCACGAAACGCACTTGCGGCGCCGAACGCCGCGCTCGTCCATGCCGAGCTCGACCGTCACGAGCCACGCCTTGCCGCGCTTTCTGATGCCCATCTTTCGCTCCCCTTCCGATCCGTCGCACAGTGTGACGAACGCCCCAGACGGAAGGCCTGCCAGGCTCAAGCGAGATGGGCCTCGGCAACAGTTCGGCAACAATCGACCGGAGCGGGGAGGGAACGAGAGGAGAAAATACCTGCAAAAACTGGTGGGCGCACGTGGATTCGAACCACGGACCTCTTCCTTATCAGAGAAGCGCTCTAACCGACTGAGCTATGCGCCCACAAGGGCCTTGGAGTGTAGCGAGGCGGGCGCGGGGGCGTCAACCGCGGATCTCAGGAGGCGCCGTTCTTGGCGACGCTCGCGAGAAGGTCAATGTTGTCATCCCCTTCTGACCGGTCTACATTTCTAAGATGACTTGTTCACATCGAGAGGAAGGTCCGTCATGCCTTCTGTGAGCATCACGGAACTGAAAGCACATCTCGCCGAGTACCTGCGCCGGACAGAGAGCGGGGAGCGCTTCTTCATCACAGTCAGGGGCAAGGAGGTGGCCGAGCTCAAGCCTCCGGACCCGGAGAGGGTCGCGCTCTGGGACATGGTTCGATCCGGCGAAGCCGAGTGGGGCGGGGACTACATGATCGTCCCGTTTGACCTCCCCAAGAACGACGGGCCGCTCGTGTCCGACATCGTCCTGGAGGACCGCGGACCATATCCCGACGAACCGGATCCGGTCGGCGAATGATCATCTACCTCGACACCAGCGCATTCGTGAAGCTCGTCATCGATGAAGACGGGGCCGACCTGGCACGCCGCTGGTTCGACGAGGCGTCGCTGGCGACATCGAGCGTCATCACACTCCCCGAGGCGTGCTCGGCACTCGCGCGGCGTGCCAGCAGCAAGGCAGCCGCCGACGGCCGGCTGGACGACTGGCTGTCCGAGCTCGACGCACGCTGGACCCGCACGGCGCGAGTGCGGGTGGACGAGCGCGTGGCTGGACGACTCGCGGTCGAGCACAGTCTACGAGGCATGGACGCGGTGCACCTCGGCGCGGCGGTCGCAGTACGCGAGCGCGCCCTGACCCGATCGAAGACCGCCATCGTCACGGTGGCGGCCTTCGACCGGCGGCTGCTCGAGGCCGCCGAGCGCGAGGGCTTCGCCACGCTCGGCGGCCCGCTCGACTAGACCGCGGCCGCGGCGGGCAGTACATCCGTTCCTCATCGGTGTGAGCTCCCCGGCCACTGCCGTATACTCAAGCCATGATGGACGTACAGGAAATGGTCATCTACGGCGTCAGCTTCGACGTCATCGGCAAGCAACCGATCGTGCTGCTCAAGACGGTCGAGGGCAATCGCTTCCTCCCGATCTGGATCGGGCACCCCGAGGCCGCCGCCATCCTCATCAAGCTGCAAGGCACCAGCCTCCCGCGGCCGATGACCCACGACCTGCTCACCAGCGTCATCGGCAAGTTCGACGCCGAGGTCTCGCGCATCACCGTGACCGAGCTCAAGGAGAGCACCTTCTACGCCCGGCTCACCCTGATGAAGGACGGGCAAGAGGTGGACATCGACTCGCGCCCCTCGGACGCGCTCGCCCTGGCGGTGCGCACCGACGCGCCGATCTTCGCCAGCACCGAGCTCATCGACGAGAACGCCATCGAGTTCGAGCGCGAGGTCGACGACACCGAGGAGATCGTGGAGAGCTTCCGCGACTTCCTCGAGGGCGTCTCACCGGACGACTTTCGTACCGCCGAGGTCACCGCGGACGACGAGGCGTTCCTCATCGACCACGACGCGGACGACGATGACGATGATGACAACGACCTCGATGACGACGACATCGAGGACGACGACGAGGACGACGAGGACGACGACGAGTTCGACGACCGGGCCGGCGGCCCGCCGCAGAACTAGCAGCCCGTCCCTCCGCGCAGCGCCGCAGCAGACCCCCCCGACGAAAGGCCCCACACAGTGAGCACCCCCAGCGACGACCCCGTTGTGAAGCAGTTCCGTGACCAGATCAGCGACAACGACCTCGAGATCATCGACCTGATCAACAAGCGGCTCACGCTGGTCGACAAGCTGTGGCACTACAAGACGGAGCACGGGCTTGAGATGTACGTGCCGGAGCGCGAGGAGTGGATGGTCACCTTCCTCTCGCGCGCGAACAAGGGCCCGCTCTCGCAGGACGCGCTGCGCGAGGTCTACCGCACGATCGTCGAGACGACCAAGAGCGAAGCGACGCGGCTCGGCGCCGGCTGAGCCACCCCCGAAGCACGCCGAGCGGCCGCGGGCCGCGGCCGCGGCCGGCCGGCCGCGGCTAGACGTCCAGCAGGACGAAGCCTCGCCAGCCGTCTTCGCGCTGCTCGAGGGACAGCTCGCGCGGGGACGCCGCCTTGACGCCGCCGCAGATGATGTGGCGGCTCGTGTCGAGCGGCTCGCCGCTCACGCGAGCGCGCAGCGAGTGCTCTCCCACCTCCAGCAGGTCGAACTGGGACAGCACCAGCTTGCGCGCCTCGAACACGGAGAGCAGTTCGTTGAGCCACGCCGCCAGGAGCAGGTCCATGGACTCGGCCTCGAGCGCGACCTCCACGGCCTCGAGCTCACCGACGTCGAGGGGGTCGCAGACCAGCGAGAACATCGCCAAGGCCGCCTGCTCGAAGACCTCCTCGGCCGTCGGGGCCCACAGGCGCACGCCGATGTCGGCGGTGTGATCGACGAGTTCAAAGCCCACGCTCATAGGCACAGTGTACCCGGCGGGGCCGTTAGCCCTCGAACGGCCTCGTTGGACGGTGGCTTGAGACGGCGCCGACCGGGCGGTCAGCGGGAGCGTGCGGCGCCGGGCGGGCGGTGGCCGCCTGAGACGGTGACGCCGGGCGGGCGGTGGTCAGCCGGAGACGGTGGCGCCGGCCGCCGAGGCCGCAAGGCCGAGCGGGATCGCCGTCACGCCCTCGGCGGCGAACGCCTCGGCCATCACGCGCGCGATGCGCGAGGCGTCGGTGGCCAGGCTCACGAAGGCGATGAGGCTCGGCCCGGAGCCGGAGACGGCCACCGCGGCCGCGCCGGCGTTCTGCGCGGCGAGCCAGGCGGCGCGGCCTCCCGGGATGCGCTTGAGGCGGGAGGCCTGGTGCAGCCGGTCGTCCATCACCTGGCTGAGCAGCTCGTAGTCGCCGGTGCGCAGCGCCTCGACGACGAGTGGCGTGCGCTGCAGGTTGAAGACCGCGTCCAGCATCGGCACCTCGGTCGGCAGCTCCGCCCTGGCGGCGTTGGTGCTGAACGGCAGGTCCGGCACCGCCAGGGCCACGTGCACCTCGGGGACGAGGATCTTCTTGGTCAGCAGCCGGTCGGCCTTCTGGACGACGATGGTGAGGCCGCCGAGCAGGGCCGCCGCCACGTTGTCGGGGTGGCCCTCCA
>Ga0302321_100005448_pt1 | contig 11142 bp, 9 predicted proteins | sample Fen_T0_1_FD_202505 | JGI IMG/M metagenome (GOLD analysis project Ga0302321, IMG submission 202505) | Peat permafrost microbial communities from Stordalen Mire near Abisko, Sweden - Fen_T0_1 | ecosystem: Environmental > Terrestrial > Soil > Wetlands > Permafrost | place: Sweden: Abisko...
GCGCAGACGTGGCCGCGCGCTTCGCGTTCGTGATACGGACACCGAATCTGGGCTCGCGGGTGGAGGACATTCCGCTGATCGTGCGTCACCTGCTCAAGCAAGTCGCGCGGGAGGACGCGGAGCTCCGTGAACGCTTCTTCCAGGCGGACGACGAACCGCGCCTCGCTGCGGGCTTGTTGATCGGGTTACTGCGCGGCCCCGCGATCGGTAACGTGCGTTGGCTGCGCAACACGCTCTGGCGCTCATTGGCGGAAAGTCCATCCGATACGCTGCAATGGCCAAAGAGCGTGAGCGGTCAGTTTGCCATCCCTTCGAGCCTGCCGCCTCCGCCTACGTCTGCGGCCGCCGGCGACGAACGGTCCACTGAACTCGAGCGGGCCCGCTTGCGTGAGGCGCTCGATCGCAATCGAGGGTCGGTGGACAAGACTTGGCGCGAGCTCGGCTTGTCGAGCCGCTTCGCGTTGAATCGCTTGCTGAAGAAGCACGGCATCACGCTGCGGCGCAGCTCGTCCTGATGTGCGGGCGCATGGGGCCCCCTCAGCTCGTGTACCTGCACCAAAAGTAGCCCGGGAGTGGATTGTCTGGCTCACCGGTGCTCCCGACGCACGTAAAACGATTGTTCACGCAAAGCGCGTCGCGAGTCTGGCAGAGATCGAGCCCTATCCCCGAGGCGTTCTTGTAGTTGACGCATTGGGCGAGCCAAACGCTCGTTGGCGTAAAGAGGTCGTGTCCTTGGAGGGTCGTATAGGAGACCCAGCAGATCCCGGGCCCGTTCGCATCGGAATAGTCCGTGCAATCACTTTCGTCGTCGCAGCTCAGCACGATATTTCCGGGCGCGCAGGTCGCAGGGTCCCGACACTCGCCGTTCGTCGTCCCGGCGGCTCGGTCGACACTCAGGCAGCACACGTTGCCGGTGGTCGGGCAGAATACGCCGTTGTCACCGCAGCGCACGACGCGCTTGCTTGGCTCGACCAGCGTTGGCCCCGCTTCGGGAGCCAGGTCGGGCACGGGCGGCACCTCGCGCGTTTCCGTGCATCGGCCGGCGACACAAGTGTGCGTCGCATCGCACGCAAAACCCACGCACTCGCTGTTGAGCTGCACGTCGAGGTCGAGCGCTTCGTGGCGGGTGAAACGCACTTGCCGGCGAGCCACGATGCAGCCCGTGTAGTCGTGTTCGGCGCAGTCTTCTGGCGCGTAAGTAATCCCGCCGACGACGCGCAGCCCGACTTCGCCGTCCTTGGCGCCGGACGGCACCAACACCAAGGTGCCGACGAAGCCATTTTCGCCGCACTCGCTGCTGGTCAAGGTCGGTGCTTTCTTCTCGAGCGCCGCGCCCGGCTCACCTGCGTAAACGGCCACGCCCTTCCACTGCGTGGGGTCGGCGCAAGGCATGTTGGTGCGGATGCGCAATCGGATCTCGGTGGGCGACGCGCAGGCCTCGAGCAGTGACGCGACGACGAACGCGAGCCAGGCGCCGACCAGGATGCGGCCGCGTAGTCGTCTCATCGTTCGACCGCCTGGCACAGTGCGGTCAGTCGTGCCTTGGCCGTGCGGTGCGCTAGCGCGCTTTGATCGATGCCGAGCCAGCGTCGAGCCAGGCGCTGCGCGACGGCCAGCGTAGTGCCCGAGCCGTGCATCGGGTCGAGCACGCGGCTGGTCTCGAGCGTGGCGGCCCGTAAAATGCGGTCGAGCAAGGACTCGGGTTTTTGGGTGGGGTAGCCGGTGGCTTCCGGGATCAACGGCGTGTTGGCCCGCATCGAGGGACAATCGCTCCAAACGCTGCCCAGGCGACGGCCGACGTCAGCGTAGTAGCGGTAGGTTTTGCCGCCAACATGCCGATCGCGGTAGTTCCGACCGTCGGCGTCCACGTTCTGGAAGTGCATTCGTAGGCTGGTCGGCGCGTGACGTTCGCGCAGCGAGGGGTCGTCGCCGTTCCAAATCATTTCTCGGCCGCGGGCGAAGATCAGGATGGTTTGGTGCGTCACGCTCGGCCCGTTGCGCCGCTTGCCGCCGTTGCCGGGTACCCAAATGACCTCACCCTGGAATGCCGTCCGTCCGAACACGCGATCGGCCAGTACCTTCGCGTCATGCACGGCGCGGTGATCCAGGTGGAGCCACAAGCTACCGATCGGGCTCAGCACCTCTCGCACAGCGGCCAAGCGCGGCTCGAGCATGGTCAAGAAGGCGTCGAGCCCACCCCAGGCGTCCGTGTAAGCGAGCTGACCCGAGGCTCGCTCGCCCTTTTTTTGTCGGGCGCCGCGCTCACCGCCCGCATTGAATGGGGGATCCATGTAAGCCAAATCGAAGCCATCTTGCGCGCTGGGCGACAGTTCGCGCAGCACCTGAAGGCAGTCACCGCTCACGAGCAGCCCCCGCCCAATCTCGACGCTAGAAGCCACGCGCCTGTTCCGAAGGGCCGAACGATGGGCTACCCGCAAAACCGAAGGGGTCGTCCTTGGCGATCTGGTCCCAGTCTCGAGCCTGAAGCGGTTGGACTGGAGCGTCGGCTGGCAGCCATTGCCAGCGCGGACCGCCGCCGCTGCAGCCCGCGACGGCTTCTTCGGGGGCGCAGGCGATGCGCAAGTGCACATGGTCGTCGTGGCGCAAGCTGTCGCTCGGTTCGAGCATTACCGTCTCGGCTTGCCACACGACCGTGTCGGGCTCGCCCAGTGCGCGTGCGTGGTCGATCAAGAGTGCTTCGACCTCATGGCACACGAACAGGAACTGCACGCCGATTTCAGGCGAGGTGAGCAGCGCGCGCAGCAGGAGCCACTCGCGATCGACGTCGAGGCGGACGTAGTCGAGACTGTCCGGAACGCGCGCCAGGCCATCACCCTCGAAGTGCACGAAGCCAGGGCTGGGGACTGAAGCGCCGGCAGGCGTCGTGACCAAAAACAGCAAGTCCACGTCCCGGCCGCTCCGGTGGGAGTCGTGCCCCGGAATGCGCCCGCCCGTTTTTGCCGATAGATCTCCGATCGCTAGCGGTGCTCCGCCGGGAGCGAGCGCGGCCACGCTCGCGGCTGAGCTCTCGAGCGCGCGCACCAAGCGAGGGCGCCCGAAATAGTGGCTGCTTTGCGGCCGATAGCGAACGAAGCCGGCACCGCGTACCGGCAGTTCCTGCGACTCGGTGAGCACGCCCCGGTTGGGCACGCCGACGGTACCGTGGATCCCGGGCGCGAGCGGTGTGGGCGTACTGAAACAGCCGCTGACCAACGCGGCGCAGGTCAACACGATGGCCGTCGACTTCATGCGGAGCGCTCGGGTATCCATGCGCGAATTCCGTCGGCGACGGCGCTGAAGGCATCCCGGGAAGCCATGCCGTCGGCCAAGTCGAGTTTGGTGTCCCGCACGGTCAAGTAGCCGTGATCGATGAAGGCTTGGAATGCGTTTTGGACGATCGTCTTGCTGACGGCTTCCGCGCGTTCGATCGCGCCCTCCAAGAACAACCGATGCCCCATGGAGAGCGCTTTCTTGGTGAGCTCTTTCTCGGCCATGGGTGACTTTTCGAGCACTTCGAGGGCGCGCGCCGCCACGTAGTAGCCCTCGATGAAATTCTGCAAAATCGAGGCGTAGGTGCGAAGCCACAAGTGACCGTCCCAGCCGTCGTGGCCCGGGCCCTGCGCCAAATCCTCGCCGTCGCGAATCACCTCTCCGGCTTCGGCCATGGCGCGCACGGTGTTCTCGAAAATGGCTTCGAACGGCGCATCCGCGCGGAAACGGAACTCGAATTTGAACAACTTGGACAGCGCTTGCACGCGCTCACGAACCCAAGCAAACGTGGCTTGCCCCGAGCCCCGGCCGGCGGCCGAGCCAGGCGCGGTCAAGAGAGCCATCGCCACCAGCGCGCGCTCGACGAAGAAATGAACGATGATATTCTTCGAGGTGTCGAGCGAGAGTCGCTTGTTGCGCAGCACGCTGTAGGTTGCACCCAGCCCGGCCTTCTTGCCGGAGGCGGTGGGATCTTCCAAGAATTGAATCTCGACGACGTCGGCGTCGATGAACATCTGGCACGCCTCACGCAGGGCTTCGTGGCGTAGGGCGCCCGAAGCGGTGCGTAAAGTTTGACTGGTTCGCGCGCCCATGCCTTCGGCCACCGACAGCAACTTCGCGCAGTAGTCCACGAGCTCGGCGTGACCGATGCCACGTTGCTCGTGCGAGAGCAGGGTCAGCGCCGTCAAGGCGCCCGGCGTGACCGCGGTGACTCGGTTGATCTCGTCCATCACGCGGTTGCCGAGCCGCGTCACCAAGCTGCGGCGCTTGGCGGGGGTCAGGGTGGCGCCTGGCGCGAGCTCTATTTCTCGACGAATCTCGCCGAAAGTCAGGATTTGGCCGACCTGCATGTTGATGGTTCCGTAGCGGTGCCGCAAGAGTTCGCTGCTCTTGAGCAACCCTGCTGCGTCTTCTTTGGTCTTCTCCGCGCCACGCAGCTCTCGCTCGTAACCCTGGGCTTCGATCACCCGCTCGTAGCCGATGCTGATCGGAACGAAGAAGCACTCCTGATCGGGGATGGCCAGGGCCGCATCTGCGACCATATTGAGCAGACCGAACTTGGGCGCCAGCAGCTTACCCGTGCGGCTGCGTCCGCCTTCCAGAAAGAGCTCCACGGGATAGCCGCTGCGCAGCAGGCGCCTCACGTAAGCGTCCACCACCGCCGCATACAAGCGGTCTCCGCGGAACGAGCGGCGAATGAAGAAGGCGCCGCCGCGTCGGAATACGGCACCCATCGGAAAGAAGTTCAAATTGTCGCCGGCCGCGATCACGGGCAGCGGTAAATTGTGTTGATTGAAGATGTAGCTCAAGATCAAGTAGTCGATGTGGCTCTTGTGACTGGGCAAGAGCACGAGCACGCCGACCTTGGCCGCGTTGCGCAGGCGCTCGATGTCGCTCTTGTTGAACTCGATGCCCGCGTAAATCCGCGTGAAAACCCGATCGAAAATCACCTCCAACGCTTTGATCGTGGTTCGATCGGGGGTGGCCTGCAGCTCGCGTAGCATCTCCAAAGCGCGCTGCCGCAGCATGTACTTGTCGGTGCGCTCGTCGGCGAGATCGTCGATCACCGCGCGCATCTTGGGGCTGCGGATGATCTCTTGGCGCACGCGCTCAGGCGGCTTTTCGGCAGGGCCCGTCACGCTCCGCCGCTCGCGCTCGAGCCGCCCCAAAACGGCGTACGTCAAACGGCGGACCAAGACCGGATCGGGGCTGGCGGGGTTGTCGGCCAGAAACTTCGCGAGCTCGATTGGCTCGCCCAGCTTCAGCTCCACGTGCTTGTAGTTGTACAAGAACTGCGCGACGGTGCGCAGGGGGCTCGGCCATTCGCGCGGTCCCAAGATGAAGTCGAACGGCTCGGTGCCGCGCGAATCCGGGAACTTGGTCCAGACGAACACCTGCGGCACCAGCAAAATCGGGCGCTCGCGCTTGCGCTGCAACTCGAACAGCGTGCGCACCAAACCGTCGCCCTCCTGCAGGCCTCGACCGCCACTGGCGCCCGCCGCGAGGTCCAGCATGCCCGGCGGGCGCTTGAGGAACAGTGCTGCCGAGCCACCGCGCTCCAGGGCGTCTTCCAGCTCCACCGAGCGCGACACGGTCTTGGGCGGGAGAATGGCGTTCAGCCAGCCTTTGCCCATCGGGTTCAAGATCCACAACCCCAGGTCGTTGACGAAGCGGACCTCCGGCAAATGATGGCGCTTGGTCAGGTAGTCCAGGGCCAAGAAATCGATGAAGTTGAGGTTCCGCAGGACGTAGACAATCGACCCTTCCGAAGCCAAATCCTTGACCGAGCGCACCCAGGCGTCGTCGACTTGGATTTTCTCGAAGAACCGCCGGTAAACTGCGCGCAAGGCCGGGTTCGGCTCGTACGGGCGGGTCAGTTCACGTTTCGTCATCGAGGGCAGAGGGCTCGGGGGGTAGGGCCAATCATATACTTGCTCGGCGCTAGCGGCGCGAGTAGTCGATTGCTGGCGTCATGCGCAAGCAACGGCTCTCGGTCTCTAGTACGTCTCGGTCCCGCTTCTTTACGCGCTGCGTATCGGTAGCTGGCCTCGGCGCATGGGCACTCTGCAGCGTGGGCGTCGTCGCATGCAAGAAGAAGCCACCCCCAGCGCCCCCTCCGGAGCCAGAATTGCGCGAGGAAGGCCTGGAAAGCGTGGAAAGCGCGGCCCCGTTGGCTTCCTCTCCGTCTCGAGGGCCGGTCCCGGCGCGCTGTCGAGAACTGCCGCAGTCCGCTCCATTCCGCATTGGTGAGCTCGTCACTCGGCGAGCGCCCTCGGATGAGGCCGATGACGGTGGTCCCGACGACGATGACGAAGTTCCGGATCCGTACGCGGTCGAACTCGGGCCGGCACGGGCGGATTCGGACGGCTTCATCCTGAGCGCCCTGCGTTCGGTCAAACGCCAGACGCATGCTCTGATCGCCGTCATCGATGCGGACGCCGTCGCGGGGAAACAGATCGACCTGGGCGTGGTGCACGGCGATCCCGACCCGCCATTGTTCACCGCACATGGCAAGGATCTGTTGCTCGCGATGCCTGACACCGACGCCGGCGGCAACATGTTGCGTGTGGGCGTGCTGCGTGACCCGCACGGCAGCGCCCAGGTGAGCTGGGGTCCGGAGATCACCGGGGTGCGCGGCGATTCGACCTTTGCTCTCGAAGCCTCGGGCGAGCGTGCGCTGTTGGCTTACGCGGCGGAAGTCGCCGGAAAGATCCGCGTCTTCGGCGTGTCGCTGGATCCGAATAACCCGAAGCAGAAAGTCGTGGCAGAACCGCTCACCGCGCCCGGCGCGGACGTGGACGCACCGCGGCTTGCTCTGCGCACTGGCGGCTATTGGTTGGCGGTGGCCCGCTCGCTCGATGCGCCCAAGAGCAAGCCCAAGCTCCACCCGAGCGACGCTGGGTCGGAATCGATTGAAGGCGACTCGCTGCTCGACATCGGCACGCGGCGCATCGAGGTGACCAAGCTCGACGCGCAGGGTAAGGCCGTATCTTCTGCGCTGGTGGTGACGGCACCGGGCGCGCGTCCCATGAGCTTCGAACTGGCGGCCGCGGCTGACGGCAGCGCGTACGTCGGATTTCGCAGCGACGACACTACCCCGGGTGCTGCGGGCGGCGCGCTCGAACTCGTGCACGTGAAGCTCGACGGCAGCTTCGAAAAGCTCGAGCTCAGCGGCGACTCGAACGGCACCGGGACCCCTTCGTTCATCGTCGATCCGAGCACACCCGACAAGCTCTGGTTGACTGCCGCCGGCGAAAACGGCGCGACGTTCTTCGGTCGAGTTCTACCGCGCAGCGCGCTTTCGGCCGACAGCGTCGTGCGCGGCGCAGATCTAATCGCGGCGCGCGACGGAAAATTGCTGCTTTCGCGTGCCAAAGGCACCGCGGCAGAGCTCAGCCTCGTGACCTGCACCGAGTGAAGCCTGCTCGTCAAACCAGTGGCGGGCTGGGCACGATCTCGAGCGCGCCGAGCTCGCCGGACCAATCGATGCCGAGCGCCGCGGACAAACCCGACGCGAGCTTTTGTCCGAAACAGCGCGCGACGATTTCGCAGCTCAGGTCCAGGCCCAGAGCGCTGGCGCGCGCGCTCAGGAATTTGCCCGAGGCGCACCAAGGGTCGCGCGAGTTGGCGCGGGCGGCCGGGCAAAACGCGCTGATCTCAGCCGCCAAATCCGGAGTTGCCGCGATCTCTTCCTCGCCCAACAAGCCGGCCCGCGCGAGCAGCCACACGCCGTTGCCGATCGCTGCGACGAATCGTGCGCTTTGCGTAGCTTGCACGAGCCAAGCCAAAAATTCGGGCTCTTCCGCGGCGCGGCGCGCGCCATAGCCGCCCGGAACGATCAGGCACTCGCAGCCGCTGTGCGCGCTGGCAACGTGCGTGGCGTGCAGCGTCAGCGTGCTGCGCGTGGCGACCGGACCGATGCGCGCGGCTACCAAATCGATCCTGAACGGCTGAAAATTCCATTGCCGCCCCGCGCTCGACAGCACGCTGATCGGACCGGCCACGTCCAGCAGCTCGACTTCGTCGAACAGCGCGATGGCGGTCGCATAGGGCTTGGTGCGCATCGGCTAGACGTCGAGCAGCGTGCTGCCCGTGGTGCTCCGGCTCTCCAGGGCGCGGTGCGCGGCTCCGGCTTCCGCCAGAGGAAAACGCTGACCAATTTCGATCTTCAGGCCGTCGCGAATGGCTTGAAAGAGCGAGCTTGCGCTGGCCAGTAACGCTTCGCGCGTGGCCACGTAGGTAAATAGCGTCGGGCGCGTCACGTACAGCGAGCCTTTTTGCGCGAGCAGCGCCAGATCGAAGGGTTCGGGCTTGCCCGAAGCGTTGCCGAAGCTGACCAGCATGCCCCGTGGCTCGAGGCAGCCGAGCGAGCCCATGAACGTCACCTTGCCGATCGAATCGAACACGACGGGCACCCCGTGGCCGCCCGTGAGCTCGCGCACGCGCTCCGGGAAATCTTCGCCATCGAGCACGATCACCTCGTGGCAGCCGTGCGCGCGTGCGAGCTCCCGCTTGGCGGCCGAGCCGACGCTGCCAATCACACGTGCGCCGAGCTTGTTCAGCCACTGGCAAGCGATCAGCCCAACCCCACCGGCGGCAGCGTGAAACAACACGGTCTGCCCAGCCGCTACGGGGAACGTACGATGGATCAGAAACTCCGCGGTCATTCCCTTGAGCAGCGCGGCCGCGGCCACGTCGTCCGAAATATCGTCGGGTAAGGGCACCAGGCGGTCGGCGGCGACCACTCGCGCATCGGCATAAGCGGCCGGCGCGCCGGCTCCGGCGTAAGCCACGCGTTCGCCCACCCGGATGCAGGTCACCCCGGGCCCGATTTGTTCCACGACGCCCGCCGCCTCCGAGCCAAGGCCGGAGGGCAGGGGGACTGGGTACAGCCCGCTCCGATGGTAGGTATCGATGAAGTTCACGCCGATTGCGCGGTGGCGCACCAGGGCTTCGCCTGATTTCAGCTCCGGCAGCGTGATCTCCTCGAGCTCGAGGACCTCGGGACCGCCGGTTCGAGTGAAGCGAATGGCGCGTGTCATCTGCTGTCGAAGGGTAGCTTCTGTGGTATCCCAAAGGAAGTACGCATGTCGTCCGATCCTGGCTTCGAGCTCAAGCCGACAGCTTCCCCGCTGCCGGCCGCCGAGCGTGAAAAGCTGATGAAAGATCTCGGCTTTGGGCGCGTGTTCACCGAGCACATGGTGATCATTCGCTACCGCGCGCCGGAGGGCTGGGGCAAAGGCTTGCTATCGCCGTACGCACCCATCTCGCTCGATCCGGCCGCCTCCGTCCTTCACTACGGCCAGGCGATCTTCGAAGGCTTCAAGGCCTATCGCCAGCCGGATGGCGGGATCTCGACCTTTCGTCCCACCGCCAACGGCCAGCGTTTCAACAATTCCGCAGCCCGCCTGGCCATGCCCGCACTGCCCGTCGAGCGCTTCGTCGAGGCCGCGGACCTATTAATCCGCCAAGAGCATGCGTGGGTCCCGCCGAACCCGGGCGAAAGCCTCTACTTGCGGCCGTTGATGATCGCGACGGAAGCCGCGCTCGGCGTGCGCCCGGCCAAAGAATACCTGTTTCTGTTGTTCGGCTCGCCGTCGGGCGCCTACTTCGCGCAAGGCGTGAAGCCACTCACGGTTTGGTTGAGCAAGGAATACGTGCGGGCTGCGCCGGGTGGGACGGGTGAAGCCAAGTGCGCTGGCAATTACGCGGCGAGCCTGATCGCTCAGCAGCAAGCGCTCGACGCGGGCTGCCAACAAGTGGTTTGGCTCGATTCCGTGCACAAACGCTTCGTCGAGGAGATGGGCGGCATGAACCTGTTCTTCGTCTACAAAGATGGTGACTCCTCGCGTCTGGTCACTCCCAAGCTCACCGGGACACTGCTCCCAGGCATTACTCGCGACAGCCTGCTCACGATCGCCAAGGATCTCGGCTACGCGACCGAAGAAGCGACCATCGGCATCGACGATTGGGAGCGAGATTTGAAGAGCGGTATCCTCACGGAGGTGTTTGCCTGTGGCACCGCCGCCGTGATCACGCCGGTCGGTGAGGTGAAATTCGATGGTGGCGGCTGGCTGGTAAATGGCGGGCAGGCGGGCCCAGTCGCGCAGCAGTTGCGTGAGGCGCTGCTCGCGATACAGCACGGAACCGCACCGGACGTGCATGGTTTCATGCACCGCGTGCTTTGAAATTGGGGGCGTGGAACCAATTGCGTCCCGCCGCCCCAGCCCCACTCCGCAACGACGCAATTCGCGGGCCCTTAGCGCAGGAAAAGTTCCAGACGCGGTGCTAGGCCGCCGTCCAGGCCGGTGTCGAAGCTTGCGCCGGGACCTTGGCTGCCGCTCGCGATGAGGGCGATGCCGAAGTCGCGCTCGGGGTTTTGGGCGGCGAAACGCAGCAGTTCCGTGACGTCGATTCGCACGACTCGAGCGGGCGAAGGGGTGATGTGTGCGCGAGCATAGGGCGGGGCGAGGTTAGGCTTGTCAGACCAGCGCTGCAGGGTTTGCGGCTGCCAGTCGGCTTCGATGCGCCAGGCTTCGAGCGTCACGGGCGTATCAGCCGCGGGGCTGCCTGCTCGCGGTGAGAGTGCGATGAATGCTTGAAGCGGAGCGCCGCGCGCACGCCATTCGCTGGGAAACTTCAGGTACAGCGCGCTGCGACCGCGAGGTCCGCCGAAGCGGATGTCGCCGCTCGCGCCCGAGACAGTGCCGTCTGCGGTCAACGCCACCATGCTGCTCGGGGGACTGACGAGTCGCTCGCTCGCGCCCGTTGCCTCACTCGAAAATCGCGCGGCCGTGTCCGTTTTCGGAGGCGCGCAACCGCTCGAGCCGAGGGCGAGAGCGATCAGTTGCGCGACGTGCCAAGATTTCACTGTTTTCTTCCTCGGCGGCGAGCCAGCAGGATCTCCGCGGCGGTGGCCTGACGCGCCGCGCTTCGACTCGAACTCGAAACAGGCGCGGCCTGACCGTCTCGCTCCGGCCCTGCTGGTGGTTGAGACGCCCTGGCAAAGCGCGGCGTGGGGGCGGCAGGACTACTCACTGGGCGTGGGGTCAGCGTGAGCCCGTCGGGCGGGGTCTCGGCGGGCTTGACCTCGCTGCGCGCCTTGGCCTGGCGAAGCGCTGCTAGGCTCTGCGCGGTGCTGCTCGTCACGAG
>Ga0302321_100005449_pt1 | contig 11141 bp, 10 predicted proteins | sample Fen_T0_1_FD_202505 | JGI IMG/M metagenome (GOLD analysis project Ga0302321, IMG submission 202505) | Peat permafrost microbial communities from Stordalen Mire near Abisko, Sweden - Fen_T0_1 | ecosystem: Environmental > Terrestrial > Soil > Wetlands > Permafrost | place: Sweden: Abisko...
CCCGAGTCACCACCGCTGGCGTCATCAGCCAATTCGACGTTCCCACGACCAATGCCCAGAGCGGCTTCATCACGGCGAGCTCGAGCGCGCTTTGGTTCAGCGAGCATTTCAGTGGCAAAATCGGTCGTCTCATTCCTTAGGGCCCGCAGAGGGCCAAGTGGTGATCGCGGTCGAGGCGCCCGGAGGGGGCGTGTTCGACCGCCGCCCGAATTACCGCGACGGCGGCTGCGAAAACGACCATGAAGCGCGGACGACCCGACCCTCCGGACCGTAGGCTCAGGCATAGAAGATCGTTCGGATCCACGTGCTGTGGGGGGCGCGCCGGGTTCCGACGGGCCGCGCTGGCGCGACTGTGAACGTTGACACGGCGAGTGTCCGCGCTGGACAGCGCCGAGTCGCAACGCCGACGAAGAAACGCCTGTCTTGTCGAGAAAACATCGCTCACGGGTAGTCTCGAGAGTTTCACCGGTCATGGCACATCGCCTGCAACGCGAGTGCATACCTCGCGGTGGTTGGGGCACGTCGCCCCCTTCGCTCGTGAGCATTTTTAGACGAAAGGCGGCACTCATGTTCAAAAAGGCACTGCTCACATTCTTGACCCTGGTCGGCCTAACTACGTTCGGCGCCAATGCCCATGCGCTGACGCTGACCTGCACTGTGGATCAGGTCTACTTCGATTCGAACCGAATGATCGTCAGCTGTGTTGGCAACTCCAACCTCTACTACGCATTTCTCAACGCGCCCGGCTGCAGCACTGCGTCGGTCGACACGCTCAAGACCTGGACCAGCATGTTGTCGGCCCAGCTTCTCTCTGGCAAGCCCGCCGAGCTCAACTACAACGCAGCGACTTCGACCTGCGGCAGTCCCACGGTCATCTCCGTGAAAATGCGCCTGCGATAGTCCAGAAGATGCCATTTTACAGGAGAAATTCATGCGATATCCGAATTCGGGCACACGCAGACGGTCGATCTCGCTCTTAGCAATCGTGGCCACCGTGTTGGCGTTGACGACTCGTCCCGCGCACGCGCAGCTCTCCGTCGGGGAAGCGGCGATCGCCGCAAAGACGGCGTTCGACGATGCCAAGGCGCTTTACGATCTCTATAAGAGCGGTCAGGCATTCTTCAGCCCACAACCGACCACTGCGGACCTGATTGCCGCGGCGGTCCGTGACATCGAGAACCTGGTCACTGGCACAGCGGCCGCACAGCAGTACGCGGCGGCGAGGACGGCGATCGAGGAATACCAGACGGCGGTCGCCTCGGGCCTGCCCAGCGGCTCGCTGGCGCAGTTCGACCGCGATGCTCAAGCGGCATTGAACGGGCTCGAGGCCCTGATTGGATCCAACGTGGATGTCCGATACGCGCATGCGCTCGGGCCTGTTTACAACGCACTCCTTGCCATTTACCTCGAAGTCCACCTGATGGGTCCTAGCTGGGGCTCGACGACGCCGCAGGCCCGTCTCGAGATGGACTTCATCACCCGTGCTCGCACCGGCCTTCAGCTCGATTACGACATGGTTGGTGCCAAGTTGGTCGGCGGAGTAAACACGACCAGCGGGAGCCAGCTCGGTCGCTGGGTCCTCCTGGCGTCGGCGGGAGGTGCCATCGCCACGACCGACTCGCTCGCGGCCAGCTATTTTCAGACTGATCAGGCCGTCCAGGGGATCCAGCGCGCCGCCGCCGCTCTGTTTTCGATTTTGCAGCGAACGGCGGTCGATCCCTCGCTACTGCAGGGGACCGGGGGCTCGTCGGTCAGGGTCGATGTCTCGGGCTGGACGGACAACTGGCGCGGGTACCCAGACGCAATCTGGACCAGCATCCAACCTTATGTGTTCAGCAGTAACCCAATCGGGATTAGGCCTTGCCCGCCGGATTTCGGCATGGTCTCGGTGTGGCAGCTCCCCGTTGCCGGGTTTGCTGGATTTCTGTGCTCTCCTTTGCTCGGCACGCCGACGGCAACGGCGGTCACGAGCTACGTTCGTAGTGTCGTCAACGGGACATGCTCTTCAAGCGGGTTCTGCTCGGAGCTGACTACCTGTTCGAGCACCGATATCGCGTCGTCTTTGACGTTCGGCCTCGCGCAATGCGTGCACCGACTCGAACCGGGGCTCGAGATCATGCCCGCGCGCGGTCCCGATGCGCCGGTCTTCAAGCATTTCGACGTGCTCCCTCCCGCCGGCGCATTCTACGATTTGCCGCCGCAATTCGTGCTCACGGGCTTCGATCCGACCGACTACCCCCATCGGAACTTCACCTACATCATTGCCTCGGTCTACCCGGCAATGATGACCTATACGCCGCTACTCAACTTGCCCATGATGCTTTGATGGCTCAGGAACGTAGCTAAATTAGAACGAGGCGCCTCTCGAAAGCGAGGCCATCGGGGCTGGAAGAACGTCGACATTTCGCGCCATGCAGCTCGGCAGGGACGCAGCAGCGCCGCCGCGCCCGTTTCGTTCCTTCAGCCTTACGCTGCGCGGCGCTCGAGCGCGGTCACACATCAGATCGAGCAGTTGGCCCAAGTCACTGCCTCGCTCGCGCACTGGCCGTCCCAGGCGACTTGGCAACAATAGGGATCCACGTTGGCGGCGCAAACGTTGTGGATGGTGGCGTCCGTATTGCGAGCAGCGTCGGTGGACCCCTGGGAGGAGGCACATCCATACGGCGCTTCGATCAGCTTGTCTCCCGTGGTGCACACGCTGTGAGCCTCCCTGGTATAGACGGCGCTGCAGATGGGACGATGCAGGAATGCCACGGAACCGAATGTGTCACTGAGGTGACCGTCACCCGACGACGTAACACCCCAGATTGGTCCCTTGAACACCACTGGTTTCCCGTTGAACAGGATGGAATTCATGGTGAATGAAGGACCGCCCGAATCGCCATCGCAGGTGTGTCCACCGCTTGGAAGCGAGACGGTAGGCCCACTCACATGCGGTATGATGTTCAAGTTGGCGTCTACCAGATCGCCGCTGGTCGACGCTCCGCTGGTATCCAAGGCGAACATCCAACTAAAGAACCTTTTTTGGCCAAAGTCGCTCGTCTCCGAGCAACCATATCCGTAAGTGTTGACCGTCTGTCCATTGAGAAACGGTGGGGTCCGGGGTCGGGGGATCGTCTCGGCGATCGGGTCGGGGCTTGGCACGACCGCCACCGGCACCGGTTGCGCGAGGAGAAGTAAGGCGATGTCATCGTTGCCAGAAAAGTCGGCAGTCCTGTGAGTGTGGGACAAGGTCCACCTCCCCAGGTCACCGCCCGTGAAACCGGTAGGCCCGAAATTGAAGATCTGCTGGACCGTGTAGCCATTGGCACCGTCAGCTTCCGTTCCCTTGCCCGGGAAATAAGTGGGGTTCTTGGTCAGCGCGTTGGAGAAGGCGACACAGTGAGCCGCCGTCAAGACCCAGCGCGGCGCCACCAGAGTCGCCGTGCACGACCCACGAGTATCGCTGAAGACACCCACTGCTGGATCAGCGCTCGTCAGAGTGCCTCCCATGATGGCATTCCCCTCCTGAGAGACGTCCCCCTCGATCGGCGTCGCCACCTCCCCGCAGCCGGCGAGAGCGGATAGACCAATGCCTGCGACGACAGGTGCAGCGCTGATCAGTGCGCGTGTGTTTGCGATTGGGGTCCAGAATGCATGGTTCATCATGAGGCCTCGCGTCCTTCGATTGCACCCGTCGGAGAGATCCGACCTCGGCGCCGGCACCCCAGCACGGAGCGTGCCCGCCGCGCTTCTCAACAAAGCTCGACGGTTCCCCACGGACGGCGGACGCTCGACTGTCCACCCTGTGCACAGACCTGTGCGCGGTTGACAGTCTGGTGCTCGAACCGCGTATGCCCACAATCTCGCTCACCGATGACCCGGCGGCGGGCCGCGAGTTCAGGAGCCGGGCTCGGACCGCCACACCCATTGGGTCTTCCTATCCCCTCGGAGCTTGGGCTCACCCCGGCTTGGGGGCGGAATCGATCCCCGCCCGATCAATTCGTGCGCACGCTACCTCAACTGGAAAGCTCGGCGTCCAACTGCTGGTAGCAGGCCTCCATGCCCTGGTCCATGCCGGAAGCGATCGCGCCATCACAGGCCTCTTTCGAATCGTACGTTTGCGTGATGCGCATCGTGGTGACGCTGCCTTCCTCGGCGAACTCGTGCTTTTCCAGCAGCGAGCCGATCTCTTGACCAGACCCCAGCGCCATCTTTTCGGTGTGAACGGCCAGTTCGTACAGGACGACCTCCGTGAATTTGCCCCGGAGCGTCATGGCCGGGTCGGCCTCGTCGCTCTTCCAGGCCACGTCGAGCGCGCCGCCCACGCGAGGCTCGCATTGGCAAGTGGTCAGGGTCCAGCCTGGCGGAGGAAGCATCCAACGGCGCATCTTATCCGGGGTGAACATGGCCTCCCACACCAGGCGACGAGGCGCGTTGAACGCGCGGATGAGGACGATAGTGGTGTCCGTGGGCGTGGAGATGTGCAGGTTTTTGGGGGAGGTGGCGGGGATGGGGTTCATGAGCTGGTCCTTGTGACTGACAGTTGGAAAGTGAGAGAGGCCGCGGCGAGGCGGCAGTGAAAACGCTCAGCGGCGACGAGTCCGCGATTTCTCCTCGGAGCTCATCTCATCGAGCAGCGAGTCCAGCGCTTCGAAGCGGGCCTCCCAGCTCCGGCGGAACGACTCGGTCCAGAGCATCGCCTCCTTTAGCGGCGCGGCCTCCAACCGGCAGAAATGCTGCCGCCCGGCGACGCGGCGACGGACGAGCTTGGCGTGTTCCAGCACGCGCACGTGCTTGGTAGCCGCCGGGAAAGTCATTTCGAGGGGTGCGGCAAGCTCGCTGAGGTTGCGCTCCCCGCCCGACAGTTGGCGGATGATTGCCCGCCGGGCCGGGTGGGCCAAGGCGTGAAACACGAGGTCCAGCCGGGGCGAGCGATCCAAAACCATATGGTTTAGTATACCAACTGGTTTCACGAGATCAAGCGCGAAGATTACCCTCTAGAAATTCGTCCGAGGTGAGCGTTGAGCGAAACTTGCCCTTCGGGTCGAGGCGCCTGCGCAGGGCGCGGTAGTCATGGGGAGTGGCGATGCATCTTCAACACGGTGACAAGGTGCGGACCCCGGCTCGGACGCTTCCTGGCTTACGCCACTAGGGGATTTGGGGATGCCAACGACGCCGCCGAAGAGAAACGAGAGAGTCCACAGCTTCAAGGGTATGAGCCATCCAAAGCCAACTCAGTCAGCGACCGGTAGACGACCCATTTGAACACGATGCCCGTGGCATGCGAGTCTCTTTGGACTAGCAACACGAGCTCGGAGAGCGTGATTTGAAAAATGGTAGATCGTCGCGGTCAGGGCCATCGCGCACTTTAGAGCCCGGTCTTAGAGTCTTCCCCGGAGAAGGATTCAGAATTTCACAGTGCGCGCTTCATGACGGCCTTGCCCGCCAGCCAATACACACTGGTTGCATCGACGGCAATATCGACCATCGAGCTCTGACCCGACGCCAACGTCGTGGGAGTTCCGCCAAGCTTGGAGACCATCATCACGGTCGATGATCCGAGGTAATAGACATTGTTGGCATCGATGACCAGAGGACCAGCCGCACCCGAAGCCACGAGAGTGGTCGGGGTGCTGCCGCTGGTCAATGCCTTCATCAGCGCACCCGCGAGGCTGTAGTAAACGTAGGAACCATCGACAGCGAGGAAATTCCCGTCCGCGCTCGCAGCGATGGTCACGATCGAACCGCCGGCGACGGGCTGTTTTGCGATTCCCTTGCCCGACGTGCCCCAATAGACGTTCGTGCCTTGAACGGCGACCCCCTTCGGAATGCCGCCGAGCATCTGAGAGTCCGTCAACTTGGTTGCTGTACCGCCGGACTTTGCAATTCGAGACGCGTCCTCGATGTCGTAGTTGGTGAAATAGACGTTTGCGGCATCCACGGCGAGGAAACGCCAAGTTTGAGGTGGGTAGCTCGCGTTGCCCAAGGACGCGACGATCTGTGTTGCCGCTCCCCCAGCAAGCGGCGCTGCCATCAACCTTCCAATTGCAAGCCCGTTGCAACCTCCATCGCGCGCAACTCCGTAGATGTTGGTCGAGTCGAGAGCAAGGCCCATCACGCCGCAGCCACCGCCGAAGGTCACCCAGCCGGTGCTGCCCCCGCCCGTAGGAATGCTGTTCACGCCCGTGGATGAATCGGTCCAGTAGACCGTGCTGCTCGAGACCGCGATGTTGACCAGCGTCGAACTCGAGGTGAAGAGCGCAAATGGCTGGCAAACGCCGCCCGAACAGGACGCACCCTGACAACTGTGCCCGCAAACGCCGCAGTTGAATTTGTCGTTCTGGTAGTTCGTGCAATTGTCGTTGCACAGGTTGGGCGTCGACGCCGGACACGCGCAGGCCGAGGTTTGACAGGTCTGTGGAGCTGGACAGGTCGTCGCGGTACCCCAGGTTCCGGCGGTCGTGCACGACTGCAGATCGGCATTTGTGCACTTCGTTTGGCCCTGCGCGCAAACCCCTGTGCACGCCGAGCCAACGCCCGAGCCAACGCAGGTCTGGTTGGTGCAGGCGGCGGCCGCCGGCCAGGTACCAGACTGGCTGCACGTTTGCTGAGCGTTCAAACCCGCGCACTGAGTCGTGCCGGGGGTGCATTGCGCCCCGCATACATTGGCAGTCACGGCCTCGTCGTGCCAACCGCCGCTCGCGGAGCATGTCTGTGGAACCACTCCATTGCATCGCGTCTGCGGCGGCGCGCAAACGCCCTGGCACGCGCCGCCCACGCAGACCGAGTTCGTACATGTGAGCGACGCACACGGATCGGTCTTGCAGGCACCAGCTTCACAATCGCACGTGATCACGTGCGATTTGTAACGGCACTTGCCTACCGCACAACTGCCGGGTGTATCGTAACTCTTGAATTGTGATGCGTTGAGACAATCAGCAGCGGGCGGATCGTCACATGCCATACCGGCGCACGGATCCGAAGGCGGCTCTCCCCCTGTACCGCTTCCGGTGTCGCCGCCGGGATTGCCGCCCATACTGGCACCACCATCGCCCACGGGGGAGCCTGAATGTCCATTGCCACCCGATGAGCTTCCGCCGGCCGAGCTTCCGCCGAACGGGTTTACGGATGGGCCGCCGCCGAGACCCGCGTCATTCTCGTCTCCGGCGTGATAGGTCGGCAGCTCCGTCGCCTGTATCGTCGCCGAGACACAAGCGCCGAAGTTGTCGCAAGTGTTGCCGTCTCCGCAGGTCGAGACGGCGTTGCCTTCGGCGTCGACCGTCAGCTTTTCCGAACAACGGGCACTCAATACGACATTGAACGTCGCCACGCGATCGGCGGGGATTTGCGTGACGATCGCGTCACGTCGATCGAGCGGGACACCCGCGGCCCAACCCGTTACGCTGATTTTGGCCTGAGCCGTGGCATCACCGTTGGAAACGATCGCCACCGTCGTCGGCAGCTCGACCTCCTTGGGCACTCGGTAATTGTTCGAGAGCAAGCTTCGCTCATCGGCGCTGACTTCGAGTTGTAGGCGGTCGAGCATCAGTGGGCCGTCGCTAGACACCACCAACATCAAGCCGCCGCGGGAAGGAGTAGTTTCCCCGCAAGCCGAGATCGCGCAAACAGCGAGTAGACACGACGTGCTCGCTGCAAGCCAACGCCGCCTCTGCCTCGTCTTCACAGAGCGCCTCCGAGTGGCAGGTACACCGTCGCCAGCTTGCCGTCGGGATGCGTGCCCGAGGATTCTTGAGGCTTGAGCAAGAAATAGCCTCCGACGGCCGCCCCGGCGACGACGACTGCGCCACCTGCAAGCCAAAACCAAGTCGTGGAACCGTGGCTGTCATCCTCGAGAGTGATTTGCAGGCTGCGGGCGCTCCCAGGCAGGAGCTGCATGTGTGATTCGTAGGGCTTCTTGTCCGTCGCGGTCACGCGGATGCTGTGCTCCCCGACCGCCAAGGGGCCTTCCCATCGCTGCGAAGCCAACACTTTGCCGTCAATCGCGATGATGTCCCGCACGCCCGAGGTCGTAATGCTCAAGCGCGCGGACGCGACGCTTACGGTAGGCAATGGGGTCAAATAGACTTCCACTTCGAGCTCTCCGCCGCCAGATACGTCGAGCCTCTTTTCGAATGGCTCGAACCCGGTTTGCTCGACGCGCACGCGCCGCGACCCGAGATCGAGCAACAACGGTTCGGACAATGGCACTTGCCCCAACTGTGCTCCATCGACGAATACGGTTGCACCCGTCGGCGCACCCGTCAGCTTCACGCTCACGTAAAACGCGCTCAGCGCGCTTTGAGTGTCGAACGCGCTCTTTCGTTGCTCCGCCGAAATGGCGTTGCCGCCCTCTTTCAAATAGCGCCCGATCAGTGTTGCCGCGCGCGAATAGTGGCGGAGCTCTTTCTCGCAGGCCGCCATGTTCCAGAGCAACCGCGCATCGTGAGATAGATCGTAGGCGCGCGAAAATTTCGCCAGCGCGCCGGGACTGTCGCCATCCTCGAAGAGCAAGCGCCCACTCTCGTAGGCGGCTTTGGCTTCCCCCGCGAGCGATTGTGCAAGCGACGGTGGCGCAGCGCCCTGCGCAGCAGCCGGAAGCAAGCACAAGGAAGCGAAGAGGCAGGCTACGAGCAGCCTTGACTGACCGCTGAAAGACGTCATTGAATCGTCATTTTGAGGGGGTTAGTCGTGGAAGTCGGCGTAGCGGGTTTTGCCACGACCGTCTTCGGCTGTGGCAAGGCCCGCGGGACCTCTGCCGATGTCGCCGTTGCCGGCCGCGAAACGTCTGAAGCAGTGCGCTTGGGCCCGGTTGAAGACGAGCTCGTTGCGCGCGGAAGCGCGGCAGGAGCCGTCGACGCGCTCATGGCTGCCAGAGTCTGCGCGGGCGTGCTGCTCGCTTGCGCGATAGGTGCCGCCGCGGTCTCGACGACGATCGCCGGCCTCGAGAGCAGAACTTCAGCGGCGGACTGCGGGACTGACGGCACTGCGCTGGATGCCAACGCCGAGCCGTGCCCGACAGAGCGCAGCAGCGCGACAACACCGACAGCAAGGACCGGAACGGCCACCAGCGCAACTGCGATCAAAACCACTCGACGTCGAGCGGCCGGGGGCGGATTGGTCTGACCCCAGGAGGCCAACGTCTGTGGCGACGGAGATGCCGACTCGGAATTTGCAGCGTCGGACGACGGCGGCAGTTGGGTTGAAACTGCCGACATGCCTGCTCGTTGCAACACGCGACCGATGCGCTCGACCGACGCTTTCGAGCGGCGCGGCGCAAACTCGAACAACGCGAACGCGAGTTCGGCCACGGTCTGGTAGCGCGCGCCGCGGTTCTTCCTCAAACACTTGAGCACCACCTCTTCGAGGCCAGGCGGGGCGTGCGCGCAGACGACTCTCAGCGGCACTGGTGGCGCGGTGACTACCTTCAAGACGAGCTCGGCCATGGTTTCGCCCGGGAATGGCAAGCGCGCCGAAACCAGCTCGTACAGCACCACGCCCAGAGCCCAAATGTCGCCGCGCGTGTCGACATCCTTTGCCGACTCCATTTGCTCGGGCGACATGTAAAGCGGCGAGCCCATCGTTGCGGTCGTGCTCGTGATGCCGACGCCGGAGCCACCGAGCCCCGTCAATTTCGAAATTCCGAAATCCAACACCTTCACCGCGAGGCCGCCATCCGGTCGCTCGATCACGAATAAATTGGCAGGCTTCAGATCTCGGTGGACGATGCCCAGGGTGTGAGCCTCGGCAATCGCCTCGCAGGCTTGCAGCACAAATTCGACCGCTTGCTCAATCGGTAGCGCACCCCGCTGCGTCAGCCACACCGAGAGATCGACGCCCTCCAGATACTCCATGACCATGTACGGAGCACCACTTTCGAGGTTCCCGACGTCCGAAACGCGCGCGACATGCTCGCTCTTGATCTTCACTGCGGCGCGCGCCTCGCGATCGAAGCGCGCCACGGCTTCGGGGTTGAGCAGTGCTTCGGGTAGTAAAAACTTCAGCGCGACACGCTCACCGAGTTGCAGGTGGTTCGCCGCGACGACCACCCCCATCCCGCCGCGGCCAAGCACGCGCTCAATGCGGTACTTTCCCGCGAGAACCTGACCCTCCGTGACCTCCATAGGTTGCCCGCTCTTTATAGCACAGGTGCATCGCCCCCGACCCTCGTCACGCGCCCGAAAACGACGAGTCACGAGCAAGCTAGTCGCCCATCGAGCATCGGATAGGAAGCCCAAACGGTCTGGCGGTCAGAGCCGAGCTCGTGAACTTGCTCCCCCGCCGCGGGTCATGGGAGCCTCGCGGGGCGTCAGGCGCGCTCTAACCGTTTGTTAACGTGAAGTTTTTGGTCAAAGCCACTGCCCGGCAGCTGGCGGGCTGATAAGGGGAAGCCAGGCACGAGGTGCTTCCCTCCTTGTCACAGATCCCCGTCATTCCACTGTCGGGCCCAGAGCGCGCTGAGCAGGTCCGCGCCGGGCTGGCGACGCTTCTCGGCAACGAGGCGCTCTAAGTAGTCGCGGAACTATTGTTGCGCCCGAGCGGCGGTCGCCAGCTGCTCAGGGCTTGGCCGGTTCTCGAACACGACGAAAATATCCCTGACGATGGCAGGGAACTGCGCCTGCTCATCACGAGGCACGCCGAGCTGCTCGCGGCCCCCGCGACTCTGATGGCCGGCGTGAATCAACATCCGGTACACTCGACTCGAGCCCCCAATCTTGGTCATTTCGGAATTGGCGAGCCGGGGTCGCCGCTGGCGGATCCGCCCGCGCTTTCGGCGTTTGGCGAAGGCGCGGGCCCCGCGCTGCCGCCCGATCCGGCCGGAGTGGACGAGCCGAGTTGAATCCAACTTCCATCGTCGAAATCGACGCCAGGCAAATTCGGATCGCGCATTGGCGGCGCTCCCGCTTGCGGACTCGTAAGGCCCACGTTCGACGTCGCGCCGCCACTCGACGGTGAAGTCTCGAGGTTCACGCCACCGGCGCTGCTGGCCGTTGTTCCGCCGAATGCGCCCGCCGACGCGCCCGATGCGCCGCCGCGCGAGCTGCCTCCGCCTGCAGGACTTGGCGGCAGTCGCCCGCCATCACTTCCTTCCACGGTCCCACCGCAGCCCACGAGAGACGAAGCTACGAAGAACCCAATCACGACGCATCTGCTTTTCATTC
>Ga0302321_100005450_pt1 | contig 11140 bp, 5 predicted proteins | sample Fen_T0_1_FD_202505 | JGI IMG/M metagenome (GOLD analysis project Ga0302321, IMG submission 202505) | Peat permafrost microbial communities from Stordalen Mire near Abisko, Sweden - Fen_T0_1 | ecosystem: Environmental > Terrestrial > Soil > Wetlands > Permafrost | place: Sweden: Abisko...
AGCTCCAAGCCCCCGTCACGCACCGAAAGGCCCGTGCCCGCGTCCAAGCCCGTCGGACTGTCGGAGATGCGGTTACAGTAAGGGTCACACGGGTCGGTCGCAACGCAGCTGGCACTGCTACCGAGTGCCTGGAACCGAAATCGACTGTTGCTCACGGACACGCTCTGCGTTTGCGTCCCGCGGACCGCGCAGGTGCTCCAGGCGGAACCCACGCAGCTGCGGGTCCCCATCGAGCACGTCACGTAGTCGTCCGTACGCGTGATTACCTTTCCGCAATCGACGACCTGCCCGGGGGTAGTACAGATGCAGCCCTCGTTGGGCGTCGCACACGGATCTGGTGCACTTGCGCCAAAAAAGTCGCTCTGGTCGCCCGCCGAGGGAGTGGCGTGCCTGCCCTTGGAACAAGCGGCAAGCGGCAAGCACAGGCAGACCGCCGCGAGCGCAATCGAAGGCGGCTGCAACGCGAGCGTGCCGAGCGAGCTTCGAATCCAGCGCAAGAGGCGAACGCTCACCGTGGCGCGCTCAAGGGGTTCGCTCCGCGCGCACCTCGGCATCATTGAACGAGAGAACGGACTGGTCGGCTAGCGCGTAAGGGGCAAAAGTGCTCCGCCGCGTCGCGCGCCGGCGTCGCGCCGGCACTCGTTCGCCGATCCCCGCCCCCTACTTGCTCTTACTCGCGGGCGATGGGGACGGCCGGACCCACACCTGGGTTGGGACGTTCAGGCGGCCAATCGCCATAGATTCACTCGGCCGCAGCGGGCGACGCGGCGGCGCGCAACTCGGTCAGGATCGCTTCCACGTTCTTCTTGGCGTCACCGAACAGCATTTGGGTGTTTCCCAGGAAGAAGAGCGGGTTTTCCACGCCCGCGTAGCCACTGGCCATGCTGCGCTTCATGACGATGGTGGCCTTGGATTTCCAGACCTCGAGCACCGGCATGCCGTAAATGGGACTCGAGGTGTCGCTGAGCGCGCCTGGGTTCACGATGTCGTTTGCGCCGATCACCAACACCACGTCCGTGTTCGGAAAATCTTGGTTGATCTCCTCCATCTCGAGCACGATGTCGTACGGCACCTTTGCCTCTGCCAAGAGGACGTTCATGTGGCCCGGCAAACGGCCTGCAACCGGGTGAATCGCGAAGCGCACCTTGATGCCTTGCTTCTGCAGCAGCGACGCGATTTCGTAAACGGGGTACTGGGCGTGCGCGACGGCCATCCCGTAGCCGGGCACGATCACGACTTGCTTGGCGTCACGCAGCAGAGTCGCGGTCTCGCTTGCCGTCACCGACACGACCTCACCCTGCGGCTCGTTGCCGGCGCGCTTGGCCGGGGCGGCGCCCTCCTCCGCGCCAAAGCCGCCGAAAATCACGCTCCAAAACGAACGATTCATCGCCCGACACATGATGTAACTGAGGATCGCACCGCTCGAACCCACTAGTGCGCCGGTGATGATCAGCAGGTCATTTTCGAGCATGAAGCCGGCCGCCGCAGCAGCCCAACCCGAGTAGCTGTTGAGCATCGAGACCACTACGGGCATGTCGGCGCCGCCGATGGCCAGCACTAAGTGCACCCCCAGGAGCCCTGCGATACCGGTCATGATCGAGAGCGAGGCGAGGCCCTCGTGGCCAGGCGCAGCCAGGAAGCGCGCACCCAAACCGACGGTCAGCAACAACAGGAGCAGGTTGAACAGGTGCCGTCCGGGCAAGAGTAGTGGTTTGCTTCGAACCAGGCCCTTCAGCTTGCCGAACGCGACCACCGAGCCCGTGAACGTGAGGGCGCCGACGAACACACCCACGAACACCTCGACGGCGTGAATCATACCCTCGGCGTGGGTGGTGTCGGCGGTGCTGCCCAAATAGCTTGCGATCCCGACGAAAACCGCGGCCAAACCCACGAAGCTGTGGAGCACGGCGACCAGTTCCGGCATCGAGGTCATCTCGACGCGCAGCGCAAGCAGCGCGCCAATCGCACTGCCAACCGCGATGGCGACGGAGAGCGCGCCGTAGCTGTGCACGTGACCGCCTGCAGTAACGCCGAGCGCGAGCAACATGCCCGCAATGCCGAAGCCATTGCCGCGGCGTGCGGTCTTCTGCGTGCTGAGCCCGGCCAAGCTCAGGATGAACAATACCCCCGCAACCAGGTACGCGATCGTAGTGAGGCTTTCAGGCATGACGACTACCGTTGAAACATGCGCAGCATGCGCGTGGTGACCCAGAAACCGCCGCTGATGTTGATCGTCGCGAGCAGCACGGCAGCGGCGCTGAGCAGCGTTACGGGTGAAGTGATCGGTCCGGAGATCTGCAGCATTCCGCCAACCAGAATGATGCCGCTAATGGCATTCGTGACGCTCATCAACGGCGTATGCAGCGCCGGCGTGACGTTCCAGACGACTTGCCAACCGACGAAGCAGGCCAGCACGAATACGGTGAGGTGCGAGACGAATTCCTTCGGTGCCACCGAGCCCAGGAGGCCCAGCAGGACCAGCGCCAGCACGGCGAGGACTGCGTTGCGCAACGGATGACTGACCGGCACCTTGGGCGGTTCCGGCGCGGGGGCCGCGACGCTCTTCGTGGGTGATGCGGGCGGAAGGTGCATGGGCGCCGACTTGGGCGCGGGCCACACCAGCTTCCCCGCGTGAAGCACGATTGCTCCCCGCACCACTGCGTCTTCTAGATCGATGTGGAAGCTCTTGGCGCCGCCCATGTCCGCCAAGAGGTGCGTCAAATTGCTGCCGTAGAGCTGGCTCGCCGTGGGCGCCAAGCGGCTCGGCAGATCCACGTAGCCGATCACGGTCACCCCATGCTGAGTAACGACCTCACCCGGACGGGTCACCGCACAGTTCCCGCCTGCCTCTGCCGCGAGATCCACGATCACCGATCCCTGCCGCATGCTGCTGACCATGTCTTCGGTGATCAGCACCGGAGCTGCCTTGCCCGGAACGAGAGCAGTGGTGATGATGATGTCGACGTCCTTGGCTTGCTGTTCGAACAGAGCCATCTCGGCCGCGATGAACTCCGGGCTCATCGTCTTGGCGTAGCCGCCGGAACCTGCCCCGTCTTCCTTGATGCTGACCTCCAGAAACTCGGCGCCCATGCTCTGGATTTGCTCGCGCACCTCGGCGCGCGTATCGAACGCGCGCACGATCGCGCCTAAGCTGCGCGCAGCGCCGATTGCGGCGAGTCCGGCCACACCCGCGCCGATGACCAGCACTTTTGCAGGCGGCACTTTGCCGGCGGCCGTCATCTGCCCAGTGAAGAATCTCCCGTAAAAACTCGCCGCTTCGATCACGGCACGGTAGCCCGCGATGTTCGCCATCGAGCTCAGCGCGTCCATCTTTTGCGCGCGCGTGATGCGCGGAATTTGGTCCATGGCCAGCACTGTCGCCTGCCGCGCCGCGAGCCGTTCGACGAGCTCCGCATTCTTGGTCGGCCAAATGAAGCTGACCAAGGTGCCTCCCTCGCGCAGGAGCTCGGCTTCATGAACCTCGAGCTCTTGGTTGTGCTCGGGCGGTTGCACCTTGAGGATCAGTTCGTTCTGCGCCCACAGCTCGCGCGCGCCGTGCGCGATGGTCGCACCGATGGCCACGTAGTCAGCGTCGGCGAAGGACGCGCCTGCGCCGGCGTGGCTCTCCACCTGAACTTCGAAGCCGAGCTTCAACAGCCGGCTCACCGTATCCGGCGTGGCGGCAACGCGCCGTTCGCCTGGGCGAATCTCCTTCGGAATACCGATCTTCATGCCTCTCCTTGTTCTCGAGCGGTGTCCTGCACCGACCAACCGAGAAACGCGCGGACGCGTCCCACGCTAGCACCGCGGAAGCGTTCCGGAAAATGCGCTACGCGCGGCAATTTCGCTGCACACGCGAGCGGAGCCCCTGGGCTCCGCAACCCGCCTCAAGCGCGCACGGAAGCGAGTGGCTTGAGGGTGGTGGCTTCCGGGTCGTTGACTGGCGCTTGCGCCTGCCAATCGCTGCCCGTGGCCAAGATCGCGCGAGCGCGCCCGCTATGCTTCGCTTGGTAAAGCGCCGAGTCCGCGGCTCGCAGCAGAGCTTCCGCCGTGGCCCCCGCGAATTGATCGGATGATGCGACGCCGATGCTGACCGTCACCGGCACCTTACCAGCGGGTGTCACGACGGGCTCTTCGCTGACCAACCGGCACAGGCGTTGCGCGACTTGGTGGCCGACCTTGGCCTCGCACTCGGGCAGCACCGCGATGAACTCCTCACCGCCGAGGCGACCCACCGAGTCATAGGCGCGGACGCCGATTTTCAGACGACGCGCCGCTTCGCGCAGCACGATGTCGCCCGTGGCGTGCCCAAAAGTGTCGTTGATCGCTTTGAAATGGTCGAGATCGGCCATAATCACCGTGACCGGCGTCATTCGCCGGGCGGCGCGCACCAACTCGCGGTCCAGTTGCTCCAACGTGGCGCCTCGGTTCAAGAGCATCGTCAGCGAGTCGTGCATGGCTTCGAAGCGCAGCGTCTCACGCGCCGACACCAGTTGCTCTTGCAGCTCGATCACTCGCTTGCCCGCGCGCAGCCGGACCTTCAGCTCGAGCGGGTTGCAGGGCTTGACCAGGTAGTCGTCCGCGCCGGCGTCCAAACCCTGGATGATGTCCGCCTTGTCGTCCTTGGCCGTGAGCAGAACCACGTACACGTACGGTTCCGGTGCGCCGCTACGGATGTGCCGGCAGACCTCGATCCCATCCACTTTGGGCATCACCCAGTCGACAATCGCCAAACGCAAGGTCGGATCGGCTGCTAGGGCGTTCAGCGCTGCCTCCCCGTCGCGGACCGTGATTACCTCGTAACCCCAGCCCGTGAGCCAGTGTTCGAGCATGGTCCGAGCGATCGGCTCGTCGTCGGCGAGCAAGATCTTCATGCCGCGCCCGGTGATAGCAGAGACATGCGAGTCACTCAGCGTCCTCGATGGACCCTAACGGCGCGCGCCCTATGGCCTTAATGCTCGACCGAGATTACGGCTGCGCCAGAAAGGCTACCGGGAATTGCGCTGGCTGGAATTTCGCCTGAAAAGGCGGCAGGTTGGCAGGGGTTGGAAGCGCCGGGATTCGGGGACTAGTGTGCGATTCGAGTGCTCCGCTCGTTCCGCGCATCGTTTTTGTTTTGGACCATCATCTGCTCCTACGCCTGGGAGTGGCTCCTCGCCCGTGTGCTCGGCCCAGCTAGGTCCCAGGCGCGGCTTTCGCGCGCACACCTCAGAAATGCCCGGCGCCTGGCCGATGGCTTTGCGCGCCTACGCGGCGTGTTCATCAAGATGGGGCAAGTGCTGAGCGTCGTCGGGACGTTCCTGCCGAGTGCGTTCGGCGAAGCGTTGGAGACGCTGCAAGACAAAGTGCCGCCGCGGCCGTTCTCGGAAATCGAGGGCCGCTTGCGCGAGGCATTCGGGCCCGATCCGATGGCGCGTTTCGGTAGCTTCCAACGCGAACCCTTGGCCGCGGCTTCCCTCGCGCAGGTCCACCGCGCGACGACCCGAGATGGCCGTGAGATTGCGGTGAAGGTTTTGTATCCTGGCATCGAGCTCTTGATTCGCCGGGACCTCGCCGTCTTGCGCTCGATCTTGCCCGTGATCAAATGGGTGATCAAAGTGGGTCGCGTGGAGCGCGTGTTCCACGAACTCGGCGCAATGCTGGCGCGCGAGACCGACTATCGGCACGAGCGCGCCAACATGGAGCGCATTCGCGCCATCTTCGCCGGCGATACGAGTGTCATCGTGCCGCAGGTAATCGACGAGCTGACGGCGGCGGGCGTGCTGTCGATGAGCTTCGAGGCGGGCGTGAAGATCAACGATGCCGAAGCCCAGCGTACGCGAGGCATCGACCCCGAGGCAGTGGCCAAACTCGTCGTCGAGTGTTACTTCACGATGTTGCTCGAGCACCGCGTGTTTCACGCCGATCCGCACCCGGGAAACTTTTTGGTGCGGCCTGGGCCAAGGCTCGTAATCTTGGACTACGGAGCCGTCGAAGAGCTGACGCCCGCTTTGTCGAGCGGAATGAAGGTGCTGATCTTGGGCGCGATCACCCGCAACGACGATCAGATCTTGGCCGGCTTGGAACAGATGGGCTTCGTGGCCGAGGGTGGTGATCGCGAACTGTTGAAGCAGGTCGGTCGCGAATACTTGCAGGTGCTTTCTGCCGTCAAGATCCAAGACTTCAGCAAGCTCGACCTACACACCGTCGAGCAATTGTCGGGCTACGCGCAGATCCGCGGTCGCCTACGAGCGGTCATGAAGAGCGTTCAGTATCCGGAGGGCTACTTCTACGTCGAGCGGACGTTGGCCTTGCTATTCGGCCTAGTCGCGCAGCTGTCACCCAAGTTGGGGCTTCCAGGGCTGGCGATGCCACTCGCCTCGAAGATGTTCCAGAGAGGCTTTACGCCGAGCTCGGCGAGCTCCAGCAAAACCGACCCCGCCGCGTAAACGCCCGCGGCCGCCGCTCACCAGCCCCGCCGCATCACTCGAATTCCAGGCGCCAGCGCACGTCGGCGCCCAGGTTGCCCAAGGTCGAGCTCGAGATGTCGTTCACGTTGTCGTACGAGCCTTCGACGCTGACTCGTGGGCTCAATTGCCACTCAACGTTCGAGCGCACTTCACGGGAATCGGCCACGCCGCTGGTGACATTCGCACGGATCCGCTTCGATAGCCGCTTGCCAATGGTGACCGTTGGCTCCGTGCGACCTGTCCGCGAGGAATACGCGCTGCCGAAGCGGAACTCGTCGATCAACGGCACGGCGTCCGTGACCGCGCGGTCTGCTCCGCTCAGGGATCCCAGCGCCTCGAGCGCGACGCTTTCACCGACGCTCGCCGATTGTGCCTGATCGAGCTCGGCGCGCGTCAAACCCACGGTCAAGAGCAAGAAGATGTCGTCCTGCGCGAGGGCCGGATCGCTGGTCAAATCGACCTTGAGCTTGTCAGCGTTGCCATGTGCGTGCAGTTGGATGCGCCAGCGCCCCCCTTGTGACGTTGGCGCGCTCGAACCGCCAGCGCTCGCCGAGCTGGTCGGCGCCGAGGCCGCAGGCGTGTTCGTCTGATAGCGCCGGTACTCGGTGACCGCGGTGACGTCGACCTCGGGCGCGACGCGCGTCAAGTCATCGAAACGCACGCGGCCTTGGGTGACCTCGAACTCGCTACGCCTGAGGAAGATCTTGCCGCGCGGGTGAAGCGTGACCGCACCACGTAACCCAAAGCGTCCGTTGGTGCCGGCCAGAAGCAAGCCCTCGTCGGCCACGTCCAGCTCGGCGTCGATCAGGTTGTTCTGCAATTTCATCGCTTTCTGCGAGCGCAACCGGATCTCGAACTGAACCATGTCGTCGGCGGGGTCGTAGGTAGCCACTTCGGTGCGCTTGCCACGTTGCGCAAGCGAGGAAATGTCTGCGGTCATGACCACTGGCCGGGTGTAGTCGAACGAACGCAAGTTCACCTCGCCGGTGACGCGGGGTAGCTCGTGCTCCCCGTTGCTCGCAACAGGCCTGAAAGCGAGGTTCAAATCGGCGTCGGCTACGGCGCGAATGCCTTCCTCCATCGGCAGGGCTAGCTCCCGAGCAGTGATCGCGAAACGAGCAGCCCCGAGCTGCATGCCCAAAAGCGGAGCGCCGCCGGTCACTTGCAACGTGCCGGAGCCGACCTTGGCCGTCGCTTTCTCGATCCGCAGCTCGTTACCGGAGATGCGCAGCGCAATCTCGATACCCGAGACGGGCAAGGGCAAGCCGCGAATGGAGAGCTCGCCCCGCTCCAAATCGAAGCCGCCAGCCAAGCGAGGCGCAAACAGTGGACCCTGAACTTCGAGCTGACCCGAGAGCGTGCCTTCGGCGCGCTCTGCGCGCGGGATGACGCCGAGGAGGCTGTCCAATTGCATCGGTCGGAGGGTGAGCTTGGCGTTGATCTGCGGAAACGTGGCCACGTTGTAGATCGAGCCCTGGGCGTCGAAGGTCACACGTTGGCCACGCGGAGTGGTGGCCGTGAAGCCGACGCCCGGCAGACTGAAGCGACCCTTCTGGAATAGGATCGGATGAGAGCCGGAGGCCAGTTCGACGTGATAACCCTGGCGGTTCAGGGTCCACTCCGACAGCGAAAGCTCCACCTGCGACTCGAGCGGCGTCTTGGTACGGAACTCGTGCAACGAAAGCTTGCCGCCCAGCCGGCCCTCGAGGCGCGTCTCGGAATCACCCAGGGTGGGCGACAGCTCGGCCAACGCGCCCAAATCCAGACCAATGAAGTCGATGTCACCGCGCACGACCTTGGCGCGTTGCCGCGTGATCGTCAGATCGTCGAATTTGACCTGACCGCCGAACAGCTCACCGCTGCTGTGAAACACGCCGCTATTTTCGTCCGCGTCGTAGTCGTCACGCTCGAACGGTGCGCCAATGGGTTTGCCGCAGCGGCTCGTGCCCACCACCTTTTGAGGATGAACGATCGGCACCAACTTGAGCTCGAACCTCGAGGCGGGCAAGGTCGCGCGTCCAATCCGCAGCGGAGAGACGCGCCCGCTGGCGTCGAGGGAGAGCGCGTCCACCGTACCGCCGACCTCTGCGATGACGCTCAGCTGACCATCCGCGCCACGCAGCACGCTGGGCAGCGCGTCTAGATGCGACAGTGGCACCGCGCTGCCGATGAAATGCCCGTATACCTGGCCGCCCTGACGCATGCCCAGTGAGCCGACCAGCGTGCCCGTGCCTTTGCGCAGGGTCAGGCTAGGCACGCTCAGATCCACCCCCTGGTAGCTTGCGTCGCGATCGCTCCAACGGAAGTCGAACTCCGCGTTGCCGGAATCATAGCGCTCATCGAACAGGTCGAGTGCCCCGAACCGCGCGCTGCCCGTAACCCGAAGATTGCCGCCGCCACAGCGATCTTCTGGCCCGCCGAGCACGTAGTGCACGCTGGCATCGAGCGCGGTTTGTCCCGCAATGTCGTCGAAGCGCGGATCGCTCTCGAAGTGCCACATGTGAAAGAAATCCCGCAGCTCGAAATTGGCGCTCTTCACGCGCGCGTCGGTGACGATCGACGCCGGGCCGTCGAAGTCCAAACGTCCGCTCGGGACCGAGTAGTCACTCTTGCCCTTGTGGGCCTGGACGTCGAACAGCTCCAGCACTAGCGGCACGAAGCGCAGCTTGGCGCTGGTGATGTCGGCGAAGCGGAAGCCACCAAACACGAAGTCCTGCACTTTCATGTTGCCGGTGAGCACCACCGCCGGGGGCACGCCGCCCATGTCGACATCGAGCTCCGCCTTGCCGGCGATCGGGATGTCGACGATTGGGCTCACGTCCGCCAAATCCAAGCGTGAACCCTTCAGTACCGACATCTTCACGGCGGCGTCCTCGAAGGAGATCGACACCAACTTGACGTTGATCGAGCTGCCTCCGAAATCCGTGCGTGTATCGTAGATATCGAAGGAATTCGGGCGCACGCCGATGCGCCCACGCACTAGCGCGGACTTCACGCCGATCATGCGCTTGCGATGAGGATTGCGATAGGAGACGTCCGTTACTTCGAAGTTGCGGGTGTCCGCGTAGACCTCGGCGTCGATCTTCAACGGCGTGAGCGTGCCGGCGATTTTGGTCACACGCAGATCGTTGAAGTCCCATTTGATCAGAGTGTCGTCGGTGACGCCCAGGTCACGCATCAACCCTTCGAAATCCATGCTCTTGCTGTCGACGCGCTCCGCGCTCAGCACTACCCCCGGCGAGAACGGCTCGATGCGGGCGTTCTTCAACACCACGTCGCCGTCGGCAAACGCCATTTGGTAGCGGGGGATGTTGATTGCGTCCCCCGTAATGTCCAAATCGACGTCGAGCTTCTTGGCCAATTTGAAGCGTTCGAACGTCACGCCGGACCCGGTGAGCTTGCCGCGCAACTCGGGCAACTTGTGGCGTCCGTCGTAACGCACGTCACCACCAAACGAGACCACACCTTCGAGCGGACCCGCGCGCACGAAGCGATTGACCAGTGGCAGCGGACCGCGCAGCACGACGTGCCCGTCGATCAGCGGCATTTCACCCTTGCGCAAGCCGAGGCGGACTTGCGAGAGGCGCAGCATGACCCGACCGGGATCATCCTCGTGCGTGTCGTCGCAGCTCGGCAGGGAGCCTGGCGCGGGGTCGAGATCCGCGCTGCCGATCGCCGACATGCGTCTTACCAAGATGTCACCGGGCTCGTAGCGCAGGCGCAGCTCGAGGCGACACAGCGTGTCTTCGTCGGTGGCCAGCGTACCGGGCGGCGGAGGTGGCACGCCGCGCACGAGTCGCTCGCGCCAAACGCGCGCGCCGCTCGCGCGCAGCGCGACCTCGAAGGTTGGCCCCTGCTCGGCGAAGACGTCCAGATCGACCTCACCGGTATCGACATGGACGCCGTCGATCTCGAGCGCAAAGCGGGCGTCACCGACCGACAGCGAGGTGAACGGCGCCTGCTTCGAAGGCGCGCGCGCTTCCTTCGCGGGCTCGGGCAAGCGATAGCTCAGGTTCTCGAGCTTCCCGTCCTTGATCACCAAGCGTGCCTTGGGTCGGTCGACTTCGACATCGCCTGCGTCGAGGCGGCCGGACAAAAGTGAGAAGACGCGCGGCGTGACCGCGACTCGCGCCACCTCCAACGCGGGTGTTCCGCCATCCGACGCAGGAACGACGAGCTGACTCACCGTGACGCGTAGCGGCAGCAATTTCAGTTCGACTCGAAAACTGGCTCGCAGGCCGAGCTGCTCTTGGAGAATGCGCGTCGTCTCCTGCTCCGCCCAATGTTCGACCGTGGGGGAGGACAAAAAGAAGCCCGCGAGCAGCGGCAAAGCCCCAAGCAGCCCCAACAGGGCGCACAGCAAGCGTGCAACCATCCGCCCGAAATCGCGATTTCGGGTGGGTAGCGCGAGCACGAGCCGACCCTGAGCCATGGCCACGGAAGCCTATCGCGGGCCCGGCAATTGGGCTCGTTTTGCGGGTCAGCGCTCACATTTCCTCATGAAAATCCGGAAAATTCAGCTGCGCCTGGCGCGTGCTAAACTCACGATTGTTCTTGCGCTCGCGGGCTTCCCGAATAGAAAGAGGCTCCTTTTCTGGCCGAGGATCCGATGTCGCACGAGTCCGTTGCCCCCGTCGCTGACCCCGCGCGCGCGATCCATGCGCTCGAGCGGGCCGTTGTCTGCGCGGAAC
>Ga0302321_100005452_pt1 | contig 11140 bp, 9 predicted proteins | sample Fen_T0_1_FD_202505 | JGI IMG/M metagenome (GOLD analysis project Ga0302321, IMG submission 202505) | Peat permafrost microbial communities from Stordalen Mire near Abisko, Sweden - Fen_T0_1 | ecosystem: Environmental > Terrestrial > Soil > Wetlands > Permafrost | place: Sweden: Abisko...
AAGGTGAGGTTCAAGATGCCCGACATTGCAACCGACCCGGATGGAACCGTATGCTCAGCTTGCTACAATGATTTCGGGATTGACCTAAAGTTGTCGGAACAGTGGGCACAATACATAGTCCCGTTTAGTGCATTGAAACAGGAGCGAGGTTGGGGAGCTCCTCACCCGGGGCACGTCGATCCACAGGCACTGTTTGCCGCCCAATTCCAAGTCAACGACAAGGGCCAGCACTACGATATCTGGGTAGACGATCTCGCATTTACGGGTTGTTCTGCGGCCGGGGGTGTCACCGATTCCAGCGCAACCAAACATTGAATATTGCGACATCGTGCGCGCGCTACGGTTGCAGCTCGAATTCGATCATCGCGGCAACGATGCATTGAGTTATCGATAAGTCCGGCTCGTCTTCGTTGAACAGGCCGTTTGGGTCCAATGTCTCTGAAAAACGCGCAACTCTTGCGGCCATCCGCCCGAACAGCCGCATTATAGTGGTTCGCGTAGGGAATAGCAGTTTAGTATCGTTTGTTTCGAGGCCGGAAACGGCTCTTGTACTCGCTGCATCGGGGGGTGAATGTATTTCCTACTAGCAGCGGTCAGCGAGAATCGGCTATTCCTGTCCCATAACTGCCAAGGAGACGTTGATGACGAAAACGATTCGAAGTCATTCACGAGTCATACTTTCAAGTTCGCTAATATTTCTTGCTCTCGGTTTCGCCGGATGTGGCGGGAGCGTCGCATTCCAGGGGCAAAAGGCGTTTGCCGTTACGGGCAATTCGGCACCGCCGCCCGCGACGGCTGCCATTGCTCCCCCTGTTCGACCGAAGGTCGCGGTTTCCGGCAACAAGATTACGATCGATGAAAAGATCCAATTCGCCCATGATCAGGCGACGATTCTGCCAGCGTCCTTTGGGCTGCTGAACGAAGTCGTGCAAGTCATCAAGGACAATGCTCAGATCAAGAAGCTTCTCATTGAGGGTCATGCAAGCTCTGACGGCGACAAAGCACACAACCTCAAGCTTTCTGATGAGCGAGCAAAGGCAGTTGTGACTTATTTGGTCGAACACGGCATTGCGAAGACTCGCCTGTCCTCGAAGGGCTTCGGCTCGAGCGATCCCATCGCCGACAATAATACCGAGGAGGGCCGAGAGAAGAATCGGCGTGTCGAATTCACCATCACAGATCCTCCGGTTGCTGCCACAACACCGGCACCAGCGGCAACACAGGCGGTAGCGCCAGCGGCGACAACGGGGGCCAAGAAATGAGACACGCTAACTTTTGCGCCATTAGTGGGGATTTGGGACACAATTTTGGGAATAGGAGTCCTTTTATGCTTAGAGCGTTTGCGATTTCGAGTTTGGCATTGGTCGTAGGCGGTTGCTCATTTATCGCTCGCAGCCCCGACCAGTACCGCGACGATACTTCCAACGTGCTGTCCACCAAGAGTGCCGAGCTCAACACTTGCTACGACAATGCGGTAAAGACCGAGCCGAATGCCGCAGGCAAGGTGACAGTGCTGTTTACCGTGGAAAAGAAGACGGGGAAGATCTCGAACGTGACCTCGGATCCTGCGCGCACAACGGCGCCTCAATCGCTCGTCACGTGCGTCGTGACGGCCATCAACGGCCTTGTTCTGAACCCGGGTGACCAGCGCGACGGCAACGCGACGTTTGAATACGATTTCTCGCGGCCCGGAGCTCCAGTTGGTGCACCTCCGCCGCCCGTGCCACCTCCGGCATGACCACGGCCTAGTCGACCGGGAATGCTCCCACGGACTCCTTAACGGGTTTTGAAACACCCGTTGCGGGTGGGTGAGCTTCCCGCGTCGCAATGGCTTTCGATTTCGCTGAAAGCTTCGACGGCACGGCTGAGCCGCGACTAACTTTCGCGGCGGGGGCTGCCGTAGGAGGCGCCTGCTTTTCTGGTGCATGCGCGATTTCGACTGTCAGCAAGTCAGAGTTCTTAGCCCCCTGTGCGGCGGTCTTGCCCGCTGGTGGCCTCTCGCCTGGGTCGATTGCTTGCGGCTGATTGGCCTCGGGCGGGGGAGGAGCCGCCGCAATTACTGCCGCCTGTGGGAGCGCCGACACTACAGCTGCCACGGCCGGGACCAACGGGAGTGCACGGGGTTGCTCCTTCGGTGGCGGTGACAATTTCACTTCCTCGGTCTGCGCAAATTGAACCGAGGCGTGCCGCGCGTCGTTCTCGTTATCCTTTCTGATGTCTTGAGGCCTAAACCGGGCGGCGGTCACTAGCACTACGACGCAGGCTCCTACGATGATTGCCACCACTCGACCAAAAAACGCCCGCCGTGCCCGCTGACGCGACGGATCCGTAATTACTATTTGTTCATCTACTTCGGGTTCTGGCAGCAATCGCGACGGCGGTTGTGAATAGGCAACTCCACCTTCGTACTCACCGACGTCACCTTGATTGAAGAACTCGTGAAACTCATCATCCATATTTGACGTGCGCGCGTACTCACCGGACCGTGGCCGACCCTTTTCCTTCGCTGCTACCGCCTGCTTAGGCTTCACACTTCGGTCGTTCATAAGATTTTCCTGGAGGGGATCCGGATTTGTGGGCTTTTGCCCACAATCATGGAACCTGCTTAGACCAGTGTAACGAACCAGGCTTAATCCACTCAACCCGACTAAGAAATCTTGTTTTGCATCATTTTCTTCGAGTGACGCTGGGTAGAGCTCTTTCGGCTCACCTAAGAGCGGCTGGCAGAATGGTGGCAAAGGCCCGGGAAAGCTCCACCGAGACGGCCCATTGGCCCATTTCTTCGAACTCGGCCCTTGCCCGACTAACCCCAAAACCCGGCACGGTACGCACCGCGATACCCTCAATTCTCATGACGCAAGCGTGGATCGGCGCAAGCTGTCCGCCAAAGTCACATTTGCCCGACTCACCCAAAACCGAATCAACATCAAGACTCGTTGCGGCAACCCAATCCCAGAGCGGCACGGGAGTCGTGGTTGGCCTCGCCAGCCCGGAATGTGACCTCTGCGGCATTTTCACTTCCGTCGCAACCCACTTGCGCAAGTCGGCAATTGGAATGTAGTTTCCCCGCTCGGACGCAACCACCGCGCGAAGTCGTAGAGGCAGGCTAAAAATGAGGACACTCGGGCAATTTACCGTCAGCTGTTATTTGACTCTTGGCGTTGCAGTTTCAGCTCAAGCCCAGACTGCAACTGGTTTGCAAGAAACCCTCCCAGAATCGTCGAGCCCAATCAAACAATCGGCGGATGACGATGCAAAGGCTGCCCCGCAGCCCGATGCAAAACCCGAAGTCGTTTGGGAGCAGCAACGCGACTACTCGCAACATCGATACAATTCGCTACTGGGCGGGACCGGTCTCTTGCACACAGTGGCGGCTGACTCGGGAGCACCGGGCACCTTTAGAATTTCGTTCCTGTCGAGCTACTTCACCGGCTCGGGCTTCCTGTGTCCGACCGCGACTGCCTGCGGCCCGCAACCAATCGGCAATGGCAATGAAGACTCCGCGAGCCGAACCGCCGCGGATTTATCTATTTCCGCCACACTGGCACCGTTTCTGGAAGCAAGCGTTGGAACTCACTCGCATGCACTTTCGGATAATTTCGGAAAACCTTCCGTCATTCAAGTGTTGGGGGATTCATTCCTAGGTCTAAAAGGCTTTACGCCTCGCAAGGCGGATCGCATACTGTCAGCGGGCGGCTTCGGGCAGCTCCGTTTTCTCAACAGCGCGGGTAACATTGGCATTCATACGGCTGACGTAACACTGGCTGCCCTCGGTACGATTGATCTTTCCAACCGGACGGACCCCAAGCGCCGTGTGCCGGTGCGGTTTCACCTGAACTTCGGTTATCTATTCGACAATTCGTCCAAAATTGCCGAGAACATCGAGAAAACGCGGAATCACTCGATTACTCGAATCGAGCGCAATGGCTTCGGTATCAATAAAGTCGACTCTCTGTTCATGGGCGTTGGCACCGAATACGTAGGTAAAATACTTCAGCCATTTGCCGAATGGACCGTCGATGTTGCGTCCAACCGGCAGGGATACCAGTGCGTAACTAGAAACTTGTCGGCCAGCGATGTCTGCCTCGTTCGCACCAGTGGGATGTCAGGCACGCCGTCTCGCTTGACCCTAGGTACTCGCCTTACTCCGCAGTTTCATGGCCTGAGTGGAACGGTCGCCTTCGACATCGGCACCTCGGGTTCCGCGTTTACCGACGAACGCACAACCGAATTGCCTTGGAATCTATATTTGGGTTTGGCGTACGCGATCGATACGGTTTCAGCGCCAATCCCAGTCCAGAAGGCGCCAGAGGCTCGTGTCGTCAAAGTTCCGCCTCCGCCAGAATACCATATTCAGGGAACAGTCACCGACGAAGAGTCGTCTCAGCCCATTGCGCGCGCCCAAATTCAATTCGACGGCCAAGATTACACCGGTCTTGTTTCCAGAGCCAATGGCTCCTTCGAATCTGGAAATGTAAAGCCCGGCGAATACAAGTTGCTCCTTACGGCAGAGGGGTACAAGGACGGTAACTGCGCTGTCACCGTGGAAGCCGGAAAAGAAAATGCCTATGCTCCAACAACAGAGTCAGAGATCCGCAATTCAGAGGTCAAATGCAGCCTCAAAGCGGCGCCTGCCCTCGGCACGCTTTACGGAACGCTAGTAGATGCCGATACAGGCACCCCAGTGCCGCAGGCTGCCCTGAAGATACGAGACGAGCGCGATCGCTCGCTTGAACTCCAAAGTAATGAAACCGGAGGTTTTCGCGTCGAGAATGTACCCGCCGGTCAAGTCCATATATTGATCACGGCCACTGGTTACTTGCCAATGACTATCGATATGGAAATCAAGAAGAAGGTCGAGCAGCATGCTGCTCTCGTAATGCACAAGCTGCCGAAAAAACCCAATGTAACGGTGACGACCAAGGAGCTAAAGGTTTCCACGCAAGTGCGATTCGACAACACATCCGCTGAGATCTCACATGAGTCCCAGGGCATAGTACAGGAGATTGCAGCTACCCTCCTGCAGCATTCGGAGATCACCAGCGTCGAGATCCAGGTGTACACGGATGAAGATGGCAGTGCGACGTACAATAAACGTCTAAGCGAACAACGCGCCGGGTCGGTGCGGGCGGCTCTCGTAGCTTTGGGTGTGGATTCTAGTCGGCTTACTGCAACCGGATTTGGATCGGAGAAGCCACTTGTGACCAATGCAACCACCGAAGCCGGCCACGCCAAGAATCGCAGGGTTCAGTTCGTAATTCCGAAGCACGATTAGCATCGCTAAATCTGCGCATTTGCGTAAAACCTGGAGCGCCTAATTGCGCGGCCCGTGGCTGTGTTGGTAGCACCATGCTAGCATGGCGGCGTAACGCGAATACGCCAATGACTGAGCGCCATTACAGTAGAGACGAAGTAGACGCCATTCTCGGACGGGCGATTGAGCGCGAGCACAAACGCGGTGACTTGACTCACGACGATCTCGTGGCCGCAGCGCGCGAGGTAGGCATTCCAACGGAAGCCATCGAGTCCGCCGCATCGGAGGTATTTGAAGAGCGCCAGGCACGCGCCGAATTGGCGACACTGCGCCAACAACAGTGGCGAGGGTTCTTTCACCATTTAGTGCCGTACTTGATGGTCAATGGAATGCTCGTTACTCTTAATTTCTTGACCACTCATTTTCCGTGGGCACTGTTTCCCATTCTCGGCTGGGGTGTAGGCCTAGTTTCCCATTTCATGGCAGTTGTGGCACCCAACCCGCAAAGGCTCGAGCGCCGGCTAGAACGGCAGCGCGATCGCGAACGCCGTCGCCTGGCGAGGGACCAATTTCGTTTCGGTGCTAAGCGGCTCGAACGAGACTTTGGGCAGGGCCTCGCGAGTCGGATCGAGCGCGATGTTGGGCAAGGGATTTCGGCCGTGTTGGAGGCCGCAGCCCAGCGGATCGCCGGCGGCCCTCCTAGCGCAACGCGCGACGGACGTGGCCCCACGCGGGTATCCTCCTCAGAAGCCCCGCAACAGCCGCGAGAGCAGAGCGAGGGGACTAGTTCAAGCAGCCAGCAAGCACCATCAGATGGGGCGTCGCGCCACCGATAGTTTGCAGCCAACTCGCAACTTGCGTTTTTCCCCGTCGTCGAAATGCGCAATAATTCGGATACTATTGGGTCAGTCGGCATGAAAAAGCGCGTCGAGATACTTGCTCCAGCGGGTGACGATGCCTGCCTCGATGCCGCCCTGGGCGCAGGCGCGGACGCCGTATATTTCGGGGTCGACGCGGGTTTCAATGCCAGAGCGCGCGCTACCAATTTCGAACTGCAATCCCTCAACGCAGTCATGAACAAGATCCACGACCAAGGTCGCCGTGGGTATCTCACGCTCAACACGCTTGTGTTCGATCATGAGCTTTCGCAAGTTCGAAAAATCATCGTGGCTGCCGCCGAAGCCCGCGTGGATGCAGTAATTGTCCAGGACTTCGGCGTGGCTCGGCTCGCCAAAAGCATCGTTCCAACACTCCGATTGCACGCGTCCACTCAGATGACCTGTACCGACAGGCCCAGCATAGAGCTTGCGGTTCAATTGGGTGTTGACCGCGTCACATTGGCAAGGGAACTCTCGCTTGAGGAGGTCCGCGGACTCGCCGACCTAGCTCCTGTAGAGCTCGAAATATTTGCACATGGTGCACTCTGCATCTCCTATTCTGGTCAATGTCTGACCAGCGAAGCAATCGGTGGCAGAAGCGCCAATCGTGGCGCGTGTGCGCAGGCCTGTCGCTTACCCTTTGACCTAGTCGTCGACGGTGTCGAGCGAGAGCTCGGTGACAGGGCTTATCTGCTTTCACCAAAGGACCTGGACGCGAGCAGAATTATGCCTGAATTGTTAGGGTCGGGCATATCTGCAATAAAACTCGAGGGGCGCCTAAAAAGGCCAGAATATGTTGCAGCTACAACCCGTCTTTATCGGCTGGCGCTTGCGGCGGCTCTAGGCGAAGGCCCAGAACCAGAAGTGTCAGACCAAGAACTATCGACGCAATGCTACTCGCGTGGACCGTCGCTGGGCTTTTTGCACGGGGTTGACCATCAATCGCTCGTGGACGGCACTACCTGCGATCATATTGGGATCGAGGTCGGGACCTGCAGCGGTACGTCCGTAATTGGAAATCGGACTTGGCTGCGATTGCGGACTCACCACCGATTGGCACTGGGCGATGGAATATTGGTGCAAGGAGGGCGCGCCGGGGAAAATGAGCTCGGCGGAAGAATCTGGAAGCTTCGAGACGCCAATCAAGACGTGGTTGAAGTCCACAATTCACAAGACCTTTGGGTTTGGCTCGGGCCCGACCGTCCGGTAAACGGGGACTTTACGGGGCGACGCATATTCAGAACGAGCTTAGCGTCTCTTGAAGGCGACCTTAGACGTTTGAATTCTGATTTCCTCAGCAAGATCCCACTTCAAGCTCGACTGGCTGGGCAGCTCGGTGAGCGACCCCTGCTCTCCTTCGAGATGCCTGACAAGCGTCGGGTAGACGTACTGCTAGATCACCCCATTGAGCGCGCCGTAACAACCCCAATCGAATACTCAATCATTCGGGAAAAGCTCGCACGTCTCGGTGACACGCCCTATCAACTCGCTGACCTCACGATAGCAATTCCAGAGGGCACGACCTTGCCCTTATCATCGCTAAACCGCGCGAGACGTGAAGCCGTCAAGCAGCTTGCCACCACTCTGCGATGCCAGCATTCGGTTGCATACGACTTTGATCCGGAATCCTTGCTGAATTGGCCGACATGCAAGCCACTCGAAGGGGGTCTATTCGTCACTTGCCGAAATGTTGCGCAGGCAAGAGCAGTTCTCGAGGCGGGAGCGTCAGGGGTGTATCTCGATTTTTTGGCCATAACTGGCCTCGGGCCAGCGATTCGCGAGCTTCGTTCACAATTCTCGAGCCCAATTGGGATTGCGCTGCCGCGCATTCGCAAACCGGGTGAGGAGAAGATTGATGCTTACATCGCCGGGCTAAGGCCGGATGCTCTATTGCTCAGGTCACTGGGAAGCCTTAAGACCAATATCATTCAATCAGGTTGCCCGCTACCCGACTTTACTGCTTACAAGCCAGTTTGCATCGCAGATTTTTCGATCAATGTGACCAATACGATTTCGGCGCTCGACGTCTTGAGTCGCGCAATAGGTGCATTTACACCGAGTTTTGACCTGGATGCAGCCCAACTTCGAGCCTTGCTCGATTCACCTCTCGGCGCCTACGCTGAAGTAGTGTTGCATCACCCGATGCCACTTTTTCACATGGAGCATTGCGTGATTGCCGCACTGCTATCAGATGGTCACGATCACCGCGACTGCGGCAGACCCTGCGACCACCATGTTGTATCACTGCGCGATCGCAAGGGCGTTCATTTACCCGTCGAAGCCGATATTGGCTGCCGCAACACGGTCATTCACGGGGTGTCCCAGTCCGCCGCCGATCAGGCCTCCGCCCTGCGCGGCGCGGGCGTCAAGCGATTCCGCATCGAACTAGTCCGCGAAACATCGAACGAGGCGCGCACCCTCGTCGCAGGCTACCTCGATCTACTCGCCGACCGCTGCCCACCCCATGAACTGCGCACGCGGCTAAAGGCATCGGGGTTACCAGTAGTGCGCGGATCGTTGCGCGTTATTGGATAGTGCCTCAAGAGTCTGCCCGCTCGCGAGCGAGAACTCACCTGGCTAGGGCATAAATTACGCTCTTAGTAGCGTCAAACCGCTCTGCCCAATAAACACAGTCCTTGTCCAGAGCGACTGCTGATACCAAATGGGAATCTGGTACCGATGCAATCTTTGTCACGCTGCCATCCGCCTGCAACACCTTGACTAGACTGGCCCCACCATCCTTACTAGCCACCGTCGAATATATGGCAGCCGAATCGGCAGCGATCCTTGCACTTTCCATCAACCCAGAAGTGAGCTTGCTGGTCTTTCCGCCTGCTTTTGACACCATCATCAACTCGCCACCGGCTAGGCTAAAGTACACATTCGAACCATCGATGACCAAATCGAAGGGCTTCTTCAACCCTGTCGCCAGGGGTTGAGGCTTTCCCGCCGTGAGGGGAAACTTCAATATCCGACCGTTGCCTGAATCAGCCACATAGACACCGGAATTATCGAGCGCCATCGAGCTATAGCCATTCGGGGTAGTGCTCAGCTTGGGACGCTTTGCCGAGGCTATTTCCATGGATTCCCCTCCCATTTTGCCGATTTTAGCCAGCCGATCATAGGGACCGTAGTTGCCGGGAACACCATAAATTGCCTTGTCGTCGACAGCGATGCTCTGTGACGAAAATTGAGCGTCCAACGTATTTACCGTTCCACCTGCCTTGGGGACACCATTGAGTCGGATGCCGGACGTGAAATAAACATTGTCATTGTCCAGCGCCAGACCGCGGGGTTCGAGCTTTAGGGAAGTGAGCGGCTGTGAACCTTGCCCATCCTTTCGAATCTTCGTGAGATCGCCACGGCCCCCGTACACCTGCCAGGTCGCAGTGTACAAATGGTTCGCATCGACGGCAAATCCGTACAAATCTCCGAGCACCGAACCTACTTGAAAGGGTTTGTCGCCTTTGGCTTTGCAGCCCTCCGGTGCAGGTTCGGCAACTTGTGGCGGCGTTGCTGCGCTCGGTGCTACGGCAGCCGCCGAAGTTTGCGCCTGGGGCTGCTCCTTTTTCGTCTCATTGCAGCCAAGCCCGGACCAAACACACAATAGGGCCGTCACGACCCGTTCGAATTCCCGCATTCCCATCCTGCACCTCACTCGTGTTACGGTCGCAAAATAGCTTATGCGGAGCCCGGCAGCCAGCAAACTGAACCAACCCACCGCGCATGCGCAAATTATGCCGGTTATTGGTATTTATGTCGCTGCGTCACTTGGCTACTGGGATAGTTCAATTAGCTTCTGCACGGTATTCCAGTTACGTAGCGTGCTTACCGTTGCGAGCTTCGAGTCAAAGTAGGCATTCGTAAGCTTAGTTTTTGCAACTCCATTGGGAAGGCTCAAGTAGATTTCGCGCCCGCGCAAAACGAAACGGTCGGGGGGCGAGCGCTTGGGGTCCAATGACGCGGCCGTTGTCGACCTGGGAAGTTCTGCCAGGAACGCGACGTGTAGCCTATCTAGTTCACTGGCTGTCTTCAGAAAGGGATTGTTGCGACTCACGTCTTCCAGCTCCTTCGATGAGCGCAATACGATGGGCACTGTCATACCCAATGTACCCTGAACCCTCTTGGCCACGAGGGTCGGGACACGCCGTGCCAAGTCCGCTGGCGCTTTGAATATTACATTTCCGCTTTGAATGTAGCTGGTTACATCGACGCAACCGAGTTCGGCAAATATCTCGATGAGATTCCGCATAGGCAGCCTATTCTTACCGCCCACATTTATTCCCCTAAATAGCGCGATGAACTTCATAGCTTAGTCACCTTCCGACTTGCACCGCACATAGTTCGGCGGGCACCCGAAACCCCCAGAGTGAACAAGTTGACTTGAGGGCTAGTTCCAACGCTCTCAATCGTTTGGCCGCCGGAGAATCTACGGCTTCGGGTGGTATTGCATTGTGGCCTTGCTCGCTTGCAGTAAGTGGGCGCCGCCTGAGTTCTGTGGGCCCAACGATGACGAGTTCCTCGGTGCTCTTGCTCGTATTGATCGCGTAAAGTCGATCGCCATCGATAATGGCCAGATCACTGCCAAACCCCTTGGTTACGAGTTTACCATCAGCCGCCGTAACGACTGCCCAGGAACCGTCAGCGGTCGCAAGAAACCAGCGTGACGCCCCGAGGCGAGAGATCACTGTGTCTTGTAAGTCGTCATCTACGTCCCAGGCTTCACGCACGGGGGCGGTTTTTCCCACGAATTTGCCGCTGTGCGCGTCGTGTATGCAAGCGCGACGTAAATCCCCCACTAGTAATTGGTCGCCCGATTCTGAAAACGCAATGTCCGTCACCCAACGGCACTCCTCGAGCAGCGCGCTCACGCGACCGGTTTCGAGATCTACGAGCGCGGTGACACTCAGCGGCGGGCCAAGATTTCCTAGGACTTTCGGCGAGGTGGCCAATGCGGCGCGGGCGGGCTTGGCCAGTAGCGCGACTAGACCGGGCTTCCACGTTTCGC
>Ga0302321_100005453_pt1 | contig 11140 bp, 11 predicted proteins | sample Fen_T0_1_FD_202505 | JGI IMG/M metagenome (GOLD analysis project Ga0302321, IMG submission 202505) | Peat permafrost microbial communities from Stordalen Mire near Abisko, Sweden - Fen_T0_1 | ecosystem: Environmental > Terrestrial > Soil > Wetlands > Permafrost | place: Sweden: Abisko...
CATAGCAGCCGTCCTCTATGGGAAAGCGCACGCCGCGAGATACGCACAGTGACAGCCCTCAAACACCCGACGATCCTCCCGATCTTTCAATGCACCCTCTGGAACCCGGACACGCAATTATTATCGTCTCCTCTCTCTTTCGCCCCCACACAAAATCCTTCAGGCACAGGAATGACGCAGGAGCATCTGTTAACATTTTGCCGCTTTGCCCCATTCTCATTAGCACAGATCATCGAGGGTGGATCATTACTCCTGGATACATCTACCGCACAGGTCTCCGAACCTATCACCTGGACGTTAGGCCTTGTAGCAGCAATTGGCAATATCCTGAGTTTAACCCACTCCATAGGCATCGCGCATGGCGCAGTGATCCCAGGAAATATACTCTACGCGCCTGGACACTTCTGGCTTGCCGATTTTGGGCTCGCCAGCCTTCATCCTCCCTTCTCTCCTTATCTTGCACCAGAGTTAGAAAACGAGATACATCGCGCATCCAGCGATCAAAAATTCACAGCATTCTGGCTCGCCAGAAGTCCAGCAAGCGATCAGTACTCACTGGCAATAACCTATAAACAACTTTTTTATACGATTTTACCGCAGGCCATTAATGATAGAATGGCACCAATCTTGCAAAGGGCACTGCAGGCCAACCCACTCGATCGCTTTGAAAGTATCGCTCAACTGACGCAAGCTCTTATAGAGCGACTTACAGCGAAAAGAAACCCGCAGGCAAAACTATCAGAGATCATACAGGATACACTCAGCACGCATACAATGCAAAATATCAATTGGGAAGAGCAAGGCAATAACGCATTTCGCGCACACAATTATGACCTGGCCGTCCAGGCTTATCGACAAGCAACGATACTTAAACCACGCAATCCAACGCTCTGGGCTGCATTAGGAGATAGTTTCTTTGCCATTAACCAGCATAAAGATGCCGTAGAGGCGTATAATAAAGCGCTTCGTCTGGACCCTAAACAGGCCGACATCTGGATGAATAGAGGCACAGCCCTGGAACAACTTGGCCGCATGCAGGATGCCCAGGCTTGCTATGAACGTGCCGCACAACTACGAGAACAGCAATCATAGGCTTCCTCTGATCGACAACTCAAGCCATGAAGCGATATAATAGAAGATAATACCTGTCCACAACAAAAAGGCTCCCAGATCACAACAGTAGTTGTTCACTAACAATAGACATAGGAGATACCTGGATTGACTGCATTGCCGTATCGCCCAAGCATGAGTGTTGAAGAATATCTTCAGTTCGACCGCAGCAGTACAGATGCACGTTATGAGTATAGCGATGGGCATGTGACTATGGTAGCCAGTAGCACTCTCGACCACTCCAAAATCTGCTTCAATGTGGTCAGAGCTCTTTATGAGATACTACGCGATAGCGACTGCCGGGTATTTTCTTCAGATGCACGAGTGTGCTTATCAAAAACGCACTATGTGTACCCAGACGTGACGGTGAGCTGTGATGGACGAGATGGCGGGCAAATTGATATCATACAGTATCCACGCCTCGTTGTTGAAGTCCTTTCAGCAGACACAGAGGGATATGACAGAGGAAGAAAGTTCGCACACTATCAGCAATGTTCTAGCATACAGGAATACATGCTCGTAAACACAGAAGAGCAGGCCGTCGAAGTGTACCGGCGCGAAAAAGATGGCCATTGGATCTACCAACTTTTTCGCCCGAACAGCTACATAGAGTTATTAAACCTCGGCGTGAGTATTCCCATTGCAGCAATTTACCAGCATGCTATCTTCGATGGAGACAATAAGGATAAGTTCGAGAGACCATAACACACTATGAATGAAAAAATCCAATCTGTACTGAATTCACTGCCGCACAAGCCCGGTATTTATTTGATGAAGGACGCCGAGGGCACGATCATTTATGTGGGCAAGGCGATCTCCTTATTTAATCGTGTGCGCTCTTACTTCCAGGAATCGACCGATCACAGCCCGAAGAATCGCAGCATGGTGGCAAAGATCGAGGATATCGAGTTTCTTGTGGTCAGAAACGAGGTCGAAGCCCTCGTCCTGGAGAGCAATTATATCAAGCAATATCGCCCCCGGTATAATGTGCTCTTGCGCGATGACAAAAGCTATCCCTATATCAAGGTTGCCATAAGCGAAGATTTCCCACGCGTCTACCGCGTACGCAGTTTCCACCACGATGGCAATCGCTACTTTGGGCCATATACCAATTCGGGGGCAGTTGACGCCACGCTTGATCTGCTCAATAAATTGTTTGCCTTTCGCACCTGCCGCTACGATGCCAGCGCCTGGGCTCCACCAGCCTCCGGCAACACGCCCGATGGCTGGAAGCAAAAATTGCTCGCTCGCCCTTGCACCCAGTATTATATTCATCGCTGCATCGCGCCATGCGTCGCCTACGCCACACGCGAAGAGTATGGTGCGGTGATCCGCCAGGTCATCCTCTTTCTAGAGGGCAAGCACGATGAAGTCCTCAAAGAGCTACGGGTCAAAATGGAGCAGGCTGCGGAAAACCTCAATTTCGAGGAGGCGGCGCGCGTTCGTGATCGCATCCAGGCCGTTGAGCGCGTGCTGGAGAAACAGCGCATTATCAATACAGAGGGCCAGGACGACCAGGACGTAATCGCGCTGGCCGGAGGAGACGATGAGACATGTGCGCAAGTCTTCTTCTTCCGCTCTGGCAAACTTGTTGGGCGCGAATACTTTATCCTACAGGGGACGCGCGATAGCAGCCCGGGCGAGATTATGGGCTCGTTTATGCAGCAGTTCTACGAAAGCTCGCCGCATGTACCAGCCGAGGTCATCGTGGAGGTGGAGCCCGACGATCGGGCAGTCGTCCAGAACTGGCTTAAAGAGAAGCGCAAAGACGGTGCAGATGGCAACGCAAATGTGACTATCACAGCCCCCAAGCGCGGTGACAAAGTACGCCTGGTGGAGATGGTCAAGCAAAATGCGCAACAGGTTCTGGAACAGCAGCGTATCAAATGGCTCACCGATAGCCAGAAGACGCAACTGGCCCTGGAGGAGCTACAAGAGGCGCTCAACCTCGCCGCACCACCCAGGCGCATCGAATGCTACGATATTTCAAATACGCAGGGCACCAACTCAGTGGGGGCCATGGTCGTCTTCGAGAGTGGGCGCCCGAAGAATAGCGAATATCGCCGCTTTAAAATCAAACAGGTGGAAGGGGCCAATGATGTCGCCAGCCATCAGGAAGTGCTACGCAGACGCTTCCGTATACGCAAAGAGACAAGTTCTTCTATTGCCAGTACACCCGACGAGGATATAGGCGCTCCGATTGGCGAGACGATTGCAGAGATCATCAAGGATGGGCAAGCCCTGAAAAAAAACGCTGTGGAGGTATCGGAAACAGACGACGAACAGGCAGTTGCCTTACAACACGACTGGGCAATGCCGGATCTGATAATTATCGATGGTGGCCGGGGACAACTGAATGGCGCCCTGGAGGTTCTACGCGAATTGCATGTAGATATTCCTATCATGGGTCTCGCGAAAGAAGAGGGCTCACATACAAAACTGGCAACAGGCGAACAGATCTTTGTGCCCGATTCGCCGGAGCCGATTATACTGCCGCGCACATCGCAGGGCTTATATCTACTGCAGCGTATCCGCGACGAGGCACATCGCTTCGGCATCACCTATCATCGCCAGGTACGCTCGAATCGTACCTTCAAATCTGTGCTCGACGAGATTCCTGGCATCGGCCCCAAACGCAAACAGGCGCTATTAAAACACTTTGGCTCAGTACGTGCCATTAGTGCTGCCAGCATCGATGAACTCACCGCACTCGAAGGTATGACGCGCGATGCTGCAGAAAAAGTCAAAGAATATATTGGGCGTATGGAATAATCTCGCCATACAACACTGTTCTACTCTATAGAAAATTCTATAGGGAGTGCTAGCAGTCTCCTCTGATGATTGACAGCACAGCAAAAGCACAGTACTATTAGAGACAGGTTGATGACTTTCGTTGACCCATTCGTCTATCTTTTATTACTATTAACAATTTTATCCTATCGTAAAATATACGGAGAATCAGGTAAGGAAATAGCGCATGGGCAGTTTGTCATCGCGTATCCAGAATATGCAAGCCGTATGTGATACGTTCAACTTAATCTTTAAGGGGTGATTGGTACATGCCAACGTACGAGTATCTTTGTCAATCCTGTAGCCACCGCTTTGAGACGTGGCAGAAAATGGCCGATGAACCTTTAACTGTTTGTCCCGAATGTGGCAATCATATCCGCCGTGTCCTCTTCCCAGCCGGGGTAGTCTTCAAAGGTTCTGGCTTCTACAAAACTGATAGTGCCAAAGCAAAAGCTGCCGCCATTCCAGCCGGCAATAATGGTGAACATGCTGCCGACACAAAGACAAACGGTGAACAAAAGTCGACGGAGAGTGGTAAGAGTAGTGAAAGCAGTAAGAATGGGCAGAGTGGCGAGAACGGTTCCAATAAAACTGATAGCACCAGCTCAACCTCGACAGCTGCAACAACAACAAAGTAAGCCCACCTTGCAGTAGCGGGCTTAGAGAAAGATAGATGGTATGGCTGAATCAGCACTTGGCGCTATCCAGAGACAACAGATAGAGATAGCAATTGGAGAGCTCTTGCTTGCCTCCGATTTCTATATGCAACAATCAATAACCGAACGCATCCGTCATCTTATATCGCATGCCGACCCAACATTGGATCGCGCAAAGTTCAGTGAGATGACACGTGAAGAGCTACAAGAACTTCACCTTCTGCCTTATGATCAGGCTTAAACTATATATACAGCAACACCCTGCGCAGAATTATGCTTTGCCAGGGTGTTTTTGTACGATCTATTGTAAAGTAGCACCATCCAATATTCCTATACAGGTGGCAGACTGCAAATATGGCCGTCGAAAAAGTGTATACTATAATTACGTAATTTAATGTTGAGTGGTGGGATATTTTCATTTCTCTCAAGCGCCATTTGCGAGGAGCAAGGGTCATGCAACTTCGAAGCGAACAAGCACAAGAACAAATTATTTATGATCTACAGCATCAGATAGATAAATTGAAGGAGGAAAACCGCCTCTTACAGGAGCAGCTGGAGCAAAAAGAGCAGTTTACGGCGATGATCGCTCATGATTTACGTAGTCCTCTATCACCAATCATCAATTATGCTCAGATGCTTGCACGAACTACATTCAAAGATGGAAGTACACTAGATCAGCAACAAATAGAGAAGAAAAATGCGTCCATCCAACGTGGCACACGCATTATTATCAGTCAGGCTAAGCGCATGAGCCGTCTGGTCAACGATCTTTTGGATGCTTCTCATCTCTCTTCAGGCCGTTTTAAGTTGTTGCGCGAGCCTTGCGATATGGTACAGCTCGTCGACGATATGGTTGAGCAGCTCCGCCCGGTCGCACCTTATCATACGCTGACCGTCGTTGCACCTACAGCTCCGCTTATTGGTAACTGGGACAGCGGTCGTCTACAGCAAGCATTAGGCAATCTGCTAGATAATGCGATCAAGTATTCAGATGAGCATACAACCGTTACAGTTACAGTCACATCTACACACAATAGAGTACGCGTTAGTGTACATAATCAGGGTACAAGCATACCTTCCTCAGAGATAGGGCAGCTATTCCGCCCATTTACACGTCTGCTTGCAGCCAGTATGAGCACACGTGAGGGGTCTGGACTGGGCCTCTATATCACAAAATCAATTATTGATGCACATAGTGGGATATTATGCCTGGAGCCTCACAACGACGACGCTGCCAATGATATCCAGCAAGGGACAACGTTCACATTCGAGCTGCCGCTAAACTAATTCAAGCCTGAAGCATTATATAACTCCAGGCACCAGAAATAGGCATTTAAAATATACAGTACCAGCCAGGTCTTTGCCGGGTCAGGTTCGTTATAGCCAGTTACTGTTTTACACAGGCAATAATGCCAGCAGATCTTCAACCGACCGTACAAGAATATCAGCGCCACGCTGTTTGTATATCTCTTCGTCGCTTGCATGCACAACCATAGCAGCAAGGATAGCAGGCTTATCCCTTTCCTCTCTGCCCTCGTTTCCATTCTCAGCCCTATACCTGCGTACTAGATCAAAGTCATCCGCGGTATCGCCGATATAGAGCCCGCCTCGCGTACCAACAGCCTCAATAGCAGCTCGCAGTGCTTGTGGATCAGGCTTTATATGTGTATCGGCAGAGATAACAACGTCCCACCAGCGTTCGCCGCTATATGCTTCCATACGCTCGACAGCGCTATCAACCTCTACCCCGGTACGACCGGTGATCATACCCAGGTGCACAATGCCGGCTTTCCTCAGGCGTGCAAAAAAATCAGGTGCATAAAGCATCTCTTCTTTATGCACAAAGCCCTCACTATAGGCCACATATTCAGGTGCATGGCCCATACGTTTCTGAAGCTCATCTGTGCCCCAATAAAATTCATTGAAGACATCGATGACTTGCTTGTAATCAGGGCGTGCGCTGGCCGGAAAAACTTCTTCCACCCATCTGCGGCCACCATGACCCTGCAGGCTAGCTACACGTGCCAAAGCGGCCCATTCAGCTACAGTTCGCTCGGCAAGCGAACTGGCTTGCCACTCGCGTAACCTTGCAGTAGCCAGAGAGGTCAATAGATAACACATATCCCAATCGCTATTGAAGCCTCCTGCCTGCTTGAAGAGTTCAATATCATTGAGTGTTACAAGCTCTTTCCCCTCGTGCTGCCCCCAATCAAGCTTGTATAGCTCACCCACAATATATTCAGTCGTCGCGATGTTAGCAACGCGAAACGAATTAGTTGTTTGGATCAAGACACCATCAACATCAAAAAAGATACTATCAAAAGGTTGAGGCAATAGTAGGTCCGGCCGCTGCCAGATCACTGGATTGCGCATGATAAAAAGCCCTTTCGAACGGCTTCGCCGCTCCCTAATCATTCTATGCCATATTTTACATTTATGCACACCATTACGCTTGAGCGCAATGGTGTGCATAAATATAAAACAATATCATAAAGCAAAATAGCGTTACTTATTTTCGAAGAAGCGGCCTAAAAAGTTTCGTGTACGCTCATTCTCCGTCTGTTCAAAGAGTTGAGTGGGCGGCCCCTGCTCTACGATCTGTGCTTTATCCATAAATATACACTTATCTGCTACATCACGGGCAAAGCCCATCTCGTGAGTCACCACAACCATCGTCATGCCCTCTTCGGCCAATTGACGCATCACCTTAAGCACCTCGCCAACCAGTTCAGGATCAAGCGCGGAGGTGGCTTCGTCAAACAGCATCAGTTTAGGATTCATGGCTAACGCGCGTGCTATCGCTACACGCTGCTGTTGTCCACCCGAGAGTCTATGTGGATACGAATCGGCCTTTTCGGCCAAGCCGACCTTCGCCAGCAGGGCATGTGCACGTTCAACCACCACGCTTCTCGGCTCACCCAACACATGGATGGGAGCCTCAATAATATTCTCAAGCGCAGTCATATGGGCGAACAGATTGAAGCGCTGAAAGACAAACCCAATATGTGAGCGCATACGCGCAATATTGCTCTCAGTATCCTCCACCAGCTGCCCATTGCGCTCACGATAGCCCACCAACTGCCCATCAATATAGATGCGCCCACCTTCAATCGTTTCTAGATGATTGAGGCAACGCAACAGAGTCGTCTTACCAGAACCACTCGGACCAATAATCACAACGGTCTGACCACGTTCAACCAAAAGATCAACACCATTCAACACCACATTGTCGCCAAAGCGTTTCACTAACTTCTCAGTACGCACCATCAACTTTTCCTGGCTCACTTTTGTATCCTCCTTATCTGTATGTAATTGATCTCGTCAGAGCATACCCCTTCAGGCTTTATGAGCGAGCACCACCGATACGCGTCAACCCAGGCCAAACGCACGCTGCGCCATACTTTTTTGCTTCAAATCCAGCGCCACATTGGACTTATCAGGATCAAAACGTGCCTCAAGCCAGCTTTGCACGAAACTCCATAGTGTCGTGAGTATGAGATAGTAAACAGTCGCAACAATCAACAACTCAAAGATAACGAAGGCTTGCGAGCCATAGACCTGTGCTGAACCAGTAAGTTCCTGTAAACCGATGACGGAAGCAATCGATGTTGTCTTCAACATATTGTTAAACTCGTTGCCCAGAGGCGGGATAACAACGCGTGCGGCCTGTGGCAACACGATACGGCGCATCCCCAGGCTATAGCGCATCCCTAACGCACGCGCCGCCTCCATTTGACCCTTATCTACCGAGCCGATAGCGGCACGAATGATCTCCGACATGTACGCACCTTCGTTTAACGAGAATGCTACCAGCACACAAGCCCAGGCAGGCAACAAGGCACCAGGCACGACTCTAGGCAGGCCATCCCACAGCAATAAGACCTGAACGAGCAAAGGGCTACCACGAAAGAACCAGATATATGCCTGAGCAGGCCAGCGCAGGAAAGGGGATTTTGACATTTGCATCAATGAGAGGAATAGACCAAGCACAACTCCGATGGCTTGCGCTACCACCGAGATCCAGAGCGCAATCCATGCCGCCTGCAAGAAGTAAAGATGGGGGTCTTGAAAAAGGTAGTACCAGACCTGGTCCCAACGAAACATAGTAACCCTCCTGCTGGAAGATACAGACTCCCTACCTCCTTCAATGAACAAGGGATAGGGAGCACACTATAAGAATTTGATAACATCAAAGGAAAAACATACCATATTTTCTGTACACTTGGATGCTATGCTTTTTGGGCAGCCGAGAAACCCCAGGTGGTGAAGAGCTTATCATAGGTACCATCACTCTTTACTTCTTGGAAAGCTTTCTGAGTAGCACCTAAGACTTCTGTATCACCCTTGCGGATAGTGATACCATAGGGAGCGGCATTGACCACTGAACCACCAACCTCAAATTGCCCTGGATTAATTTTGTTGTAGTAATCGGTCACAGGTGAGTCCTGGTAGGTCGCCACCACGCGGTTATTAGCAAGCAACTGAATGACATCCTGCTGCGACTGCAATACAGTCTGCTTAATGGCTGGTTTGCCTTTTGCAGTGCAGGCTTTGTTAGCTGTATCGAGATCATCCTTCTCAACGGTACCAGTCTGTACGCCAACATCTAATCCACAGAGATCTGCAGCTGATTTGAGATTCTTAGGATTCCCTTTTTGCACCAGCAAGGACTCGCCTGCATTAAAATAGTTTACAAAATCGAACTTCTTCTTGCGCTCATCGCTTACCGTGACAGATGAGATTACAAGATCAAAGCGTTTGTTGCTAAGATCGTCAAAGATAGTATCAAAGCCAGTCTTCTGGATCTTTACAGTTAGACCCATATGCTGACCCATCGCCCTGATCAGATCGATGTCAAAGCCTGTATTATCGTTTTTCTGGTTATCGAAAAACTCCATAGGGACATAGGTGGTATCGCTGCCAACAGTAAGTGTGCCCGCTGTGACCAGACTCTTCGCAGGTATGGTAATATCCGCTTTCACGGCTGGCGTACTCGCGCTAGCAGGCGTTGTGGCAGCAGAGCTACCACCACACGCAGAGAGCAAGAGCGAGAGCAATGCCGCAAGCATGAGCAAAAATCCTGGCAACTTTCTGGTCTTTACATGGGATAATGCATGAGTAGAAGACAGCATAAGACGGGTCCTCCCCTGTTTAAATATGTTCTCACCACATCGGTGAGCAGGTTCGAATAGCGGAAATACATGCAATACATCTCTCCGAGGCTCCATCGCATCGGCAAGAGTAACTGAAGCACAGCGTTATGCATTCGGAAACCTTGTAAGAAGTGTTTATGCCCAGATAAATTACGTCAACTTTTACTCAATATCTCACAAGCAGACGCTCCTCTATCTATTATCCTTTTTCTTTTCCTACATGCTTGTGCCTGTTTTAGTCTGGGACAATGGTTATCGTGCCAGCCGGATGCTGTTCATCGAGGATGTACACGTGGTCCCAGCCTTCATGAGGAATTACCTGCAGGGCCTTTTGCAACAGGTTGAGATGATAGATGATTACCTTCTCACCTACAACACGGCCACGAGACTGTTGCTTGTCATGAGAGAGGCAGGTTGCTAATGACATGTTGAAGACGATCAGGCAGGTGGCGTAGTGGTGGCGCAGAGCCAGGTTCAGTAAGTGCTGACGGGCTTCAGCCAGCAGTGCCGTGCTATCCGCAATAGTCAGACGACTTTGAAGCATGCGCTTATTAATGATATAATGAAAGAGATCAAAGGTATCACGATTGACCTGCTGATTGGTTTCATCATCGCAGATAAGGGCGCGGCAGTAATCAGATGAAACGATAGTAGTTGCTCTATAACCCAGATCCTCGTGCTGCTCAACAAACGCATTTGCGAAGGTACTCTTGCCAGAGCCAGCTGGACCACACAACACAATCAACGTTTGTCGAGGCAGGATCATCTGTTTTTCTTCAAGCGGCAACGCTCTTTCCATGGCAAACCTCCGCGCACATCCTTGATATCTATGAATCTATATAGCCAGATTCAGTCACTAGAAAGCCGCTATAGCATCATTCTTACTCTAAATATATAAAAAAACATTTTGTATACAGGCGTATCACTATCCTGAATAGATGAACTCAACAAGGCACTTTAATTATAACGTAAATATAGCGCAATGGGAATCGTAATTGATGTGCTAAAAAGATCATATGCGGGCAAAACTGTGGGTAACCGGTAAAAAATCCCACAAAGCCGCATGTATCCTGTAGACATAGCAACACAGAAATTGATATACTACCGTGTGAATGGTTGCAGGAGGATTACGACCCGCTGTATTCCCCTTTCTGATATAATGCGCATGCGGGTATATTGTACACACAAATATGGGCCGCATCATCGTAAAAAGAATGCGAGTTAAGAGCAGATATTTCATGCTACGCCTTACCAAACTCAATCCCAGGAATGCTGATAAAGTGTGGGCATTCCTTAATCATATGTCCTTACCGAGGAGGATGCTGTGTCTGTTGATACGACCCTGACAGGAACGGAGATACGTACCCGTTTCCTGGATTTCTACGCGAGCAAAGGCCACCAAAAAGTGCCGAGCTCATCGCTTGTGCCACA
>Ga0302321_100005454_pt1 | contig 11138 bp, 9 predicted proteins | sample Fen_T0_1_FD_202505 | JGI IMG/M metagenome (GOLD analysis project Ga0302321, IMG submission 202505) | Peat permafrost microbial communities from Stordalen Mire near Abisko, Sweden - Fen_T0_1 | ecosystem: Environmental > Terrestrial > Soil > Wetlands > Permafrost | place: Sweden: Abisko...
GTCCCCACGAAACCGGTCACCACCACCACCATCCCAAACTGAACCGTGGCCGCCTCGCGCGGAATCCCACGGCAGCGCTCCAGGAAGGCGGGCATCCAGAAAGCCATCGCCCCGACTCCAAACGTGTAGGCGGCGTACCCCGCCACAGTCAGCATGAACGGACCGTTCCGGAACAGCCGCCCGTACGTCGCCGCCAGCCCACCGCTCCGAGACGGTCCCGCCGACTCCGCGTCGTGGACCCCGCGCGGAGGGTCCCACAGCCAGAGCGTGAACAGCGCCAGCACCAGCCCAGGGACCCCAGCCACGTAGAACGCCGCCCGCCACCCGTACCGATGGTCGATCAGCCCGCCCAGCACGTACCCCAGCGCAGCCCCAATCGGGATGGCCGAGAAGAAGACCGCGAAGACTCGACCCCGCTTCGACTGTGGGTAGTAGTCGGCCAGCAGGCTGGGCGCGATGGCCCCGTAGGCCGCCTCCCCGACCCCCACTGCGGCCCTGCCCACGAACAGCCCGATGAAGCCCCGCGCGAAGCCGGAGACGGTCGTGGCCGCGCTCCAGAGCGCCACCCCCAAGCAAAGGAGCCGCGTCCGGGAGACCCGGTCGCCCAGCGTCCCGAAGATCGGGGAAGCCGCCATGTAAACCACGATGAAGGCGGTCTGCAGCATCCCCAGCCGGAAACCGTCCAGGCGCATCTCCGCCCGCAGGCTCTCCACCAGCGCCGAAACCAGGAACCGGTCGAGGTAGTTGAGCAGGTTGACGAGCGTGAGGACCAACAGCCCGCGCCGGACCAGGTGCGCTCGACGCAGGTCGGCCGGAGATTTCGGCGGAGCAGGCATCGCGCCACCCTAGACGAGGTAGGTGTAGCTCGGAAACCGGAACGAAAGGTCGGACTGTTGTCGCCCGCCCGATTCCGGATAGAATCGGCAGTTGTGCAAACTCGCGCGGCTTACCCGGGCCGGCTCCTCGTCGTCGATGATGAGCCTTCGATGCGCGATCTCCTCACGCGCGTGCTCTCCAACGCCGGCCACGAGGTCGCGGTGGCCGAGAGCGGCGAGGAGGCGTTGACGCGCATCGGCAAGGAGCGCTTCGACCTCTTGATCGTCGATCGCAACCTGCCGGGCATGAGCGGGATCGACGTCCTGAACCAGGTCCGGATCCAGGATCCCGGGCTGTTCGCCGTCATGATCACCGCCTACCCAAACGCCGAGTCGGAGGCTGCGGCGCGCTCCCTGGGTGTCCACAGCTACATCACCAAGCCGTTCGGGATCGTCACCATCGTCGCCGCGGTGGACGCGGCCATCCTCGCCGGTCGGGCCGCCGCCGGGAAGTTGGACCCAACGTGATGGCCGGCCGGTCGCTTCGACCGCGCTCCGGCGCCTGCTTCTCCTGACGGCCAGAGCTCGGTTCGCAAAGGGGGTTCACCTCGCATGCCGACGTTGGCGACTGACGGTGAATGGCGCCACGCAGACTGGCTCCTCCTCGCCGCCAGCGCCGCCGGCCTGTGCGTGGTCGCCTACCTCCTCGCCGCCGACCCCGGCCGTGCCCCTGCACCCGACCGACAGGGGGTGGGCCTGGCTCGCCTGGAGTTCGCCGCCATGGCGCGACGCCGGCCGGCGGGGACGTTGGCCTGGGAGGACGTTCGCGCCGGGGAGCTGCTCTTCGAGCGCGACTCGCTCTTCGTCGCGCCCACCGGCAGCGCCACGGTCCGGTTCCTCGCTGGCGCCAAGCTGGACGTGGAGGAGCGCTCCCTGGTGGTGTTCGAGCCTCCCGAGCCGGCCCGTCCCCAGAACCTCGACCTCATCCAGGGCTGGCTCTCCGGCGCGCCGGGACAGGCCCCCCTCGAGGTGAACCGCTCCCGCGGCTCGGTCCGGCTCCAGCCGGGCGCAGCCGGCCGCATCGCCGCCCAGGGCGAAGGAACCGCCGGCGTCGAGCTCCTCGCCGGTCGGGCCGAGGCCGGCGGCGCCGAGGTCCGCGTGACGACCTCGCCGGTCCACCTCCGCCTTCCGGATCGAAACGAGGTCCTGCACCAGTCGCTTCAAAAGCCTTCGGTCACCTTGAGCTGGGACGCGACCGCCGCCCAGGGCTGGACGCTCCAGGTCGCGCGCGACCGCAACTTCGCCTCCCTGGTCGCGAGCGCGCCCGGAGGCGCCGGGAGCTTCAGCTTCGCCCCCTCCGCCTCGGGCGCCTACTTCTGGCGCGTGCTGAAGCCGGGCGTCGCGGGCGGGCCCCTGGCCCGGAGCGAGATCCGGAAGTTCCTGGTGGTGGACGACGTGCCTCCGATCCCCTACCTGCCCAGGGCTGGCGAGGTCGTCCTGGCCCCGCCCGGCCAGACCATTCCCTTCTGGTGGACGGCGGTGGATGGCGCCTCCCGGTACCAGCTCGAGATCGCCACCGATCCCTCCTTCCAGAAGCCCGTGCTCCGGGTGGACGCCAGCGGTCCCTCCCTCTGGACTCGCCTCGACCTGCCTGAGGGGAGCTATTACTGGCGCGTCCGGGTGGACGACCCCGAGCGCGGGCCGTCCCCTCCGTCCGACCCGTCCCCGTTCCGCCTGGTGCTCACGCCCGTCCTGGGGGCGCCGGAGCTCATGGACCCTTCGCTCGAGGTGCATCGTGGCACGGTCCACTAAGCCCCTCTGGACTGCCCTGCTGCTCGCCCTCCCCGGCCTGCCCGGCGCCCAGGAGGCGAGCGTCTCGGAGGTGTTGCGCTGGAAGGCCGACCCCCGCTCGGCCAGCTACGAGCTCCAGATCTCGGTCGACGCGAGCTTCCGCGAGACGACGCTGGTGGTGAAGGTCCCCAGCTCCGGCTATCGGTGGGCCGAGATCCCCACCCAGCGCTACTACTGGCGGGTCCGAAGCCTCGACGAGCAGGGGCGCCCCGGCATCTGGAGCGCGGTCAAGACCATCGAGCCTGCCTTGCTGCCTCCCGAACCGCGCGCGCCGGCCGACGGCTCTCACGTGTCCTTCGAGGGCGAGAGCCCCAGCCTCGATGTCGCCTGCCTCGCGTCTCACCTGGCGAGGCGCTACTCGGCCGAGGTCGCGGCGGATCCCCGCTTCGAGCAGGTGCTGGCCCGGGCGAACGACTCCGGCCCGACGCTGCACCTGCCGCTCCCCCGAGCCGGTCAGCTCTACTGGCGCATGCGCAGCACCAGCCTCACCGGCCGCGACACCGGATGGTCTCGCGTCTCCCGGGTCTTCTTGGAGAAGGCCGCGCCCCCGGCACCTCCGCCCAGACCCCACCCGGCCCCTCCGCCGGAGAAGCCGGCGCCCCCGCTGCCGAAGCCTCCCCCAGCCCCGGCGCCCGAGCCGATCGCCGTCGAGCCTCCACCAGCGCCGATCGAGGAGGCCACTGCGCCGCCGGAGCCGGAGCCTGAGCCGGCGGTGCCCCGCGACCCCTTCCCGCTCCGCGGCGGAGTTCACGTCGGCTACTTCAACAACCTGAAGCGCGTGTCCAGCCCCTGGATCGCGCTGGTGATCGACTGGAAGACCGGCTTGCTTGCGGACCGGCTCGTCCTCTCGGCCCGGGCCGCCACGTACTCCACCAGCGTCACCGTCCCAGCCCAGCCCGACGGGCTTCCGGCGCCTGTCTCGGCCTCGGCGCGGGTCTTCCCCCTCTCCCTCCTGGCCCTCTACGAGCCCATCTCGGGCACCACCACGCTCTCCACCGGTGCCGGGCCCACGGTCTACGTGGGACGGTTCACGACCGGCACAACCACGACCACCACCGCGGTCGCCGGTGGAGTCCTGGTGTTCGCGGTGAGCCACCCCCTCGGCCCTGGCCGGGCCTTCGCCGAGGCCGGAGCGCTCCTGGGAAGCTTCGACCGCCCCAGCGCGCGGCTGCGCGCCGGCGGCCTCCTCATCACCGCGGGATTCGAGCTGGGACGATGACACGCGCGCGCACTTCGGCCGCAGCGGCGGCCCTGGCCCTCTCGGCGCTCTGCGCCTGCTCCAACCCCCTGTCGGCCTCGCCGGTGCTGAGCGCGCTCGAGCCGAGCAGCACGCCGGCTGGCACCGAGACGGCCATGGTGATCCGCGGGTCGGGCTTCGCGGTCCAGCTCCAGGTCGATTTCGACGCCCCGGCCGCCTCCCGAGTCCAGTCGCAGTTCACCTTGACGCTCGTCTCGGGCAGCGCCCGCGTTCCGCTCACCAGCGTCCAGCTCGTCTCCGACTCCCAGCTCTCCGCCACACTCCCGGCCGGCGCGGCCTCACCCGGGACATACGACCTGGAGCTGGTCGATCCGCAGGGCCGCACGCTGCGGCTGGCCTCCGCGCTCCGCGCCTACGCCGTGACCTGCGCGCACGACGGCGACCCCTGCGACGACGGCGACCCTTGCACGCAGGGCGAGACTTGCCAGGCCGGCGCCTGCGTCTCGCCTCCGCCCTCTTGCGTCCCTTCGACCGACACTCCCCCGATCGCCTGCTTCACGTTCACCTCGGACGACAGCCAGTCGAGCTCTCTCTTCACCTTCGATGCAACCTGCGCGTCGGACGCGGAGGACGACCAGGCCGGAAAGCCGCTCCAGATCCGCTGGTACTTCGATGGATCGAGCGGCAGCCCCACCGCGTTCAGCACCACCCCCATCGTCACCCACCTCTTCGACACACCCGGCGTGCACCAGGTCCTGGTGGAGGTCCTCGACTCGGGCGGCCTCTCCACCTTCTCGTCTCAACCGGTATTGGTGAGCGCGTCGAGCGACGTGGTCTGGGTCACCACCGCCCAGGACGAGAACGACGGCGACGTCACGCCCGCCAGCCCCGGCGGCACCGGCCTCTCGCTCCGTGAGGCGATCAGGCACGTGAACAAGCTCGGCGCGCCGCGGACCATCCAGTTCCGGCCGAGGGTGACCGCGATCTCGATCCTGGGCGACTCCGGCCATGGGGCGCTCGACGCGCTCACGATCGCAGGGAGCGCCATCGTGGGCCGGCCGGACCTGACGCTCGACTTCGGCGGGATGAACTCGGGGTGCTTCACGCTGAGCGCCGCGAACCAGCTCCTGCTCGGCCTGCGCATGAGCGGGTGCGCGGGCACGGGCGTCCTGATGGACGGAGGGAGCGCCGGCTCGCAGGTGGCGAACTGCACCATCACCGGCTCGGCGAGCGCGTGCGGCATCAAGGGATCGGCCGGCGGCACCATCGGCCCTGGCAACCTGCTCTCCGGCCTCTCCACCGGCGTGCAGGTGACCGGGAACGGCTACACCATCGACGGCAACCGGATCCACGACAACGGCGGGGGGATTCAGCTGTCGAACGCGCTGGCCACGGTCCAGCGCAACGTCGTCTACAAGAACGACGCGTACGGGCTCCAGGCCGCCAACGTGGGCTCCCAGGTGCCCACCAAGCTCTACTTCAACGTCTTCGACTCCAACCGCACCATCGGCGTGACCGGAGGCCAGACCTTGCTGGTGGCCCAGAACAACCTGTTCACCCGCAACGGGCAGCACGGCGTGTCCGGCGGCTACTTTTCCATCGCGGACCACAACGGCTTCTTCGACAACCCGGAGGGCTCGGTCCCCAACTACGGCGTGAGCCCCTCGGACGTGTCCTCGGATCCCCAGTACATCGACGCGTCGTCGGGTGACTACCGGCTGGCCCCGGCCAGCCCGATGGTGGACAAGGGGATCGACGTTGGACTCGACGTGAACGGCCCGGCTCCCGGCGACTACGACGGCGCGGCGCCCGACATCGGCGCCTTCGAGATGCCGTACGGCAGGAGCTCGCCATGAAGATGTCGATCCGCTACCAGATCCTGGCGCTGCTCTCGTCGCTGCTGGTGATCGCCATCGTGGCGCACCTGTTCCTGGCGAGCCGCCTGTTCACGCAGGACAAGCTGGCCTACATCTACGACCTGGAGCGCTCGCTCACCGCCACCGTGTCCCAGGAGGTCCGCGCCAGCGTTGGTTCACTGGTGGACAAGCTGGGGTACTTCGCCGAGGAGCAGTCGCGCCGGAACGGCGAGGCGGCCCTGGCACCGCTGCTCTCCAGCGATCCCGACCTGCTCTCGGTCGAGATCTGGGAGCAGTCCGCACCCGGCCGCCTGGAACGGGTCTACGAGCACACCGACCCGGCGCGGCTGGCGGCCGCCAACGTGAGCGAGGACGACCTCACCGAGTCGCGCCGGACCACGCCCATTCCGCTGGGGGTGGTGGCCTCCGAAGGTGTGATCCTGCAGAACTCCAGCCTCGCGCCCGACATCGCCCTGCTCACGCTGGCCGCGCCCGTCTCCAACGGACGCCGGATCGTGATGGCCACCATGCGACCGACCCGGCTGCTCCGCGTCTTCGGTCGAACCGATGCCTACCGGGTCTACCTGGTGGACGGCAAGGGCGGTATCGTGGTCCACCCCGACGCCAACCGGGTGATCCGGCGCGACGACGTCGCCTCCGTTCCGATCGTGCGCGAGGCCATCCGAAGCTCGCTCCCGCAGGTGCACGAGTTCGAGGGACCCGGCGGGGCGATCATCGGCGCCTTCGCGCCGGTGGGGCTGGGTCGGCTGGTGGTGGTGGCGGAGGTCCCCCGCGCCGAGGCGTTGCGCGCCTCGCTCCAGCTCGTCCACCGCTCGGTGCTCTTCGGGCTCGGGATCCTCTTCCTCGGGCTGATCGCCACCATCTATTTCACCCGCTGGCTCACCGCACCGCTGCGCGTCCTGGAGGAGGCGACCGCCGCGGTCGGGCGGGGCGAGTTCCACGCTGGCGTGGTGGTGAAGGCGCACAACGAGATCGGCCGGCTCGCCGCCGCCTTCAACCGGATGGGGCAGGAGCTGGCCGACCGCGAGGCGCGCCTCTCGGAGGCGCACCGGCAGCTCATGGAGTCCGAGAAGCTGTCGATCCTGGGGGAGCTCTCGGCCAGCATCGCGCACGAGGTGAAGAACCCACTGGCCGGGATCGTGGGCTACGCCCAGCTCGGGATGACGTCCCAGGATCTCGACCAGACGAAGGAGCACCTGGAGGTGATCGAGCGGCACGCCTGGAGGGCCAGCCGGATCCTGGAGGGGCTCCTCGACTTCGCCCGGGTCGAGAGCCTGGACCTCCGGCCCCTGGACTTGAGCGTGGTGACGGCCGACGGGGTCCGGCTGGTCGCGCACCAGGTCCAGTCGAAGCGGGTCGCGCTCGAGACCGACCTACCGGAGGGATTGCCTCCCATCCTGGGAAACGCGAATCAGCTCCAGCAGGTGCTGCTCAACCTGATCATGAACGCGGTACAGGCGCTGGAGGGATGCCCAGTCCGGATCATCCGAGTGCGCGTCCGGCAGGACGGCGACGCGGTGGTGCTCTCGGTTCAGGACACCGGCGCCGGGATCCCGCTGGACCTGCAGCCCAGGCTCTTCATGCCGTTCTTCACCACCAAGCCCAAGGGCAAAGGAACCGGGCTTGGACTGTCGGTGAGTCAACGAATCGTCAATCGCCACCGGGGTGAGCTCCGCTTCGAGAGCACCCCGGGCATGGGGAGCGTCTTCTCCGCGCGGATCCCGACCGCCGCGGCGGTGGAGGCCCGGAAGCAGCCGCCGGCGTCCCCTCCGAGCTGAGTTCCTCGCCGGCTCCGGGCGGGATCCCCCCGCTCGCGATGCGTGCAGAATTCACTCCCCGTGTCGCATCCGTTTGCGTCAGGTGCGCCGCCCCTGCCAGCTCGGACAGCACCTGCTCCCCGGTTCGGCCGAGCGAACGGGCAACCTTCCGCTCGCCATTCGCGCACCAGTGGACCGATCCCGGCCAACCCCTCGATTCGCGCTCCACTGCTCATGAATGGTGCATGCAGCTGCACGAAGCACGGGCACGCAGCGGGCACTTAGGAGGCCAACTGCCCGGGATCACATCAGCCCGGTGACGGCATGGAGGCTGCACAGCTGCGGGGCGGCTTTCTCTCGAACCGGAGACGACTTCGTGCGCAATCGATTGCTGACCGTCCTGAGCCTCGGCGCTCTGCTGGTCCCCACGCTCGCCGCAGCCACCCCTGGAACCGTCGACTCGGGCGACACCGCCTTCGTCCTCATCTGCGCCGGCCTGGTCATGCTCATGACCCCAGGGCTGGCCTTCTTCTACGGCGGCCTGGTGCGCGCCAAGAACGTGGTCCACACCATGATCCTGAGCCTGGTGTGCATGGCCATGGTCGGCGTGCTCTGGCTCGTGGTGAGCTACTCGATCGCCTTCTCCCGCGGTCCGGCTGGCCTCGACTGGTTCGTCGGCGGCCTCTCCTGGGTGGGCTTGGTCGGCGTGGACGGCTCGGTGGTCAAGGAGCTGGCCCCGACCATCCCGCACACCGCGTTCATGCTCTTCCAGGCGATGTTCGCCATCATCACGCCCGCCCTGATCTCCGGCGCCCTGGTCGAGCGGATCCGGATCAAGGCCTTCGTCGCCTTCATCTTGGTCTGGGCGGTGGTGGTCTACGCGCCGGTGGCCCACTGGGTCTGGGCGCCGGGCGGGTGGCTGCGCGCCAAGGGCGTCCTCGACTTCGCCGGCGGCACGGTCGTCCACATCAACGCGGCCGCGGCCGCCCTGGTCGGCGCCATCCTCCTGGGCAGGCGCCGGGGCCTCCGGAGCCCGACCGTCCTCCCCCACAACGTCCCCTTCGCCATCCTCGGCGCCGGCCTGCTCTGGTTCGGCTGGCTCGGCTTCAACGGCGGCAGCGCGCTCGCGGCCAACGGCCTGGCTGCGACCGCGTTCGCCAACACCTTCTTCGCCCCCGCAGCCGCGGCCACGGCTTGGGGCCTGGCCGAGCTCTTCTTCTTCCACGGCAAGATGTCGGGCGTGGGCCTCGCCTCCGGCGCCGTCGCCGGCATGGTCGCCATCACGCCGGCCGCGGGCTACATCACCCCGGCCTCCTCCGTGCTCCTGGGCTTCATGGCCGGCATCGCCTCCCTCCTGGCGGTTCGTTACCGCCCGCGCCTCGGCCTGGACGACTCGCTCGACGTGTTCGCGGTCCACGGCGTGGCCGCCACGCTCGGCGCGCTCATGACCGGCGTGCTCGCCAGCAAGGCGGTCAACCCCGACGGCGCCGACGGCAGCCTGGCGCTCCTGGGCTGGCAGGCCGTGGGCGTTCTGGTCACCTACGCCTGGTCCGGCTCCCTCTCCTTCCTGCTCTTCAAGGGACTGTCGCTCATCATGCCGCTGCGCGCCGAGGAGCAGGACGAGTGGAGCGGTATGGATCAGGCCGAGGCCGGCGAGCGCGCCTACGTCTACAGCGACGACTCGGCGGGCGAGCAACGCCACGGGCCCTCGCACGCGCCGTCGATGGTGGGCGTACCCGTCCACCGGGCCGCGCAAGAATAGGCCGGCGTTTCAGAGACGGGAACCTGCGAGGGCGCCGCGACCAAGCGGCGCTCTCGCCGCTTCAGGGCGCCTCCCAGGTTCAGGCGCTCAGGCGCTCAGGACATCGAGGGTGGCGTCGAAGACGAACATCTCGATCCGCTCCCGGTCCGGGTCCGGCACCTGCGTGAAGGCGAAGCAGCCCCTGATCCGGCCGTTCTGGGCCTTGAGGTCCACGACGCGTGCCTTGCCCGTGGCCGGGCTCTGGCCGGGGAGCCGGAGCGAAAAGTCGATCACGTCGCCCACGTTCATGTTCCGATCCACCAGCGTCGCGAAGCCGCCGGAGCCGACGTCGAGCGTCGTCAGCCGCATGGGCTCCTTCGCCAGCGTCAGGTCGAGCTGCAGGGCGCGCGCGACCCGAAGCTCCTGCCGCGGGGGCCTCCCAGGCGGAAGCGCCAGCCGCTGCGCGGCCATCATGGCCCGCGCCAGTTCGTCCCGATGGGCGAGGTAGAGCGCTCTCTGAGCCTCGTCCAGCGCGTTCTCATGGGCCTTCTTGTGAAGGATCCGGAAAGCGGCAAGCCACTCGCTCAATCGCATGGATCTCGCTCCTCCGGCATCCCAGTATACACGCCGAGCGCGGGAGCACCTGCCCACGGACGAGGGAGGGTCGTTCCTGCACGGGGGGGGTGGGGGGGTGCGAAGGAGCCCCGGTGAGAGGGGCTCCGCGAAGCTACAGGGCCTTCTTGAGCTCCGGCGAAGGCTTGAAGCCGACCGTCTTGGTCGGTGCGATCCGGATCTCGGCGCCCGTCTGTGGGTTCCGTCCCACACGGCCCGCGCGCCGCTTCACCGTAAAGGTGCCGAAACCCGGCATCGAAAAGCGCTTGTCCTTTCGGATGGCTCTGGCCAGGTGCTCGAAGACGGAGTCCACGAGGTCGGCCACCTGTCGCTTGGACAGGTCGGGCCGCGTCTCCTGGACCTTCTCAATCAGATCGGCCTTGGTCATGTCGCCTTTTACCCCTCCGAGTGCGGCAAGCTAGCGCCACCCTGGAAAGGCGTCAAGCCAGCTCTCGGCGAGAGATCCGCTTGACAGGCAGCTCTCCCCGTTCATCCGCCAGGCGCGGCAAAGCCCGAGGATCCGGCGCTCACGGAGTCCCTCCGAGCTGCGCGCTGGAGACCAGGACCCGGAAGGCGTCCAGGGTCTCGGGCCGAACCGGCGAGAGGCCGGTGACGAAGATCCGGTACTGCACGTGCCCGTCACAGACGGCGTAGGCCCAGCCGTGCCACGGTCCTGCGTCCGCCTCCTGGACCAGGGCGCGGCGGCCCGCCACCGTGGTCGGGTGCCGCCGGACGTTGGCGAGGCCCGCGCTCCCGCGGGTCAATGCCACCTCGGCCTGCGACGCGCACTCCGCCGCGCTCTTGAAGCGCTGCTCCAGCAGCCGCACATCGACCTTGGCGGTGGCGTCCGGAGGCTGCGCCTCGACGTGGCGTTCGTCTCCCCGCACCTGCCAGCTGCTGGGCACCTCGAAGGCCAGCGCTCCTACAGTGTAGACGAGCATCCCCTCGTCCGCGGCCGGCCGTGACGGCGGCACCGGCTCCGCAGCGCGCTGAAGCGTCGTGCAGGACGCGAGCAGGAGCGCAGCCGGCAGCACCGTCCGAGCCAAGGCGCCGGTTCTCCGTCCCTCGGTCCAGGTCCAGGTCCAAGTCTGCATCCGCGTCCAGATCCTCATCGACCCTCCATGATCTCCAGAGAAGGACTGAAGTCGTCCCGGGCCCCTTCTGTCTTCCCGCTGAGGCTCCACTCTAAACGACCGATCGTAATTCGTGAACATTCGAGACGCGCGCCGGAGGCGCGAGGCAGGGACAACGCCACGAAGTGGCGTGTGGGCCCCTGCGAGCAGGAGG
>Ga0302321_100005455_pt1 | contig 11138 bp, 7 predicted proteins | sample Fen_T0_1_FD_202505 | JGI IMG/M metagenome (GOLD analysis project Ga0302321, IMG submission 202505) | Peat permafrost microbial communities from Stordalen Mire near Abisko, Sweden - Fen_T0_1 | ecosystem: Environmental > Terrestrial > Soil > Wetlands > Permafrost | place: Sweden: Abisko...
CCCCTCTTCCGCCAATTGGCGGAAAATCTTAATAAAGATTTGTGCTCTTTGGTAATACAGAAAAATGAGCTTGATTGGCCGGAGTTGAATAAAAGTTGATCATAGAATTTGTAAGATACAAAAAAATAAACCATGAGTAAAACGCTTAAATGGATACTGATTTCAGTTGGTATTCTGCTGGTAGCAATGATAGGGCTTTCTAAAGCCGGTGTGTTTGGTAAAAACGAAGGCACAAAAGTTACCTCTGAAAAAGTACAGAAAAGAACCATTACCGAAATTGTAAATGCCAGCGGTAAGATCTATCCCGAGGTTGAAGTAAAAGTAAGCCCGGATATAAGTGGTGAGATCACTGAATTAAATGTGCAGGAAGGTGATACGGTTAAAAAGGGCCAGGTACTGGCACGTATTTATGCCGATGTGTATAATATCCAGCGCAGCCAGGCCGCCAGCGGCGTGGCACAAAGCCAGGCGCAGGTAAGTAATTCAACCGCCGCACTCGACGCTTTAAAAGCACAAATGGAACAGGCCGAAAAAACTTACAGTATGCAAAAGCAGTTGTTTGATGATAAGGTGATCAGTAAAAATGAATTTAATATAGCAGAGGCAAATTATAAAAGTGCCAGGGCAAATTACAATGCAGCAGTACAGGGTATACGTGGCGGTCAAGCCAGCATACAAAGTGCAGAGGCCAATTTGCAAAAAGCCAATAAAGACCTGGGCCGTACAGTAATAACTGCCCCTACCGATGGCGTGATCTCTTTGTTGAATGTAAAGAAAGGTGAAAAAGTAGCAGGTAACAGTTTTAATGTAGGTACCGAAATGATGCGTATTGCCGATATGGAAAAAATTGAAGTACGGGTTGATGTGGGTGAAAATGATATTCCTAAAGTAAAATTGGGCGATAGTGCCATTATTACTGTAGATGCTTACAGCGACAGAAAATTTAAAGGCCTGGTAACACAAATTGCAAGCAGCAATAATGGTGCTGCCACACAAAATGCGTTAAGTGCCACCAGTACCGACGTTACACAATACAAAGTTTATGTAAGGCTTTTGCCGGAAAGTTATATGGACCTTATGGGCAGGGGTAGTTTTCCCTTCAGGCCGGGTATGAGTGCCAGTGCAGATATACAAACCAAAACACACAGCAACATATTGAGCATTCCTATCAATGCTGTTACAACACGTGATAAAAACGACAGCACTAAAAACAATAAACCAAAAACTGCTGATGCAGGTACAGCAACTACATCAGCCCCAACAACTACTTCTTACGACGACCTGGAAGTGGTGGTATTTATTTTAGACAAAGAAGGAAAAATAAAAAAAGTAAAAGTAAAAACAGATATCCAGGATATCAACAACATTGAAGTGGTAAGTGGCTTAAAAGAAGGGGATATTGTAATTACCGGCCCTTACGATGTGGTGAGCAAAACATTAAAGGAAGGTGATAAAGTAAAAGTGGTGGATAAGAAAGAATTGTTTGAAAAGAAATAACCCCTCCGCCTCTACAAAACACTGGGGAGAACTTTAACGTCTGAATTATTTAAACAGGCATTCTGGATTTTAACAGAATGCTTGTTTTTTTTATTGTATTTTTCAATTGATTTTTTAATTTAAAGCTAGCCTGATATTGAAAACAAAAACCATTACAGCACTGCTGATGCTGCTCTGCATTAAGTACACCCAAGCTCAAACAAAAACCACTACCCTTAAAATTTTTGCACAAGCAGCAAAGAATGATTCTGTAAGTAATGCTACAATACAATTGTTCCTTTTACCAGATACTGTTTTAACAGCTTCGCAGGTATACCATAAAAACGGCAATAATTTTCCGGTAACCCAATTTGCTAAATACCTTGTTACTGTTTCCTGTGTTGGATTTGCAACTTCCAGTAAAACCATCAACATTACCGATAAGCCGGTTGCCACTACATTCATTTTAAAAAGAAGTACATCTAACCTGCAAAATGTAACTGTAATTTCTACAAAAAAACCATTGATCAAACAGGAAGATGATAAAACCGTTGTGGATGCCACGGTATTAGCCAACAGCAGCACCAATGCATACGAAGTACTGGAAAAAACACCCGGCGCAATTGTAGACCAGGATGGCAATGTATACCTGAGCAGTATGAGCCCGGCCACTGTTTTCATTAATGGCAGAGAAATGAAACTGAGCAGTGCAGATCTTGCCTCGCTTTTAAAAAGTTTGCCCGCCGGTAGCGTAAGTAAAATAGAAATACTACGCAACCCTTCTGCAAAATATGATGCTGCCAGCAGTGGTGGTATTGTAAATATCGTTTTAAAAAAAGGGGTAAAACTGGGCAGCAGCGGCAGTGCCAATCTGGGCTATTTTCAAGGTGTATACAGTACGGTAACCGGTGGCGTAAATATTAATAAAAGTATGGGTAAAGCCAACACTTATTTCAGCTACCAATACACGAATAGAAAAAATTATGAGCAATTAAATTCTAACCGCTTTGCCAAAACAGATTCTTTACTGGCACAAAATTCTTATACCACTTATCCGTCGGTAAATAATTATTTTGGCGGTGGCGTTGATATGGCATTTACCAAAAAATTTAATGTGGCTTATGATGCGAGGCTGAGCAACACCGATAGTAAAAGCGATGCCCTCAATAATATTAATATCCTGCAAAATTCCACGCAGGCATTGCTCGGCAACAACCAATCGGATATTTTTAATAAAACCAATTCTTTTTATTTCAGCAATACCCTCACCTCCAAATACAAAATAGATTCTTTGGGTAGCGAGTGGACAGCTGAACTGGATTACAATTATTTTAATAACCACAATAACCAAAATTATACCAATACCTATTCGTTACCTGTAAAACCTGCAGTGCTGGGTGATGGGGTAAATAAAAATGATAAAAATATTTTTGTTGCCCAAACAGATCTTACACTTAAGCTGCCACAAAAGATCAATTTAGAAAGTGGCTTTAAAGCTACCATCAGCAACAGCAACACCAGTGCAGCGTATTATTCTCAAACGGGTAGCAGCCCACGTATTCCGGATACTTACCAAACCAATACTTTTAAATATAAAGAAACCATCACAGCAGCCTACCTGCAGCTTTCAAAAACATTTTATGGTTTTACTTTAAAACCCGGCCTGCGTTTAGAAACCACCAACATCAATGGCCGGCAAACCATTCCTAAAGACACCACACTATCCATAAAACGAACCGATCTTTTTCCTTACGTTTATTTACGCCATAAAATATTTACTTTATTTAAAACCGATTTAATCGGCAGCGTAATTTATCGCCGCAGCATCAGGCGCCCCTATTATGAAATACTTAATCCTTATCCAAAATATATCGACCAGTATTTGTTTGATGTGGGCAACCCTAACCTGCGTCCACAGTTTACTACTAACTATGAGTTTAATGTAATGTTCCAGGATTTTCCTGTTTTTGCAGTGGGTGTAAATCAAACCAAAGATATTTTCAGTAATGTTACGTACCAGGATAACAGTACAAAAATTGTGTACCGTACTTATGATAATTTGGGTAAAAACAAAGAAGTGTATTTCCGCATTATTGCCGGCATACCACCCGGGGGAAAGTATTTTTTTTACATGGGTAGCCAATATAATTACAATGCTTACGATGGTATTTATCAAAACCTGCCCTTTAATTACAAACGGGGCAGCTGGTTATTTTTTATGTACCAGGAGTTGAAGGTAAGGCCAACATTAGTTGTAAGTGCGCAGGGCTTTATGCGTACCAAAGCGGTACAGAATTTTTATGAGCTGAATACTTTTGGCGGCTTATTTCTTTCTGTAAATAAAAGTGTGCTGAATAAAAAAGCCAATATCATTCTTTCTTTAAATGATGCGTTGCAAACCAATCATATTGATTTTACTTTAAAGCAGGGTAATGTTAACAGCACCGGCTCCCGGGTGAATGATACCAGAAGATTGGGAATTACATTGCGCTATAATTTTGGATTAAGCAAGCCAAAGGAGAATAAAGAATTTGGTGCCGCACCTGCTGAGAGTAATTAGAGTGGGTAGCCTATGCAAATAATTTTTCTGCCACAGCTACGCTTTCTGGTTTGCCTACATCAACGAGGTTATCGCCGCTGTGGTCGTAACCCAATATAATATGTTCTGCAGCTAAATCTAGGTAACTATCCATGATGGAAAATTTTCCTTTTTGTTTTATCAGCGAAAAAATTTGCGGTTCATAAATTACCACACAACTGTATGCTTTTTCTACAAGATCGGGTTTGTTGATAGCAATTTTTGTTGCGCCGGTTTGCAAATTTTTCCAGCCGCACAAACGGTTATCCTTATCAAACAATAAAACCCGTGATGATTTGCGATTGGTAACGCCGAAGGTTACCAGCGGTTTATGTTGTTGATGAAAAGCCATCAGTTTATTTAAATCTAAACTGGTAAGGATATCTACATTTAAAGAAAAAAATGGTTTGCCATTATTCAGTAACGCTTTTGCTTTTATTAAGCCACCACCTGTTTCCAGCACTTCATCACTTTCATCGCTGATGATAATTTTACTACCCCACCCATTATTTTTATTGATGGCATCAATGATCTGCTGGGGAAAATGATGAATGTTTACTACCACGTCTTTAATTCCATACTGCTGCAGGTACTCAATATTTCTTTGTAATAAAGATTTACCATTTACTATTGCCAACGCTTTTGGATGTGTATCTGTCCAGGGTTTAAAGCGAGTACCCAGCCCAGCTGAAAAGATTATTGCTTTGTTGTTCATGGTTAATGGTTAATGGTTCATAGCTACTAATATTATATGTAAAAACATTTAGTTGGTGAAAAAGTTTCATGGGGCATACTTATGCCATGAACAATTAACCATGAACTATGAACCTGAATTAGTTTTCCAATTTTCTTTATTATTATGGTGCAATTCAATTTTTACTTTAAACTTATTTCTTAAATGCCTTGCAATAGCTTCTGCAGCAAATACACTCCGATGCTGCCCGCCGGTGCAACCAAAATTGATCATTAAACTTTCAAACCCACGTTTGATGTAATCTTCCACTGCAATATCAACAATGCTGTATACACCGTTTAAAAAATCGGGCATTTTCGTTTGTTGTTCTAAAAAATCTTTTACCGGTTTATCTAATCCTGATAAGTGTTTGTAGTCATCATACCTGCCGGGATTTAATATACCTCTCATATCAAAAACAAAACCGCCGCCGTTTGCAGTGTCATCTTTGGGATAACCCGTTTTAATAAATGAAAAACTATTGATGGTAACCACTAAAGGTGTAGTTGCTGTTGCCTGCACCGGGGTAAATTCCTGTATCACTTCGTCGCTGATACAAAGCTCCAGTACTTTTTTAAATTCGGTTACTGCAATACCAATGCTTTGATGCGTAATAAATGATTTTAAATTTTGTAACGCCAACGGAATGCTGGTTAAAAAGTGTGCCTTACGTTCAAACAAACCCCTGAAGCCATAAGCACCCAATACCTGCAACAAGCGTATCAGCACATACCCGTTGTACTGGCTGCGAAATACATCCCTGTCTACTGTTTCACCCACAATTGTTTCAAAAGAGTTGATATAATCTTCCAGTAAATTGTGCTTCCACTCTTCGGGCAAATTAGCTTTTGCCTGCGATAATAAAGAGGCCACATCATATTGCGGCGCACCTTTCATTCCGCCCTGGTAGTCGATAAAGTGAACGCTGCTATCTTCCTTTACCATAATATTCCTGCTCTGAAAATCCCGGAACATGAAAAATTTATACTCGGTATGCGATAAATAATTACTCAGCGCTTCAAAATCTTTGATCAGTTTTTGTTTATCATAAGGCCTTCGTAAAGCATCTAAAAAATAATATTTAAAATACAGCAGGTCGGCCATAATAGCTTCCTTACCAAATGAACTGTTGGTGAGGCACTTCTTATAGTCCAGCCCTTCATGGCCATTTACATGCAGCAATGCCAGCTGGCGCAAACTTTCTTTATACAGATCATATACAGGTTGCACATAACCTTGTTCTTCTAATTTATTCAATAGTGAAACATCACCAAAATCTTCCTGCAGGTAAATATCCTTTTCCTTATTTATGGCCAATATCTGTGCGGTTGCCAACCCCTTCTTTTTAAAATGTTCGGAAAAATAAATGAACGCATCATTCTCTTTTATATTGGCACCATAGGTTGCTATAAAATTTTTAGACGCAGTGTGAATACGAAAATAATGCCGCTCACTTCCTGCCTGTGGCAGTTTATCAATAGCGGTGATGACATCTTTTGAATAAGTGGAAAAAAGCTCTTTTACTCTGTCTGTGGTAGTGTGCATCGGGGTGTTTTACGAAGGTAAAAATAGCTTAAAATGCATCAGCTCCAAAATGTTCATCTTTCCGGGTACAAATTTTTCAACTTATTATTATATATTCGTTAAAACTTAACTCACCAACAAAACAATTATGGAAGCAACAAACCAAGACCAACTTAACAGTCAAACACCGATTCCAATTTTTAAAGTTGACCCAATTATGGTATTAGTTTTCGGGATATTATCCTGCGGATTATACTTAATTTACTGGAACATTAAGGTAGCCGAAGTATTTAATGCCGTTGCCGAAAAGGAAGTGATCTCGCAACCTATTGCAATTTTTGCAGGGTGCTGTATGCCGGTAAATATATACTTCTATTACCTGGCAGGTAAAGAGGCTTTACCAAAAGTGTACCAGAGAACGGGTGAATTACAAAAAGATCAATCCACATTATTAATAGTTTTAGGATTGTTTTTTCCTATTGCTGCAGCAATGATTGTACAAGGTGATATCAACAGGTTATATAAGTAATACCAAAAGTAAACGTAAAGTATACGGAATCATCGGCGCAGTAATTACGCTGCTGATTCCGTATTTACTTTTTCTCAATAATAGTAACCATCACCTGGAAACAGACCAGTCTTTTTGTCCCTTTAAAATGCTCACGGGTTTTCCCTGTCCCGGTTGTGGCATTACCAAATCGCTGGTGTATTTTTACGAGGGGGATATATACAAAAGTTTTAGTTACCACATCCTGGGCCCTTTTGTAATTGCATTTGCAGTGGTAACCATTGCCGTACTTACTACCGAACTGATCACTAAAAAAGAATATTTTACCAAATGGTTTTACAGCCGAAAGCTTGCTTATGGCTTAGCTATCTTTCTTGCTAGCTATCATTTTATAAGGCTCATCTGGTTTGTGCATGATAATTCATGGAGCAGTATTGTACATCAATCTATATGGCAGTAATATTTTTGCCTTTCTACATCTTCCACTTATTTGTTCAGTTGTACTTATTGTAATTGGCGTACACATCGCCGTAACCATTACATACTTCCGCAATACTCATTACCAAAAAGTTTTTACATTCGTTAACATGCAACCGCATTGTTTTAACACAACTTTCGAAGTACGGCGCTTACTTTCGAAAAACAAAATTAACCTGTATGAAAAAAATAATTCTACTCTTTACATCGTGCATTGTATCATTTACCATTTTTGCACAGTCCGATTCTCTTTTAAAAAAATTTAAATACCGGATAGATCATTACCGGGCCGTAACGTTAAATGCCAGTAGTGGTGGCCAGCATGGCGAAGCGGATTATCCTGTAGGTACGCATAAATATGGCGCATCTTCTGCAGCAGTGAGTGGCAACTACTTTACTACTACAAGTACCGACAAAAAATTACTGACCGCTTCTGTAGGTTTAAACGGCATTTTTTATAGAGCAAAATCCCAGGACCAAACCAGTTCCAATACCAGAAAAAATTTTTCTTCGGTACCCAATGTTACTATATTGAACAAATGGTTTTCTAAAAAAATGTTTACTGAATTAGGCGCTGATATTTTAGGCAGTTTTTCATCAAGCAAAGAAGTTACCCAGGGCTATCCTGTGGCGGCAAAAAATAACCAGGTCAACTATACCGCTACTGTTACTATGGGCATCGGAAAAGGCAGGCTTGAAAATGTAACTGATATGCAAAATGCATTATGGTTGTATAAAGAACTGGTGAATGTGCAGCGACTGGCCGGCACTTTATCCGCAACCGATTTACTTGAACTTGGCCAGAGCATAACCAAGGGCAACAACACCCGTGTGATGGATGCCAGGAAAAGAACGCAATTTTTATTAACTACGGTAGATAATTATTTGCAACAAAAAGGATTGATCAGTAAAACTGATATGGCTTATTTCAGCACTCTGAATGACATTTTATTTTATGCCTATAACAATCCCCGCTTTGCCGGTACAGAAAAATTTATCCGGCTTATTCCAGGAGTAACGGGTGTGAATAATAACCAGTTTCAACCTAATAGTGCCGATAAATCCAAACACCTATTTAACACACGATCACTCATGCTATCTACAGGTTTTAAAAAGTACAGCCCAGCAAGCCTCTCCCATCAAAATAATTATGGCGTTGCTTTAAATTTCTCTTATACAAATGCCGACTTAACCGACCGCGACTTTACCAACGGCATTATTACTAATGAATTAAAAGGCAAAACGGAGCTAAAGAAAGCCGGAGCTAATTTATTTTATGAACATGCTATTTATCCCAATACCAGAACCAACATCACTTTGAACCTGCAAACCGACTTTGGCTACCAAAACGATGATGCAAGAAAAGTTTATACCGATGCAAATTTATTCTGTAACGTGAATTATTTTATCAGTTATCATACCAGGTTAACATTTGGCGCCGGGGCTTTTTACCAAAGAAATATGTATACTATTGGCAATTATGTAGAGATCAAACCCAATTCATTTCAGTTATATGCAAATGGTGGATTGCAGATCAGTTTGTAAGATTACTTATAAAAATGGCAACATCCATAAATTGATGTTGCCATTTAGCTTTTAAAAACTTCATTTACTCTCCCACCACTTCATCTTTTCGCTTCCTGAATTTCTTCGGATCGCTACCATCCATTTGTACAATGACAGGATAAAATTTTCCAAACACATCTACCAATGTGGTTTGACTTTGCATCACTTCATTAATATCCTTGTAGGCAAATGGCGCTTCATCCAATCCACCACCAATCAATTTTACACCATGGTCTTTCAATTCTTTTTTTAAAGCTTCGTGCGTAATATTCGCCAATGCTTTGCTACGGCTCATTTTTCTTCCTGCACCGTGGCTTGCAGAATTTAATGCCGCCCCTTGGCCTTTACCTTTTACAATAAAGCCTGGTGCGGTCATAGAGCCCGGAATAATTCCCAGTACATCTTTACCAGCTGGTGTAGCACCTTTACGATGAACGATCACTTCTTTTCCTTCCCACATTTCTTTCCATGCAAAGTTGTGGTGGTTCTCTACCCTTGCCAATGGTTTTTCTCCAATAGCCTTTGCAATTTTTTCGTGTATGGTATGGTGACAGGCACTTGCATAATCGCCTGCTAAATTCATGGCCAGCCAGTATTCCATTCCTGCTTCGGTATCCATATCCAACCAGGCTAAATGTTTGGCTTCTTTTGGCAACACTGTTTTTTGCATTGCAATCCGGGTGTAGTGGTTGGCAATATTGGCACCTAATCCACGGCTTCCGCTATGGCTTAATAAACCCACATAATTACCAACTGGCAAATTCATTGGGTTATTGACATCTGTAATTGCTACTTTTCCAAATTCCACAAAATGGTTACCGCTACCACTGGAACCTAATTGCTTTAATGCTTTATGTTGCAATGGTTGTAAAAAAGCAATGTCACTGAATTCGCTTCTGTCTAACACTTCATGTTCTGTTCGTTCCGTAAATTCTCTTCCGGCACCAAACAGAGTATTGGCCACTAATTCTCTTTGAAAATTAGTTTCTCTTTTTTTCAATTCATCAGGATCAATAGCAAAAATGCTCAGGCACATCCTGCAACCAATATCCACGCCCACTGCATAAGGTATGATTGCATTGTTGGTGGCCAGCACACCGCCGATAGGTAATCCATAACCCTGGTGTGCATCTGGCATTAATGCACCGGCAACAGCCACAGGTAATTTAGCGGCTATTTGCATTTGTGCTAAAGCACCTTCTTCAATATGCTTTGCACCGAAAACGTTGTATACAACTCCTTTTTCATTCAGCGGAATTTCTGTTACTGCTTCTTCTTCCACCACAATTAATTTTTCTGCAATTTTATTCAGCACTTCATCTGCTAAATAATTTTCCGGCGCAGCCAGTATATCTTTTAATATCTGTAACGCCTCTTCTTCAGTGGAATGTTTAAAATGTGTACACATGGTATGCATGGCCACACTTACTACCGGCCCTTCTTCGTAGCCAATGGCACGGATCTGTTTTCCGTTTAATTTTAATTTGCTCATTTTTTTATTTGCCCGCAGATTTCGGTGAGGGGCCTGATTTTATTGTTTTAATTTTTTATTTATTCTACGCTTCAAAAAAAGTCAAATAAAGGTGTGCCGTACAAGTGAGTGACACAACGATGTTCGGCAGAATTACAAAAGTCCGTCCCATAAATTGTCTGAACTAAGATTTGGGTAGAATAAAAGGATTTTAATCCACTTCATCCAATCAATCCTCCCAAATCCCCGTTCAAACTACTTCTGCGCCACAAATATCTGTTTCAACTGTTCAATCAAAGCGCCATTACCAGTTACGGTGATCTCACCAATTTTATCGGCAATCTTTTCCACGTATTCCATCTCTTTCAATTTCCACAACATGGTATTGTCTTCCATTAATTTGGCAGTGTTCAACAAGCTACGGGTGCTGGCGGTTTCTTCACGGCGCATAATGCTGTTAGCCTGTGCGTTTTTTTCGGCCACCAACACTTTGTTCATGATGTCTTTTACATCGCCTGGCAAAATGATGTCGCGGATACCAAAACCATTTACAGTAACACCCAAATTATCGGCAGTATTTTTTACCGCCTCCAAAATAAATGGCACAATGGTTTCTTTTTTCTCCAACAACTCATCAAAACCCAAACCACCAATGTACTCCCGCAATGCCAACTGAAAAGCTACATACAACTGACGTTCATAATCTTTGTTTTGCAACAAGGCTTTTTCAATATCAGTTACGCTGTACCGGGCATAGCCATTGATACGCAATGCAGCTTTATCTTTGGTCAAGATCTCCTGGCCA
>Ga0302321_100005457_pt1 | contig 11136 bp, 5 predicted proteins | sample Fen_T0_1_FD_202505 | JGI IMG/M metagenome (GOLD analysis project Ga0302321, IMG submission 202505) | Peat permafrost microbial communities from Stordalen Mire near Abisko, Sweden - Fen_T0_1 | ecosystem: Environmental > Terrestrial > Soil > Wetlands > Permafrost | place: Sweden: Abisko...
AGTAGAACCAATACTTGTCTTTGGTCTCACCCCAGAGCATGAGGCCGATCTCTTTGTTCGTCGGGATGCCGACGCTGCGCACCGCCAGCGAGCGCTCCATGAACGGGATGTATTTGTCGCTGGTTCGGTTCTCCATCGTGAAAGGAGCGTCGAACTGGCCGATCTGCGCGTTGAACAACGGGTGGGCCCGGTAGTTCAAGAAGACGTCGGTGGGCGCGGCGCTTACACGCGAAGTTTGGGCGCCCGCGTATTTGCCGGTGGTGTCGGTAGGAGCGACGCCCGGGTTGGCAGCGGAGGTCTCGTTCGTCCCCGTCGGATTGTCGTAATTGGTGGCGCCGAAATCACCGGCGATGCTGAACCACCAGCTCTTGAAGAACTCACCGCCGATTTCAGGCCGAATACGCCGCAAGAACAGCGTCGGCTTGAGGTTGGTATCGGGCACGCCCGGACCCGCGAAGCCGTAGAAATCGACCTGCGCGCGGCCTTGCAAATACAGCCGGAAATTATCGGTGGTGTCGCGCAAGTAGAAGACGCCGTTGTGCCAGCCCGCGAGTGGGTTGCCATCGTCACCGACAGCGCCAGTCAGCTTGGGCATCGGCGCGACCAACTCGGGCGGCGCCATTGGGCTTGCTGCCATCGGCGTCATCGTCGGTGCGGGCGCGGGCGGGGGCAGAGTTCCTACGGAAGTAGCCGCCGTTGCGGAAGCGTCCGGTGCCGCAGCAGGAGCCTCTTGGGCGAGAGCGTGGCTAGCGACGAGGCCGAGAGCGAAGGTCAGAAGTGGTGTGCGGAATTTCATGCCAAACGGTTCCTTTCGGGGCCGCACATGACGCTCTAAATGTGACAGCCAAAAGACATATACGTGAACTTCAGGCGGACGACGCTGCGAGTCGGCCGGCTCGATAGCACATTGTTCCCCGTGCAGGCAGCCCAAAAAACGCGCGTTTCCGGCCGGAGGATCGGAAGTGGCCCGCTAGAAATCGGGGGTTGTTTGTTTCGAGCCCCTGCTGCGCGAGGGCGAAGGGCAGCTGACGCATGACGTCTCGGTGATAGCTGATGACGACTCGTCACGCCTTGGCGCCTCAGCGGAACGCGGCAGCCGCTTCGGAGGCGACACGGTTGGGAGTCGTCGCGCTCGTTCCACTTCGCGCAGGCGCTTTGCGCTCCGTATAGCAACCGAACAGCATTCCGAGGACGAACAGCGCGATCGTCGCCCAATCACCAGCATTCAAGTCGAGCTTCACGGCGGCGCGCACTTTCGCAAATCTTCGCTCGACCACGCTCCCGGTCAACCGAAGTCGCGAGCCAAGAGTGAGAATTCACCTGCTCGTAACCGTATGTCGCTTCGGTTACGAGCGGGCGACATCATTGCGATCGACGTCGGCGTCGTGGAGTGAGCGGAGCGGGTCTGCTACGCAGCAGTGCCTCGGTAGACAATGTCATGAAGCAACGTGTTCTCTCCCTCCGTCACTGGCTCGGGATCTCGTGCCTGATCTCGTTGGGCTGCACCTCGCTTCGAGATCCCAATCAATGGTTCGGTGATGTCGCCGGCGGCGGTGCGTTGTCGAACAGCGGTGGGCGTTCGGGTTCCGTCGGGATCTCCGGCAGCTCAGGCGAAAACTCGGGAGGGCGCGGGGGCGTGGGCGGCAACGCGACGGGCGGTGTCCCGATCGGTGCAGGCACGGCAGGTCTGTTCGGCACGGGCGGCAATTCGGGGGGCAACGTCGGTGACGCGGGCGCGAGCGGTGCAGCAGACTCGGGCTGCGAAGACCACGATGGCTTTCAAGGGTTGGGCTGCTACCGCTGTTCGCCGCTCGAGATCGTGACTCTCGAGAACGCCTGCTCGGCGGCAACGTGCACGCATTTCGACGACCAAAAACGGCTCACATTGCTCGGCAAAGACGGCAAACTGCCACCGTTGCCGCCGGTTGGAGGCGCCGGGGCCGGTGGCGGCGCGGGAGCAAGTGGCGGCGCGGGAGCAAGTGGCGGCGCGGGCGGCGGAGCTGGCGGCACGGGTAAATCTTGCGCCGATTTGGCGACCCACGGCACCGTCGTCTACATCACGGGCTCCTCCGCCGCGAGTCCGTTCTTGACGCAGATCGCCCAGCAACTGGTAGCGCAAAACGTGTACATCGTTTACCAGTCGACCGGTTCGTGCGTCGGAGTCGATGCCGTTCTCAACGGCACGCCGATGACCACGGGCCAAACGGCGGCTGCGCTCACGGCAACGTACTGGGACTCGTCCGCGAGCCCGGGCGTCGCCTGCGATTTGCCCGCCGAAGGAGTCACCGCCGACATCGGTGCGTCGGACGTCTTCGCGCAGTCGTGCGCAGGATTCGAGCTCGCAAACCTCGACGCACTGCAGGTGCGTGACGCGCACGGCCCGATCCAAACCATGACATTCGTCGTGCCCACGAACTCGGCCTACGCGGAGATAAGCGCCAGAGCGGCCTATTTCGCGTTTGGCTTCGGAGCGGATGGCGGGTTACGCGACGTGAGCGGCAGCGTCGCCATTTGGAACGATGAAGCGTACCTGTTCAAGCGCAGCGCGACATCGGGGACCCAGGCCATGTTGGCCGCAGCCATCGGGGTGCCGGCTGGCGCCTGGAGGGGCAAGGCGCACAAAGGCTCGAGCGACGTAGCGGCGTCCATTCAAGCTGCCGCGCAGAAACAGGAAACGGCCAACGCCGCGTTGGGGATCTTGGCTGCGGACTACATCGACACCAAGAACCTGCGCGCCCAAATTCGCGTGCTCGCGTTCCAAGACACGGACCAGCACTGCGCAATGTTTCCGGATTCGAGTAGCACGGCACACGACAAGCTCAACGTGCGGGACGGGCACTACCCGATTTGGGGCCCGCTACATTTGCTGCTCCGCGTCGACGGTCAAGGCAACCCACTGAACGCCGCAAACCGTCTAGCGGTAACGGACATCATCGGTTATCTTTCCGGCACCAAAGCGCTGCCCAACAAAGTGCAGCTGATCGACCTGTACGCACAAAGCGGGCTAGTCCCCGAGTGCGCGATGCATGTCACGCGCAGTAAGGACGGCGGCAATATTCTCCCCTACCAGCCGACCAGCCCCTGTTCCTGCCTGTTCGATTTGAAGGCGACTGGCGCAACGAGTTGCACCAAGTGCGCGGTTCAGGGCGATTGCGGCAGCGGCGAAACCTGCTCCTTGGGCTATTGCGAGCGCTGACCCCTGCTTATGCAAGCAGTGCCTTGTTACGTCGGCCCGCAGGAGCGCCACACAAATGTTGCCGCGAATTCTTGCGCTCTTGTCCCAGTGTTGACCGAGTGATCCTAGCCTCCGCCCGTGCAGTCTTCCTCACGACGCGTCTCACTTCCGTTCGCCGATGACGCCCCCAGTCCCGCCGAGCTCACGCCGGTCGTTCCGAGCTTCAGCGGTGTAGCTGCGCCCAGCGTGCCTCAAGAACAGCTCGAGTCGCTCGAGCGCTACAAACTCTTGGCGCGCCTAGGCCAGGGCGGCATGGCGGAGGTCTTTCTGGCAGCGTGGGAGGTTGCGCCATTCGTGCACCGCCCAGTGGTGATCAAGCGGCTGCATCCCCATTTCAACGAAGACGCGCGGCTCGTCGGGATGTTCTTGGACGAGGCGCGACTACTCACTCAGCTCGATCATCCGCACATCGTGAAGACGCTCGAGGCGGGCGTGATTGATGGCCGCTGTTGCATCGCCATGGAGTACTTGGAGGGGCAACCGCTGCACCGCCTGCTCCGGCGGGCGAACGAGCGCGGCGGCCTGGCAGCCCACGTGGCCGTTAGCATCGCCATCTCGGTGCTGGATGGCCTGCATTACTCGCACGAGACCAAAGATGCCCAGGGGGCACCGCTAGAGATCGTTCACCGCGACGTATCGCCACAGAACGTGTTCGTGTCCAACGACGGCCAGGTCAAGGTGCTCGACTTCGGCATCGCCAAAGCGAACAGCCAAGAGGGGCGGACCGCTACCGGAATCGTCAAGGGCAAGGTTGGCTACATCGCGCCGGAGCAGGCCCGCGCGGAGCACGTCGACCGCCGAGCGGACGTGTGGAGCGCCGGAGTCGTGCTGTGGGAGACGCTCACCGGCGCTCGCTTGTTCAAAGCGGAGACCGACGCTGCGACCCTTGGCCTGACGTTACAGGGGCCGATCCCAAGCGCGGGCACGCGTCGAGTGGGCGTTCCTCAGGAGCTCGAGGCGGTATTGCTACGCGCTCTGCAACGCGACCCAGCGCTGCGCTACCAAACCGCGGGCGCGATGCGCAACGACCTGGAAAGCTGGCTGGCGCGCGCCGGCTTCTCGCGTGACGCTCGCGTCATCGCCAGTCTGATGAAGGAGCTTTTCGCGAGCGAGATCGTCGAGCAGCAGCGGCTGGTGTCGGCACTGATGGCTCGCAGCGATTGCACTCCCCCCGCGCCCGCTTCGAACCGCTCGCCCAGCAGCACCAGCGCGTTGTACGTGAAGGTCCCGCAAGGCACGGCGACCTCAGCGGACTTGACGCGGATGGACGACCAAATGAGAGCGCTCGACAAGCGCCATCGCCGGGCCTTTCGCTCGATGCTCGCGCTGATCAGTATGCTCTTGGGCATCGCATGCGCGATCGTCTACTTCGTCACCACTCGGCTCAGCGTGCATCCGATTCCGATTGCCGCAGGCGTCGTTGGCACGGTGGCTCGCCCCGCAATCGCTCTTGCGCCGCCCGCGGCAATCGTCGCGCCGGTCGAAAGCCCACACACGGCGAACGCCCCCGAGACATCCGCGCCCCCCCCTTTGCCGGCGAAGGGCGTCGTCAGACCCGCCCGCGCCGTGCCGGCGGTTCGCACGGCGGAGGCGCCGCCGGCGGCCGCCGTCGCGGCTTCCGCGCCTTCGACGACCAAGTCCGAATCGGCCCCGAGCTTTGGTTTTCTGACGCTCGATACGAGCCCCTGGTCGCAGGTGAGCGTGGGCGGCAGAACTCTTGGGCAAACGCCTCTGATCGGCGTGAAACTGCCGAGCGGAAGCCAAGTTTTGCTGCTCAAAAATCCGGAACTAGGGATCGAAACGAGCTACCCCGTCACGATCGAAAACGGCAAGACGACCGTGCGCAGAATCGGAATCGAATGAAACTTTCACTTTTGCTGAGCTGCTTGGGCTTGCTGCTGACGACTCGCGCGTATGCCGACGGTCGCGCCCTGGTCGAAGCCGAACGAGCGTACCAATCGGTGGACTTTCCGGCGACGCACGCCCTCGCACAGAAGGCCCTCGAAGCGGGCGGCAACGATCGCGACCAGACGGCTCGGCTCCACGTGCTCCTCGGCATCTCTGCCGCGGCCCAGGGCGATACCGAGGAGGCCAAAGCGGACTTCTTGGTCGCACTCGCCGTCAAACCAACGCTCACGTTGGACAAGGGACAGTCACCGAAAGTCCGCGAACCGTACCTCGAGGCGCGTGGCTATTGGTCTGCATCATCCGACCGTCTCGCACTGAACGCAAAACCGGGAAGCGACGCACATCACCTGATCATCCAGCTGACCGATCCCGCGCATTTGGTCGCCAAGCTCGAGCTGCGAATCGCCGAACCGGGTTCAGCTTCGCGTCCGGCGTTCGAACTCCCAGCCACGGCGACCACACGCTTCCCCTTGCCGCAGGAGCTGCGTGGGCGAAGCTACGAGTACACGCTGCGGGCGCTCGACCGCTTCGGCAACGTCGTCGCTGAACGCGGCAGTGATGCGGATCCCACTCTCGTGCGCGCTCCCCTCGCCCACTCGGGCCAGGGTTCGAGCCCGGTTCCCGAGGCACCGCCGCGCTCCTACGCATTGCCCATCACACTCGGTATGGCGGGTCTGGGCGCGCTCGCCACTGGGATCGTATTTCACATCAAGCGCGAGAACGCCGCGCACGACTGGAATGGCCCCGACTGCGAACATCCCGGTCAAACCCGCGTCCAGCAATGCCAGAACGTCGACAATCGCCGAGAAAGCAACGAGCGATTGGCGATTGGCTTTTACGCCGCTGGCGGGGCGCTCCTGACCGGTAGCGTGGTCGCCCTGGTGACGGGTCGCCCCGCCGCCAACCCGAGCTTGCGCGCGGGTCTACTCGGCTGCAGCGTGAACGGGCCGGGCGTGAGTTGTGACGGCCGATTTTAATCAGTCTTTACCTTCCCGTCACGACTAGGTCATCTGGGTCCCCAATCATCGCGCCGCCGTGGCAAAGAGAGCGCTCGAACACCGAAGCCGAGGCAGCGGGGCCCTTTCGGCAGACGTACCGAAGAACCGAGCTGCCATCGTGCAGCGCCTGAAGCCGCGCACCGTCGGAGCCGGCAGTTTCTCCGCGCCATGCATCCCCGCGTTGGCGGAACACTATTTTGCGAAGTTGATGCAGCTCTTCGACGCGCTCGATCGCCCGCTCGAGCCCGCCGACGTCGCGGCCATGCGCAGCGCATTCCACAATTGCTTGACGGAGGGATTCGCGGGCTCTCCGTACGCCCGCTTCGTGCTCGCCTACCAGCCGGCAGAGTCCAATCCGCTCGCTCTGGACTGCACGATGTCTGTCGTTTCACCGTCACTCGAGGAGCAGTATCAGGATTGGTTGCAGCACTCTGCGGACAGTGAGCCGTTCGGCAGTGAGCCCGATGCAATGGTCGTCGAGCTGGCGAAAGAACTCGGTAGGGCTGGACCGATCCGCATCTTGGACGTGGGCGCCGGCAGCGGCCGGAACACGCTGCCACTTGCAAGAGCCCAGCACACCGTGCACGCCATCGAACCGGTGCCTACGCTGGCAAAACAGCTGCGCGAAGCGGCGCACACGGAACAGCTCGAAGTTCGCCTATTCGAGCACGATATCTTGCACGATCAGATCGAGCTCAGCGCTGGCCCATACCAGTTGATTGTACTTTCCGAAGTGAGTCCGCATTTCTCCCAGCGCGACTTCGCTCGCGTCCTCCCCCGCCTGGTCGGCAAACTCGCTCCGGGTGGCGTGCTCCTGTTCAATGCGTTCATCGCGCGCAGCGGCTACTCCCCGGACGCGCTGGCGCAACAAACGGCCCAGAGCGTGTGGTCGACGTTCTTCACCCGCACGGAATTGGCAGAGCTCACGTCGGCACTCGGTCTCGTGCTGTCGAGGGACGAAGCGTGCCTGGAGTTCGAGCGTGCCCACCTAGCCGAGGAAGCGTGGCCACCAACCCGCTGGTACGTGAATTGGGCGCAAGGCCGCAATCTGTTCTCGAACATTGCCGGAGTTCCGCCGATCGAGCTCCGCTGGCTCGCCTATCGCCAGGATCCGACCACCGAGCTTGCGCGACCTCAAGGTGAAGGTGGAGGCGCAACGCGCAGCGCTTCGCCGTACGCCGCCGCGACGCGCGCAGACTCGACTGGATCGATGTCTATCTCTCCTGCCGCAGCGGCACGTTGCAAGTCGAAGACCGACCAAGCTTTGGCGTCTTTCGGCATCGTCTGGTAGCGCGGGACGAGATGCGCATGGAAGTGCGGTGAACTTTCGCCCATCGCCGCCGTATAAATACGCAGAGCCCCGGTCACCTCCAACAGCAAGCGCTGCAAATGACAGAGTGTTGGACCGAAGCTGCTCGCTTCACGCCCATTGAACTGCGCAGGCCCCGGAACGTGCCGGCGCGTGATCAGCATCGTCCAACCGGGCACGCCGATTGGAGCGTCCGCAGCACGAACGTGCCACAAATCGTTCTCGAACAGGGCAGTGCTGCTTCCAGCTCGCAACTTGCCGCACACGCCGCAGCCTGGGTCTGCATCGAACGCTTCCATGCCTGTACGCTTTCATCCATCCGCGGCGCTCGTCAATTGCCGACCTGGGAAAACTTCGTCGTGCACAGCGGCCCACTCGCGCTCGGTCACGCCGAGTTCGAGTCGGGCGCCAATGCGCTCGAAGCCCGCTCGCGCGCGCTCGAAATGCGTGAGCGCTTCGAGCCGTGCGCCGCGTCGCGCGTAGACTCGGCCGAGTGCGCGTTCGGCCCAGGCAGCGCCGAACGGGAAGCGGGCTTCGTGGCAGGTGGTCAGCGCCTCGATGGCTTCGTGAAGGGAGCGTTCCTCGTCGCCCGCGGCAAGCCAGGCATCGGCCAAGAATGCGTGGAACGTGCCTTGTTGTTTGTGGAGGCCGAGTCTGCTCAGCGCCGCGACGGTTGCGCTGAGGTGTTCGATTGCAGTCGGCAAGACGAGCGCACGCAGATAGGCAAAGCCCAAAAAGCCGCGGGCCAAGGCGTCGCCCACCGGATCCCGTGAGGTGTCGACCGCTTGTCGACATTGCGCGAGCGCCAGAGTCGCGTCCCCCGCGCATGCATAGGCAAAGCCCGAGGTCCACCGTGCGTACGCGCTCACGCGCGCGTCACCGATGCGATCGCCCACACGCGAAGCCTGCTGTTCGCTGGCCAAGCAGGCGTCCGTATCACCCAGGAACAGCTGGTTCAGGCCCACGATCCAATACGCCTGGCCGAGCCAGGCCGAATCATCCGCGTCCTCGAGTCGCTCGACCGCGCGCTGCCCGGCTTCTACGCCCTCGGCAAAGCGGCAATCGAAGAACGCTTCGCGCGCGAGGACGAACGATGCACGACCGAGCAGGGCTGCCGCCTCGGGCCCCTGGGCGAGGGATATCGCCCGTCGGGCGTGTTCGTCCGCCGGCCCTTGCCGGCCGAGTAGACTGTTCACGTACGCCAGCCAAAAGTGATAGTTGCCGGCCAAATCGACCCTCGTCAGCCCGCTGACCCTGGCTTCGCGTCTTTCCAACTCAGCGAGGCAATCGCGGTAGCGGCCGCTCAAGCACAGCACGCTGGCCAAGCGGTTGTCGATATCGACCTCGCTCTCGGCGCGTCGCTCCAAGGCCAACTCTTGCGTGCGCTCACGCGCGCGACTCAATTGCAGCAAGGCTTGCTCGAGCGCAAAACCGCGCGTCGCGCGCGCCGCGCTGGCGAGCAGCGCTTCGATGGCACGTTCCGGATCGCTTGCGCGATCGCGATGATAGGCGATGGTGTCGATCACCTCGTCTCGTCGATGCGCGTAGCTGAGCTCTAAGGCGTCGGCCGCAGCGCCGTGAAGCGCGCGCCGGCGTTCGACAGCGATCTCTTCGTAGGCCACCTCTTGGGTCAGGGCGTGCCTGAACGCGACCATTGGCTCGGTGCCGGTCGTCTCGAGCAAGAGGTCATGCCGCCGCAGCGCGACCAAGGCAGCGACGAGCCCCGTCTCGTCGGGCAAGAGCCGCTCGAGTTGCGCCCGCGGAAATTGCCGACCGAGCACGGCGGCCACCTCCACCGTTTGGCGCCACTCGCCAGCCAGCGAACGCAGCCGAAACAGCAGCACCTCCGAGATCGTCTGGGGCAGTCTCCGTGATTCGTCCGGGTCTTGCAGCACGCTACGCGTGAGCTCTTCGATGAAAAAAGGGTTGCCCTCGGTCCGCGTCAGGACGTCGCTCAGCCGCTCGGCCGAGAGTCGTTCGACGCCCGGCAAACCACGCGCGAGGACCTCGCTCTCCGAGGCCGTAAGCGGCGGCAGAGCGAGCTGCGTGAAGCTGCTCGACCTGCGCCAGGCGAACTCGCGGCCCGCGCGCTGGGCGGTGATGATGAGCACTTTCGCGCTCGAAAGCGCATCGATCAAAGAGACGACACACTCCTCGGACGTGACATCGAGCCAATGCACGTCTTCGAGCGAAAATACCAGCGGCTGATTTCGCATCGCCGCGCTCGCCAAAGCAATCACCCCGGCAATCACCGCTTGCTTGCGGGCCTCGGGCGCCAGCTGTTCGGCGCGCTCTGCCTCGGAAAATCCAAACAGCCCGAGCAGCGCCGTCAACATCGCGGGGCTCGGCATGGGTAGGCCCGCGGCTGCACACAGCTTGGCCTTGGTCGCTTCTGCGTCGTCCGCATCGACGAGCCCCGCAAACTGGCGAATCAGGTCCATGGCGACTGCATAGGGAACTTGCGCCAAATGCGACCAACATCGCACCTCCACCCAACGCGCGCGAGTAGCCGCCAGCCGCCACAATTCGGCCAACAAACGCGACTTTCCGATGCCCGGCTCACCAACGACACTCACGACTTGTGCTTGACCGCTGCACGCGCGCTCCAAGCGGTCGAACAGCAGATCCAATTCGGCTTTGCGCCCAACCCAGCGTGTCCGCGGGCCTTCCTGTGTGCTCGCAGGGCGCGCGGCGCTTGCGACGAAGGCTGCGCCGCCGCTCGCCCGGAGCTGGAAGTCGCGCGCGGCAAAGGCCGCCGCGTCTGCGCTCAGCAGCACTCCCGTTTCGTGCACGGGCCGGACCGATTCGAGTTCGGTCAGTACCTCGAGCGCAGCTTGTTTCGAGCCGTGATCGATTGGCGCTTGCTCACCCGGGCGCACCCACGCTTGCGCGGCATGCACGGCGACGCGCAGACTCGTCCGGGCTTCCTGCTCGCCGCTCTGGTGGGAGATCGCGAGCGCCGCCAACGTCGCGCGCCGCGCCGAATCCTCGACGGGTTCTACACCGAACACCGCGACCAACCCGGTGCGGCTCATCTGCTCGGTGCGCGCGCCGAAGCCGCGCAGCTTTTGCTCGGCACGCATCACCGCCCGTGCATCCGCGGGGTCATGCTCATGAACCAGCTCGACTTGCACGAATGCCAGCATCTGAGTTCGCCACTTGGTGTCTTGCCCGCGCGCGGTGCTAGGCGCCGTCTCGATCGTCCCGAGCGAAGACTCATCGCGCTCTCGCGTCAGGCCATACTTGCGAATGCGCGCGCGCAACGTATTGCGTGTGATGCCGAGCGTCGCCGCCGTACGCGAGATGTTCCAGTCCGTGGCGGTCAGCACGGCCTGCAAATGACGGCGATACACCTCACCGACGGCCAACCCGGGCTCTTCCACCGCGATCGGCGCGCTGGCGATCGCGAGCAGCCCATCCACCGGCGCGCTCAACTCGAGCGTGCGCGCTTCGATTCGCTGCCCAAACGAGAGCAGCGCCGCCCGTTCGATCGCGTTGGCGAGTTCACGCACGTTGCCGGGAAAGTCATGGCGGCGCAGGGCCGAGCGCGCTTCCCGACTCAGCTCCTTGGGCCCGAGCCCGTACTCCTCGCAGGTACGAATCAGGAAGGCGTCGGCCAGTTGCAATACATCCTCACCGCGCTCGCGTAACGGTGGCAGCGAAATCGGGAACACGGCCATGCGATG
>Ga0302321_100005459_pt1 | contig 11136 bp, 8 predicted proteins | sample Fen_T0_1_FD_202505 | JGI IMG/M metagenome (GOLD analysis project Ga0302321, IMG submission 202505) | Peat permafrost microbial communities from Stordalen Mire near Abisko, Sweden - Fen_T0_1 | ecosystem: Environmental > Terrestrial > Soil > Wetlands > Permafrost | place: Sweden: Abisko...
TCGGCCAGGGCCGACTTCAGGGCGGCGATCGAGTCGACCGTCACCGCACCGGGCGCCGGGGTCGAGGCGGGCGGCGCGGTCGACACCGCCACCGGCGTCGGGCTGGGCGTGGGCGCGGAGGTGGCGACCCCGGACGACACGACCAGCAGGGAGGCCACCGCGACCGCGGCGACCGCGACCAGCCCGACCGCGACCGAGCGCGGCCGGGTGAGCTCCGCCTTCACGCCCTCGACCCGGCGGCGCCCGCGACGCGTCGCACCAGGCCGAGGCTGGTCCCGACGACGTAGCGGATGTCGCTGACGCGTGGGATCCAGAACTCGAGGATGTTCGTATGCGACAGGCGCGCGGCGATGGCGGTGAACACGATCGACGAGACCGAGTAGGAGATGAGCGACGCGGCCGCCGCGCCGGCGATCCCGTATAGCGGGATCAGGATGATGTTCGCGGCGATGTTGAGGATGAACGCCCCGACGTTGACGATCGAGTTCGTGCCGGTCATGCCGAGGCCCGAGACGTATCCGCTGACGACCTTCGTGGCGCACAGCGCGACGACGCCCGGCAGGAGGATGAACAGCGGTACGAGGGACGGGACGAACGCCGGCAGGAAGACGTAGATCATGAGCGTCGCGGTCGGGACCACGGCGAGCGCCACGACCGCGGTGATCAGGAGCGTCACTCGGGTGACCATCGGGACCTGCCGATCGGCGTCCTCACGCGATGAGCCCGAGACGTGTGGGAAGAACAGGGTCGAGACGGCGTTCGGGAAGAAGAACACGAGCTCCGCGAGCCCGACGGCCATGCTGTAGTAGCCGAGGGGCGCGGCCGGATCGGGCATGAGCCAGGCGATGACGTAGACGTCGGCCCGGTAGCTGAAGAACAGCGTGATGCTGCCGGGATAGAACGGCAGGCCGTACCCGAAGAGGCTTCGGTACGACACGGGCGTGGCGTCCGTGTTCCTGGCGCTGACCCGCGCCGACGCGACCAGGAAGCCGACCGTCTGGATGACCGAGGCGATCAGGTAGACCCCGATGGCGCCGGCCGTGGACAGGTCCAGGCGGCCCAGCAGGATGATGATCATCACGGTCGTGACGAGCGGGTAGGCCATGTTCACCGCGGCGTACCAGCGCACCGCCTGCCGGCCGAGCACGATGCCGGTGGTGAACGTCGCATTGAGGGCGAGCGGCAGCGCGAGGAACGCGAACAGGATCAGCGGCAGGCCGATCGTGTGGAGGATCGTCCCCTCGAGGAACGGCAGGATGAGCAGGACGACCAGGAACGCCGCCAGCGATAGCACGGCGGTCAGGACGACGGTCTTGCCCACGATCCCGAGCGTCTGGCCGCGCGCCGCGAAGAACCCGAAGGCCTGCGGCAGGCCCAGCTGGATCAGGACCATGGCGGTGGCCGGGATGAGCACGAGCAGGTAGTAATCGCCCTTGGCGGCCGGCCCGAGGAGGCGGGCCATCAGGAACCCGTTGACGATGCCGACGGTCGCCCCGAAGACCTGCGTCACGAACACGATCACGACCCGGTCGGAGAATCCCCCGGATCGGCTCTCAGCCTCCATACCACTCCATCGTCGGATCGGGCGCGTGACCGGGCCGGCCGCGTGCAAGGACGGTGATGATAGGCGGGGGCGCCGGAGGGCGCCCGCAGCGACCGATGGCGTCCGCCCCTAGACTCCGCGGGATGACGTCGCCGTTCGCGACGACCCTGGCCGGAAGGGAACCCGCGCGTTGCTCTCGGACCTCTTCGACACGTATCCCTGGTTCCTGCCCGGGCTCCTGATCGTGCTGCCCATCAGCATCGCCGCATCGGGTCCGGTGGCTCGCCGGCTCGGCGTTCGACGTCCGCTGGCATGGCTGTTGCTCGTGGGCTTCGGGGTCGTCCTGGCCGCCACGGTGACGCCGGGGCGGGAGACCTTCGACTTCGGGTTCGGGCCGGGCGGGTTCGATCGCGGGTTCTGCGACATGCGCCGCATGCGGCCGGCGATGTCCGCGCTCTTGTCGATCAACAACAGCAGCCTGAACGTGCTGCTCCTGATCCCGCTCGGGGTGGCCATCGGCCTGCTGCCGCGTTCCCGGGCGAAGGTCGTCATCCTCGTGCTCGCGATCGCCTTGCCGTTCACTGTCGAATTCATCCAGGCGCTGGTCCCGGCCCTTGGGCGACAGTGCGAGAGCGGCGATGTCATCGACAATTCGACGGGCCTGATCGTCGGCCTGGTCATCGGCACGATCCTCGGCGTCCTGATCCCCACCCTGGCCCGCGGCGACGCCGATCCCGATCATCCCGCGGACGGTCCCGGCCCGACCGTCTGACCGACGCCGACTGTCCAGCGTCACCGTCACCCGTCCGCTCCCGGGTCTACGCCACGGCCGACGGAGCCGGGCAGCAGGACGCGCACGGTCTGCCACAGGATCCCGAGGTCGCTGCCGATCGTCCGGCGGTCGAGGTACTCGGCGTCCATCCGCAGCTTCGCCGGCAGGATCTCCTCGCGGTACAGCCGGTCCGGATCGTCCGACCCGGCGAGGAGCGTCGCCTCGTCGCGGTACTGGAGTTGGGTCGGGCCGGTGATCCCCGGTCGGACGCCGAACACGCGCCGATGGAGCGGATCGCCGAGGTCGACGTAGCGCGGATCCTCGGGCCGGGGGCCGACCAGCGACATCTCGCCGACGACCACGTTCACGAGCTGCGGCAGTTCGTCGATCCGATAGCGGCGGATCGCTCGCCCGACGGTGGTGACCCGTGGGTCGTCGGTCGAGGTGAGGCCGGCACCTTGGGCGCCCTCGCGCATCGTCCGGATCTTCAGCACGTCGATGGTGGTGCCGCCCGCCCCGACCCGCCGGGCGCGGTACAGGAACGAGCCGCGGTCGCCGGACAGGTGCATCCAGACGGCCACGGCCGCCAGGATCGGCAGCGAAACGAGGAAGGCGATCGACCCGAGGACCAGGTCCATGATCCGCCGGTTCAGGTCCATGAGCCCAAGCCTATCGGACCAAGATCGGCCGGCGTTGCCCGGGCGCCCCGGAAGTTCGCCGCGGACGCCGGGTCGGGCCCGCCGCGTGGCGCGGACGGCGACGTCATCCACTACCATCGCGCTCCTGACATGAGCCGCCCCATCGCCCCGACCCCGGATCCCCTGCGCGCCCCCGCCGCGCCCGTCGCCACGCGCGGCCGATGAGCGACGAGACGCGGCCGTTCCTGCCGTTCGCGCGGCCGTCCATCACCCAGGCCGAGAAGGACGCGGTCATGGCGGTCCTCGATTCCGGCTGGATCACGACTGGCCCGCAGACCAAGGCCTTCGAGGCGCGGTTCGCCGAGACCGTCGGCGCCCGGCACGCGGTCGCGATGAACTCGGCGACCGCTGCGCTCCATCTCGCCCTCGAGGCGTTGGGTGTCGCGGCCGGCGACGAGGTCATCGTCCCGACCTGGACGTTCGCGGCCAGTGCCGAGGTCGTCGTCTACCTCGGTGCGACGCCGCTCCTCGTCGATGTCGACGCTATCACGCTGAACGCCGACCTGGAAGCCATCGTCGCCGCGGTCACGCCCCGGACCAAGGCGATCATCGTCGTCCACCTGGCTGGCCTGCCGTTGGACATCGCCGAGCTGCGCCGCCGGCTCGGACCGGACGGGCCGCCCATCGTCGAGGACGCGGCCCACGCTTTCCCGAGCCGCGTCGGTGGCCCGGACGGGCCGTATGCCGGCACGCTCGACCGGGTCGGCGCCTACTCGTTCTACGCCACGAAGACGATCACCACGGGCGAGGGCGGGATGCTCGTCACGGATGACGACGAGATCGCCGCGCGTGCGCGGGTCATGTCCTTGCACGGCATCAGCCGGGATGCCTGGAAACGCTACACGGCCAACGGCGACTGGTTCTACGAGATCGAGGACGCGGGCTACAAGTACAACATGACCGACATCGCGGCCGCCCTAGGTCTCGTCCAGCTCGGACGGGCGGGGGAGTTGCTGGCGGCCCGGCGGCGGCTTTCGGCGGCATACACGGCGGCCTTCGAGGCCTCGGCGGCCGCCGATCTGCTGCAGCTCCCGGTCGATGCGACCGACGGCTCGCACGCCTGGCACCTGTACATCGTCCGATTGCGTCTGGAGCGCCTGACCATCGACCGGGCGGAGGTCATGGTCGCGCTGCGCGATGCCGGGATCGGGGCGAGCGTCCACTTCATCCCGCTCCACCTGCACCCGTACTACAAGCGCCGCGGTTGGGCGCCCGAGGACCTGCCGGTCGCCACCCGCGAGTACGAGCGCGCGTTCTCGCTGCCGATCTGGCCCGGGATGACGGATGCGGATGTGACTCGCGTGACCGACGCGGTCATCGGGATCGTGGGCGGCCGGCGCCGCTGAGGGTCAGCCGGCGGGGCTGAGGGTCAGGCGCGCCAGGTCCACTTGACGGTGTACGGCTCGCAGCCGATGCCTTCCTTGAACTGGCGCAGGCCGGCCGAGGCGCCCGAGAACATGTCGTACATGAACCAGGTGGGTTTACCGTTGGCCTGCCGGCGCTCGATCATCCGCGCGATGATCTCGGCCATCATCAGCCACATGACGCCGTCTCGGAGGGCGTCCGCCGCACCCAGGAGGCGGCTCACGCAGACGACGTCGCCGGCCTCGCGCACGTCCGCGTAGGCCTGCAGGACGCCGTCGCCGTCGTAGACGCCGTACAGCTCACTGGCGCGACCCAGGTAGGCCACGACCTGCTCACGGTCGAGATAGTCGGGGTGCATCGGCCGGCCCTGGCGCTCCTCGGCCGACCCGTTGATGGCCATGATCTCGTCGAGGCTGGCCACGCGATCCACGAGATCGACGGTGTAGCCCTTGCGCTTGGCCTTCTTCAGGTGGTTGCGCAGCTTCTCGCGCCGGCCGCCGGCGAGGTACTGCTCGTTCGTGTCCGGGAGCCGCAGCAGCGCCACGCCCCAGGCCTTGTTCTGGATCAGGCGATATCTGGCGTGGCGGCGGGTGAAGTGCTCGTACAGGCCGCGACAGTGTTCGTCGCCGCTCATCTCGATCGTCACTCGCGGAAGTCGTCGAAGCTCGACGGCTTCTTGCACGATGGCGGGGGCCTTCAAGTGGATCTCCCTGGGTGCGGCGCCGACGAGGCGTCGGGGCTGCGTCGTGAGACGTCGGGCCAGCAGCCGACCATCGGAACCGGTTCGTTCGGAAGGCGTCGATCGGACCGGGACCCGCCGAGGCGGTCACCGATCGTCGGGGGCCGACGCCGTGGGACTGACCATAGCATCGACCGCCGATCCGGTCGAACGCCCCACCCGGCGGGTCAGGCGGATGCAGGCCCCGGCGCGCCGGTGGCGCCCGCGGGGCCCGTGTCACCCGCGATACCCGCCGCGACGGCGGCATACAGCTCGATCAGGGCGACCGACTCCGCCTGCCAGTTCCAGCGTTCCGCGGCGGCGCGGACGCAGCGGGCCCGGAGCGTGGCGCGCGCATCCGCATCGAGGCTCGTGATCGCCTGCAAACCGACGGCGACCGCCGCGACGCTCGAGGTGTCGCAGACGGTGCCCAGGGGTCCGAGCGGGTCGTCCATGACGATCCGGCGCAGGGTCGGGAAGTCCGCCGCGACGACCGGTGTCCCGGCCGCGAGGCATTCGAACAGCTTGTTCGGCGCCGAGAATCGGTCGTTCAGCGTGCCGCCGGGATTCGGGATCGCGCCGACGTCCGCCGAGGCGACCCAGGGCATCAGGTCGGCGGGCCCGACCGGGGGCAGGACATGGATCCGGCCGCCCCAGCGCGGGTCATCCGCGAGGCCGATGTAGGCCTCGCGCCGATCGCCCATCCCCATGAGGACCAGGTGGGCGTCCTCGAGCCCGGGCTGGGTCATCGCCTCCGCCAGGAGCTCGATCCCTCGCCCGCCCGTGAGCGCGCCGTGATACAGGACGATGGCCTGGCCATCGGGGATGCCCGTCGCCTCGCGCAGGAGCGGCCGGGCGACCGCAGGGCCGATCCAGCGGTCCGGGCAGTTGTGGACGACGGTGATCCGCGCGGGACGGTAGCGGCGCCACAGGACGTCCGCGATCTCGTCGTTGACCGTGATGACCGCCACGGTCCGCGCGATCAGGCGACGCTCGTACTTGCGCAGCAGGCCGCGCAGGATGCCGGGCAGGCGCGAGGCGGTGCCGGCCTCGAGGAAGAGCTCGTGCGAGTCGTAGACGACCGGCGTCCCGTGCGGCAGATGGGGCACGATCGCGGCAAGGCCGGTCAGGTCGTGGGCATGCCAGATGTCGATCCGACCGGCGGCGTCGACGACCAGGCCGCCCCAGGCCCGCAGGCCGCGAACGTAGGACGTGAACCAGCCGAGCCGGCGGCGGACAGACTCGAGGCGCGATCGGGCCGGCGCGATGAACGGGTTCGGGGCGCCGGGGATGACCGACGACTCGGGCGGACGGCAGATCACGACGCGGACCGTCGCAGGCAGGTCGGTCGCAGCGCCGCCACTGGCGAGGCAGACGACCACGACGTCGTAGCCGGCCTCGGCCAGCGACCGGGCTTCCTTGCGGACCCGGCTGTCGAAGGTCAGGTCGCCGTACAGGGCCATCCCGACGGTGAGGCGTCGATCGGCAGGCGTACCCGGCGTGTCCGTCACCCGCACCCCCGGTCCTGCGCGCGCTCACGAGCCCCGGACGATCCGGCACCCATCGCAGCGGACCCGTATCCTACCGCCCCATGACCTCGACCCGCCGCCTGCCCACCGTCACGCTGGTCGTCGCCATGCGCAACGAGGCGGCCTACATCGAGCGCTGTCTCGCCTCGCTCGCCGCGCAGGACTACCCGCCCGACGCCCTCGAGGTCCTCGTCTACGACGGGGAGTCGGACGATGCGTCAGTGGCGCTGGCGGAGGCGTCCATCGCGGATCACCCGGGCTGGGCCGTCCGGGCGAACCCACGCCGGATCCAGGCCGCCGCCTGGAACGCCGGGATCGCGACCGCCCGGGGTGACATCGTCGGCATCGTCAGCGGCCACGCCGAGCTGGCCCCGACCTATGTCTCGGCTGCCGTGACGGCCCTCGAACGGACGGGCGCCGACATGGTCGGTGGGCCGGTCCAGGCGATCGGCGAGGGCTCGATCGGCGAGGCGGTCGCGATCGCCACGAGCACGCCCTTCGGTGTCGGCGGGGCGCGCCACCACTACCTGACCGAGGCCGCCGACGTCGACACCGTCTTCATGGGCCTGTGCCGGCGCGAGACGTACCAGCGGTTCCCGTTCGACGAGACGATGGTCCGCAACCAGGACGACGAACTGAGCTATCGCCTGCTCGACGCGGGCGGCCGGATCGTGTGCGACCCGGCGATCCAGAGCACGTACCGCAGCCGCGGTTCGCTGGGTGGGCTGTGGCGCCAGTACTTCGACTACGGGCGCTGGAAAGTCCTCGTCCTGCGCGGCCATCCGCAGCAGGTCCGGCCGCGCCACCTCGCGCCGGTCATCCTCGTGACGACGCTCGCCGCCGGAGCCGCCCTTGCCCCGGTGGCCCGGCCGATCCGGGCGCTGCTGATCCTCGAACTCGGGGCGTACGCAGCGGCGACCGTGGTCGCCGTGGCTCGGTACGGGTCGGGCCGGCCGCCCCGGACGAGGGCGATCCTGGCGGCCGTGTACCCGGTCCTGCACCTGTCGTACGGACTGGGCATGCTGCGGGGCGTCTGGCAGTTCCGGGCGGGACGCCGGGTCGCGCCCCCGGACTGACCGCCGGGGGCGGGTCAACCGCCCCGCGGGAACGGGATCGCGAACCGAAGGCCTTCGGCGAGCCGACGCAGGTCGTCGCGGGCGTTCGTGGCACGGGCCACCCGCCAATGACGTGGATGGACGAGCACCTGGACGATCGGGGCATGCCGCGCGATCGCCTCCGCCGGGTCCGCCGGCGACCAGTAGCGCGGGTACGTGACGTCGATGTAGCGGTCCGGGATCAGCTCCAGGAGCGCCTCGTCGTAGGCCTCGAAGTCGATGCCCGTCGTCCGGCGGAACGCCGGGTCGGCCAGGATCTCCTGGTTCGCGACACCCAGCCTGCGGTTGACGAAATCGCCGTGGGCGGCCACGACCCGGATCGGCAGCCCGGTCCGGGCTCGCAGCGCATCGACGTGGCGACCGAACAGGTCGCGCGCCTCGGGCAGGTGGGCGAGGAGCGCGACCCGGTCGCGCAGCCCGCGCCGCTTGGCCACCGTGGCCAGCTCCTCGTAGTGATAGCTCGCGTGGCCGCCACCGGCCGAGATCTCGGCCATCAGGTCGAGGTCGAGCGTCGACAGGCGGAAGAGGTAGGAGGTCCCGACGCCGAGATCCCGATCGATGGCCCACATGGCGGCGGCCGTCCCTGGATCGGTGTCGATGTCGTGGCGCAGGACCAGGAGCCGGTCGGCCGGGTCCGGTCCGCCCGCGCCGATGATCGCAGCCAGACGTTCGAGCGAGATGACCGTATAGCCGGCGGCGAGGGCGCCTTCGAGCGAGGCGCGGTAGGCGTCGAGCCGCGACGGCATGAGGAAATCGCTGTAGGACCGGTGTCGCAGCTGGGTGATCGTCTCTCGCACGCTGACTGCGACCGCTCCCATCGGGTGCGCCTGGACGGGCACGGAAGTCCGCGGTCCTGGCAGTGGGGATGGAGGCGACGAGTGGATTCGAACCACTGATGTGAAGCTTTGCGAGCTTCCCCCTTCGACCGCTCGGGCACGTCGCCTCGTCGGACCATTGTGCTGGTTCCGGGCGAGTCGTGCCAGCCGCCCGGCGAAACCTTGGTGTCGCCGCGCACCGGGGGACGGGCCTCGATCGGAGCCGTCCCCGGATGGTGCGCGGATGCACCTACAGTTGGCCGGAGAGCGCCTGACGGGCCCCGGAAGTACTAGGCAGGTGGTACCCGGGAGGACTACGCTACGAGTCCGGGGTATCCCGGATGCATTCATCTCGGAACGGGGTTCTTCCCGTTCACACCACTCGGAACCAGGCGCGGTTCGCATCCCGGTACGGAGCTTGTGGGAGCACCGGGACGCAGCTTCGACTGCCTCACGCAAGTGAGGTCTGTCGAGGTCGCCGTGACCTCCGCGTGGATCACCGCGTAGGGGGCAAACGACTTGGCGATCCGGCCATTGGGAAGTTCTTCGAACGAGGGGTCGGGACCCGCTGACCCTTCGAAGGCCGCCGACGAGGCGGGCCACCTGGACCTCGTCCGGCCCACCCGCGCGCTCGTCGTGCGGATCGTCAGCCGACTGCGCGGGCGGCATCTGCTCGCCATCGACCTCATCGGCATCACGATCGCCGGGTACATGGCGCTGTCCATGGGCTCCGACGACATCCTCGGCCCGGACAAGGTGGCCAAGCTGGCTCTCGTCCCGGCGCTGGTGATCCTCGTCCGCCTCGTCGCCAATGGGCGGCTGGGGCTGTACAGCCGGGGCTGGCGGTTCGCCAGCGTCCCCGACCTGACCCGCATCGCGGTCGCGGTCGCGGTCGGCTCGATCGTCGCCTTCGGGATCGTCCGGATCGGGTCGGCGACGACGCCGATGGCCTGGGACGCCGGCCTGCCTCGGTCCTTCTGGATCAACGAGATGTTGATCAGCATCGCCGCCATCGGCGGGGTGCGCTTCGCCATCCGGGCCGCCTCTGAATGGGCGCCGGAGTCCGGCCCGACCTCACTGCCGCATCGTCGCCCGACCCTGTTCTACGGGGCCGGCCGGACGGGCGTCATGATGGCCCGCTCGGCGATCCGCAAGCCGGACGCCGGGGTGCTGCCGGTCGGCTTCCTCGACGACGACGCCTCCATCGCCGGCGGCCGGGTCGAGGGCCTGTACGTCTACCGTGGGATCGGGTCGCTCGAACGCGCCGTCGCCGAGACGGGCGCCCAGGCCCTCCTCATCACCATGCCGAGTGCCCCGGGCAGCGCGATCCGGCGTGCCGTGGACGCGGCCTTGAGCCTGGGCCTCGACGTCCGGACCGTGCCGTCGCTCAACGACTTGCTGGACGGGACGCTCGATGCGTATCGCGTCCGCCGCGTCCAGGTGGAGGACCTCCTCCGCCGCCCGACGGCCACCGAACATGCCCCGGCCGTCCAGGAGCTGATCCGCGACCGGACCGTCGTCATCACCGGCGCCGGCGGCTCGATCGGATCCGAACTCGCCCGCCAGGTCTACTCGCTCGGGCCGCGCCGCCTCGTCCTGGTGGACCGGGCCGAGAGCGCCCTGTACCTCGTCCAGCGCGAGCTCGAGACCCGGCGCGGGCACGGGCAGGGCAAGGGTGAGTTGCGCGCCCACCTCGCCAATGTCGCGAGCCGTCCCGCCATGGACCGGCTCATCGCGATGGAGGCACCGGACGTCATCCTCCACGCCGCCGCCTACAAGCACGTGCCGATGATGGAGGAGCATCCCTCGGATGCCGTCCACGTCAATGTCGGTGGGACGATGGCCCTCCTCGACGCCGCCGTCGCCGCGAACGTCTCCCGGTTCGTCCTCGTCTCGACGGACAAGGCCGTGCTGCCCTCGAGCGTCATGGGCGCCAGCAAGCGCATCGCCGAGATGCTCGTCGCCGACGCGGCCCGGCGGACCGGCAAGCCGTACGTCTCGGTCCGCTTCGGGAACGTCCTCGGTTCCAACGGCAGCGTCGTGCCGATCTTCCAGGACCAGCTCGAGAAGGGCGAACCGCTGTCGATCACCCATCCCGAGATGACCCGCTTCTTCATGACCATCCCGGAGGCCTCGTGGCTCATCCTGGACGCGGCGGCCCTCGGCCAGAGCGGCGACCTGTTCGTCCTCGACATGGGCGAGCCGGTCAAGATCATGGATCTCGCCCGCGACCTGGTCCGCCTGGCCGGACGCGATCCCGACACCCAGCCGATGGAGTTCGTCGGGCTGCGCCCGGGCGAGAAGCTCCACGAAGAGCTGTTCTATGACGCCGAGCAGGTCCAGCCGACTGAGGTCGCCAAGATCCTCCGGGCCATGGCCGAGCCGCCCCCCGACAGCCTGCGCGACGATGTCCGCGGACTGCTGGTGATGGCGACCGGTGGTCACGAGGACGATCTGCGCGAGGCCGTCATGGCCTACGCCCGCGGGTCCGGCGTCCCGCACGCGATCCAGGAGATCCCGGTGGCCACGGCGGGCACGCCGGTCGGACCCGGGCCGTCGCCTCGACTCGCATCGCGCGAGC
>Ga0302321_100005460_pt1 | contig 11136 bp, 10 predicted proteins | sample Fen_T0_1_FD_202505 | JGI IMG/M metagenome (GOLD analysis project Ga0302321, IMG submission 202505) | Peat permafrost microbial communities from Stordalen Mire near Abisko, Sweden - Fen_T0_1 | ecosystem: Environmental > Terrestrial > Soil > Wetlands > Permafrost | place: Sweden: Abisko...
GCAAATCAACACTGCTCAATCTCATAGCCGGACTGGATCGTGCCAGCAACGGTCGCGTACAGGTCGCCGGCGCGGATCTTTCCAGGATGAACGAAAATGCAATGGCGCTCTGGCGCGGTGCACAGGTGGGTGTGGTGTTCCAGTTCTTTCAACTCCTGCCGACACTGACCTCGATGGAGAACATCATCCTGGCGATGGAACTGGTGGGCAAAATACCCAAGCCGCAGCGCCATTCGCGTGCGCTCCATCTGCTGGAACTGGTGGGCCTTGCCGACCAGGCACACAAGCTGCCTTCGACGCTTTCCGGCGGCCAGCAGCAGCGTGCGGCCATTGCCCGCGCGCTGGCCAACGATCCGCCCATCGTGCTGGCCGATGAGCCGACCGGCAATCTCGATACCGCTACGGCGGGCGATATCAACGCCCTGTTCCACCAGCTTGCGCGCCAGGGAAAGACCTTGCTGATCGTGACGCACGACGTGCAGCTGGCTGAAACAGCGCATCGCGTCATCGAACTCAGGGACGGTGCGGTCGTTGCCGACACGTTGCAGCGAGGCGCCTCATGAATATGAGATGGCGCAAAGCGGCCGGCGATCTGCGCCTGTACCGCCTGCAGATCGGCCTGATCGCGATGGTGCTGATGCTGGGCACGGCCGGTGTCGTCGCCGCGCTGAATGCACATGCGATTCTCCAGCGCGAAATTGCCGCCAGCTTTCTGCAGGCGGCTTCGCCCGATATCGCATTGTGGTTTGACCGGGTGGAGGGGCGCGCACCGGAAATTGTCGCGGCGCAGGAGGGCGTGGCCGCGATCGAATCCAGGCGAACCGTCTTCACGCGTATCGCCGCGCGCGACGGCAGCTGGCTGCCGGTGAGATTGACGGTGGTGGCCGATTTCAGTGCGCAAAAAACGGCGGTGATACACCTTCACGATGGCAGCTGGCCCCCGGGGCCGGGCTCCATCCTGATAGAGCAATCGGCTGCATCGATGATCGATGCCGGCGGCCCCATGCGTCTTCGCACACCGGCGGGCGACATCGTTTCTCTGCCGCTCGCCGGATTTGTGCATGACACGGCAGTCGCACCCAGCACGCAGGAGCGCATGCTCTACGCCTTTGTTTCTCCCGCGACGGCGGCGCTGCTTGGCCAGAATACGAATCCGGACCAGCTGCTGGTGAAAATGGAACACCGCGGCTCCGCAGGCGCCGCCCACGAATTTGGAAACGAACTGCTCGAGACATTGGCGCGCAAAGGCGTGCCGGCATTACGCATGGATGTGCTGCCGGCGGAGCATCCGCACGCGTCATTGATGAATGCAATGTTGCGCGTACTGGAAGTGTTGTCGGGCATTGCCTTCGCATGCAGTGCTGCGCTGGCGGGTTACATGGTTTCGGCGTGGATGCGCCGCGAAGTCAGGCAGGTGGGCATCCTGAAAACACTGGGCGCACGCTGGCACCAGATTGCCTTGCAATACCTGGCGCTGGCCGGCCCCGCGGTCATTGCGGCCGTTGCGATTGCCTTGCCGCTGGGCAGCTGGCTGGGACGGGCGCTGGTGCGCTACTACGCCGTCGAGCTGAATATCGACGTGGCCGACTGGCAGGTGCCGCAGGAATTGCTGGTACGCGAAATGACCATGGCAATTGGCATTCCCCTGCTGGCCATGATCGTGCCTATCCTGCGGGCGGCGCGCATGTCGGCACGCAGTGCCATCCAGGACGCGGGCATCACGCCGCTGTCCGGTGCTGGCCGCCTGGCTTCGCGCATGATCCGGTTTCCCGGCAGGGTGCGCTGGAGTTTCGCGCTGAGAAACAGCTGGCGCCGGCCGTGGCGGCTGATGTTGATGTTGCTGGGCCTGTCGGCAGGCGGTGCGCTGTTGCTGCTGACACACAGCAACTACGAAAGTCTGGTTGGCGTGATCGACACCAGCCTGCAACACCAGGGACATGACATCGAGATACTGCTGCCGCGCCCGCTGCCGGCGGCGCAACTGGAAGCCATTGCAAAACGCGTTCCCGATGTGGCTATCGCGGAAGCATGGCGCCGCGCCGGGGTGAATCTGGCATTGCCGGCGGCATCCGGCGACACCCTGTCCACCGGCGAGAGCCGGCGCATTACGCTGGGCGCATATCCGTCCGGCAGCCAGCTTTTCAGGTTGCCCGTGGTGCAGGGCCGGGCACCCGCAGCCGGCGCAAACAATGAAGTGATGATCACGCGCGCACTGCAGGATCTTTACCCGGCGCTGCAAGCGGGCCGCAGCGTCGATATCCTGTTTCGCGGACGACGAACCACGGCAGCGATTTCTGGAGTGGTGGAAGAGATTGCGGCGCCCGCCATCTATGCCCGATTCGAGACCTTCGAGACCATCACCGCACTGGGCGACCAATCCTCCTCGATTCGCATCAAGGCAGCCGGCGACCAGATTGCGCTGCTGGCGAGCGCACTGGACCAGGCATTCCTTGAACAGCGCCTGCCGCCGGCCCAGCTCATCACCCGCCTCATGGTGCGTGACGCGCTGGAAGAACATTTCAGGGTGGTGGGCGATGTCATCCGCATGGTGGCACTGGCGGCAGCGCTGGTCGGCGCCATCATCCTGGCCGCGACCAGCGGGCTCAATGTCCTGGAACGCAGCCGCGAAATCGGCATCCTGCGCGCGGTGGGTGCGACACCACGCCGCATCGCCGCCCTGTTCATCGCCGAAGGGGGCGCGATCACACTTGCCGGTTTCCTCCTGAGCATCGCAATCTCCATTCCCATGACGCTGGCCATGCTCGGCGCGGCAGAAAACAAATTGCTGCACGTTGCCGTGCCCATGCGATTCTCATGGCTGGGCCTGTCCATCATGAGCAGCGGGGCGCTGGTGGTGATGCTCGCGGTGTTGTGCGCCATCGCCTGGTCGCTGCGCAAATCGGTGCGCGACTCGCTGGTTTACGAATGAGCCAGTGGCAGGAAGTGGAAGCGCGCCGATAAGCCGGATTCTGTTACGGCACCCAGCGTAAACCGGGTGCTATGACGATCATTCCTCTGGGACGCACGTTACCGTGCGCCTCAAGCTACCTACCCGCAGGCTCCGCGGGACACACGTCAACGCCTGCCTATTTGGTATTGCTCCAGGTAGAGATTGCCCGTTTCACCCACATCTTCCTTGCGGTCGATGTGACTCGTCTCTGTTGCTCTGATCCTCACCTCGCGGTGGATGGGTGTTACCCACTACCCTGCCCTGTGGAGTCCGGACTTTCCTCTGCATGCAAGCATGCAGCGACCGTCTGGCGCGCTTCCGCGCTGATTATCGCACGCGGCCGCGAGGCGCCCTCACGTCTGGCGCCGGCCGGTCCGAAAGTAAGCGCTGTTTTGATAGAAGTCCGCCGATTCATTGCGTGCATCCCAACCCGGAATGCCCAACAAGGGAAGCGGCGACAGGTTGTGCGAATCGTCGAGATGCGGCCGGTTGTTCAGCCAATCGGCGGCCGCATGATCCAGCTCCGGTGCTGCCGCATCGATGTCGCCGTGGCCGGCCAGCACAAAGCGCATATTGTCCACGACGTCCTGCCTGCGCTCGACAAACAGGGCGTGCCATTGGAAATTTCGCAGCAGCGCCAGCAGGGTCGGGTCCGCACTGGCAACGATGATCCCGCTCTCGTCGAACATCGTCAGCACATCGCGCGGCGCCGATCTGATCGCGCCCTTTCCGGCCCCCTCCTCGCGGATCATGCGCACATGCTGGGCATTGAGTCGCGCCTTGAGCAGCGGATACGCGAGCCATTGCAAGGCATTGAAGAGATCGTGCCAGTTTTGCCGGGTCGGTATTTCACCGGAGGTCGCGATACCCATCTCGTAATGGACTGCGGAGCCCGGGCCCTCGCGCGGGGGCGCAAAGCAGATCGGCATACCGTCCGCATTGAAGGCGCGCACCTCCCGCGACATCCGGTTCAACTGCTCAAGTGTGGGCCAGCCGCCTTGCAGTTTCTGCAGCAGCGGGCGTACGCCATCGAAAAACGGTGTCCGCAAAATTTCGGCCGCGTCCTGCCAGGACATCGGCGCAGGGCTCACCACGTCAAGCCATCCGCCAGCCCAGCGTTTCGCCGGCGCGAAGCGGTACCAGGCCGGATTCCACAAAGGGAATTTCCGCAGGCACGGTCCAGGTTTCTTTTTGCAGCGTGACGGTGCCGGTATTGCGCGGCAGGCGATAAAAATCTGCGCCATGGAAGCTGGCAAATCCTTCCAGCTTGTCGAGTGCACCGGCGCTTTCGAAGGCCTCGGCATACAGCTCCAGCGCATGCAGGGCACTGAAACAGCCGGCCGCGCCGCAGCAGTTTTCCTTGGCGTTTCGCGTATGCGGCGCACTGTCGGTGCCCAGGAAAAATTTGGGATTGCCGCTGGTGGCCACCTTGATGAGGGCCTGCCGATGCTCCTCGCGTTTGAGGATCGGCAGGCAATAAAAATGCGGCCTCAACCCGCCCTTGAAGATCGCGTTGCGGCTGTACAGCAGATGCTGGGGTGTAATCGTGGCGGCCACATTGTCGGCCGCGGCCAGCACGAACTTGGCGGCATTGGCGGTGGTGATGTGCTCGAGGACAATGCGCAGCTTCGGAAAGCGCAGTGTCAGCGGAATGAGGTGGCGTTCGACAAATATTTTCTCGCGGTCGAACACATCCACATCATCGCCGGTGACTTCGCCGTGCATCAATAGAGGCAAACCGTTTTCCGCCATGGCCGCCAACACCGCGTCGCATTTACGCAAATCGGTGACGCCGGAATCGGAATTGGTGGTCGCACCGGCCGGATAATATTTGACCGCCTTCACAAAACCGCTCGCGGCCGCGCGCGCGATCTCATCCGCCGGCGTGTTGTCGGTCAGGTAGAGCGTCATCAGCGGCTCGAAATTCGCCACCACGGGAACCGCATCGAGTATGCGATCGCGATACAGGCGCGCCTCCTCCACGGTACGCACCGGCGGTTTCAAATTGGGCATGATGATGGCGCGGCCAAACTGGCGCGTCGTGTGCGGCAGCACGGCGCGCATGGCTTCGCCGTCGCGCAGGTGCAGGTGCCAGTCGTCGGGGCGGGTAAGGGTGATTTCGTTCATCGGGAAATTATAAGCGCGCACGCGTTCGGGTCAGCCGTGCACGATGGTGCGTAACGCCGGCTATTCGTTTTCGATTTCGTTCTTCATTTTCAAGGCCATCTCGTAAACCTTGTTCTTCTTTTCCCCGCTCAACTCGACGGCCATCGCGACCGCCTGTTTTAGCGGCAAATCCCTGCACAATACCGCCAAAGTCCGCGCCAGCGCTTGTTCCTGGGCCATTTCTGCCCCGGAGTCCGCGTCAATGGCGGGCTTTGACAGTATCAGCACGAACTCTCCGCGCTGGTGGTTGGCATCTTCCTGCAACCACGCTGCCGCATCGGCAAGGCGGGTTCGATGAATGCTTTCAAATTTCTTGGTGAGCTCGCGGCAGATGATGAGATCGCGCGATTCGGCGAAGACTTCATTTAACGAGGCCACGCATTCCACGATGCGATGCGGCGATTCGTAGAACACCAGCGTGTCGGTCGAGGACTTCAGTCGCGTCAATTCGCGCTTGCGATCGCCGGCAGTGGCGGGCAAAAATCCGCGAAATGAAAATCCGTATTCACCTTCACCACTGGCAGAAATGGCGGCGACCAGCGCCGACGCGCCCGGGATGGGCACAACTCTCAGTCCCGCTGCGTGAACGGCGGCAACCACCTTGGCGCCCGGGTCGGAGACCGCCGGCGTGCCGGCATCGGTCACGAGTGCCACCAGCTGTCCCTGCTGGAGCAGGTTGACGATGCCCTGCGCGGCGTTGCGTTCATTGTGTTCATGCACCGCAATCAATCGCGTGGAAATGCCGTAATGATTGAGCAATCCCCTGGTCACGCGCGTGTCCTCGGCGGCGATGACATCGACTGACTTCAGTGTTTCAATGGCGCGCATGGTGATATCGCCCAGATTCCCGATGGGAGTGGCAACCACATATAATGCACACTCCAAATTCGCTTCCTGCCGGGAGATCACGATTTCAATTTCCTGCCGCGCCATGCGCAAAGTACGACCAGTTTTCGAAGGAGCGGCAGTGGCATCGTTGCTGTTGCTGACGGCCTGCGCATCGGGATTGTCGACGCAAGCCGCCAAACCTGCAAGCCCTGCCCCGCAGTCATTACCGGTCGTGCGTGCCGATTCCCCGGTCACCACGGCGCCGCTGTTGCCCGCACCTGCCGTCGCATCACCGGTGCCGCCACCGTCCGGCAGCGACGCCAGGGCACGGACACCCGAAGCAAATTCTCCCCACATCGCCATCATCCTGCCGCTCACCTCGCGCACGCTGGGCAAGGCGGCCGATGCGGTCCGGCAGGGATTTTTGGCCGGCGCCAATGCCGATGGCAAGAACGCCCTGGCCTTTCGCATCTACAGCGCCGAGGACGACGCGGCTTCGCTGTCGGCGCAATATCGCAAGGCCGTCACCGACGGCGCGCAGGTCATCGTCGGTGGCGTAACACGCGACGGCGCCAATGTCATGGCACGGGAATCATCGAACTACCTGCCCAGCCTCGCCTTGAATGCGCCCACCGTCACCAATGAAAACGAACTGCCGGACCGCTTTTTCTACATCTCGCTCAACCTCGACTGGGAAGCACGCTTCGGTGCGCGCACCGCGGCCAATGACGGCCTGCGCCGTGTCGCGATCCTGGCCTCGACCACGCCGCTGTCGAAGCGTGTGCAGGAGAGTTTCGAAAAAGAATGGAGCCGCCTCGGCGGTGAGATCGCGGCGCGCATCTCGGTGGCCGGCGATTTGAGCGAAGGGCCGCGCGTGCAATCGGTCATGGAAAAAGCCAATGCCGATGTGGTCTTTCTCGCAGCCGAAATGAAGATCGCGCGCTTTGCCCGCCCCTACCTGCCCGCGGGCATTCCAGTGTTTGCAACTTCGCTGACCATTGATCCACGCGCCGACGCCGTCGAAAATCTCGACCTGGACAGCGTGCGATTCATGGAGATGCCCTGGTTTGTGCAGCCCGACCATCCTGCCGTCATGGCTTATGCGAAGCCCGCCGAGCCGCTGCCCATCGAATACGAACGCCTGTATGCGCTCGGCATCGATGCGTGGCGCCTGGCACAAATGGTGGTGACCAGCGACAAGCCCCGCGGATTTGCGCCGCTCGACGGCGTGACCGGCCGAATCACGCTGGAGAACCACCAGTTCGTGCGTCAGCTCGCCGCCGGCGAAATGCGCGATGGCCGGCCGGTATTGTTCAAGCCTTCGGAATGATCCTGGGCGGCCTGTTCAAGGCCAAAGCCAACACCACGAAAACCGGAAACGATGCCGAGCGCGCCGCCGAAGACTATCTGCGGGCCAGGGGATTGGAGGTTGTCGCGCGCAACTATCGCTGCCGCTTCGGTGAAATCGATCTCATCATGCAGGAACGCGATACGCTGGTGTTTGTCGAAGTGCGGTTGCGACGCAGCAGCAAGGGCATCGACTTTGGCGGTGCGGCGGCCAGCATCACCGGCCGCAAGCAGGCGCGCATCATTTCCGCCGCGCAACACTATCTGGCGGGAATGAAGCAACTGCCGCCGTGCCGCTTCGACGCAATCCTGATGGTCTCGGCCGACGAGGCCGGCATCGAATGGATGAGAGGCGCCTTTGAAGCGTAAAATTTGCCCACCATGAATATTGAAAAACGCATCGAAAAACATTTCCAGGACAGCATCGACACCAAGCAGGAGGTGATGGCGGCGCTGACGCCGCAGATCGCAGCCGCGTCCCGTGCCATGGTGAAATGCCTGCAACAGGGCGGCAAGATCCTGTCATGCGGCAACGGCGGCTCGGCCGGCGATGCGCAGCACTTCGCCGCCGAACTGGTGGGCCGCTTCGAACGCGAACGCGCGGAGCTCGCCGCCATCGCGCTCACCACCGACACATCGATCCTGACCGCCGTCGCCAACGACTACTCATTCGACGAGATATTTTCAAAACAGGTGCGCGCGCTCGGCCGGCCCGGCGATATTCTTTACGGCATATCGACCAGCGGGAATTCGAAAAACGTGATTGCCGCCATTGAAGCGGCGCATAAAAAAGGCATGCATGTCGTCGCCATGACCGGCCGCGCCGGCGGCACCATTGCCGGCATGATGCAGGCCGGCGACGTATTGTTGAATGTCGATTCACCCGTTACTGCACGAATCCAGGAAGTTCACCTGCTGATGCTGCATTGCCTGTGCGATGCCATCGATAACCTGATGTTTGGAGAAATATGATGCGTTCACAATCCGGAATCCTCGCGTTGCTCATGGTCGCCGCGTCCACGGTGTTGCTGCAGGGCTGCTTCACACGTGCCGCCGCCGGCATCGGCGCCACCGTCATGATGGTCGACGACCGCCGTTCCACCGGCATCTACATCGAGGATGAAAACGTTGAACTGAAATCGCGCATCCGCATGATCGAGAATTTCAAGGACGCGCACGTCAATGCCACCAGCTATAACCTCACCGTCCTGCTCACCGGCGAAGTACCCAGTGAACAGATGAAGAAGGACATCGAGCAATCGGTGCGCTCGGTGACCAGCGTGAAAGCGGTGCAGAACGAACTGGTGGTTGCCGGCAACACCTCGCTGGCATCGCGTTCCAGCGACACGCTGGTCACCACCAACACCAAGGCGCGTTTCATCAACAACGGCAAGTTCTCCATCAACCATGTGAAGGTGGTCACCGAAGCCGGCACCGTGTTCCTGATGGGCATGGTCACGCGCGAGGAAGGCGATGCCGCGGCCGAGCTGGCACGCACCACCAGCGGCGTTTCGCGCGTGGTCAAGGTGTTCGAGTACATCGAGCCACCGCCCGCGCCTGCGCCTAAACGCTAGTACGGCCGCGCGCCACGCACGGTGCGGCGGTGAGGAAAAATATCCCGCCGCCGGGCCGTGAGACGAATGCGCTCGCCGATCACGACCTGTTCTCGGCGATTGCCGGCAAATTCAGGAGCGGCAATTTTGCCGGTGCGCGCGACGATTGCGAACACCACCTCGCTGCCGTCGCCGACAGCACCCGCCATGCACAGGCCTATTTCTGGCTGGCGGCCATTGAAGCGCATGACGGGTTGCAGGCCAGGGCGGCCGCGCAATTCGAACGCGCCCTGGCGCTCGAAGGCCATCACCCCTTTTGGCTTTTACAGGCCGGCCTCACCCACTTCAAACTGGGCAATCTCGCGCGCGCGGAAGCGCTCTATCGCGATGCGCTGCAACGCCAGCCGGTGTTCGCCATTGCCCACTACAACCTGGGCGTGCTGCTGCAGCAGAATGCCGACCTGCCCGGCGCCCGGCAGGCGTTCGAAGCCGCCATCCATGACCAGCCGCGATTTGCCGAGGCACATAACAACCTGGCCAACACACTGGTGGCGATGAAAGATCACGACGGCGCCGAAACCCATTATCGGCTCGCTCTCCGGGACAATCCGCAACTGGCCAACGCACATTACGGATTGGGCCTGCACTACGCACGGCGGCTGCAGGGCGAAGCCGCATGCCGCTGCCTCGAGGCTGCCGTGCGCGATGATCCCGCGCATTGGGAAGCGTGGCTCGCACTCGCGGAGTGTCACCACCTGGCCGGGCACGACGACATCGCCGTCGACTGCGTGCGGCAGGTACTCGCGCACGACCCGTCGAATGCAGTCGCACAATTCAAGCAGGCGCAATTCGGCGGCTTGCAGCCGGCGCAGATTCCCCCGCAGATAATAGACCGCCTCTACGCGGACATGGCCGATACGTTTGACGAACACCTGCAGCAGCGGCTGGGCTATTGCATTCCCGCCCTGCTGGTGGATGCGCTCACGCCATGGCTGGACCGCTTTGCACAGTCGCACAAGCGATTGCCCCACGCACTGGACCTGGGCTGCGGCACCGGCCTGTTCGGCGTCGCCGTGCGCGACGATGTTGGCAGGCTGGTCGGCGTCGATCTATCGCCCGCCATGCTCGCGAAGGCGCGCCAGCGATCCCTTTACGACGAATTGATTGCGGGTGACCTGCAGGATTTCCTGCGGGCAGACTTGCCGCCGCAGCGAGAACCCTTCGATCTCGTTGCCGCCTGCGACGTGCTGATTTACCTGGGCAATATTGATCATCTGCTTATGCTCGTCGCATCACGCCTCAACGGCGGCGGCCGGTTTGTTTTTTCCATCGAGTCGCCGCAGGGAATGGCCGGCGACTTTCGCCTGCAGCCCTCCGGGCGCTACGCGCATGGCACCGATTACATTGCCCGGCTCGCGCACGCTGCGGGCTTCGAGGTGATCAGGCAATTCGCCACAGTGGTCCGCACCGAAAGTGCGATCCCGCTGGACGGCTTCGCCTATATCCTGCAGAAGCCCCAGCGGCGCTAGGCCATGCGTTTGCGCAGGAAACGCATCAGCCCGCCCACCAGGGGCAGCTGCTCATACAGTTCGCCGGCCGCATCCCAGTAGTCGCGGTGATATTCCACGCGGCCGTCGCCTGAAAATCGAATATGCGACGTGCCGTGAATGCGTCGCGGCACGTCGGGCCTGAACGTCCTGATGCGAAAATCGAAATCCCAGATCAGCAGTGCACTGTGCTCCTGCTCGATGGTTTCGACTATGGTGAATCGCGGCTCATCGAGCCGGACAAACATGTCGGCAAAGATATGCCGGATCGGTTCAATGCCGGTGACGGCATTGAACGGGTCGCGGAAATACGCCGCTTCCGTATAAAAATCGCCGAGCATGGCCACCTTTTCGGGTGTGAGCGATTGCCAGTAGTCGACAAAATCCTGCAGGGTTTTGCTGCGCGCAATCACAGCTTCGTCGTCCTCTTGATGGCCGGAAAGTACAGCGAGTACGGCAGGTGGCGCAGCGTCTTCAGCATGCGCGTAAATGTTTTCGGAAAATGAATTTCGAATTCGCCCTTGCCGAAGCCCTTGATGATTTCACCGGCCGCCTCCTCGGGCGTAATCAGGTAGGGCATCTCGAAATCGTTCTTGGCGGTCATCGGCGTTTTCACGAAGCCGGGACAGATGACATACACATCGAGCCCCTTGTCCTTCAGGTCAAGGTACAGCGTTTCGGCCAGATTGATGAGTGCTGCCTTGGTGGGTCCGTACACCAGGCTCTTGGGCAGGCCGCGATAGCC
>Ga0302321_100005461_pt1 | contig 11134 bp, 7 predicted proteins | sample Fen_T0_1_FD_202505 | JGI IMG/M metagenome (GOLD analysis project Ga0302321, IMG submission 202505) | Peat permafrost microbial communities from Stordalen Mire near Abisko, Sweden - Fen_T0_1 | ecosystem: Environmental > Terrestrial > Soil > Wetlands > Permafrost | place: Sweden: Abisko...
GAAAAAGTCGTCGGACTCGTTTGCCGCCGCGTGCTTTTTCAAATCAACCAAACCATCGCGGACGAGCTGGGCCACCGCCCGCTGACGGCGCAACCGCGGGTTGTTCGCCAGGTTTTCCACCCGGCGGCGCCAGACAAACGCCGCCATGAAGGTCAGCACCGGCACCGCTTGGGCCGCCAGGAACCACGGGCGCGCCACCAGCGGCGGCGTGGCCGGCGCCAGCGCGTCCAGCTTTTCCTTGATCGGCAGAATATCCTGCGGCGGCTGGTTTTCCGTCGCCGCATTCTTGGCGACCGCCACCGGCGGCGAGGCGCCGGCCGCCTTGATCACCAGCGGCACCGCCGGGGCCGTCATCGTGTGATACTGGCCATCCTCGGGGTTGAAGAAAGAAAACGCCAGCGCCGGCAGTTCATGCACGTCGGCATTCAGCGGCGAGACGATCTGCTCAAACGTTTTGGTGCCCTGAAAACCAAACTGATCCGCCGTCTCCAGCTTGGTCGTGGGCGGAAAGGTCTTGAAATCACGCCACGCCTCCTGCGGCGGCAGCGTCAGGCCGTCGAACGCGCCCCGCCCCGAAATCTGCACATGCACCGTGATGGGATCGCCCACCGTCAGCTCCGTCGGACCCGCGCTCGCATTCATCGTGAAACTGCCGATGGCCCCCGTGAAATTCGCCGGCCGGTTTTGCGCCGGCAAAGCCCGCGACTCCACCCCCACCGGTTCCGTCGCCAGCATCACTTGCCGCTGCTCACCCTGGTTGAAAAACTGCCGGAACGGATCGTTGCCCTGGTTGCCCCCCGGCAGCACCACCACCACGCTGCCGGTAAACGGCCCGAGCGTGAGCGGCCCCGTCCGCACCGCCGTCAGCGGCAGCGCCAGCGGAATGATCGTATAAATCCGGTTGCCAATCTGCACCCGCCGCCGCTGGCCCTGAAGTTCCGTGGTCTTGCCGGGGCTGAAGCCGTCCGTGACCGCGCTGTTCAATTGAAAGTTGCCGAAATTCTGCACGTCATCGCGCAGGTAAAGCTCCAGTTGCGCCACCACTGGTTCCCCCACATAAACGTACGCTTTGTTTTTTGGAAACACCGCCTTCAAAAAAGCCGCTTCCTGCCCGGAACTCACCGCCGCCGCCGAGGGCGCCGCCGCCTTGGAAACGATCAATTTCAAGGGCGCCGTGCTCAGCCGCTGGCCGCCCACCTCCGCCGTCAGCGCGGGAATCGTGAATTCACCCGCCCGCTGGGCGTTCACCGTAAACGTCACCGTCACCGTGGAACTCATCGCGCCATTGATGTAGCTAAAATTCTGGGAATTGCCGGTTTGGGCGAATTGCAGCCCCGCCACCTGCGGCGTCGGCACGTTGCGGGCCGTGCCGCCCTCAAAAACCAGCGAAAGCGTCACCGGCTCGCCCAGCGTGATGCTGTCACGATCCAGCGCCGCCGTAAACGACGCCGCCCACACCGCGCCGTGCATCAGCACGGCCGCCGCCAGCACCCGCCAAAATTTTGTCATCAACCGCATGGTTTTAATACAGCTCTTCTGACCAACAGACACAAACGGGCGGAAAATGTTCAGGATTTTCCCCTCCGAGGGAAGCGAAAAAAGACGACCCGGGCCGCTCAGGCCAGCCGCACTTCCGCCGATTTGCCATGCGCGCCCAGCCCCTCGAGCTCCGCAAACTTCTGCACCGCCTTCAGCGCCTTCTTCAGCGCCGGCCGGCTGTATTCCACCACGCTCGTCCGCCGCTGGAATTGATCCACCGTCAAACCGGCAAACGACGCCCCCGCCCCGTCCGTCGGCAGCACATGGCTCGGCCCGGCCACGTAATCGCCCAGCACCGTCGGCGACCAGTTGCCCAGGAAAATCGCCCCCGCCGTGATAATGCCGTCGCTCACCCGCCGCGCGTCCCGCATGATCACCTCGCAATGTTCCGGCGCGATCTGGTTCGCCAGCGCCACACCGTCCGCCACCGTTTTCACCTGGATCAGCCAGACATTGCGGTCCAGCACGCGCTGGATGAATTCGCGCCGCGGCAGCTTCGGCAGTTGCTTCGCAATTTCCTTTTCCACCGCCTTGAGAATTTTCGCCGATGGCGTCACCAGCCAGACCCGCTCGTGGCCCGAGCCGTGTTCCGCCTGCGCCAGCATGTCCGAAGCCGCAAATTTCGCATTGGCCGTGTCATCCGCCAGCACCAGCAAATCGCTCGGCCCGGCCAGCAGATCAATCGCCACGCGCCCGAAAAGCAGGCGCTTGGCCATGCTCACGTAGGCATTGCCCGGGCCGAAAATCTTCTGCACCCGCCCGATCGTCGCCGTGCCGTAAGCCATCGCCGCAATCGCCTGCGCACCGCCCACCCGGTAAATCTCCGTCGCGCCCGCCGCGCGGGCGGCAAAAAGGATGGCCGGATTGACGGCCCCATCCTTGCCACAAGGCGTCGTCACCACGATTTCCGAACAGCCCGCCACCTTGGCCAGCGTGATCGTCATCAGCGCCGTCGAAACCAGCGGCGCGGTTCCGCCCGGGATGTAAACCCCCACGCGCTTGAACGCATCAAATTTTTCGCCCACACTCGCGCCGTGGGAGTTGGTGCCCGCCCAGGCTTTGCGTTTGGACTTCTTGGCGAAACCCGCGATGTTCCGCTCCGCCTCCGTGACCGCCGCGCGCAGCGGTTCATCGGCCGCGATCGAGGCAGTGAACAATTCCGCCTGCGTCACGGCCAGTTGGTCCGCCGTGAGTTTCGCCCCGTCAAATTTTTCCGTCAGTTCCAGCACCGCTGCGTCCCCGCGCCCGGCCACCGCCTGGAGAATCGCCTTCGTGCGCTGCTCGATCTCGGCGTCGAACAGGCTGGAGTCCGCGGCCATCGCGCGCAGTTGGGCGGCAAAACCTTTGTCAGTATGACGGGCAATTTTCATCCGTGCAGTTTAGGGAAATTTTACCGCCAAGTCAAAACCCCCCGGCCGGCGCGTTTTTCCTGTCCCAAGGGATGGTGGCCGCCGGCCCGGGTAAACGGCACACCATCCCAACTGCGTAGGAATTGCGATCGTCCTGGGTGCCGGCGGGTTCCATCCTGCATCGGCCAACTGTCACCCAGCGTGCACTACTGGTCTCCCTCTCCGCCCCCAAGGGAGGAGAGGGCAGGGGAGGGCAATTGTTTTCCCTGCAACCAGTTCATGATCCGTCAACCGGTGCATTCAAAACGCCGAGGACCGGCACTTTCAGATGCATCAGCCGCCAGGCCGATCTGCCTTTTCCCACCCCAAACCTCCCCCGCCGCGCGAAAAAATTTGCTTCGCCTTTCGTCTATGTTTATCTGTGTCCCCCTGTGGCCAACCATAATCCCATCATCGCCGCGCTCGACGTGCCGTCGGCGGAACAAGCACTCCAACTCGCCGAATTGATCGCCCCCGCCGTGGGCGCCTTCAAGATCGGCAAGGAACTGTTCGTCGCCGCCGGCCCGGACATCGTCAAACGCGTCCGCGCCACCGGCGCCCGCGTCTTTCTCGACCTCAAATTTCACGACATCCCCAACACCGTCGCCAAGGCCGTCGCCTCCGCCGTGCGCCTCGATGTCCAGCTGCTCACCATTCACACCAGCGGCGGCGGCGAAATGATGCGCGCCGCCGAAAAATCCGCCCAGGACACCGCCCAAGCCCTCGGCCTGACTGCGCCGCTCGTGCTGGGCGTGACCGTGCTCACGAGTTCCAATAATGAAACCCTGGCCGAAATCGGCTGCGAGCCGGACACCGAGAAACAAGTCTCCCGCCTGGCCCAGCTCGCGGTGAAATCCGGCCTGCGCGGACTCGTCTGCTCCCCTTTGGAAATTGTCGCCCTGCGTAAAATTTTACCCGCGCACATTCAGCTCGTCACCCCCGGCATCCGCACCGGCGCGGAAAAGGCCGATGACCAGAAGCGCACCCTCACCCCGCGCGAAGCCGTCCAGGCCGGCGCGACCTGGCTCGTGGTGGGCCGCCCGATTTACGCCGCCGCCAATCCCCGCGCCGCCGCCGAAAGCATCTTGGCCTCGCTGGCTTAAGGAGTCAGGGTGCCAGGAATGACCCGGGTAAAACAACGCGCGTCCAGCACCTCGCTTTGACATCGGCCCGCCGCCACCTCGCCCAGGAGCGCCGATGTCTTCGTCGGCTTAACGGGTGGCCAGGCTGCGCCGACCAAAAATCACAAACCATCTCCCGCGCACCGCCAGGACCCCAACGTCTGATGTCCCCGCCTTGCAAGACGGGTGCCCCACGCGGCGTCCCACCGGATCACGTCTCACGTCTCACGAATCACCCCTGTTGTTCACCCCGGTATTTGCCCCCGCAGCATTCTCCCATTCGTCATTCTTTCGGCATTAGACATTCGTCATTCGTCATTCCCCCCGGGTCAGATGTACAGGTAAACATAAACCGAGAACGACACCGCCGCCGCGCCGGCCGCCGCCGCGATCGACCACAGGAAACTCTTCTTCCGCGCTGCCATCGAGAACGTCGAGATGATCACCGCCATTTGCGCCGCCAGCATCCCGAAGAAAAACTTGCCGCTGCGCCGGTGATGCCGTTCCGCCGTGAAATTGTTCTGGCGCACCTGTAATTCATAGATCCCCGCGATGGACTGGTTCAGGCGCGCCTCCGTCTCATAACGCGCCGCTGTATAGCGCAAACGGGCTGCGGAAAAACTGCGGAAAACCCCCTTGTCGCCTGCCATCAACACCTCGTCGAGCTTGTCCGAAGTTTTGTTGATCGGCTTGGTGGCGTTGTCAAACGCCAGCGCCGCCTCTTTGGCCGCGATCAGCGATTGCGCCAGCACCGCCGGCTCGATTTTTACCAGCATCGCCGTGATCTCCGGTTCCGGTTGCGAACTTTCCACCGCGTCCAGCGCCGCTTTCACCGGCGCGTCAAATGTCGCCGGCGTCGCGGGCGGCAGCTCATTTTTCGTGAAAGCCGCGAGGGTCACCGCATCGGCCCCCGTCAGGCTGGCGGGCGCGAGCGCCGGGATTTCCACCGTGGCCGCCAGCAGATCCATGGTGTTGTGTGCCACCGCACTGCGCAATTTCTTGGCCTGGTAATAACTCCATTGATCGCCGGCCTTCGACTGGAGCTGCGCCGCCAGCGACCGGTCGTATTGCGCCTTGGTCATCTCGCTCGAAGCCAGTCCGGCCAGCATCGTGGCGATCACCGTCATCACAATCGGCGTCACTGCGAGCACCTTGCCCCACTTGGTTTGTGGCAGGTCGTGTTTAAGTTCTTCGGGAATTTGAATTTTGCCGGCCATAAGCGTGCTTGGTTGCGTTCTCGATTACTTGCTCGATTACTTCTCTCTGGGCGCAGCTTACACCGGCCAAAGATTTCCGCCAGCTCGCAAAACGCCCCCGCCGCCGCGCCCACACACGTGCCCCGCTGCTTCGTCAAGCCGTCATCGGGAACCAGCGTCCGCCCATTTAAACCTTCGCCGGATGCAGATCGGCGTTGATCTTCGTCAGCCCCTTGAGCAGCGCTTCCCAGTCGGCTTCGTTGGTTTCCCAGCCGGCGCTGAAACGCACCGAGCGCACCGCGTGCGCAGCCTTGAAGCCCATCGCCGAAAGCACGTGCGACGCCTCTTCCTTGCCGGTCGTGCAGGCGGAGCCTGTGCTGACCGCAAAGCCCGCCTTGTTCAGGCGGATGACCCATTGCAACTTGCGGTCGCCGTCCGGCATCAGCGCGGAAACCGTGTTCCACAGGCGCGGCGAATTCGCCCCGACAATGGTCGTGCCGGGCAGGGCGCGGAGCAGTTCCCGCTCGAAATTATCCCGCCAGATGCCGCGCAAAAGATGCTGGCTGTGGGCAATCTGTTTCCCACGCACCGCCAGCGCCGCCATCATGGCCGCGATGATCGCCGTGTTTTCCGTGCCCGCCCGGCGGCCGCCCTCCTGCTTGCCGCCGTGCAGCAGCGGCGTCAGGGCGCTGCGATGCGGAATTTTGAGAAAACCCACGCCGCGCGGCCCGCCGAATTTGTGCGCCGCCCCGCTCACATAATCGCATTCCCCGAGCCCCTTCAACGGCATCTTCCCGATGAATTGCACGGCATCCGTGAAGAACGGCACCTTGTATTGCTGGCAGATCGCCCGCAGCTCGCGCCACGGCTGGATGACGCCGGTTTCGTTGTTCGCCGCCATCACCGCCACGAGGCCGGGCCGCGTGTCGGCAAGTTCGGCGGTGAACCAGTCCAGATCAATTAACCCGTCGCGCGTGACGGGGATGTGCCGGGCGCGCTTGCCAAAATAATGCTGTGAGGAATCGTACACGCAGGGATGCTCGATGGCGGAAAGCCAGATCTCCCCGGTCGCGCCCAGCTTCTTGGCAAAATGGTGGATGACCATGTTGTTCGCCTCGGTGGCGCCGCTGGTCCAGATGATGTCCAGCGGATGGCAGCCGAGCAGCGCCGCGAGCTGCTCGCGCGCTTCCGCCAGCGCGTTGGCCGCCTGCGCGCCAAACTGGTGCATGGACGAGGGATTGCCGCCGATCTTCTCGGTGACATTCAGCCACGCTTCGCGCGCCTCGCGCATCACCGGCGCCGTGGCGTTATAATCGAAGTAAATCATCGGTTCACAGCATACTTTTGGCGGCCCTGCTGGCGAGTTTTTTATCAGCCAGGCCGGGCGGCTGGTCGAACGGCTCAAGGCCCACAAATACTTCACCTGCCGCGTCAACGCGCAGGGCATGCTGGAATGGGCGGAAAAGCAGGCGGCCATTCAGCAGGAAGGCCAGCGGGACGGGTGGTATCTGCTGCACACCAACTGCCCGGTCACAACCTGCGCGAAAGAGCAGGTGCTGGGGCATTACCAGAACTTGCTGGACGTAGAGGCGGCCTTTTGCCAGTTGAAGCACTACTTGGAAGTGCGGCCGATCCACCCCTGGCGGCCGGACCGGGTGCGCAACCAAGTGCGGCTTTGCTTCCCCGCCCACTGGCTGAGCGCGCGGTTGGGGAAAGAATGGCAGGCCTGCGGGGAGCAGGGCGAACTCGTCGCCACCGTGCCGGACTGGGCTGTGTCGCCAGATAAAAACCACCGGTTTTACTGGCGTTTTTCAAAAGCTTCGGGGAAGTCAGGCTAGCCGAACAAATCCATCTGGGGTGTGGGGGCGAGTTGCTTGAGTTTCTCGCGGTCGTGCTGGCGGCGCGACTGGCGCACATTGCCTTCGGGGGTGAGCTCGGATTCTTCGAGGTTGCCAAGGATCTGCTTGGCACGTTCCAAAACTTCCTTTGGCACACCGGCGAGCCGCGCGACCTGGATGCCGTAGCTCTTGTCGGTGCCGCCGGCGATGATCTTGCGGAGGAAGACGATCTGGTCGTGCCATTCGCGCACGGCAACGTTGAAATTCTTGATGCGCGGCAAGCGCGCGGCGAGTTCGGTCAGCTCGTGGTAGTGCGTGGCAAACAGCGTCTTCGCGCCGACTTGATTGTGCAGGTGTTCGACGATGCTCCAGGCGAGGCTCAGGCCGTCGAAGGTGCTGGTGCCGCGGCCGATTTCATCAAGTACGATGAGGCTGCGCGCGGTGGCGTTGTTCAAGATATTCGCGGTCTCGGTCATCTCCACCATAAAGGTGGACTGGCCGCGCGACAGATCATCGCTGGCGCCGATGCGGGTGAAGATGCGGTCCACTAGGTCAATCCGCGCCTCGGCGGCGGGGACAAAGCTGCCGGTGTGGGCGAGCAGCGCGAGCAGGGCGACCTGCCGGATGTAGGTGGATTTACCGGCCATGTTCGGCCCGGTGATGAGGGCGATCTGGGGGTTTCTTTCTTCGGCGTTGGGCGGCGGGGTGGTGGAGGTGCTGCTGGCCAGGCCGGTGTCGTTCGGCACGAAGCGTTCCTCGACAAGCTGCTGTTCCAAGACCGGGTGGCGGCCGTCGCGGATGTGCAGGATGCCTTCATCGGCGACCTGCGGGCGGCAGAAATTGTGCAGGCGCGCAGTTTCAGCGAAGGCGGCGAGGACATCCAGTTGCGCGAGGGCGGAGGCGGTCTGCTGGATTTGGGGCAACTGGCCGAGCACTTCTTCGCGCACGTGCTGGAAGATTTCGTATTCCAGTTTCACGCTGCGTTCTTCGGCACCGAGAATCTTGCCCTCCATCTCCTTCAGCTCGGGAGTGATGAAGCGTTCTCCGTTCGCGACGGTCTGCTTGCGGTGATAATGCGCGGGCACCTTGTCGAGATTGGACTTGGTGACTTCGATGTAATAGCCGAAGACGGAATTGAATCGCACTTTCAGGGAGGAAATGCCGGTGCGCTCAATTTCATCGGCCTGGAGCTTGGCGATCCAATCTTTGCCGCTGCGCTGGGCGTGGCGCAGTTCATCGAGCGCGGCGTCGAAGCCGTCACGGATCATGCCGCCTTCCTTGATGGGCAGTGGCGGCTCATCCACGATGGCACGGGAGACCAGTTCGACGAGGTCGGGCGACTCGGAGATTTGCGAGTTGAGGGCGTCGATCAAGGCGGGCGCGGCATCCAGCCTGGGTTCGAGCTCGAGCTTATCCTCGCGCAAACCGGCGGCAGCCTGTACCTGGGTCAGGATCTGTTTCAGCGCGGGGAGCTGCTCGAGGGCCTGGCGCAGGGCGAAGAGGTCGCGGGCGTTGCCGCTGCCGGAGCTGAGGCGGCCGATAGTGCGTTCCAAATCACGCACTTGCGCAAGTTGCTGGCGGAAGCTGTCGAGGCCGGGCGTGTTATCGCGGAAGGTCTGGACGGATTCCTGCCGCCGGCGGACGGGTTCCACGGCGGCGAGGGGCTGCGAGAGCCACTGGCGCAACAAGCGCGCGCCCATGGGAGTGGCGGTGCGGTTCAGAGCGCCATAAAGGCAGGCGTTGCGCGGCGCATCATGGTGCTGGGGCTCAAGGATTTCCAGATGGCGCAGGGTGGTGTAATCCAGCGTGAGAAAATCGCTGCGGCGGTAGAAGGTGATGCGCGTGAGATGTTTAACGTCGCGCCGCAGGCTTTGCGTGAGGTAATGCAGCGCGCCGCCGGCCGCGCCGATGGCGGCGGTTTTGTCTTTCAGCCCGAAGCCGTCGAGCGAGGCGACCTTAAACTGTTCCCGGACAGTGAAGAAGGCGGTTTCCGGGGCAAAGGTCCAGTCATCGTAGCCGCTCAGAATCTGGAAGGTGCCGCGCAGGAGTTCGCGGACGGCGACGGCCTCGGTCGGGAAGATGATTTCCGCCGGCCGGAGCCGTTCGAGTTCGGCGAGCAGGGCGGCGTCATTTTCCAGTTCCGTGGTCAGGAAATCGCCGGTGGTCAGGTCGATGAGGGCGAGGCCGAAGGTTTTGCCGCTGGGATAGACGGCGGCGAGGAAGTTGTTCCGTTCGGCGACGAGCATACGTTCATCGAAATGGGTGCCGGGGGAGAGGATTTGGGTGACCTCGCGCTGGACGAGCTTGCCGGGGCGGGCTTCCTCGGTTTGATCGCAGATGGCGACCTTGCGGCCGGCCTTGAGGATGCGGGCGATGTAGCCGTTGGCGGCGTGGTGGGGCAGGCCGCACATGGGGGTGCCATTGCGGGCGGTGAGGGAGAGGTTGAGCAACTGGGCGCCGGCCTGGGCATCCTCGAAAAACATCTCGTAGAAATCGCCGAGGCGGAAGAGCAACAGCGTATCCTTCGGCAGCTCGCTTTTAATGCGGCGATACTGCGCCATCATGGGCGTGAGTTGGGCTTCGGCGGACACGGCGAGGAGGCTAAACAGGAACGCGGACAAAATCGAACAACTTTTGTGGCCGCCAGCCGGTGATTTCGCCGCTTTCCCAGCGCCTGTTTTCATTCCATCCTCTGCCCATGCCAACGCCGCCCCAACCCGCCCCGCTGGAACCGCCCGACAGCCATCATCTGCGGGCCGCCACCGGCTGGTTTGAACTGGGCAATCTCCAGGAAGCCCGCGCCGAGCTGGCCCTCATCACCCCCGCCTTGCTCAACCACCCGGACGTGCTGGATGTGTGCTGGCAGCTGCTGGCGCACGAAAAGCAGTGGCCCGCGTGTCTCGCCACCGCCACCCTCATGACCGAACTGGCCCCCCGCAACATCCTGGGCTGGATTCACCGCTCCTACGCCCTGCACGAATTGAAACGCACCCTCGAAGCGCGCGACAACCTGCTCCCGCTGGCCGCCCGCTTCCCCGTCGATTTTTTACTGCACTACAACCTGGCCTGCTACGAATGCCAGTTGGGCCGGTTGGATCAGGCCCGCCGCTGGCTCGCCCAGGCCGTCAAAATCGGCGAGCACGCCGATGTCGTCGCCATGGCCTTAAGCGACCTTGATCTCAAGCCGCTCTGGCCCGAAATCAAAAATTTTCAAAAATAGACGCCGCCGACCGACCTGGGCGCGTTGATGGAAATGCTCAAATCCGAATGCTGATGACATTCGCAGCTTGCTAAAGTCCCCATAACAGTTTTTGCTTTAGTGTATAAATTTTGTGCCTTTGAACCTGTTTCGATCAAAAAAATCCAGTGTGTTGCCGGGCTTCCGCCTGACGCTCGGCTTCACCCTGTTTTATCTTGGCCTGATCGTGCTGATTCCGCTGGCGGCCGTGTTCTGGAAGACCAGCACGCTGACCTGGCCGGAGTTCTGGCACACGATCACCATGCCCACCGCCCTGGCCTCGTATCGGCTGACCTTTGGTGCCTCCCTTTGCGCCGCTTCGGTCAACGTCGTCTTCGGCCTCATCGTCGCCTGGGTCCTGGTCCGCTATGATTTCTTCGGCAAAAAGATCGTGGATGCCCTCGTCGACCTCCCCTTTGCCCTGCCCACCGCCGTCGCCGGCATCACCCTGGCCTCGCTCTATGGCCAGAACGGCTGGATCGGCCAGCTCCTCACCCCGCTCGGCATCAAAGTGGCCAATACCCAGCTCGGCATCTTTATCGCCCTGACCTTCATCGGGTTACCCTTCATCGTCCGCACCGTCCAGCCCGTGCTCGAAGATTTGGAGCCGGAACTGGAAGAAGCCGCCGCCAGTCTCGGGGCCAATCGGTGGCAGGTGTTCTGGCGCGTCATCCTGCCCATGCTCACCCCCGCCTTGCTCACCGGCTTTGCGCTCGCCTTCGCCCGCGCCCTCGGCGAATACGGTTCCGTCATCTTCATCGCCGGCAACATCCCGATGAAAACCCAGATCACCCCCGTCATCATCATGGCCGAG
>Ga0302321_100005462_pt1 | contig 11134 bp, 8 predicted proteins | sample Fen_T0_1_FD_202505 | JGI IMG/M metagenome (GOLD analysis project Ga0302321, IMG submission 202505) | Peat permafrost microbial communities from Stordalen Mire near Abisko, Sweden - Fen_T0_1 | ecosystem: Environmental > Terrestrial > Soil > Wetlands > Permafrost | place: Sweden: Abisko...
ACAAGAAAGACCAGGACAATGGAAACGAAGATCAGGACAGCGGTGAAAATTCCGATAAGCAGGCTCATAAAGGGCCAGAAGCAAGGTATTCAGCCGGGCTTTGTCAACCACAGTTCTGTCATGGTACTTTCCCTCTGAAAAGCCTTTGGCCGGAAGCCCTCCCCGCCGAGGGATTGGGCGGCAAACCGCTAAGTAGCGGACGCCCCCGGCTGCGGACGATCATAGAATATCCGTACCTCAGCCTTGCGGGTATGGAGCAACTGGGTGGCTCGTTCCAACGCGCGTTTGGTGCTGAGCGTGGGATTGGCTTCGACCGGGAAGATATTCTCCACCCCGATCTTCTCGTAAAGTCCGCTGTTGTGCAGCACGCGCCCCACTTCCTCGCTCATACCGCTGATCACCAAATGACGGTCGGTCGCCCGGAGATAGTCGTGCAAATTCTCCAGCGCCAGGACCGTGGACGCATCCAGATGGCGGGCATTCTTCATGCGCAGGATGAACACCTTGATGTTCTGGTCCTCGGCCTGCCGCCGCACCTGTTCCTGAAAAAGATCAGCTGCCCCGAAGTACAGATCGCCTTCCACGTGAATGATGGAGATCAGCGGGTTGGTACGATGTTCCGGTTTGGACAACTCGGTGAGGACTCCGCTGTCGTTGAAGGTGTATTCCACCAGCAGCGGCGTGCTGCTTTTCTGAAGAAACACCGCGAGCGAGACGCCAATGCCAACATAGATTGCGGTGTCGAGCTTGAGGAAAAGTGCGGAGATGAGCGTGATCGAGAACACCATCGCGTCGGAACGCGTCGACCGGCAGCAAACGCGAATCTCATGCCAGTTGATCATCTTGAACCCCACCCGGATCAGATGCGCCGCAAGGGCCGCCACGGGGATATAGTTGAAGATCGGTGTGATGAACATCAGCACGCCGAGCACGACCACGCTGCTGAGCATGGAAGAAAGCTGCGTCGCTGCGCCGCTCTGGTAACTGACGGACGACCGGGCAAACGAGGATGAACCGGGCACGCCGTTGAAAAGCGCGCAGGCCATATTCGCCGCGCCCATGCCGACCAATTCCTGATTGGGCTCGATCTTCTGGCCGCTCTTTGCGGCCAGCGCTTTCGTGATCGCCGTAGCCTCAAGCATGCCGATGCAGGCAATGGCGACCGCTATCTTGAACAATTCCTGAAACGCCTCGAACTTATCCTCGCTCCAGTGAAACCCGGCCCAGCTTGGCAGTACTGCGGTCAATGCTCCCTCGTCCCGCACCAGCCGCATTGGGATTTCGGGAAAATAATGCTCCATCACCCGCACCACCACACCCATGATGGCGAGAACCAGCAGCGCCTCCGGCCACTTCGGCCGCAGCCGCCGCACCAAGCCGAAGAGCAGCAGCGTCAGCGCACCCGCCCCGAGACCCCAAAGCGAAAATTGTCCTTCCACCATTTGGGCGACCGTCGACCACAGGCTGTAGGCAAATCCGGTGTGCACCGGCGCTGAAGATCCGATCAAATTGTGCAGCTGACTGACGATGAGCAGCAGTCCGATGCCCGTGCTGTAAGCCACCACCACGGCGCGCGAAATGAATTTCGTAACCTCGCCGAAATTTAACAACCCGGCGACCAGTTGAATGGCGCCAATCAGGAGGGCCAGCAGAACGGCAAGCTGGAGCGGGTCGAAACCCAATGACGTGTAAGCGGAAATCGTCACCGCGGTGATAAGGCTGATGGAGCTCGTCGGGCCGAAGACGTGGTGCCGGGAACTGAAAAACAGTGCCCCGACAAATCCGCCGATAATCACCGAAACCATCACTGCCTCCGGCGGCAATTTGAGGATCAGCGCAAAGCCTACCGCCTGCGGAATCGAAACCAACGTGAGCGTCGCCCCGGCAATCAGGTCGGCCCGGAACTTCGCCGTCGAATAGTTCTTCAGCTCCGCCAAAAACGGCAGGCGGAGCTGCATCATTTTTGCGCCCATCGCCTGGGCGTCGGCCAGGGTCTCGCGAACAACGTCCGGTGAGTCCATGGGCGAAAGGCGTCAGCTCAAAGTTTGACGCCCATTTTTTCCAGCACGCGCTCCAGATCCTCGTTGCCCTGATACTCGATGATGATGCGACCACGTTTGGGCGAATGCCGCAGGGCGACGCGTGCCCCCAGATGGGAAATCAAACGTTTCTCGATGTCGGAAACCGCCGTCGCCTCGATGGCGGGCATGCGACGCTTTTTGCCCGGACCACTGCCCCGCTTGTGCGTCACGAGATCCTCGAGCGCGCGAACGCTGAGGCCATCCTCGATGCAGCGACGGGCCAGCAGCAAACGATCCGGCGAGCCTTCCACGCCCAGCAAGACCTTGGCGTGACCGGTACTGAGCAAACCCTTGCCGAGATAACCCTGGATGTCCGCCTCCAGTCCGAGCAACCGGAGCGAGTTGGCTACCGTGGCGCGACCTTTACCGACGCGTTGCGCCGCTGCTTCCTGTGTGAGATCGAAGTCGCGGATGAGGCTGGCATAACCGTGTGCCTCCTCGATGGGACTCAGATCGGCGCGCTGCAGATTCTCGATCATCGCCAGCGTGGCGGACGAGGCGTTGGTGGAATTCATCACCCGCGCCGGGATCGTCTTGATCTTGAGTTGCTGGAACGCACGCCACCGGCGCTCGCCCGCGATGAGTTGGTATTTTTCGCCGTCAGCGCGAACCACGATCGGCTGCAACAGCCCTTCCGCGCGAATGCTCTCAACCAATTCCTTCAGCGCCTCGGGATCGAATTCTTTCCGCGGTTGATAAGGGTTGGGCTCGACCAGATGCATCGGCACCTCCCGGTAACCAGGCAGGCCGTCGGCTTCCTTCGTGGCAACCGGTGCCGCAACTGGAGCGGGAGCGTGCGCCGGCTTGGCCGGTGTGCCGCTGGTGATGAGTGAGCCCAGTCCGCGACCGAGACGTGATTTGCTAGTGGCCATGTTTATTTACCTTGGGGGATGAACAGAGTCTGACCAACGCGAATCTTGGTTGGATCGGAGATTTTGTTGGCGTTGACGATATCCTGCATCTTCGCGTTGTTTTTTCGAGCGATGACCGCGAGCGTATCGCCCGTCTGCACCGTGTAGTTGATGCCTTCCTTCGGGAAATCCTCGGTGAAATTGGTTTGGATTACGGGCCGAGTCGCCTGGTTCTTCGCGATCGCGTCGATCGCCGCTTGAGATTGCTTGCCGAGCTTCGCCATCTGGGTGCTGACTTGGCTCAGTGTTTCACTCTTTTGTTCCGCCAGGCTGGTTTGAATCGAGCGGTTCAGATCGGCGATGGCTCGATTCATCTGCTCCATGGTGACGTAGCTTTGACTGGCTTTCGTCTGGAGTGCTGAGTTCTCGCGGTTCAATTGCTCAACGGTCAACGACAGTTCGCCCACGCGCTGCTGCAACAATTGAAGGTCAGCGCGCAGACTCTGCAGCTCATAGGCGACGCTGCCCTGCTGGGCACGGGCGACCGCCGAAAAACCCATCAACCCGATCAATATCCAGATTCGCATACGCGCAGCTTGGGAAAAAGCCGGCCAAAAACAAGCGAAAGCCCGCGAGGTTCCTTCAATCCAGCGCCGCTCTGAAAACCGACGGTCAAATCGAGGCGCCAACAGGAACTCCGAGATACTTGGTAAGAACCTCCTGAAGGGCATCTGGCTTGAGCGGCTTGGTCACGTAGTCGTCCATACCGGCGGAGAGACAAATCTCCCGATCACCAGTCATCGCATTGGCGGTCATTGCCACGATGCGAATCTCCCGGGCAAACCCAATTTCCCCGGCGGCTTGCGCTTGGCGAATGAGCTGGGTGGCTTCGAGGCCATCCATCACCGGCATTTGAATATCCATCAGGACCAGTTTGTAGGGATGGAGCCGGAGCGCGTTTATTGCCTCCTGCCCGTTGGTCACCAGCACCGCCGTGAAACCGAGATTCTTCAGGAACTTCAGCGCTACCTTTTGGTTAACGAGATTGTCCTCGGCCACGAGCACGCGACGATCATCCTCAGAGGCTTCACCGTGAGATGGGGCCGCCACAACCGGCACACTTCGCGGTTGCGCGATGGTCTTGTGATTCTCCAACGGCAGACTGGGAACTCCCGCCGCAGTGAGGATTGATTGGTTGGTACCGAGCAACCGCAGGATCAGGGCGCGAAGACGTGCCGCCGGGATCGGTTTTCGCTCTGCCGCTGCGATTCCGTGGGCGCTCAACTGCTCGGCGGACATCCGTTCGCTATTAGAACTGAGCAGAGCGAGAATGGGTGCCCCGACCAGGGGCTGAGCTTTGATCATTCGAGCCAGCTCAAGTCCATCGATCCCCGGCATGTGCTGATCAAGGAGAACCAGTTCGTAGGGCTTGCCGGCGGCACAGGCGCGGGTGAGCGCTTCCATGGCCATGGCGGCATCGTCGACACTTTCAGTTTCGACGTTCCACCGTTTGAGAAGGTGATGGAAGTATTTCCGATTCGTCACGTTGTCATCGACGACCAAAATGCGCCGGTGCTCGACCGAGCACGCGGGGTCAAACGGTACAGAGGTTGACTCTGGATGACCGAATTCCACCTCAAACCAAAACGTCGACCCTCGGTCAATCTCACTGGTGACACCGATTTCGCCGTGCATCAGTTCAGTCAATCGCCGGCAGATGGCCAAACCTAGGCCGGTTCCGCCATACTTTCTCGTCGTCGAACTGTCGGCCTGCACAAAACGCCGAAAGAGATTTTTTTGCACCTCAGGCGTGATACCGATGCCTTGGTCGTGGACTTCGAAGCGCAGTCGCAAGGCGGGGGCACTGGCCGGTTGCGCGCTCATGCTGGCGCGAACCAGTACCTCCCCCTTGGGCGTAAATTTGATGGCATTGCTCACCAAGTTGAGCACGACCTGTCGCAGGCGCACCGGATCGCCGCGCACACGGGCCGGCAAGTCGGGAGCAAAATCCAGTCCCAAGGTGAGGCCTTTTTTCGTCGCCGGCTCCGACTGCAGAAACATGGCTCGCTCCAACTGTTCCTCGAGATCGAAATCAATCGTCTCCAGATTCAGAAGGCCGGCCTCGATCTTGGAGTAGTCGAGTACGTCATTCAAGATGGTGAGCAGGCTTTCACTGCTGTGGATCAGCGTATCGACAAACTCTCGCTGCTCGGTATCAAGCGAGGTGCCGAGCAAGAGGTGGCCCATGCCGACCACGCCATTCATCGGCGTACGAAGCTCGTGGCTCATGTTCGCCAGGAAAGCGCTCTTGGCCAGGTCGGCCGCTTCCGCCACCTCTTTGGCCTGCTGCATTTCGATCTTCGCCGCTTCGGCGGCTTCCTTCGCCCGCTGCATTTCGACCTTCGCCGACTCAGCGGATTCCTTGGCCCGCCGCATTTCAACATTGGTTTTCCCCAGTTCGGCCGTGCGTTCCGCCACCCGGTGTTCGAGATCAACGTTCAGCGATCGGAAGCGCTCCTCACTGGCGGCCAATGCAGTCGATTTCTCCAAGGTTTCCTCGATCTGGTGGCCAAGCTGCTGGTTGATCGTCTTGAGTTCACCAGTGCGTTTCTGCACCAAACGCTCGAGCCGCACTTTTTCCCGTCGTTCAAGGTAGGAGAAAAACCACCCGCAAAAGGCAATCACTCCCAGCGTGGTCAGCCCATACAAACCCCAAGCCAGCGGGGTACGATACCACGGCGGACGGACCACGAAAGTCATCACAGCTTCGGTACCGGCCACGGCGTCTGCGACCGGGCGCACGTGGAGAAGATATTTCCCTTCCTTCAGATCGTTGAAGGCGGCGGACCCCACCGTGCCGGTTGACACCCATTGTGAGCTGCTCCCTTCCAACATGACTTCAAAGGTAACCCGATCCCCGAACGGGTTGGTGGGGGCGGCAAAATGCACCACGAAGGAATTGTCCTCGTAATTAATCTCCGGCAAGGCAGCGCCGGGAGCAAAGTGATGACGTTTCTTGGCGGAAAATTGAACCAGCGTGATCAAGGCCTTCAGCGGCGGCGCTTTGATGAGCGGCAGCGTCGGGTCGAATCGAGACAGGCGCATGGTGCTCCACATCCAGACCACTCCATTTTCCTCGGCCGTGAATTCATACGGTTCGTGGTCGACGGGAATCGCCACCGGAGTGCGGACTCCCGCTTTCATCTCCACCGCGTAGGCCTTTCCTTTATCCGAATACCAGAGCTGGCCCAGCGCATCCACGATCGGCCGGCCGTTGCCCTTGGCAACCGCGGGATATTCGCTCAGGAGCTCAGCATCCGGTACCAGTTTGTCGGACTTTTCGTCCAAGAGGAAATGCCGGCAGTTGACGTTAAACCTCACGGAACCGTTGCGCACGTAGATCTGAACCCAGCCGGGAGGAATATCTGATTCGGGACCGTAGATCTTTAAAGACGGTCGTTCACCAGTGAGGTCAAATCGTGCCACTCGTCCCATTCCCAACTCCGCCCAAACGTTGCCGGCACCGTCTTCCTTGCCCAAGTAGACGTGCTCCAATTCGGGCGTCGTGATCCGTTCTACCCGATAGCCTTCGGGCGTCTTCCGCAACCAGCCACATTCACGCGTCGCCGCATAGAAAAGTTTTCCCTGACGGGGAGCAGCCAGATCGACGCGTGGATTTGCCATGCCTTCAACGATCGTTTTCCACCCGGTCCGGTCCTTGAAATAAATTCCAATATCCGAAGTGGCCAGCAGTTCCCCGTTCACCTCGATCAAGGATTCACAGGCTTTCCCCGGAGGCGAATCCTCATCGAAACGAGTCAAGATCCCACCGTATTCGTATACGGCCCTCAATACCCTGCCGCCGCTGATCATCCAGAGATTCCCCTCATGCCGAACCGGTTTGATGTAGTTATTGCCGCTCTTCAGCAATGGTTCGAAATGAGTGATACGGGAGGGAAACTCCACCCGCGCAATCCCTTCATCCAGCAGAGCCCAGAGCACTCCATTGGGCGAGTACTTGATCCGGTGGACCCGGGTGAGGCGATGATCCTGTTGGCGATCGAGCACGTTGATAATCCGGCCGTCGTGATCAAAGAATACGATACCCACAGAATCGACCGCTGCCGCATAGAGCTGGTCCGTCACCGCGCAGATATCGTTAATTCTGTGGCCCGGACCGAGGACACTGCCCGTGTTGAACGGGCGCAGGGTGCTGCCATCAAATAACTGGAGCCCTGAAAAATAGGTGCCCGTGAGTAAAACTCCGGAGGCGTAGGGCGCGCTGCAGGTGATCGTGTCATTTTGGTTTGATCGCCGCGGGGTGACGCTGACCACACCTTTGGTCGTCGGATCAAACCGGAAGACTTCGCTTCCTTCGATATTGCTGACCAGCGTTTCATTGCCGAAATTGAAGATTGATTCGATGATGGGAATCATGCCCACGACCTTCGCCGTCTGGCCCGGTTTCCACGTGATGATCGGGCCACTCCCAAAATGCCAATACCACGTGTCAGAACACATCACGGCGTGGATCAAGACGGCGGAATCGCTTTTCAACTCCGGCGGATGCGGGGCCACCGGCAACAAGGTCCAATGTCCGTCCGCGCTAAAATCCAGTCTGGCAATCGCGTGATCAATCCCGACGTAAATCCGGTCATCGTCCCCTACCGCCACGGTATCGAGAATACTATCAGAGGTGGCATTAGCGCTCTGGAATGATTGCCAGCGCACGCCATCCCCAAACGCGATTTCTCGTTTTGAAACGATCAGCAGGCGCCCGTCCGAGAGCAAATGCAGATCGGTCGGCGCCGAATTCAGACCGAGCGCATCGGTTCCCAGCACCGCAAACGAGAGGACCCCGCTCTCCACGAGATCCTTGTCCGCCGATACCATCATGGCACCTCGTGCCGGAGACGCCAGAATCCCGAGGCCAAAGAGGACGCCGACCACGAGCAACGCCCGGAACAGGGCAAAAAAGTCCCCGTCCACGCGCGTGTCCAGCCCGACATGCCGATGGCGAAACAACATACAGTAGTTACCTACTGATCGGAACGGTTAGACCTATCTTGAACCATCACTTGTTAGCTGCGGCTGCCGTTTCAGTATTTGTTATGAAGCCAAACAGTTTTGCTTTTGGGCTCCGCCATGAAAGCTCAAGAGACCGCGGACGGCGTGGAATAATCGACTACTCGACCGCTTTATTACGCGGGTGGTGCTTAGCGTGCTGGGCGAGCAAGCGGGACGATTCCACCGCGGTGTAGATCTGGGTCGTGCCGATGCTGGCGTGGCCCAACATTTCCTGGATCGCCCGCAGGTCGGCGCCACCACCGAGCAGATGCGTGGCAAACGAATGCCGGAGGAGGTGCGGCTTCACGGATTTCGCGAGACCGGCCTTTTGCGCGTACTTCTTCACGATCACCCACAGGGTTTTTCGCGAAATGGCTTTGCCGCGCTCACTCACGAACAGTTCGCTGCCCGTCCGCGGTTTGATCAAGCGTGGCCGGCCCGCCGTAAGATAAACTTGAAGGGCCTCGCGCGCCTTCTCACCCAGCGGAACAACGCGTTCCTTGGATCCCTTGCCGAAGACGCGGACAAATCCATGATCGAGGTCTGCTTGCTGCAAAGTGAGCCCGCAAAGTTCCGAGATGCGCAGACCGCTCGAATAGAAAAGCTCCAGCATGGCCCGGTCACGAATCGCGTAAGCATCACCGCCGGACGGAGCCGCTAGCAGCCGCTCCATTTCGCCGGTGGAAATCGTTTGCGGAAGTTTGCGCCGGAATTTGGGACCGCTGAGCAATTCCGTGGGGTCGTCCTCGCGGACGCGTTCACGCACCAAGTAGCGGCAGAGCATGCGGACAGCGGTGAGTTTACGCGCCTGGCTAGATTCGCTGAATTTCTCATCACTCAGCCAATGCAGCCAGCCGGTCAGTTGTGGCGCGGTCACCTTGGTCCAACCGGAGGCGCCGATCTTTTTGAGCTGATGCGATGCTTGCTTGAGATCGCTTTCGTACGACTTCGCGGTGTTGCGCGCCAGTCCCTTCTCGAGTTCGACGTAGCTGAGAAAATCGTCGATCGAATCGGCAAACCCAGCCGGTGCGGGCGGCATCGGTCCCTCCTCGGGAATCCGTCGTGCACGCCCTGATTTCATCGCAGACTCGATCCGCAATGGCCGGATCTCAGCGGCGGTGGTTCTGCCGGCGCGCTCCCGGAGGTGGCGGTGGAGCGGAAGTATCGCGTAGCCGAAAAGTGATGCGGGCCTTGTCGAGATCGTAGGGACTCATCTCCATCTTCACCTTGTCACCCGCGGCGATCTTGATGAAATGCTTGCGCAGCTTGCCAGAAATGTGAGCCAGCACCATGTGGCCATTGTCGAGTTGGACGCGGAACATCGTGCCCGGAAGGACGGTGATGATCTTGCCTTCGACTTCGATCGATTTGCCGTCAGACATAGTGGGGGTGCTGGATTATTATTTGCTGCATGCGTTGTGAAAAGCTTTTGTAAGTGCTTTACCCTCACCCTTGAGTCAAGGCTTTACCCAGTAGCCCTGCCCGACAGCCTAAATCCCCTTTCCGGAACCGCCCAAACCACGAACTTTGATGGATGCCGCCCGTCCCTCCCTGCCCTGTCCTTTCGACAAAGTTTTCCCTTCGCAACTGCAGCGGGACGACGAGTTTTTCATGTGGCAGGCCTACAATCAGGCCATCGATGCGTGGCGGCAGGACGAGGTGCCGATCGGCGCCGTGGTCAAACTCAACGGCGAAATCATCGCTTCCGCCCATAACCAGCGCGACAGCACCCGCGATCCCACCGCGCATGCTGAAATTCTTGTCCTCGGCCAAGCCGCCAAGGCCATCGGTGACTGGCGGCTCAGTGAAACAACCCTCTACGTGACCAAAGAGCCGTGCCCGATGTGTTCCGGTGCCACGCTGATGTCGCGGGTGAAGCGGGTCGTCTATGCCGTGCCCGACCCGAAGATGGGCTGCCTTGGTGGCGCGACTGACCTCAACGCCTTGCCTCGCGTCAATCATCACCTTGTCATCACCCAAGGCGTGCTGGCCAAACCGTGCCTCGAATTGCTCCAAGCGTTTTTTAAATTGAAACGTCAGGAAGAGTGAATTCCGGCGGCCACTAGACGCGCGCCAACGGTAAACAACGGGGTCAACACCCACCGGACATGACACGCGCCGCAGTTGACGACCACGCCTTTGCGTGCATTTTCTTCCCACTCAATTCAACCCACGATTACCATGGCATACGAACTCCCGAAACTGGCCTACGCCAATAACGCCCTCGAACCGCATATCGACGCCCGCACGATGGAAATCCATCACGGCAAGCATCACCAAGCCTACATTACCAACGCGAACAACGCGCTGAAAGATCACCCGGCCCTCGCCGCGCTCGACGTCAACGCGCTCATCGCCGATCTCTCCAAAGTTCCCGAGGCCATCCGCGGCGTCATCCGCAACAATGCCGGTGGCCACAGCAACCACTCGTTTTTCTGGACCGTCATGGGACCGGGCAAAGGTGGTGCGCCGAAGAGCGCCCTTGCTTCCGCCATCGACACGCAGTTGGGCGGTTTCGCGAAGTTCAAGGAAGACTTTGCCAAAGCTGGCGCGACTCGTTTCGGTTCCGGCTGGGCATGGCTCGTCGTCGGCGCGGACAAAAAACTTTCCGTCGGCTCGACGGCTAATCAGGACAGCCCGCTCATGGGCAAAGCGGTCGCCGGCATCGAGGGCAAACCCGTCATCGGCCTCGATGTCTGGGAGCACGCTTATTACCTGAACTACCAGAACCGCCGCCCTGACTACATCGCCGCCTTCTGGAACGTCGTCGACTGGGACGCCGCCGAGGCGAACTATCAGGCTGCGCTGAAGTAAGCGCTGCTCGAGCTGCGTTTCCTGCTGTCGTTCGGGTCAAGCCGCGTCCCCACGACGCGGCTTTTCACGTCTGCGTGCGTCCTGAAAGCGCGTCCGGAGGCCGCGCTCCACCTCGCATCAGTTGTATTTCGAGGTGGAACCCGGCCTCCGGACGGGTTTGCCTTTCGACATGCGCGACTACCCCGGACGTCCATCCCACGTCGTGCCCGGATGGGTAAAATCAGGAGCCTTTTATCACATCCGAATTCGAGCCGACCGCGACTCGCCAACTTCACTCACGACTGAGAAGATTGGACGAGCTTTGCTTGATTCTGTCACGTT
>Ga0302321_100005463_pt1 | contig 11133 bp, 8 predicted proteins | sample Fen_T0_1_FD_202505 | JGI IMG/M metagenome (GOLD analysis project Ga0302321, IMG submission 202505) | Peat permafrost microbial communities from Stordalen Mire near Abisko, Sweden - Fen_T0_1 | ecosystem: Environmental > Terrestrial > Soil > Wetlands > Permafrost | place: Sweden: Abisko...
TCGTTCTTGATGCTGCTCTTCCAGTCCGGCACGTGGCCGACGACACCCGGCGGAATCGGATACGACGCCTCGACCGCCTGCCCGTTGCGGATCACCTTGATGTCCTGGCCCACGTTGTAGGACATCGCCATCGCGCGCCGCAGCGCGATCTTTTCCTTGGTGAGCCCCCCGACGACCGGATCCTGCAGGTTCCAGTAGACGTAGGAAATTTCCGGATCGACGATGCGGTCGAGGCGGACACCCTTCGCGGCGAGCTCTGGCTTGATCTTGCCGTCGGCGATGGCCTGGGGCGCGAGCGGCCCCTCCATGTTCATTATGTCGAGCTCGCGGTTCTGGAACGCGAGCCAGCGCGCCTGGTCCTCCTCGATGATGCTGATCTCGACGCGGCCGACCTGGGGCATTTTCCGGCCCTTCATTTGCGCGATCAGCTTCTGGTCGGCGGGATCCTTCGACGTGAAGTCCCAGGTGAACCCGCGGAATTCGGGATTTGCCTCCAGCACGATCTTCGAGCTGCGCACCCACTGCGCCAGCTTGTACGGACCCGACCCGACCGGATTGGACATCGCGCGGCCGTCGGTCTCGCCATACTTCTCGATCACTTCGCGCGCGACGATCCCCGTCGGCGCATGGGCGAGCACATACGGCAGGTTGTAGTCGGTGTCTTTCAGCCGCAGCCGCAGTGTGTACTTGTCCACTGCTTCCAGGCCCGGCAGCTTCTTGTCGTAATCGAACTTCGCGCCTTGCTTGGCCGCCGCGATTTCCTCGTCGAGCCCGACGAACTTGCCTTCGACCAGGAATACCCACGGCGAGCGGAGCTTCGGGTCCGCAAGGCGCTTCAGCGAATAGACGACGTCGTCCGCGACCAGTTCACGTTTCTTCCCGCCGAACGCCGGGTCGGCGGCGAACAGGATCCCCTTGCGCAGCTTGATCGTGTACGTCTTGCCGTTGTCGGTGATCTGGGGCAGCGATTCCGCGGCGAGAGGCGCGAGCTTCGACGGGCGCGCAAGATAATCGTACGTGTAGAGCGTGTCGAAGATCGCCGAATTGATGGTGCCGGAATAGAGGTCGTTTGACGCGGCGGGATCAAAGCCCGTCTCCGCCGCCGGGAACACATCGCGGATCACCTTGTTCATGTCGGCCGCATGCGCGGATGCGAACATCGAAAGAAAGAACAGGGCGGCCGCAATCTGCCGCATTGCCAACTTCGCCATCGGATGACTCTCCACTATCAGGTCTTGGCTGTTACGGTTGAATATCGAGGTTCTGGTATTGGGCGGCCAGGATCGGGTGCTTCTTGTAGCCGCGCACCCAGGGCCGGAACGCGTAGTTGCGCACCCTAGTGTCCTGCAGGCTCCATGCGCCGTCGACTTCCATCTGCCGCGACATCTCCAGGAAAAGGCGGTTGCGCTCCGGCGAATCCGGTATCTGCGTCGATTTCACGTAGAACGCGTCGAATGCCGGCGACTTGTAGCAGCCGTTGTTGCTCTGGAACGAATTGGGACCGTACAAGAGCTGCATGAAATTGTCGCCGTCCGGATAGTCCGCGGTCCAGCCCGCGCCCCACATCATCAGCAGGCATTGGCGCGCCGCCTTCAGGTTGTCGGAGAACTTGGAGATCTGGAAGTCCATGCGCAGGCCGATGGCGTCCATCGACTTCCTCCAGAGCTCGTTCTGGTCGCGCTCGATCGCCGTGCTGCCCGACGCAAGCTTCAACAACAGCGGCTTGCCGTCGGGAAACGTGCGGTAACCGTCGGCGCCCTTCTTGTAGCCGAAGCGGTCGAGCAGCTTGTTCGCTAGCTCGGGGTCGTAATAATTGATCGACCGGTACTTCGGATCATGGCCGATCGCGCCGGGCGGAATGGGCATTTCCGCGTGAATCGCCTGGTTCTTGCGCACGATGCGGATCAACTCCGCGTCGTTGAACCCCATGATGATGGCGCGGCGCAACGCGATCTTGTCCTTGCCGAAGCCGCCCACCACCGGATCGTTGAAATTGAAATACGTGTAGGTGACGTCGACGCTCACCGCGCGATAGACGTTGACCTTCTGGTCCACCCATTCCGGTAGCACCTTGTTGTCCTGGTCGATGACTTTGTAGACAAAGGTGGGCGGCACTTCGAGGATGTCGATTTCCTTCTGGTTGAAGGCCAGCCAGCGCGACTGCTCTTCGTCGACAATGGTGATCTCAACCCGCCCGACCTGCGGCATCTTCCTGCCCTTCATCACCGCGACCAGCTCTTCGTCCCACTTGCTTCCCGGCGTCGCCTGGAAGTCCCAGACGAAGCTCTCGAAACCCGGATTGGCCTCGAGGACGATCTTGGCGCCGCGCTTCCATTCCTTGAGCATGTAAGGGCCCGTGCCCACGGGATGCGCATTGATGTCGCTGCCGTAGGCCTCGATCACCTCGCGCGCGACCGCCCCCAGGATGGTGTGGGCGGCGACGAGCGGGAAGTTGTAGTCGCGCGCGGCCAGGTCGATGCGCAGCGTGTAGCGGTCCACCGCCTGCAGATCCGGAAGCTTGGCGTCATAGTCGAACTTGCCACTCTTCTTCGCGGCCGCGGCCAGCGCGTCGAGACCCTTGATCTTGCCCTCGAGCAGGAACGCATACTGCGCACGGTTGGCCGGGTCCATGAAGCGCATGAACGTGTAGATGAAATCCTGCGCCACCAGTTCGCGCTTCACGCCCTTGAATGCCGGGTCGGGCGTGAAATAGACGCCCTTTTTCAAGCGGAATGTATAGGTGCGGCCGTCGTCGGCGACTTCGGGCATGCTTTCCGCCGCCATCGGCACCAGCTTGGCCGGACGTGCCAGGTAGTCGTAGGTCAGCAGCCGGTCATAGATCTGCTCCATGACGGTCGCCGAGTAGAAGTCTACGGATCTGATCGGATCGAAGCCGGTTTCCGCCGTCGGAAACACGATGCGCAGCACCTTGTTCGGATCGGCCGCGGCCGCGCAGGTCGCCGCGCAGGCGATCCACGCGACGCCGGTCGCAGCGCAAAGAACTCGCGCAAAGCCCCCAGTATCATGGGGCCCATCGCCCTGCAGACTCCACTGGCACAGTTTCAGGTACATCCGGCCCCCGCAAAAATGGCTCGCCAATGTACCATTCCGGGCCGCTCTCACGCCATGGCAACTCGCCCCATCCGCTCCTCAATGAAACCGGCCTACTGGGACGAGGCGACCCGCGCGCTCGCGAGCCGCGACGTCGTTATGGCGCGGCTCGTCGCCGATCATCCGGGGATCCACGTCGTTCGTCGGGGCGACCCGTTCACCACGCTGGCGCGCGCCATCGTCGGCCAGCAGATCTCGGTCAAGGCGGCACAGACGATCTGGGACCGCCTAGTCGTCGCCACCAAGGGAACCGGCACGCCGGTCCACCTCGATCCCGCGCGCGTCGGCCGCACGCGCACGACGACATTGCGCCGCGTAGGGCTGTCGGTCAACAAGGCGATCTACATCCGCGACCTGGCGCGCCACTTCGATTCCGGTGTCCTCGATCCGCGCGAGTGGCATGCGCTCCCCGACGAGGAACTGATCGAGCGCCTTACGGACGTGAAAGGGATCGGCCGCTGGACCGCGGAAATGTTCCTGATGTTCCATGAACTGCGTCCGGACGTGCTGCCCGTCGCCGATATCGGCTTGCAGAACGCCGTTGCCATGCAATACCACGGGGGAACGCGCATTCCGATTGCGGAGCTGCGCGAATTCGCGGCGATGTGGTCACCGTGGCGCAGCGTGGCCACGTGGTATCTGTGGCGCTCGCTCGATCCGATCCCGGTCGAGTATTAGGTCAGTGTCCCGTCGACCAGATGCAGCGTGCGATCGGTGCGCGCCGCAAGTTCCGGATCGTGCGTGACGATCACGATGGCCGTGCCGGCCACGGCGTTCAACTCGAGCATGAGGTCGAACACCTCGCCGGCCGTGCGTCGATCGAGATTGCCGGTGGGCTCATCGGCAAGGACGCATTTTGGTTGCGTGACCAGTGCCCGCGCCAAGGCCACACGCTGCCGCTCGCCGCCGGAAAGTTCGCCGGGACGATGCTTCAATCGGTGCCCCAACCCGACGCGTTCGAGCATCGCTGCTGCCGTGGCATTCGCCTCGCCCGGGGAAATTCGGCGGATCAACAATGGCATCGCCGTATTCTCGACCGCGTTGAACTCCGGCAACAGATGGTGGAACTGGTACATGAACCCGAGCGCGCGATTGCGGACCTTTCCGCGCTCGGACTCTGACAACGACGCGAAGGGGAAGCCGTCGACGCTGACCTCGCCTGCGGTCGGCACGTCGAGCCCTCCCAGCAGGTGCAGCAGCGTGCTCTTGCCCGATCCGGAAACGCCGACGATCGCAATGCGCTCGCCCGGCATGACGGTGAGATCGACGCCGTTCAACACCACGACGTTCAGCGGGCCACTGGTATAGGTCTTGGCGAGTCCGCGGCAGGCGATTACCGGCGTCAGGTCTTTTGGATGCGGCTCATTCATAGCGCAATGCGTCCGCCGGATTGACCCGCGCGGCTTTCCACGCCGGGTAGATCGTCGCGATGAGCGCCAGCACCAGCGCGATTGCGGCAATCGTGATCACGTCGGCGCGCTGCAGGTCCGATGGCAGGTCGCTGATGTAGTAGATCGACTTGTCGAGGAACTGCGTGTTGAACAGGCGCTCGAGAAACGGCACGACCGTGCCGATGTTCAGCGCAAGCAGGATGCCGCCCAGCACGCCGATCGCGGTGCCGATGATTCCGATCAGCGCGCCCTGCACGATGAAGATCGCCATGATCGACAGCGGCGAGGCCCCAAGCGTGCGCAGAATCGCGATGTCCGCCTGCTTGTCGGTCACGACCATCACCTGCGCGGACACGATGTTGAATGCCGCCACGGCGACGATCAGCGTGAGAATGATGAACATCACGCGTTTTTCGATCTGCACCGCGCGGAAGAAATTCGCATGATTGCGGGTCCAGTCGCGCACGTCGGCCGACATCGGCATCTTCTGCCAGAGGTCGCGCGCGACGAGCGGCGCGGCATACAGGTCATCGAGTTTCAGGCGCACGCCGGAAACGCCGTCGAGGCGATAGAGCTTTTTCGCGTCCTCGATGTTGATCAGGGCGAGCCCGCTGTCGAACTCGTACATGCCGACTTCGAAAATGCCGACCACCCTGAAACTCTTCACGCGCGGCAGCGTCCCGGCCGGCGTGATGGTGCCCGAAGGCGTGATCACCGCTACCGAATCGCCCGGCGTGACGCCAAGCCCCCGCGCGAGCTCGCCGCCCAGAACGATGCCGAAGGTTCCCGGTGCCAGATCGGCCAGCGACCCACGGCGCATATGGCTGCCTATGTCTGCCACGGAATCCTCGAGCGCCGGATCGATGCCGCGAACCAGTGCGCCGCGATTGGCGTCACCCGCAACCAGCATTGCCTGACCGAGAACGTAGGGCGCGGCGCCGATGACGCGGGAATCCTGTTTCGCGATGGCCGCGATCTTCGGCCAATCATCGAGCTGAGGCATGCCCTGAATCTCGATGTGCGCAGCGACCGCGAGAATGCGGTTGCGCAGTTCCTGCTGGAATCCGTTCATCACCGACAGCACGACGATCAGCGCCGCCACGCCCAGCGCGATGCCCGCCATCGACATCAGCGAGATGAACGAAATGAACGTATTGCGTCCGGATCCCTTGCGGGCGCGCGTGTAGCGAAGGCCGACGGCCAGTTCGTAGGGCGACAAGGAGATGGGTCTTGGCTTTGGTGCCGAAGCTTCAGAGCAGGAATTTGCGCGCGCAGGCGTCGACGCAATTTTCGGCGCTGCGCCGGCAACAGGTCGCGATTATCGCATGCTAGACTGGCCACAGCCGACCAGGTTCCGCATTCCGCATCGCGCTTCGTGATGTGCCCCGCCGACCCGTCATGCGCCTCACCCTCGCCGTACCCGATCTGCTGGCACTTGACCGCACCACGCTGGCCGGCTCGCCGTCGTTGGTCAGGCTCGCGCACTATGCAAAATCCCCAGTCACGCGGCGCGGCACGCTCGATGCCCTGCTGGTCTCTCAATTGGCAACTCCTGATACAGCCGCCGCGGCGCCGCTCGCCGCGCTCGGCGCGGGACTCGATCCGGGTTCGTCCTGCGTGCTGCGCGCGGATCCGGTCTCGCTGGTCGCGGGGCGAAACGATGTTGCACTCGCCGCGCGCATCGACGATCTCGATGAGGACGAGACCGGCGCAATGCTGGCGACGCTCAATGCGCATTTTGGCTGCGACGGCCTCGCATTCCACGCGCCGCGGCCCGACGCATGGTTCGTCCTTGTCGACCACGCGCCGGACCTGACGACGACTCCGCTTGCCGCGGTGCGCGGGGCAATCTACCCGTGGCTCCCGGGCGGCAACGACGCGGCCCGTTGGCGGCGCTGGTTGAGCGAGATGCAGATGCTGTTGCATGCTCATCCGGCAAACACTGCACGGGAGGCGCGTGGGCGCGTGCCAGTGACGGGCATCTGGATTTCGGAAGGCGGCCGCGTCGCGGAAACGAGGCAGCGTCCTGCGACAACGATATTCGCGACGCCCGGCACGTCCGGCGACGTCGCGTGCGGTCTGGCGCGACTGGGTGGGGCTGCCGCGTTCGCGCCGCCGCCCGACTTCACGGCACTGCCGATGCAGAACGGCGCCGTGGTGGTGCTCGATCGCGCAAACATCGCGAACGCCGCCACGTTCCAATCCAACTGGATCGATCCCGCCGTCGCCGCACTCGAGCGCGGCACGCTTGCCTCGCTCTCGTTGCTCGCCGACGGTCACGGCATGGCGGCAGGATGGAATGCACAACGGCCAACGTGGAACCGACGCGCCGTGGCGAGATTTGCGCCGCGCCCATTTGCGCCGCCGCTGTCCGACGAGGACGACGCGTGACCATCGAGATTGTCCGCCGCGAAGTCCCCTCCGCCGCGCAGGCGTTGGCAGCCGCCGGAATGCCCGTCGTTCTGGCCCGCATCTACGCGGCGCGCGGCATCACGACCATGGCCGAATTGGATCATGGGTTCTCGGCACTGCCGGTCCCTGATGCGATGAAGGGGATCGCGGCCGCGGCGGAACGCCTGGCACGCGCGATTCACGCGCGCGAAAGAATCGTCATCGTCGCCGATTACGACGCGGACGGCGCCACGGCTTGCGCGGTTGGCCTGCTTGGCCTGCGCGCGATGGGCGCAGACATCGACTTCATCGTGCCCAATCGGTTCGAGTTCGGTTATGGCCTCACGCCGGAAATAGTGGCGCTTGCTGCAAAGATGAAACCGCACCTGCTCGTCACCGTCGACAACGGGATTGCGAGCGTGGAGGGCGTTACGGCCGCAACCGCGCGTGGCATCGACGTGCTGATCACCGACCATCACCTGCCCGGCGCGACGCTGCCCTCGCCTGCGATCATCGTGAATCCGAATCAGCCCGGTTGCGCGTTCCCGAGCAAGCACATCGCCGGCGTGGGCGTCATGTTCTACGTGCTGCTCGCGACTCGCGCGCGGCTGCGTGCGGAGGGCGCATTCGCCGTCCGCAACGAACCGAATCTGGCCGCACTGGTCGACCTGGTCGCGCTCGGCACCGTGGCCGATGTGGTGCGGCTGGACCAGCTGAATCGGGTCTTCGTCGAACAGGGTCTCACGCGAATCCGGGCGGGCCGCGCGCAGCCCGGTGTGCTTGCGCTGTTCGCGGTCGCCGGCCGCGATGCGCGCCGCGCCACGGCATTCGATCTGGGCTTTGTCGCCGGGCCGCGCCTCAATGCCGCGGGCCGCCTGGCCGACATGTCGGTCGGAATTCGCTGCCTGCTGGCAACCACGCAAGTCGAGGCGATGACGCTTGCGGGCGAACTCGACCGCCTCAACCGCGAGCGTCGCAGCGTCGAGGCGTCGATGCAGGAAGAAGCACTGGCAGACATGGACGGAGTGGACGACGCGGCCGCCTCCGACCGGTTCACGCTGTGCCTGTACCGCGAGGAATGGCACCAGGGCGTGGTCGGTATCGTCGCCTCGAGGCTGAAGGACCGATTCCACCGCCCGGCCATCGTGTTTGCGCGTGGCAGCAATGGCGAACTCAAGGGCTCCGGTCGCTCGATCGATGGCTTCCATCTGCGCGACGCGCTCGACCTCGTGACCAAGCGCGCGCCGGGAGTCATCGCACGCTTCGGTGGGCACGCCTACGCGGCCGGACTGACCATTGGCGAACCAGGCTTGCCGGCATTCGCCGCGGCTTTCGAGCAGGTTGCGCGGGATTGGCTCACGCCATCGCAGCTGCACCGCACCCACGAGTCCGACGGAGCGCTCCAGCCCGGCGAGCTCACTCTCGAGCTGGCCGCCCGATTGCGGGATCAGGTATGGGGACAAGGGATGCCCGCCCCAGCCTTCGACGACACGTTCGACGTCCGGGAGACGCGGGTGGTGGGCGGCAAGCACTCGCGCATCGGCCTCGGGCGCGGCGGGGAGCGCTTTGAAGCCATACTGTTCAATTGCACGGAACCACTCCCGGCCCGCATCCGGGCCGCCTTCCGGCCGGAGGTCAACGAATGGCAAGGCAACTCCGCGTTGCAGCTGACGATCGAGCACTGGCTGCCCGCGTGATCGCGGTCTGGCCTGCCATCCGGAATCACCACATTCGCGCCCCGGAGACCCGGCGGTAGCACCCTATCAGCGCATTCCAAGTCCCAGGCGGAAAGACTGTAACCTACTGTTTTATAATTGATATATGAGAGAAGTGAACGCTAACCTTCCAGCCATCGCGAATCTGACAACTGGACTTGTGCAATGCAGCATTTCCCGTTATATTCAAACGGTTTAGCCGCCTGCCGGGAACGCCCGGCGGGGGCAAAAGGAATCAACCAAGGAAAACCATGCGTCTGACGGGCAAAGTCTCGATCATCACCGGCGCCGCCCAAGGCATCGGCCGCGCAACCGCCATCAAGTTCGCCAAGGAGGGCGCAAGGGTTGCGGTTTGCGACGTCAATACGGTGGCGATCGACGAAACGGTCCTGGCGATCGTGCAAGCTGGCGGTGAAGCCGTGGGCTTCCGCGTCGACGTCACCGACAAGGCCAGCATCGCGCAGATGGTCGAAGGCGTCATGGCTAAATGGGGTCGGATCGACACGCTGGTCAACAACGCCGGCATCGTGCAGGACGCCCAGTTCAAGAAGATGAGCGAAGAGCAGTTCGACCGCGTCATCGACGTCAATCTGAAAGGCGTCTATAACTGCACCAAGGCGGTGGTCGACATCATGCTCGCGCAGAACTCCGGCTGCATTCTCAACGCATCGTCGATCGTGGGCATCTACGGCAACTTCGGCCAGACCAACTACGCCGCGACCAAGTTCGGCGTCATCGGCATGGTCAAGACGTGGGCGCGCGAACTGGGCAGCAAGGGCATCCGCGCGAATGCCATCTGCCCCGGATATATTTCCACGCCGATCCTCGCGTCGATGCCGGCCAAGGTCCTCAAGATGATCGAGGACAAGGTTCCGATGGGCCGCTTGGGGCAACCCGAGGAAATAGCCAATACCTACGCATGGCTCGCGTCGGACGAAGCGTCGTATATCAACGGCGCGGTCATCGAAGTATCAGGCGGCGTGACCATCTGAGGAACCACCCCCGCGCTCCCTTCGTTCGCTGCCCCCAAACGCGGGGGCGCCACTCTTTGTTGCTCTCCTCGTCAAGACCACCAGTCTTGGCGTCCTCATTTGCCAACTGAGCTGCCGCGATTGGCGCACCATGCCACCCGTTCGCGTCTGCGCCCATAGTGTTTACAGACCCTAGGTCTTTCGGCGGACTTCCCGCGCGCGCGTCCCGCGCGGTAGCATTCATGGTTGCCACCTCTTTTCCGCGAGCGCCATGTCAATCCGAGCACGCCACTTAGCACGCCATCTGTTTCCCTGGTTCGTTTACACAATGGCGCTGGCCGTCGGCTTTGCCGCCAGTGCCTTTGCGCCGGCCGCATCCGCGCAGAAATTCCAGCCGGGAAGCAACTACATCTGCCCAAACAACGCCGACTCGGGGCTCGACTGCTATCTCGACGCCGTGCGACATCTATACACGATGTGCCGGCACATCAAGAGCATCGAAGTCATCGAGTTCGGCTATGAAAAGGCACAGGAAGGCGTCAACGGCGCCAAGAGCCAATACTGCGTCGACAAGCAGAAGATCAACATCACGCGCCCTTATCAGGCCGCGCTGAGCGAGGCTGCGCCGTCGAAGGACGCCATCAAGGGTCTGCACACGCTGCAGCAGCTATGGCTGGAAGCGCTCGCCGGACTGGCCTGGAAGCCCGGTGAATCCGACGAGGACTACAAGAACCGCGTCGCGCGCCCCTATGTTGCGTTCGTCGAATGGACCGATGCCATCCGCACGGCGGTAGCCACCGCGCCAAAGGCGCCTGCCGCGGCCGCCAAGTCCAAGGCGGCGAACCGCTGAACACCCCGCCGCACACCGTGCTCGACGGCGAAGAGCCAGCCGTCCTGCCCGAACAATTGCCGGACGGATTGTCCGGGGATAGCGCGCCGGCGGCGTCCGCCGACGACGCCGCGCTCGCCGCGATCTTCGGCGAAGGCGGCACGCTCGCGAACGAATTGCCGGGCTTTCATTTCCGGCCGCAACAGCTGGAAATGGCGCAGGCCGTCGCGCACACCATTGCCACGCGCGGACTACTGGTCGCCGAAGCGGGCACCGGCACCGGCAAGACGTTCGCCTATCTGGTTCCGGCGCTCCTGTATGGCGGCAAGGTCATCGTGTCCACCGGCACCAAGACGCTGCAGGATCAGCTGTACGAGCGCGACCTGCCGATGGTGCGCGACGCGTTGCGCGTGCCGGTGACCATCGCGTTGCTCAAGGGCCGCGCCAACTACGTTTGCCATTACCACCTCGAACGCGCGTCGCACGAGGATCGCCTGCCGTCGCGCGACGACGCGCGCCACCTCAGGAAGATCATCGCCTTTTCTCGCGCGACACAGCGGGGCGATCGTGCCGAACTGGCCGACGTGCCGGAACACGCGACGATCTGGCCGCTGGTCACGTCGACCCGCGACAACTGCCTGGGCCAGAATTGCGCATACCACGCGGACTGTTTCGTGCTCAAGGCCAGGCGCGACGCGCTCGACGCCGATGTCGTCGTGGTCAAC
>Ga0302321_100005464_pt1 | contig 11130 bp, 11 predicted proteins | sample Fen_T0_1_FD_202505 | JGI IMG/M metagenome (GOLD analysis project Ga0302321, IMG submission 202505) | Peat permafrost microbial communities from Stordalen Mire near Abisko, Sweden - Fen_T0_1 | ecosystem: Environmental > Terrestrial > Soil > Wetlands > Permafrost | place: Sweden: Abisko...
ATTCCTGTTTTATAGCCCGGATAACCCGATCTTCGGCGTAAATATCCATGGGTTTTTCTTGTACATAATTATACGAGCGGATATCGTCAAGGCCGGCAATATGATCGCGGTGCTCGTGGGTAAAAAGAACCGCATCGAGCCTCAACACATTGGCCTTAAGCATTTGCTCACGAAAGTCCGGGCCAGTATCGATCACTAATATTTTCCCTTCAACTTCAATAAGCGCGGATGTTCGAAGGCGTTTATCCCTTGCATCGGCCGAATGGCAAACCGCACAAGGACATGCTATCATAGGCACACCCTGCGATGTGCCTGTACCTAAAAATGTAACTCTCAAAAGTCTGTTTTTTAATGATTACAAATTTAACAAGTCTGTTTAAAGTTTGTGCACCTGGCACCTAAACTTTAAACGCCTAATGTTTATCTTCGCAGAAAAAACAGCGTGAAAGGCAAATTGTTCTTAATCCCAAACCTTCTTGGCGAGGGCAATCCAGAAGAAGTACTTCCGGTCAATGTGATTCACATCATCAGGGAACTTCGTTTTTTTATTGTAGAGGATATCCGCACATCCCGACGGTTTCTTTCCAAAGCAAAAACCCCACATCCAATTGATTCATTGACATTTTTTACCTTAAACGAACATACTTCGCTCGCTGAAATTAGTTCATATCTCGATCCTGCAAAAGATGAAGATATGGGAGTGCTTTCCGAAGCTGGCGTTCCAGGGGTTGCCGATCCGGGTGCAGATATCGTGAGGCTTGCCCATCAAAAGGGAATTCGGGTTGTGCCATTGGTTGGGCCATCTTCCATTTTAATGGCAGTGATGGCATCGGGCCTAAATGGACAGAGTTTCGCATTTAATGGCTACCTGCCGGTAAAACACCCTGAAAGAGTTGCTAAAATTAAACATTTTGAAAAACGCGCTCTGACGGAAAACCAAACACAAGTTTTTATTGAAGCCCCTTACCGGAACATGCAACTGCTCGAAGATATCTTAGCCAGCTGTTCTCCTTCCACGATGCTTGGAATTAGCGCTGACATCAGCCTTGATACAGAATTTATTAAAACCCAAACCATCGACTTATGGAGAAAAAAAATGCCGGAACTTCATAAAAGACCGGCTATTTTTCTTATTGGAAGGTAAAATGAAATTCATTTTACCATTTAATATCTGAGATAAACAATTGTTTTTGTTTTATTTTCGTGCTGTATCTAAAATCCAACTTTTCTTATCATCACTCAATTTCATAAAACCCAAAAAGGTAATATCATATTCTAAATTTGAATAAGGAGGAACAAGAATCTGCCCTTTAGAGTCATCTGAATACAACCCTGCGCTTCCATATGCATTATAATAGGGTATGTAAACCTTGGCTGTTCCCCACCTCGTCATTTTAAATAAAGCCGGATTAAAATGTGGCGGTAAAATGGTATCTAACGGGTAACTTATCGTACGACTAAGTAGTGTTCTTCCATTTACCACGTTGCCAGTGTAACCATCAATTATTTTGGCTTCATAGCTTACACTCACCCTATCCGTATTTATAGGAAAATTCGTACCAGCTCCTACCACGTTTGTCGTATCAATCCAAACTCCGCTCTTTGTAGAGTCTTTCAGGGTAAAGCCTATCTTCAACATCGTTGAATCAATAAATTCATGTCTTCGGGAATCGGCAATATTATGATATACTTTTATCAACTCGAGATCGTAAACATGCGGCTCAAAATTACTCCCTGTTAATGCAGATGGCATGATAAAAATTCCTTTACCACCTTCGTGCAATAGGGATATGGCTTTAACCAAGGCATAGAATTTCATGTTCATTCCAAGGGTTAGAGGTCCTCCAGCCGCAAACGATGGATACGTACCATTTGATGCTAAGTCACTAAAATCCAGCGGATCCGTGGAATCATAAACATATCCGCTAAGTAAGCTAGCTCTGTACTTTATAACTACATAATCAGTAATAGCTTTAATGGTGTCGCCCGAACCACGCACCTTAATAATACAATGAAGTCCATCGGATGTAACCGAGTCTTTAAGGTCATGACTTTTTATGTATTCAGTAATTTGATTCTTCTCATCTTCAAGTTGTTGATTATATTTATCTTTTAAACAAGATGGTAACACTACTACTGCAAGTAATGATAAAACCAAGAAAGAAATTTTTATAAAATTGTTTTTCATATTGTATTTAATATTTATTTATAATGTCAAAGAAATACCAAAAAAGTGAAGCTAATCTAAAAACTAACATAGAACGTTTCCATATGTCCTTTATTGTAAGATAATCAATTACTTTGAAAAAATATGAATCGTTAAAGCGTTCTTCATCGCTTAAATTTTAATAGTTAGATATAAAACCTTTCCAATGGTTGCGTCTGTGCCAAAACTAATTTACCGACACCAATTCAACCTCAAATATCAATGATGTAAACGGTGGTATAAGTCCAGTAGATGACCCCGATTGGCCAAATGCCAATTCCGACGGCATGATAAACAGCGCCTTTTCTCCTTCGTGCATCATGCCTATGGCTTCTTCCATTCCCTTTATTACCTGCCATTGCTGGCCATATACAAACTGAAAAGCTTCGTTGCGTTGACGGGTGGAATCGAAAAATTTTCCGTTCAGGAATTTGCCTTCGTAATGCACAACCACGGTGTCGCCCAGACTAACGCCCTTTTCATTCCCTTTTTTCACTGTTATGCAATACATTCCAGAAGATAAAAGTGCTGCCTTTATTTTAGAACCTGCAAGGTATTGTTTCAGGATGGTTTTTTCATAGTCTCCAAAATCGTCGATCCACCGAAGGAACGCTTCCTTTTCATATTCAAACTGATGTGGAGTCTGGATGTCGAGTACCATAACCTCCACCTTCATTTTATCGGTTTCTTTTAAAAATGGAGGTAAATCGGACGATAGCGTGCGTTTAAAGAAATCGGAAGCCGAAACGATAAAACTCGACGAATCGTCTTTAGCAAGCATGGTAAGACATTCGTCAATAGCTCCTGGAAATTCTGGTTTGGAAATTTGAAATTTCCTTCTGCCCTTAAAGAATAAGGAATCTTTCATGGTTTTGTAACATATATCCATTGTTACATAATCGTTGAACTGGCATTTAGCTCCATCTTCGCCAATTTTCGCCAATTTATAATAAAATCCGGCTTTAGACCTTGTATATCCAGGATATTCGGACTTGGTTGTGCAATTCATCAACCCAACGGCCATGAAAAGCGAAAGCGAAAGAATGAGGAGTTTTTTCATGATTAATCAGCTATTTGAACAAGTTCAACTTCGTAAAGAATAATTGAACGTGGTGGTATCTTATCTTCGTCTCCCATAAGGCCGTGCGCCAAATGGGGCGGCATTATAAACCTGGCTTTGTCGCCTGCGTGTAACAATAGAATCCCTTCTTCAAGCCCCTTTTCGACCCCTCCCTTTCCAATCCTGAACTTTTTCTCCCCAAGCTTATCGGAGGAATAACACAAAGTTCCATCAAGCAACCATACCTTATACTTCATGGATGCCATTTTTCCGTTCTCCGCGGCAATTCCATTGCCTTTCTGGTAGATCATGTACCATAGACCGGTTGGCGTAGTATTCATGATCCAATCCCGACGCTTCAGGTAGCCTTTAATAATATCTGCATCTTTTCCAACAAGATACCTGTTTACCCTAAGCAGTTCTTCCTGATGGTTGGCTTTTGGTTTATTCGGTTCCTTGTTTCTTTCGGAATGGCAGGAAAAACAAACCAATCCAATGGATATGGACCAAAAATAAATATATATTCTTCTTTTTATCAACTATTTATATTATTATATCACTGATTGAGTTCTTTTTTATATTGAGGCAATAAATCCATAAATTTTTTGATGGTTTCCTCCAGCGAAAGGTCAGATTCACCGCCAGCTGCATTTGTATGGCCTCCGCCATCGAAGTGCTTTTCCGAAAAACCATTTACAGGAAATGATCCCCGGGACCGGAAAGAAATTTTCACCTTGTCTTTTCGCGCTGTAAATAGCGCTGTAAAACAAATTCCCTTGATGGAAAGCGGATAGTTGACAAACCCTTCTGAATCGCCGATAACAAAATTATATCGATCCTGCTCCTCCAAGCTCAGCGAAATAAAGGCTGTACGAAACTCAGGAAATACCTGCATTTTTTCGTTAAGGCAATAGCCTAATAAACGCATGCGTTGAGCTGAAAAATTATCGTAAATATTACGAAATATCCCATCCTTATCAATGGAGAAATTCAATAACTGTGAGGCGATCTCAAACGTGCGTGTTCGGGAAGAATTATAGCTAAAACATCCTGTATCCGTCATAATTCCGGTATATAAACACTCAGCAATAGCCTTATTCATATAATTACCATCGATGGCCTGAATTAATTCGTATACCAATTCTGCGGTTGAGCTTGCTTCGGTATGAGATATTGCAATATCTACGGCTAATTGCGGAAAAGGATGGTGATCGATCATAACTTTTTTAGCATTAGAAGCTTCCAAGGATTCCTTCATATCGCCACCCCGTTTGGAATCGTTATAATCGAGAAAAAAAACGACCTCAGCCTCCGTTATGATTTTTTTTGCGAGTTTTTTTCGTCTTGTAAAATCGATGGTAACTTCATTACCTGGCAACCACTGCAAAAATTCCGGGTAATCGTTCGGTGAAATGGGAGTTACATCGCAACCCAATCCTTTTAAAAACCAGTACAATCCCAACATAGACCCAAGTGCATCGCCATCGGGGTTTAGGTGCGTAGTTACTACAATTTTGGAACCTGGCTTCAATAAAGCTTTAACCTTTTTACTCTCGTCTAAAATCACGTTGCTAATTTTACTATTGTCAAATATATAAATAATGATGGTTTACCGACTTGATGTTGAGAAATAAATTCAACATCTTTCACATGATGTTATTTTAACACAATATCGTCGATGATCTTCTCTCCCACTCTTTCGTTTAACGATTTAATGATCGTGGACTTCAGCATCATTAGCTCATTTCGAACGACCGGTGACTTCAAATAAACAAACAAAACACGGTTCTTGATAAATAGTTTGGAGGTAGCCCGTGCAACATTGTTTCCCAACACTTCATTCCACGAGTTTATCAACCGCACTTCTTTTAGCTTGTGGTCGATGTGCAAATCTTTCAGCAATTGGCTAACCAACACATTGATATTTTCGACATTGCTACGACGCATGTTTTATAGTATATAGTAAATAGTACAAACTAATTGTTAATTGACAGGTTGCTCTATACCCAGTTCATTGATCTGAAACAATTTATAGTCTCCCTCCATTTGTTTTAGTATCTCGCCCATTCGTTCCTGGCTGGTATCGGTTATAAAAATCTGGCCAAAATTTGAACTGGCAACCAAATTTATAATTTTACCTACCCGGTTGGCATCGAACTTATCAAAGATATCGTCAAGTAGAAGTATCGGAAACTCATCTGTTTGTTGCTTTATATAATCGAACTGAGCGAGTTTCAGGGCAACCAGAAACGTTTTCTGCTGCCCCTGAGAACCTACCCTCTTAATGGGGTATTTGGATAACTTCAATATCAGATCATCCTTATGCACACCAACTGAGGTATATAAAATCCTTCTATCCTTATCAACTGAATTGGTAAGTAATTCAGAAAAATCACCTTCCAAAAGCTGCGATTCATAGGCCAATTCAACTTCTTCGTTTCCTCCAGATACAAACTCATAATAATGCTGAAATACCGGAATCAAATGCTGAATAAAAATGCGCCGTTTCTCAAAAATACGTTTCCCTGTGGTAATCAGCTGTTCATTCCATAATTCAAGCATATCCGGATCGAACCAATTTTTCTGAGAAAAATCTTTCAACAATAAATTGCGCTGTGTCAAAGCCCTGTTATACCTCATCAAGTCATCGAGGTATTGACGATCGAACTGAGAAAGTACCCCATCCATGAACTTTCGTCGCTCGTCGCTTCCCTCCAATATAAGGTTACTGTCCGATGGCGAAATAATGACCAACGGAAGAAGCCCGATATGATCGGATAGCTTCTCGTATTCCTTCCCATTTCGCTTGAAAACCTTTTTATGCCCCGACTTTACACCACAATTGATTTGTTCTGTCTTTTCAGCCTTGCTATATTCGCCCTGGAGAACAAAAAAATCCTGACCATACCTGATATTCTGAACATCTACGGCATTAAAAGCACTCTTGCACAGCGATAAATAGTAAATAGCATCCAACACATTGGTTTTTCCAATGCCGTTTTTGCCCACCAAACAATTGATCTTCGGGCAAAATTGCAGCGATGCTTCTTCGTAATTTTTAAAATTCAGCAATGTAAGACTGCGCAGGTGTGTTTGCATAATAATACCGTTGACGACAAAGATATGAAAAGCCAACCGATGTTTGTTCCAAAAAAAATTAACAAATGTTTCAGATATTTTCGAAAACAATTACATTTGCGTTCTATTAATTAAAAATTAATTACTTTACACATGGCTAAAGATAAAGATGGCGTAGAAATCAAGCTCGAAGGAATAGAAAGTGCGTTAACCAGAACCGAACATTACATTGAGGAAAACCGAAAGAGTCTTTCTATTATCGCCGGAGCAATAGTAGTTGCAGTATTACTTTATTTTGCTTTCAACCGTTTTTACATGCAACCCAAAGAGAAAAATGCCCAAAAGCAGATGTATGTTGCAGAACAATATTTCGAAAAAGATTCTTTTAACTTAGCGCTCAAAGGCGACGGCAACTATCCTGGATTTCTAACCATTATTGACGAGTTTGGCCTTACCGATGCTTCTAACTTATCGCATTATTATGCTGGTATATGCTATAAAAACTTAGGGAATTATAAGGATGCTATCGAACATTTAAGAAAATTCGACTCGAGCGATAAAATTATTTCCAGCGAAGCATTAGGCGCTATAGGTGATTGCTATGCAGATTTGGGAGAAAATGACCAGGCAGTTAAATATTACAAAAAAGCTGCAAACAATAATAAAAATGATTTCACAACTCCACTCTACCTGATGAGAGCTGGTATTTTGTTTGAAGAAATGAATAATTTCAAAGATGCGTTAAAAATATATCAACGTATTGAAGAAGAATACAATGGCACTAAAGAAGGCCATGATATTGAAAAGTACATTGCTCGCGTAAAAATAAAAGGAAACTTATAATAACTATTTCTAACACAGCTTACACTGAAGGGGGACGAATGTCCCCTTTTTTTATCTCTAAAATGAAGTCGTGAGTGCGCATAAAACTTGTAACTTGTAACCTGAAACTATACAACATGGCAACATCACTAAAGAATTTATCATCGTACGATTTCAATGCAGTGCCTTCTGCTGAAGGACTTTCTTTTGGCCTGGTAGTATCGGAATGGAACAACGAAATTACCGATGCCCTTGCCAAAGGAGCATTAGAAACGCTGTTAAAACATGGTGTAGCTGAAGAAGATATCTACTTTAGACGTGTTCCGGGTACGTTTGAATTAAGCCTGGGCGCTCAATTCATGGCCGAATACACACCTTCGGATGCTATCATTTGTTTGGGTTGCGTCATTCGTGGCGAGACACCGCATTTCGAATATATCTGTCAGGGAGTTACCCAGGGCATTACCACGGTTAACCTGGAATATAATACGCCTGTCATCTTTGGGGTTTTAACCACAGACAATCTTGAGCACGCTCAGGAACGGGCAGGTGGAAAACATGGCAACAAAGGCATAGAAGCAGCCATCACCGCTATTAAAATGGCTGTTTTGCAAGAAGATATGATTGCCGATGACGAAGATAGTGAATAAGCTTTAATGAATATCTGTTATATTAACTAAAAAAAAATCGTAAGACCTGTCATTCCCGCGAAGGCGGGAATCCATTATAGATTCCGGGTCAAGCCCGGAATGACAGCAACTCCAAATGAGAATAGGTATCTTTACGTATACTCCTATACGCTTTAATTCCTGAAGCCATTATTTTAAGATTGTCACTTCCTTTGTAAGGCCGTGTCTATCTTATTTTTGAAACGGCCTCCTATGGTATTTTTTCAACAAGTTCCCTTTCAAAACATTATTATTTCTTAATCTTCGTAAACAAAGGGCCATCTGTTTTGTTTGTGAAGTTTACCTTTTATGTGAGCTTATCTTAAAAAGAAAAGCCTGTAAATACAAACAAATTACAAAGTGTCTATATGAATTCTTCTTTAACATTGTCTGCTACAGCAATTCCAAATGTAGCAGCCCCCCATTTACCATTTCCTGAATTTCTCGGAAATTTTAAATCTAAATTAAAAGTTGCATTTAGTGAGCATGGCTCAGCAGATCACTTAAGCACTAAGCGCGGTTTGCAGCCGGAAATGGTAAAAGATATCATGACATACAACCCTCTGTCGTTTAGTATTCCAAAAGCCTATGGGGGTCGTGCTGGCATTGTCCGGGAAAATCTCGAATTATTATCTGCTGCATCCTATGAGTCGCTGGCATTATCGTTAACCATGGGCATTAACAGTGCTTTGTTTCTGCAACCTGTGGGTAAATATGCAGAAGAAAGTGTAAAAGCAAAGGTTTTCAAGCGCTTCCTCGAAGATAAACTTATGGGAGGGCTTATGATCACTGAACCAGGCCATGGTAGCGATGCCCTTGGCATGCAAACAAATTACACGGAGCAAAACGATTATTATCACCTTCAGGGTAAAAAGCACTGGCAGGGACTTTCCGGGTATGCTAATTACTGGTTGGTTGGCGCACGAAACCGTTCTGTTGATGGTGACCTGCGACGCGATATTGACTTTTTTATTTGTGATATGAGTGAGCAAGATCAGAAGATTTTTGTAGAGGAGTATTTCGAAAACCTCGGACTTTACATGATACCTTACGGGTTAAACCGTATTGATGTGAAAGTACCCAAATTACAACGATTACAACCTCACACATCAGGCATACACATGATGCTCGACTTGTTACACAGGAGCCGTATCCTTTTTCCCGGTATGGGCCTTGGTTTTATCAAAAGAATGCTCGACGAAGCTATTTTACATTGTCAAAACAGATTGGTTGGCAATAAAAGTCTTTTGAATTACGATCAGGTGCAACATCGGTTGGCACGTCTACAGGCAGATTTTACCATTTGTTCTGCTTTGTGCGTCGAAAGTAGCGATCTGGCAGATATCAATAACGACTTGGTGCCATATGGCATCGAAGCAAATATCATTAAGAGCGTTACGTCTGACCTAATGCAGGAATCATCGCAATCCTTACTTCAGCTTGTAGGTGCAAAAGGCTACCGTTTAAACCATCTAGCTGGTCGCGCCACCGTGGATAGCCGTCCATTCCAGATTTTTGAAGGTTCGAATGATATTTTATACACGCAGATATCTGAAAATGTGCTTAAACTGATGAAAAATGCCAGGGAAACAAACTTCTTTCAGTTCTTAAAAGGATACAGTCTGACATTAAGATCGGCCGACCACCTTAAAGAATTGCTGAATTTCGATGTTTTTGCGCAAACATCGCAGCGCAAATTGGTTGATCTGGGAAAAGTAATCAGTCGTCTTGTCTCCATGGAGTATGTCCTCAAAATGGGCGATTTAGGTTTCCATTCCGACCTAATAACGAATGCTATCGCTATGTTGAAGCAGGAAATTACGACTATGATAAGTTCTTATTCTTTCAAAAATGCCACGCTTGTGGTTGAAAGTTACGAAGAGAAAGGTAGCTGGCATAAATTCGTAAAGTAGAATCAAGTACCAAGAGTCAAGAATCAAGAACAAGATCAATGCGTTATGCGCCATGTTCTATTTTCCAGTCTCTTTTCCTCTATTTCACATTCTTGTCTTTATTCTTCTTGTTCTCAGCACGTGTGGCATTGGTCCTGACCGTTATCATGGTATCTAAAATCAATTCATTGATACAGGTGATATATCCGGACAATGCTATACTGTCGGTAACTTTATATTGCAGTGGAAGGAAACTTAAAAGCGACCTTATCGCATCAACCAGTGCAGGACGGGTTTTCCTGACCGTTGGACTGTCGCCATAACCGGAGGTAATGCTTTCTTTTACAATTTCCTCAAAGGCCAACTGGTCGGCATCCATCTCATCGAGCCATTCGGCTCCAGCAATCAGGTTAAGCTGGGCCAGGTACTTCGAGCGGATTTCTGAACTTATATGTGTAAGAGCTGCGGTTTCGGCTTTATACCCGAAGTTTGCGGCGCCCCATCCATGTTTACGGATGACCGAAATAATATATACAGCGGCTACTTTCCAACCCTCTTTTTTACGGTGCAGGCAGGCTTCGGCATAGTCGCGGAATGCAATGAACGATTCGTCACGTGCATCATCCGCCTTTACCAGCAAATCTGTATAAGGATTTTTACTTTCGCGTTCAAGGGCACTTTCAAATTCGGTTACCGTTTTTTTAATATTCGCTATAAACACGTCTAATCCCGTTCCACTTAAATCTGCTCCTTCGAAAAACTTGATAATAGATAAGGCAAGAGTTAACAACTCATCACTGGGGATCATCGAAAAATTAATTGCTACACTCATATGTTTGGTTTTTGTATGGTTAAAAATGATGGTCTGGTATTACCATTTCTTGAAAATAAAGTTAAACAATGCTTCATCGTTTGTAGTCGTATCGTTTTACCGTCAAACATTGCCGCTGCAAAAAAAGAACTGCTGTTTTTTGATAAAACAGTATTCTGGTAAAAAAAGAAGTACTGTTTTTCCGTCGAACGGCATATCCGCAAAAAAAGAACTACTGTTTTTTCGTTCAACGGCACCCTGAGAAAAAAGAACTTCTTGTTTTTTCGTCAAACACGAATTCGGTAAAAAAAACCTCATGTTATATCGTCCAGCGACATCTTCATGCCAATATAAACGGCATTTAACAAATTTTACTTTTTACAAAATTTAAAAATCTCCCGGTCCTCGAATTGCCCGGAAGTTGTACCGAATTTTAAACTCAACAGCCTGTTAATAATGGGTTCCAGGCGGTTTGTGGAAACAAATTGATAGCCCAATTTAAAAAGAATATTTTAAATCCAAAAAGACATTAAACAAAATTCGATCGAAGATCAGGTTGTATTTTTTGGTTTCTTTGCATTGATTTTAATTAT
>Ga0302321_100005466_pt1 | contig 11127 bp, 10 predicted proteins | sample Fen_T0_1_FD_202505 | JGI IMG/M metagenome (GOLD analysis project Ga0302321, IMG submission 202505) | Peat permafrost microbial communities from Stordalen Mire near Abisko, Sweden - Fen_T0_1 | ecosystem: Environmental > Terrestrial > Soil > Wetlands > Permafrost | place: Sweden: Abisko...
TCTTGAAGCCAGGGTGCCAATCCGCATGGTGACGAACATCATCATCCGCAAAACTGCTGGTGGGAACAAACTTGCCCGTCAGCAGACCCATCCCAAGCGGACCGCGATTGATGCTGGCGAGATTCCACTCTTCACACAAAGCCAGCAATTCCATGTTGCCATCCAGCACGCTCAATTGTTGTTGGACTGTGCTGCAATTCGGCAAAGTGGAAAAGGCTTTGATGGCGTCTGTGCGGTCGGTGCTCCAGCCATAGGCGCGGATCTTTCCCAGCTTCACCAGGTCTTCGAGGACATCACGCACTTCAAGCGCGCGTTCGATGGTCAAGCCCCAAACATGCAGTTGATACAAGTCGATGTAATCGGTATCCAATCGTTTCAAGCTGGCTTCCACATCCGCACGCAGACGGCTGGCGACATTGCTGTCTTCTTCCTTGTCGCCATAAAAAGTTATAGCTTTGGCGGCTTCATCCACGCGATAACCAAATTTAGTGGCGATCACCACCTTATCGCGGCGATCTTTGAAAGCCTGAGCCAGTAATCGTTCGCTGTGACCTGCGCCATAGTTGGCGGCGGTATCAAAGAAGGTCGCGCCCAGTTCAAGTGCGCGGTTGATGGCGCGCAGTGATTCAGCATCGTCCACGCCGCTCCAACCTGCTGGTGAGCCAGTGAATGTCCAGGGTCCGCCCACAGCCCAACATCCCAAACCGAGAGCGCTGACCTCAATTCCAGAACGTCCGAGAGTACGAGTAAGTTTCGTTGTCATATTTGTTTATTCCTTTTTTTAGAGCAAAGGTTAATCTTTGCGTTTATCGCCCATAAAGAAAAGTGCCACAGTCCCAGGTCCCGTATGCGAACCAACCACGGTGCCAACGCTGTTGATTATAACTCTGCCATTAAGCTGTTGAAATTTTTCCTCGATCAAATCAGCAACCTTGCGTGCATCGTCGTAACAAGCCGAATTGGAAATGAAGCATTTGCCCGAATAATTTATGCCACTTTGAGCATGCTCTTCCATTCTTTGCACGATCTCCGAGATGACGTGTTTTTTGCCACGGATCTTTTCGCGTTGAATTAATTTTCCCTCGTGATTCATATTCATCAACGGACAGATGTTCAGCAAAGAGCCCACAGTCGCAGACGCAGCCGATATTCGCCCGCCGCGTTTGTAATGGCTAAGATCGGTGGAGAAAAACCAGTGGTGAACGTTGAGTTTATTTTCCTCCAAACCAGCATACAGGTCCTCAAGAGTCGCTCCTCCATCCTTCATATCCGCTGCCATGTCAACCAGCAGACCGTAACCAGATGACGCTCCCAACGAATCAACGACCAGCATCTTTCGGTTTGGATATTTTTGCAGAAGCTGCTCGCGTGCAAGAATGGCGGAATTATATGTTCCCGACAAGCCCGAGGAAAGGGAAATGTGCAGGATGTCTTTGCCTGCCGCCAAATACGGCTCAAAAAAATTGATAAACTGCCCAAGGGTTACTTGCGAAGTGGTCGGCATCGCCCCTGCCGCGATCCGCTTATAAAATTCTTCGAAAGACATACTTTGTCCCAAGTCATCCGGATATTCCTTCCCATCCATAGTGAAATGAAAACAAACAAATGGGATATTTCTTTTTTGGAAGTATTCATTAGGCATATCTGCTGTGGAACAACAAGTAAGAACATAATCAGACATCTTCAGACTTTCTCCTGTATGATATTTTGTGCAATGAAAGTACGTTGATTGATAACTCTTTCATTATAAGTCTTATCCTTCCCTTGCTCGCTTCAAGCGGCATAGCAGGCGGTCAACTCCTCACCGAAGGCGCGCCCGAAGATGCGGCTAAAGTGGAGGAGTCATATACAGGTCAGTGTTTGAAGGGGATGTTGTTAAGAAAGTAGCCCTCCAAGTCCTTAAAAGACTCGGAGGGCTTGAACGCTATGCAGACGCTTTGAGTGTAAGGGCGGAGCAGTGCTCCGCCCTTACTGGTTTATTTTTTATCTAATATGTCTTTCTGGCTACAATAAAACACTCGGTTATCGGGCGGACAGAAAAGTTTTCATTTTCAACGATTTGAAAATTCGCATTTGTAATCGACTCTGTCAATCTGGAAACGCTAAAGAAATTGATACTGGGAAGAAGTCCTATTTTGGACAAAAGGAATACAGGAAAATTCAGAATGGCGCTGACAACTGCCTTCTCTCCCAAACAGGGTGTCGCAGAGATGAAAATGCCTCCAGGTTTTAACAACTGATTGATCCTGTCCATCACCTGCGCGGAATCTTCTGCCAAATGCAATACGCTCAAAGCCAAGATTAAATCAAACGATTCTCTTTTTAGGCTTTCATCGAATATCGTAGCTTTCGTGAAAGCTACATTTTCTATTTTGTGTTCGCCGGCTTTCCTGCTGGCAATCTCGACCATGTTCGCGGAGATGTCAATCCCATGGACTTCTTTTGCCATGCCAGCTATTTCAAGTGCAATTGACCCTGTCGCGCATCCATAGTCCAGGACGACACTGCTGGCATCGAGATATTTCTTTGCCCTTTCGATAATCCTGAGATCGTTTTCTCCAAGGCTCACGCCTGGTGTGTCCCAATTCTTTGCCAACTGATTCCACATCTTTTCCGATTTCATGTTTCACCTGTCAATGCCGTAAGGGCGGAGCGATACTCCGCCCTTACATTTTTATCCACAAATTGCGATGACCACATTCCCCTGCTTGTGACCACCCTCCACGTACCTGTGCGCCTCGGCTGCCTGCTCCATCGGGAAGGATTTATCAACGATGGCTTTGATCTTTCCTTCTTCAACCAGCTTTTTGACAAAGACCAGGCTTTCGGCTGTCTCGTTTGCAAAGGCACAAATGACTTTCTGTTTGCTGCCCGTGATTGAAGTCCACAGCATTTGGAGCAGCGCCTTCATCTTGAAACTGGCTAAAAGGTAAATGCCGTTTGGCTTGAGCGAGCGATTGAGCCGTGAAAACGAACTCCTACCGAGGATGTCAAAGATCAGGTCGTAGGTCTCGCCGTTTTGGGTAAAGTCTTCTTTGGTGTAGTCGATGACTTTGTCCGCACCGAGGGATTTGACGAATTCCAATCGTGGCGTGCCGCAAACTCCAGTCACTTCCGCGCCAAAATGTTTGGCAAGCTGCACCGCCATCGAGCCGATTCCGCCCGAAGCGCCGTTGATGAGAACCTTCTGTCCGCGCTGGATGTTTGCCTTCCCAAGCAGACTCGTCGCCATGACCGCTCCATAGGGCAGTGTGGCAGCCTCTTCGTAGCTCAGGTTGACAGGTTTGAACGCTACAGTCCCAGCTTCGAGGATGCAGACATACTCGGCATTGGCTCCCATATTCATCCCAAGATATGCAAAGACCTGGTCGCCCGCTTTGAACTTTGCCACATCCTTGCCGAGCTCTTCAACTTCTCCTGCCAGTTCACTTCCGAGAATATTGATCTTGGGCTTATTCCATCCAAACGACATGCGGACAGGAAGGAACAGCGGCGCGGGCATGTTGAACTCACTGGAGGTGAGATTGGCAAAGTTTCGCGCTGTCAGGTCGCCGTAGTTGACAGGCGTCGCATGAACCTTGACCAAAATTTCATTGTCCTTCGGGCTGGGTTTGGCAACCTCTTTGAGATGCAAAACATCGGGTGTTCCGTATTCGGTAAATACAATTGCTTTCATGACGATATTCTCCAATTTCCTATGCCATCGCCTTTACAGCGGACGGATTGAATCCTTTGGTGATCAGCCAGACCCCCATGACCATTTCCTGCGGCGCCAATACCATTTGCAAATAAAACCCAATGCCGTTATCCATGTGAAAGAAATGCAACAGAGCGTAAGCCATATATGGAACCACGCCGATAAAGCCCCAGACGGTCAACCAGCGGGGGATCAGCCGGGTGCGATAGAAGGACGTATATAAACACGTAGCCCCAATGAGAAACACGATCGTACCAACCGGTCCAAGGATATCTAGGAACTGGTACAAGACATTGCCCATGGACTGCAAAGCAACCGAATCAGCCCCAGTGACAACGTATTCCTTGCCAAGTGCGACCAGTGCCAAGAAACTGAGGGTCGTAAGAAAATACCAGGTTCCCTCCAGTGCCCCGCGGAAAAGGACCATTCCCGTCGCCAGTTCTTCACTATCTTTTCTAAAGATCGGGTAGAGGAATACTGTCATCGCCACCAGCGAAATCCCCATCATGAGGGTGAAAAATGCGCCCCCGGTAAGCCGTGACGAATTGGCGGCAACGAGGCCCAGCATATCCACACCGACAAGCGGTTTGCTGGAAACGAGCGAGGTAAACACTTCGCCTCCAACGACTGCGCCCAAAATCCCAAAGACCGTTCCCAGAAAGTAAAGGGCACCTGCCATTACTGCATTCATTCTATATGTGTTCATTTTTCATTTCCTTCAAGTTCATACGAAAATACTTCCTGCAACGGTACGCCGAAAACAAGGGCAATCTTGAAAGCCAGTTCGAGGGAGGGAGCGTACTTTCCACCTTCGATAGCAATGATTGTCTGCCGCGTCACGCCGACTTTTTCCGCCAGTTGTTCCTGCGTAATTTCGTCGTGGTTGAACCTCAACTTCCGAACGTTGTTTCGCACCTTGTATTTATCCATCTTAGAACCCCTTTTGATAAAGATACAACTGCGAAATGTCCCCGATGATTTCGCCAAGGATGGATGAAAGAATGAGCAGGCTGAACATCACCAGCGGCGGCTGACCAAAGGCAAAGGTCAACATGGAAGCCAGAACCCCAAGGGAAAACGCAATGTAGGAAACCTTGCTGCCTTTCAGCCCGATCAGTTTGTCGCGCTCGTCTTCGATGAACTTCTCCACATGTTCCGATCTTGTTTTTATGGCATGGACGATGCTCAGCAAAATGTTGGTTAGAATGTTGCCGATGATGTTCACGATGATGGTTGACACGATGACGATTGCCCAAAGGCTGAAGACTTTCGTCGAGACCAGTCCACCCGTCTGTTGCATCTCGAACAGATTGACCAGATAGTAGACCACGATCAGCAGGTGGCTGACCAAAGAAACTGCAATACTTTTCTCTTGATATGACATATTTTCCTCTTTTTGTATACTTGTGCATACTTTATGTAGCTTTTGATATACATACAGTACTATAAAGCATACATAATGTCAAGTCTTTTTTACATTTTACTGGAAAATGAGCTGTTTACGGCTGGAATCGCGGCTTGCAGCCGAAAAAAAAGAACAGTCGCCCAAACGCGACCGTTCTTCAAGCTGATTCCTGTTTGCTCTCCCCTTTCCCTTTGTGTCACTGACGAATTCGTTTAAACCCAAGTCCACGCATACCAGACTGTGGCGACATTGAAAACCAGGCTGACAGCGATCAGAAATTTATCGTACATCGAAGGATAGGTGGGCAACCCGACAAGGTTGAACAGGAAAAAGAAAGCCGCTACGCCGATATTCACCCAACGGTTGACAGGTTGCGGCAAAATCACGGACAGGATCACCATCAGGATCGGAATCAACATCAGGACGGCAGCTACCAGCCACATCCCCTGCGTGAACTGGACTTTCCCCATCTCGCCCGTCTTGTAGTCACCGCTGAAGATTCGCAACACATCGCCCAATAGGTAGGTCAGCATCAGCGCCGCCCAAAACGCGGAAAGGATAACTCTCGTGTCTACCATCGTTCTCTCCTTCATTCTGCAACCGTAATGACGACTTTGCCGCGCGCGTGTCCAGTTCCAAGATAGCGCATGGCTTCAGCAGTTTGACTCAACGGGAAACGTTTATCGATCACAGGAGCAATTTTCCCCGCTTCCAACATTTCTTTGAGCGTCAGCAGGTCCTGCATATCCATATGCGCTGAAATGCTTCCCAGCCTGCGTCCGTTCTTTTCCGATAGCCAGCTTCCCAGCAGTAATGCATCGAAAATTTGTCTCGATTTTCCTCCCGCCATCACATACACACCTTTGGAGGTAAGTGTCTGTTTGTATTCAGCCAGTGAATGGTAACCATTGGCGGCAAAGATCAAATCATATTGCTTTCCGCTTTTGGTGAAATCTTCCTGAGTATAGTCTATAACATGGTCGGCGCCGAGTCTACGAGCCTGTTCAAGGTTGCGGGTACTGCACACAGCGGTGACTTCCGCGCCAAAGGCTTTGGCAGTCTGCACGGCAAATGTCCCCACCCCACCAGCAGCACCGTTGATAAGTACTTTTTGCCCCGTCTGGATTTTTCCGCTATCACGCAAACCTTGCAAGGCAGTCAAACCTGCCACTGGAACAGCGGCAGCTTCGTCAAACGACAGGTTCGAGGGCTTCAATGCCAGTTGATTTTCATTACCAATGGCATACTCGGCAAAACTACCATGCCCAATATCACCAAAGACCTCATCGCCCAGCTTGAACCGGCTGACATTTTTGCCCACTGCTTCCACCCGTCCTGCGATGTCCAAGCCAGGAATCTGGTTTTTAGGTTTGAACAACCCCGTCATCAGACGCACCAGAAATATGTCGGCGGTCAGCAGATGCCAATCTGCAGCATTGACCGAAGCCGCGTGGACTTTTATCAGCACTTCGTTATCTTTGGGACTGGGCTTCTCAACCTCTTTCAATTGAAGAACTTCGGGTGGTCCGTATTTTTCGTAAACAATCGCTTTCATGATTTTTTCTCCGGGGATATTTGATGCTGTGGTTTTCAGATTGACATACGCCAAAACACCCTGCGAGGTTGTGGACTCCAGCCATATTGATTTCAGCAGAACCCTCAAGGTTTGACTTGAAAGAAGAACTCCCGACCATGTCAGGAGTTCTTTGCTTTTTACTTCTCACTCATTACTTATTACTACCCTTATTTCTCCACACCCATCACCCCACTCATTGCATTCATTTTCAATGTCCACGTGCTTCCAATTTCAAATTGCTGAAATTCGCTGACCGAATCAGCCGTATAGTTTTTCTCTCCATCGGGCGTGCTGAAAGTCACAGCCAATATTTCTGTGGCTGTTCCCAAACGTTGGTCGCTGGTAAGGCTGGGTTTTTCATAGACGGGATAATTATCGTTGCCGTCCAAAGTGTAGGTCTGGATCGTGCTCCATTCGTCTTTGGTGTAACTGCAATATTGCTCGCTTTCCGTGTGGCATTCCTTGACCACTTCTGCGAAGCCGTTGCCCTGGTCAACTGTTTTTTCTTCGCACACTTCCTGATCTTGTGTGTGACATGAAACATCATATGCGCCAGACGGGGCGCTTCCACGTTCATTGGAATAACTCACAGCTCGAACTTCCTGCACAGGCACGGAGGTTTGCCATTGCAAGTCGGCCACCGTCCCTTTGACAGATTTTGACGGGATGGCAAAAAGGAACACAAACGTCACGCAACAGATCAAAGACAATATGCCGATGGCGGCAAATATCCATCCGTTTACTTTTTTCTTCGGCGCGCCTGCCTGCATGGCTTGAACTTGTGCAGATGGTGAAACTACAGGCACTTCCGTTCGCGGTAAAGGCGAACCACACTTTGCGCAGACTCGTTCACTGCCCGGGTTTTCAGTCCCGCAATTTGTGCACGTCACAGCTTTAGACGCAGGCGGGGCCGCTTGCAAAATCTGTCCAGCCTGGCGCGCCTTGCCTTCCTTCAAGTCACCGCCGCATTGTGAGCAGGTGACTGCATTGCCTGGGTTGCGCGTACCGCAAAATCCGCAGTGGATGTCGGCACCGGCTTTGGCGGCTTCCACTGCTTTTTCGTCGGTGACGATCTTCTCATCTGCCGCGCGCTGAAATTTGACATTATCGGGCTGGGACGCGCCGCAGTTCTCGCAGGTCTTCTTTGAACCTTTATTCCTGCTGTCACAGTTGGGGCAGACCCATTCGAGTTCTATAAATTTTCTGTCTTCACTTTTCTCCATCTCTTACTCCTTGATCCTTCACGGGGGTACAGCAATTTTACAGCGAAATGACGAAATTTTTCTATAACCTCTCTACCGTACAAAATCCTTTTTGGACGCTGAAAAACGCTGATTTCCGCTGATAGAAAAAACCTGCGTTCATCAGCCTCCCGATTCTGAAAATGTACGGTGGAGAATCTGTAATCAAAAAGCCTCCGAGTTTTCTCGAAGGCTCGATATTCATTTTGAACTGTATTTACTTCGAAAGGTCTATTGTCTCACCGCCGTACTCACCGCTGACAGAACTAGTGCCGTCAGCAGTGTTGTTGGTGTAAACAAGGTTGCCTTCCTTTATCCCAGTAACTTTTGTTTCAAAAGTTATGATTCCTTTTTCGTAATTATTACTGCCAGTGCCACTGAGAGCAAATCCCTTCGTGTAGGAACAATTTTCGAATTTATAGGCTTCGCCCGCGTCACTTGGCCCAAAGGTAAACGATCCGCCATATGGACAGGCAACAGACACATCTTCGGTCAGCGAACCGTAAAAATATTCGGGTTGAAGCTGTATCTCGTTATCAATTGCGTGGAACGTTTCGAGTACATCAGTGTACTTACTCGCATCTTTCGCAATAAGCGGTTCGTAGGCACGAGTCACATCTGTGCCCCACTCTTCGCAGAGAGTTTCACGTTTTTCAGGAAGTTTGCCATCCACCATGAAATCGGAAATGTATTTATCGGGGCAATCATGTCCAAAACCATAGATGGAGTGACGTCCGCCTTCCACGTAGAGAAGATAACCATCTGCCAGATGTGAATAGACGGCTTTGCCTTCTTCAAACGGAGTGGCTGGGTCCATGGTTGCGTCCAATACAAAAGTGGGTACGCCCTTGGCAACCAATGGTGCTGTTGTAATAACGTCTTTCGGTGAGCTGGGCCAGAATGCGCAACTTAATCCAGTGTAAACGCTGCCATCAAGGCGCGGCACTGTGCCGTTGGATGCCTGTCCGGCTGCGATAGTCTTCGCAATCTTTTCTTCCTGTGTGCCGGAGAAGAACGAGTCATCTGTGCACAGAACACTGAGGAACATGGTGTCAGAGAATGTCGGGTCGCCGAGATATTCAAATGTGGCGGGATCAAGCGTGAGTTGTTGATAAGCGAGTCGAGCCATCGGGACAAAATCTCCGCGATTGGCGGCGGCTAATGCGCGCAGGTATAACATTCTTCCACTAAGGGAATACAACTGATAGGCAGTCGTATATTCCCATTGATTGAACGTAAATGTGCGTTTTACCTTTTCACCTGAGGGCAGAGGGAATTCGTAAGCAAGCGGTGTCTTTGAAATCTGTTTGGCAAGTTTGTCGTAAACAGCCACAGCTTCCCCGCCCATGTCGGCGGCGCAAGCCTTATCTGCATTACAGGATTTTAGCGTGGCAACCAGTACTTTATCGAACGCCTTTTCCTGTGAAAGAGAACCATCTTCGCCATTAAGCGTGAGGTCAATTGTGCCATCGAGAACCAGACCTGAAAGATGTTCAGGGTGCGCGGCGGCATAAGTCTGTGCAACGGCGGTGCCATAGCTGACACCATACATCATAAATTTATCATCACCGATGGCGGCGCGGAACGAATCAATATCTTCCGCGACCTGATCGGTACCGAAGAATGCAAGTTTGGCAGGATCAATGCCAATTTCGGCGACACATTTTTCCGCGTATGTGCGGGCATCGTCAATGGCTTTTTGTTGTTCGGCAGGTGTATCGTAGCCTTCCAAACCAGCTTTATCAAATGAATTCAAATAGTCCATGAAGTTGGCTTTGTACGCATTGGGGCAAGCCAGCGGATTTGACAAACCAATACCGCGTTGGTCGAAATAGACAATATCATAATGTTCGAGAATTGCATCAGAGAACCAGCCTAAACCGCCAGTGCTGATGCCTTCGCCGCCAGGTCCGCCTGGAAAGGCTTGAATGAACATGCCCTTACGTTCGCCCTTGGCAGGCGATACGGCAAAGACAACATCCAAAGTCTCTGTGTTTGCAGAATCAAAATGATTCAACGGGACCTTAATAGTGACACAGGTGAAGTCTGGGCTTTCTTCACAAGCCGCGCCGCCCAACTCTTTGAGCTTGGGTGCGATCCCGCTGCTTGCTGGCACGTCAGTAGCCGGCACCGCAGTGGATTCCTGTGCTGGTGCTGGAGTCGGAGTCGGTATCAAGAAATTACATGCCATTATCACAACGCCAAGTGCAACGATAAACAAGAACTTTTTATTCATTCAATTCTCCTATTTTTTTGAGATGAAAGTGTACATCAAAACGAATTTTATCCAGCCACCCAAATTTCCTATGACTTCAAACCATGCCACTTGCGGATTTCAGCAATGCGCGACTCGTGATCTGGCTCGCGATGAGGCGACAGATCTCCCGCGTCTTTTCCTAGCCTTGAGTTGGTCAATGCGTCGAAGACAGCGGTCACCCCGTTGGCGACGTTGTGCGGGTCATAGCCGCCTTCCAATACAAAAACGATCTTGTTATTGCAATATTCTTCGGCAAGTTCGACCAGTTTCTTTGAGATGTTGAAAAATCCTCGCGTGGACAGTCCCAACGAAGTGAGCGGGTCACTCCAGTGCGCGTCGAAGCCTGCGGAGATCAGCAACATCTGCGGGCGGAATTTTTCCACCACGGGCTTGAAGATTTCATCAGCCACGCGCGCAAAAACTTCGTCGCCGGCAAACGAATGCAAGGGCACGTTGACCAGCCGTCCCTTCGCTTGAGGCGCGTCTTCGATCCAACCTGTGCCGGGATAAATCCCCCATTGATGGGTTGAGATAAATCCAAAGCGATCATCATCCATGCACGCGGCTTGTGTGCCGTTGCCGTGATGCGCATCGTAGTCGATCACCATCACACGATCCATGCCGTTTGTCAACGCTTCACGCGCCGCGATGGCGACATTGTTGAAGAGACAAAATCCCATCGGGCGGTCAGGCTCGGCATGATGCCCCGGCGGGCGGACAATGGCGAAGGCGTTCTTTGCGTCGCCATTCAAAACCGCGCGTGTGCAAGCAATCACACCGCCCGCCGCAAGCAACGCATCCTGATAAGACGTCTGCGTAATGTAGGTCGGCGCCTGGTCAATGATGCCCGGTCCATCTTTGCAAACTTCTTCGATGGCTTTGATCACTTGCGGCTGATGCACTCGCGCAACTTGATCGTGCGTTGCGGGGGTTGCCTCAATTTTTTCCGCG